>PJTU01000012.1_pt1 | contig 217012 bp, 190 predicted proteins | sample 1512271 | NCBI WGS metagenome assembly PJTU01 (sample SAMN08177684, study PRJNA422409) | Soil metagenome, whole genome shotgun sequencing project.
GGCTCTGGAGGCTCTGGAGGCTCTGGAGGCTCTGGAGGCTCTGGAGGCTCTGGAGGCTCTGGAGGCTCTGGAGGCTCTGGAGGCTCTGGAGGCTCTGGAGGCTCTGGAGGCTCTGGAGGCTCTGGAGGCTTGGAGGCTTGGAGGCTTGGAGGCTTGGAGGCTTGGAGGGCTTGGAAGCGCCGCCGGATAGATGACGTCAGGACTCGGCTGACCCATTCACTCCCCCGGCTTGCCTGAAGGTTTCACAACCTGTGCGGCCGCGATTACACGCTCCTTTACCAAGTGCGGCCATACGCTGCAGCCCTGGCGAAATCCCCCGAAGCCAGTCGCGCACCCTCAGCTCCCTCGCGCGGACCCGGAGAATCCCAATGAACCTGCTGAGAATCGAGACCGAGCCGCTGCACAACGGTATCCAGCGAATGGCCGTAAGCGGCCGGCTCGACACCGAAAGCCACGCCAGCCTGGATGAGGCGCTGGACCCGCTGCTGGCGGACGAACATGTGCAATCGGTGGTCCTGGACCTCGGCGAGCTGAACTACATCAGCACCGACGGCGTTCGTTCCATCTTCCGCGCCCGTCGCGCACTGGCCGCCAGCCGCCGCCGCGTGCTGGTCGTGAATCCGCAGCCGCAGGTCCAAAAGGTCCTCGACGTGGTGAAGTCCGTCCCGCTCAGCGAGGTCTTCACCTCGGTAGAAGAGGCCGACGCCTATTTCGACACGATGCAGCGGAAGATGGTGGCGAAGGTGGTCATTGAGGGCGCGGCGAGCGCCGGCCTCACTTGACAGTACGCCGAAAGAGGGTCATGGCGATCTTCCAGTGGCAATAAGACGGTTATCGATCTTCAGGAAAATCCAGGCGATCAACTGTCACAGCCGGGGATTCCCCTAGCTCGATCTCGCAAGCATATGTGCTAGAGAACATCGAGAGCATCGACTCACCATTAACTGCCCGTTCTTGCCACGCCGGCCGGCCGAGCTTCATCTCCACTAGCTCGGCAACTTTCACACCGGCAATGAAAAGCGGGTAGCCCAGGTCATCCGCGAATAGATGCGACCGGAATGCCTCGTACTCTGGCAGCACACCATTGAACGCTACTGTGTACGCATAGAACTCGGCCGGCCACTCCCAAAAAGCTTTCTGGTTGAAGTACTCGCGCGCCTCCTTCTCCAGTGAATTGTAGGCGGCCGAAAAGGATCTACACGATGGGGACATCACACCGGAGCGAGTTGCTCCGTGCATCTCGTCTATCGCTGCGTAAATATCAGCAAAGTGACTTCCGTCTGAGTACTTCTCCACCAGATGCCGCTCGATTCCCACGTATGACAAGGGAATTTGGGCGCTGTAGTACTGGACAGCCAGGTGAAACGACTCATGAGCTGCAAGAAAGCGCAAAGCGTTCACGCCGCCGTTAAAGCCTGGTTCAAGCCCGATTACGACGACCAATTGGTCGTTCTTCTGGCCCATGCGGAACTCATGCCGGTCCGGTGCCACCTGCAGTAGTGGCACATCCGCCTTGCTGGAACCCTCATAGACAAACACATGCTTATCGGCCGAGGGCCACCGAATCAGTGGTGCTTGAGTCCACGCGACCGGGTCGATGGCGACATAAGCTGCTGGGGGCGGCAAAGCTTCCATGCGGTTTCTCCACAGAATAAAACGGGCGCGCAGAATCCTGCGCGCCCGTTCTGCTCACTCGGTGGCCTTCTCAGCAGCTCTCAGAGCACCACATGTCGTGGTGATCGTCACATGCTGGGTGGCGACAGCTTCTCCACCCACACCCATCACCTTGCCGCCCGCGCTTGCCGAAACGGTATAGCTGTAAGTGACCTTAGTGTCAGCGGGGAGACCACGGCACTGCAGCAGCGCGGCACTCCGGCCAGAAGAATTGGTGCTGGACGAGCCACCGCGGTTGCCGCCACGGTTACCACCAGCGACGAGACGAACTTCCTGAAAATCCAAGCTGCGCATAAATCCTCCTTGATTCACGCGGGAACAGAACCATTCCGCTCCCGTCCCAAGAGTTCCGCGCCAATCCCCGCGGGTCAACTCCGGAAGCCCGAACTCCTTGTCAGGCTTTTCCGATTTGCGTTCGTTGGCAAACCCTGACGCCTACCCCCTCCCCTCCTCCAGCTGCTGCCGGATCTGGGCATCGACCGCGGCGATGGCGGTCATGTTGAGCACGCGGCGCGGGGTGGCGCTGGCGGTGAGGATGTGGACCGGCTTGCTGATGCCCATCAGGATCGGGCCGATGGCCACGCCGTCGGTGAACACGCGCACCAGGTTGTAGGCGATGTTGGCGGCCTCCAGGTTCGGCATCACGAACAGGTTGGCGCGGCCCTTGAGGGTGCTGTTGGGCATGATCTTCTCGCGCAGCAGCTGGTCCCAGGCGGTGTCGGCCTGCATCTCGCCGTCCACGTTCAGGCGCGGGTTTCGCTTGCGCAGCAGCTCGCGCACCTGGCGCATCTTGTGCGCATCCTTCGAGTCGTGGCTGCCGAAGTTGGAATGCGACAGCAGCGCGACGCTGGGCTCTATGCCGAACAGCTTCATGCGGAAGGCGGCCTGCAGGGTCGCTTCGGCGATCTGCTCGGCGGTCGGGTCGTCCTGCACGTGGGTGTCCACGAAGAAGAACACGCCCTGCTGGTTGATCACGCCGGTCATGGCCGAGGTGGACTGCACCCGCGGCTCCAGCGGCAGGACGCTGCGCACGTAGCCGAGCTTCTTGTGGAAGCGGCCGACCACGCCGGTGAGCAGGGCGTCGGCCTCGCCACGGGCCACCATCACCGCGCCGATCAGGGTCGGGCGCGAGCGCATGAGGTTCTTGGCGGCGGACACGGTCACGCCGCGGCGCTCCGTCAGGGCGTGGTAGTGCTGCCAGTAGTCGTTGAAGCGGGGGTCGTCGTCCTGGTTGGTGATCTCGAAATCCACGCCGGCCTTCATGCGCAGGCCCAGGCGCTGGATCCGGGTCTCGATCACCTCGGGGCGGCCGATCAGGATCGGGAAGGCCACGCCTTCGTCGATCACCGTCTGCACCGCGCGCAGGATCACCTCCTCCTCGCCCTCGGCGTAGGCCACGCGCTTGAGGTCGGCCTTGGCGCGGTCGTAGACCGGCTTCATCATCAGGCTGGAGCGGTAGACGAACTGGCCGAGCTTCTCCCGATAGGCGCACATGTCCTCGATCGGGCGCTCGGCGATGCCCGAATCCATCGCCGCCTGGGCCACGGCCGAGGACAGCTCCACCAGCAGGCGCGGGTCGAACGGACGCGGGATCAGGTAGTCGGCGCCGAAGCTCGGCACCTCGTCGCCATAGGCGCTGCCCAGGTCGGAGGCCTCCTTGCGGGCGAGCGCGGCGATGGCCTGCACGCAGGCGACCTTCATCGCCTCGTTGATGCCGGTGGCGCCCACGTCCAGCGCACCGCGGAACAGGTACGGGAAGCACAGGGCGTTGTTGACCTGGTTGGGGTAGTCCGAGCGGCCGGTGGCGATGATGGCGTCCGGGCGGGCGCGGCGCGCGTCCTCCGGCAGGATCTCCGGGTACGGATTGGCCAGGGCCAGGATGATCGGCTGGTCGGCCATGCTGGCGACCATCTCCGGCTTGAGGATGCCGCCGGCGGACAGGCCCAGGAAGATGTCGGCCCCGGCGACGATCTCCTCCAGGGTGCGGGCCCCGGTGTCGCGCGCGTAGCGCTGCTTGTCCGGGTCCAGGTCGGTGCGGCCGGTGTGGATCACGCCGCCGCGGTCGAAGGCGGTGATGTTCTCCTTGCGCAGGCCCAGCGAGACCAGCATGTCCACGCAGGAGATGCCCGCCGCGCCCATGCCGGTGGTGGCCAGCCTGACGTCCTCGATCTTCTTGCCGACCACGTGCAGCGCGTTGACCACCGCGGCGCCGACGATGATCGCGGTGCCGTGCTGGTCGTCGTGGAACACCGGGATGTTCATGCGCTCGCGCAGCTTGCGCTCGACGATGAAGCACTCCGGGGCCTTGATGTCCTCCAGGTTGATGCCGCCGAAGGTCGGCTCCAGCGAGGCGATGATGTCGACCAGCTTGTCCGGGTCGTTCTCGTCGATCTCCAGGTCGAACACGTCGATGCCGGCGAACTTCTTGAACAGCACGCCCTTGCCTTCCATCACCGGCTTGCCGGCCAGCGGGCCGATGTTGCCCAGGCCCAGCACCGCGGTGCCATTGGAGACCACGGCCACCAGGTTGCCGCGGGCGGTCAGCTCGCTGGCCTGGCGGGGGTCCTCGACGATCGCCTCGCAGGCGTAGGCCACGCCCGGGGAGTAGGCCAGCGCCAGGTCGCGCTGGGTGAGCATGGCCTTGGTCGCCGAGACCTTGATCTTCCCTGGCCGCGGATGGCGGTGGTAATCCAGGGCGGCCTGCTTGAAATCTTCTTGTTCGGACATTGCTCGGGCTCGGAAGCGCTGCAGTGGCGCCGGAACGGCCGATTCTAACTCCGCTGCAACTATTGCCCGGCGCCCCGGACTCCGCTGCAGTGCAGCAAGAAGGGTCCTCGCGTCCGCGGGTGCGGGGAATGCGGGCGCGGAAGCGCGCCTGACCTGGCCGGGCCCGGCATGCCACCTGGCCTGCCCAGGCAGCGAGACGGGCATGGCCCCGCTCCGGCACGCGACGGGCACCCCGGTGCCCCGCGGGCAGGCGCCGGGAAAGCCGCCTGGGCGATACTCCTGCCCCACCCCCGTTGCAAGGTACGGCCTGATGCTCGAACTGGACGCGCTGCAAACCCTGGGCCTGGCAGGGCTCGCGCTATTTGCCGGCTACCTGCTCACGCGGCTGCTGCCGGTACTGCGGCGCTACAACCTGCCCGAGCCGGTGCTGGGCGGGCTGCTGTTCGCGCTGGCGGCCTGGTGGGCGCACAGCCAGGGGCGGCAGCTGTACCAGCTCGACACCACCCTGCAGTCGCCGCTGATGATCGCGTTCTTCACCACCATCGGGGTCAACGCCAGCCTGCTGCTGCTCAAGGTCAGCGGCCGCCAGGTGGCGGTGTTCCTGCTGATGGCCAGCGGCTTTGCGGTGCTGCAGAACCTGCTGGGCATCGCCGTGGCCTGGGTGTTCGGGCTGCATCCGATGTTCGGCGTGCTGGCCGGCTCGGCCACCCTGACCGGCGGGCCGGCGACCGGCCTGGCGTTCGCGCCGATGTTCGAGGCCGCCGGCCTGCAGGGCGCCGAATCCATCGCGGTGACCGCGGCGATGGCCGGCATCGTCTGCGGGGGCATCGTCGGCGGGCCGGCGGTGACCCTGCTGATGCGCCGCTACGGCGTGCGCAACCGCAACACGGACGCGCCGCCTGCCCCCTCGGTGGCCGACGAGGTCGACGGGCAGCTGGTCCATGGCGAGACCGATGCGGCGCGCGAGTTCAACGCGCTCAAGTGCATCGTTCTGCTGCTGCTGGCGATGTGGGCCGGCGGCTGGGTCGGCCGCGGCTTCGAGGCCATCGGCCTGACCCTGCCGGCGTACATCGGCGCGATGCTGGTCGGCGCCGTGCTGCGCAACCTGGACGACATGACCGGCTGGCTGAAGCTGCCGGTGCACACCATCGAGCTGATCGGCAACGTCTGCCTGGCGCTGTTCCTGGCGGTGGCGCTGATGAACCTGCGGCTGTGGGAGCTGGCCGGCATGGGCCTGCCGCTGCTGGTGAACCTGGCGCTGCAGGTGGGCCTGGTGGTGCTGTTCGTGGTGCCGGTGTTCCGGGCGATGGGCCGCGACTACGACGCGGCGGTGATGGGCGGTGGCTTCATCGGCTTCATGCTGGGCACCACCGCCAACGCGATGGCGGTCATGCGTGCCCTGGTGCAGCGCCATGGCATCGCCCCGCGCGCGTTCCTGGTGGCGCCGCTGGTCGGCGCGTTCTTCATCGATTTCAGCAATGCGCTGATCATCACCGGCTTCATGAACTTCTGGCCGCACTGAGCCCGCCCCGATGGCGCATTCCCCCGCTTCCCTGGAAGGCCGCCGCACGGCGGTGATCGGCGCCGGCGTGGTCGGCCTGGCCACCGCCTACGCCCTGGCCCGCCGCGGCGCACGGGTGCACGTGTTCGATCGCGGCAGCGGCCCGGCCACCGGCACCTCCTTCGCCAACGGCGCCCAGCTCAGCTACGCCTACACCGATGCGATGGCCGGGCCGGCCATCTGGCGGCAGCTTCCGGGCCTGTTGCTGGGCCGCGACCGCGCGTTCCGGGCGCGCAGCTCGCTGGACCTGGACTACCTGCGCTGGGGACTGGCCTTCCTGCGCAACGCCACCGGCGCGCGGTGGCGCCGCAACACCCTGGAGGTGCTGGCGCTGGCCGGCCAATCGCAGGCGGCGATGGACGCGCTGCTGGAGCGGCATGCGATCGATTTCGGGCACCGGGTGGCGGGCAAGCTCCACGTCTACTACCGGCCCGCAGCCCTGGAGGCGGCCCGGGCGGTGGTCGCGCTCAAGCGGGACCACGGCGTGCAGCAGCGGCTGGTGGACGCACGGGAGGCGGTGCGGATCGAGCCGGCGCTGGCCGGCGCCACCGGCATTGCCGGCGCGGTGTATTCCCCGGGCGAGGCGGTCGGCGACCCGTGGCGCTTCGCCACCGGGCTGCTGGAGGTACTGCAGGGCCAGTACGCGGTGCAGGCGCGCTTCGGGCAGGCGGTGGCCGGCTTGCAACGCGACGGCCGGCACTGGCAGGTGCTCGACGGCACTGGCGCGGGCGCACCCTTCGACCACGTGGTGGTGTGCACCGGGATCGATGCGTCCCGCCTGCTGCGCCCACTGGGCGTGCGCGTACCGGTGATGGCGGTCAAGGGGTATTCCTTCACCGCGCCCTGCGGCCCGCAGGCCCCGCAGGCGAGCATCACCGACACCGCACGCAAGCTGGTGTTCGCCCGGCTCGGCGACCGCATCCGCGTGGCCGGGCTGGCGGAGGTCAACGAATGGGATCCGCGCCCGGAGCCGGCCCGCGTGCGCGACCTGGTGGACCTGGCGCGTGCGTCCCTGCCGGGGGCGGCCGACTACGACGCCGTCGCCAGCCACTGGGCCGGCCTGCGCCCGGTCACGCCCACGTCGGTGCCGGTCATCCGCGCGGCGGCGCCCGGCCTCACCCTCAACCTCGGGCACGGCATGCTGGGCTGGACCCTGGCCATGGGCAGCGCCGAACGCGTGGCCGACCTGCTGCGGCACGCGGACTGAGCGCCGCAGCCACAGCACCGGGCGGTCACGCCAGGCGAGCCGGCGCGCTCCCGCTCACCCCAGCGGACTGCCACCGATGCGGTCCATGCGGATGCGGTTGGCGAACAGCGAGAACGCCAGCAGCCCGGCCAGGCCGCCGGCCCGTTCCACCCAGTCCGGCAGCCAGCGCGGCGCGGCCAGGGTGCCGTCGGCGAACAGCGGCTCGAAGCGCACCACATCGGCCAGGGTCATCTTGCCGGCGAACAGCCAGCGGCACAGGCGCAGCCGGTCGCGCTGCAGCGCCTCGCGGAAGAACGTGTGCACGCCGACCAGGCCGCGCAGGTACACCGTGTCCTTGGTGAAGGCGCAGCCGCCGGCCAGCGGCATGCCGCGGAACACGCGCTGGGCGGAGGAAAAGCTCTCCTCCGCGCCCTGCCCGGCATCGATGAAGTAGCCGAACACCTGCAGGAAGTCGGCGCCTTCCAGGGCCATGGCGATCGCCTCGGTGCGCAGGCTGATGCGCTTCATGCGGCCGATGTCCAGGCTGCCGGTGATCTGCTCGGCGAAGGTCGCCAGGCCTTCCTGGGTGGCGGTGACCCGCGGCGAGGACAGCGCCAGGCTGGGCAGCACCTGCTGCAGGCGGCCGTTGATGCCGGTCAGCGAATGCACCAGCGCCTCGTGGTGGAAGAGCTGGCGCCGGTCGTAGTCGCTGAACGCCGCGCCGGCACGCAGGCGTATGCGGGTGGCGCCGGCCGCGGCCTTGGCGATCAGATCCGGGTCCAGCTCCACCTGGACCACGCGCCCGCCGAAGAACGCATCGAGGTCGCCCTGCAGCTGCAGGGACAGCGCGGTGGCCGACACCGGCACCTGCTCGGCCGGCGAGAACAGTTCGTGGTCCAGCTCGCTGGCGATGCGGATGAAATGCCCGGCCGCCTCGCGCGTGGTGGGCCCCTCGCCAGGCAGCGGCGTATCCGGGCGTCCGAACAGGGCCACCGCCTCGGTGCCGGCCTGCGGCGTGCCCAGCGCCTCCAGCAGGCGCGCGGCCCGCTCCCAGCTGGCGGCCGACTCGCGCAGGTAGGTGCCCAGCGGATGCTGCGCGTCGGCTGCGGCGGCCACCGCCTGCAGTTCGGCGCGCGCCCCGGCGAAATCCAGCTGCGGGTACTCCACCCGCGGCAGGGTCGTGCGTCCGTGGCGCCAGCCTTCCAGGAACTCGACCTGCACCCGCGCCGGCCAGCTGGCGAGGCTCAGCAGGCGGATGCCACGGGCGGCACGGACCAGGCGCTGGTCCAGCGCGGCATGGTGGGTGACGGCATCGGTCATCGGCGGCTCCGCGGCAGGTGGGGCCACGCTAGCGGATCAGATGGCCACGGCCAAATGCCACGGCGCGAGCGCGTGTTACAACGGGACGACGTGCCATCGGAGGGCCGGGTACATGGGTCTGCGTCACCACGTCATGGGCTGGATCACCCTACTGTTGCTGGCCTGCTCCTGTACCTCGGTGCCCGGGCCGTCGGGCGGAGAGGCAGTCGCAGTGGAGGTGCCCGACGGCTCGCCGCAGCGCGCCCGCCTCAACGCCAAGGTGTACGACGATGTCGTGGCCCGGGTGCTCCGCAATTTCCGCGACCCGGACTTCGGCGGCGTGGACTTCGTCGCGGAAGCCCGCGCACGGCGCGCGAATGCCATCGCCGCGCCCGACGAGCTGGCCTTGTACGACAGGCTCAACCGGCTATTGGGGCTCCTCGATGACTCGCACAGCGTCGCCACTTCACCGGCCGACACCGCGCGCCTGCAGGCCTACGGGGAGAACCAGCCCCTGGCCAGCCATGGCTTCCAGAGCCTGGGCATGGGAGGGGAACTGCTGGTGACTCGGGTCCATCCGCAGGGGCCGGCCGCGCGGGCCGGAGTGCGTCCTGGGTGGCAATGGCTCGGGGCAGCAGACGGCCGCGAACCCGGGCAGGTCCCCGCGGCCACCGAAGGCGCCACCGATACCCTGCTGTTCCGCGATTCTGCCGGCCAGCGGCGCACGCTTGCCCTGACCGCGGCCGCGCTGCCTCCGCTGGCGCGGCACGAGGCGCTGCAGATGGAAGACGGGGTCGGATATGTGTGGTTCGAGCGGTTCGACCCGGACTCCTTGCGGTGGCTCGGCGCCACGTTCTCGGCGTGGGCGCAGGAGGGGCGCACTGACGGACTGGTGTTGGACCTGCGGGACAACCATGGCGGCAACGCGGAGTTAGGAGCCAACGCGCTGGGCTGGCTGCTGGAGGGCGAACCCCTGTTCGCGGCCGTGCGTACCCGGCACTCGGAATCCTTGGTCGAACTCCCGGCTGCCGGGTTGCGCTATACCGGACCGCTGGTGGTGCTGGTCAATGCAGCGACGGCCAGCACCGCCGAGATCCTCGCGGCACGCCTGCAGGAGTCACGGCGTGCGGTGGTTGTCGGCAGCAGGACGGCCGGCGCCGTGGTCGCGTCCCGATCGTTCCCGCTGCCCGATGGCGGTGCCTTGCAGATTGGCATGGGCGAGGTGCGCCTACCCAGCGGCCGCGCGCTGGAGGGAGCCGGGGTTACGCCGGACTTCGAACTTCCCGGCAGCCACGCGCATCAGGGCGGCCGCGACCAGCCACTGGAGCTGGCCTTGAAGGTGATCGCAACGCTCCGGGGACGAAAGGCCGGCGTCAGCCGGGAATCCAGCCAGTAACGGGCCCGCCGGACGTCGCGGACCTCAGCGCCGCGCGCGCGGCGGCGGGCGGCGGCCGGGGCCCCGGCCGGGGCCGCGGCCCTCGTTCTTCTGCGCCATGCGCTGGGCCAGCCGGTCGGCGGCGCCGGCGATCTCTCCGCGCAGCTTGAGGTAGTTGGCGACCCGCCCCTCGTCCAGCTCTCCTTCCTCGATCGCCGCCAGGATGGCGCAGCCGGGTTCGTTGAGGTGGGCGCAATCGTTGAAGCGGCACTGCGTGGCCAGTTCCTCGATGTCGCCGAAGCCGCCGTCGGCCAGCTCCTCCTCGCCGGTGGGCTTGAGCTCGCGCATGCCAGGGGTGTCCACCAGGCAGGCGCCGGACGGCAGCGCGATCAGCGCGCGGTGGGTGGTGGTGTGGCGGCCGCGCGAATCGCTGGCGCGCACCGCGCCGGTCTTCATCCGTTCCCGGCCCAGCAGGCTGTTGGTGAGGGTGGACTTGCCGGCGCCGGACGACCCCACCAGCACCGCCGTGCAGCCGGGCGACAGCCAGGGCGCCAGGGCGGCGGCCGCATCCGGATCCTTCGCGTTGACCGCCAGCACCGGCACGCCCAGCGCGCGGATGTCCTCCAGCGCCTCCAGCGCCAGCTCCCGGCCCTCGCCATTGAGGTCGACCTTGGTCAGCACCACCACCGGCTGCGCACCGCCGCCGCCGACCAGCAGCAGGTAGCGCTCGATCCGGCGCGGGTTGAAGTCCGCGTCCAGGCCGCAGACGACGAAGGCGGTGTCCACGTTGGCCGCGATCACCTGCTGCTGGTAGTGCTCGCCGGCGGCGGCGCGCTTGATCGCGCTGCGACGCGGCAGCATGGCCAGGATCCGGCGACCATCGTGCAGCACCCAGTCGCCGACCGCGGCGCGCTCGTGCAGCGGGATGCCGTCGGCGGTGAACACCGGGCGGCGTTGCCATTCCGGCGGCGACTCGACCCGGAAGCCGGCCTCCGGGCCCTCGGCCAGGGCGTACCCGGTGCGGTGCTGTTCGCTGACCCGGGCCGGGCGCCCGTCGGGGTGGCGCGCGCACAGCGCCTGCCAGGCCGGATCCTGCGGCGGCCCGTCCCAGGGCCAGCCGATGCGCTGCAGGGAGGGGTAATCGGGTTCGGGAGCGATCATCGGCGCATTGTAGTGCGGGGCCGGCGCGCGGGCCGTTTCCGCCGAAACGACCGCCCCGCCTAGGCTGCGCCGCCGCCGCGGCGCATTTCCGATACCATGCCAGGCCCCACCTTCGCCCCGCCGGGCCCTGCCATGTCGTCCACCGGAAAAACCCTCGCCACCCGCGAGCGGCTGTCGGAAGTGCGCTACGAGATCCGCGGTGAACTGAACCGGCGGGCGCATGCGCTCGAGGCCGAAGGACGCAGCCTGATCAAGCTCAACATCGGCAACCCGGGCGCCTTCGGCTTCCGCGCGCCGGCGCACCTGCAGCGGGCGATCGTCGACGACATCGACAACACCGATCCGTACACCCACCAGCTCGGCCTGCCGGCCGCGCGCGAGGCCCTGGCGTCGGCCTACCGCAGGCGCGGGGCGCCGCACGTGTCCACCGACCGGGTGTTCATCGGCAACGGCGTGTCCGAGCTGATCGACATGACCCTGCGCGCCCTGCTCAACCCGGGCGACGAGGTGCTGGTGCCTTCGCCGGACTACCCGCTGTGGTCGGCGGCCACCATCCTCAACGACGGCCGCCCGGTGTACTACCGCTGCGCGCCGGAGAACGGCTTCATGCCCGATCCGGTCGAGGTGGAGTCGCTGGTTTCCGCGCGCACCCGCGCGATCGTGCTGATCAACCCGAACAACCCCACCGGCGCGGTGTACCCGAAGGAGCTGCTGGAGCGCCTGGTGGCGGTCGCGCAGCGCCACAACCTGCTGCTGCTGGTGGACGAGATCTACGACCAGGTGCTGTACGACGGCGCCGCGTTCGAGCCGCTGGCGCCGATCGCCGGCGACCATCCATGCATCACCTTCTCCGGACTGAGCAAGGTGCACCGCGCCTGCGGATGGCGCGTGGGCTGGGCGATCCTCACCGGCGAGCACGCACGCACCGTCGACTACCGCAATGCGCTGGACCTGCTCTCCGGCCTGCGCCTGTGCGCCAATGTCGCCGGCCAGTACGCGATCGCCGCGGCGGTCGAAGGCCCGGACACGATCAGCGCGCTGTGCGCGCCCGGCGGGCGCCTCTACGAGACCCGGCGCGCCGTGGTCGAGGCCTGCGCCGCCAGCGAGCACCTGCACCTGGTCGAGCCGCGCGGCGCGTTGTACGCGTTCCCCTCGGTCACCGGCGCGGCGGCGCGCGGCTTCGACGACCACCGCTTCGCGCTGGAGCTGCTGGAGACCGAGGACGTGCTGATCGTGCCCGGCTCGAGCTTCAACGTGCCTTACCGCGACCACTTCCGGGTGACCCTGCTGCCGCAGGCGGACCTGATGCGCGAGGTGTTCGCGCGGATCGACCGGGCGCTGGCGCGCCGCGCCGAGGCGGTGACCAAGGTGGTGCCGATCAAGTCGCGGAACGCGGCGGCGTAAACGTGGCGCAGGCGTTCCTCGCCCTGGGCGACTCCTACACCATCGGCGAAGGCATCGCGGAAGACGGACGCTGGCCGGTGCAGCTGGCCGCCGCGCTGCGCGCGCAGGGCGTGCCGCTGGATCCGCCACGGATCATCGCCACCACCGGCTGGACCACCGCCGAGCTGGACGCCGGCATCGACGCCGCCCACGCACAGGCGCCCATCGCCGGCGACCACGCCGTGGTCAGCCTGCTGGCCGGGGTCAACGACCAGTACCGCGGGCTGGAGCCGGAGGGCTTCGGCCAGCGTTTCGCCGCCCTGCTGCGACGTGCGGCCGGGTTTGCCGGCGGGGATGCGTCGCGGGTGCTGGTGCTGTCCATCCCGGACTGGGGGGTGACGCCTTTCGCCCTGGCCCAGGGCCGTGACCCCGGCATGGTGGCCCGCCAGATCGACGCCTTCAACGCCATCTGCCACGCCCGGGCGACGGCCGCCGGCGCGCACTGGGTCGACATCACCCCGGCCAGCCGCCGGCACGGCGCCGGGGCCGGCATGCTGGCCGATGACGGACTGCATCCGTCGGCCGCCATGTACGCCCTGTGGAGCGCGCTGGCGCTGCCGGCCGCGCAGGCCGCGCTGGGCGCCAGGAGAACCGCATGAACGCCCTTGCCAGCCCCGGACCGCGCCCGCTCTCCGCGCAGCGCGCCCAGCACATCGCCAGCGCCTTCCTGCCGGGCACCCTGCTGGGCAGCCGGTATCACTATTACTACGCGCGCGCCAAGCTGCGCAGCGACCCGCTCTACCCGGGGGTGTGCAACGCGTTGCGCGACGCCACCGGCCCGCTGCTGGACTTGGGCTGCGGCCTGGGGCTGCTGGCGCATGCGCTGCAGGAAGACGGCATCGGCATGCGCTATTTCGGCGTGGACAACGACCATCGCAAGATCGCCTCCGCGCGCCGGGCCGCGGCGCGCGCCGGGCTGGCCGATGCCGGGTTCGAAGCGCTGGACCTGACCCGCGCCCTGCCGCCGCACCGCGGCAGCGTCGCGATCCTGGACGTGATGCAGTTCCTGCAGCCGCAGCGCCAGCGCGATGTGGTCGACGCGCTGGTGGCAATGCTGCAGCCCGGCTCGCGCCTGGTGATCCGCACCGGCCTGGACGATGGCAGCCGGCGCGCGCGCATCACCCGCAGCACCGACGTGTTCGCCCGCCTGGTCGGCTGGATGAACGCCGCGCCGGTGCACTACCCGGAAACGGAGATGCTGCGCGAGCGGTTCGACGCCGCCGGGCTGCGCAGTACGTTCGCGCCACTGGCCGGCGACACGCCGTTCAACAACTGGCTGATCGTCGCCAGCCGCGACTGAGCCGGCGGCGGGAGCCGCCCTGGCGGTAAAACCTGACACCACGGCGCGGTGAGCGCCGATGATGACGCTCCGCTGCCCGCGGCACGCTGGCGGTCGATCACACCGGGAGCGCGGTCATGGCCGTAGTGCTGCAGTACCTCTTCCTGTTTTCCGGCATCGCCCTGCTTGCGTGGGGTTACCTGCGCCGCTCGCGCAACGTGCTGCTCGGCGGCGCGCTGTCGCTGTTCCTGGGCGGCAGCTTCGTGGACCTGGCCACCGGCGTGCGCGGGGGCTACGAGGCCGCGGTGGCGACCCACCAGGCGCTCGAACGGGAACACGTGGTCCGCGCGCCGCGCGCCACCGGCCGCTGAGCCGGATCAGTCCGGGATGACGGTGGCGTAGCCCTGCTCGCGCAGCAGGCACAGGGTGGCTTCGACGATCTCCACGCTGCGGCCATGCGGTGCGCCCTCGTGCAGCAGCACGATCGCACCGGGGCGCAGCTTGCGCTGGATCCGCTGCAGCACGCGCACCGCGTCGCCATCCACCGCGTCGTAGCCGCGCGCGGTCCAGGCTACCCGCGCCAGGCCGAACCGGCGCAGCGGCGCGGCCACGAACGGATTGGTGTGCCCGGCCACCGCGCGGAACCAGCGCGGTGGACGTCCGGCCAGGCCGGCGAGGGTCGCCTGGGCCTGCTCCACCTCGCTTGTCATCGCGCGTGGGCCGAGGGCCCAGAAACGGCCTTGCGGATGGCTCCAGGTGTGGTTGGCGATGTCGTGGCCGCGGCGCAGGATCTCGGCCACCCGCTGCGGCTGGGCGGCGGCACGCATGCCGACCAGGAAGAAGGTGGCGCGCATGCCGTGGCGCTCCAGCGCGTCGAGGATCGCCGCGGTGTCCGCGGACGGGCCGTCGTCGATGGTCAGCCACACCGCGCGCCGGTCCACGTCCAGGCGCGACAGCGCCGGGGCGTACAGGGTGGAGCGCGGCAGGAACACCGGCACGATGAAGGCCGCGTGCGACAGCAGCAGGGCCGGCAGCCCCCAGCGCCATCCCAGCCCGGTCCACAGTGCCGCCGCCGCCAGCTGCGACAGCGCCAGCCAGCCAATCCAGGCAGGCGGCCGGCGCGGGGTGCGATGCAGTGTTGCCGGCGGTCTCATCGCCGCATGATGCCACGCGGCGTAGAATGCAGACCCCTGATTTCCTGCCGGTGGCCACGCATGTCCCTCGATCCCGCCCTGCGCTCGCGCATCGAATCGCTGCTCAACGACAACCGCGTCGTGCTGTTCATGAAGGGCCAGCCCGGCATGCCGCAGTGCGGCTTCTCGGCCAAGGCCTGCGGCGTGCTGGAGGACCTCGGCGTCGAGTACGCCCACGTCAACGTGCTGGCCGACCAGGAGATCCGCGAGGGCATCAAGGTGTTCGGCAACTGGCCGACCATCCCGCAGCTTTATATCGACGGGGAGCTGGTGGGCGGCAGCGACATCATCGAGCAGATGGCCTCCAGCGGTGAGCTGTCGCAGGTGCTGGGCATTCCCGCCCCGGACCGCACGCCGCCGCAGGTCACGGTGACGCCGGCCGCCGCCGGGAAGTTGCGGGGCGCACTGGAAGGCGAGCCCGGTTCGGCGCTGTCGCTGTCGATCGACGCGCGTTTCCAGCCGCGGTTCCAGATAGCCCCGCGCAACGACAACGCCATCGCGGTGGAAACCGGCGGCCTGCGCATCCAGTTCGACCCGGCCAGCGCGCGCCGCGCCAACGGCATCACCATCGACTGGGTGGACGACTTCCGCGGCCAGGGCCTGGCCATCGACAACCCGAACGCGCCCAGGCCGGTGCAGCCGGTCACCCCGGTCGAGGCCGAGCGCCAGGTCGGCACCGGCGAGCTGGTGCTGGTGGACGTGCGTCCGCCGGAGGAGCGCGCCATCGCCTCGCTGACGGTGGCCCACCGCACCCTGGACGGCGATGGCCTGGCCGCGCTGGAAGCGCTGGCGAAGGACACCCGCCTGGCCTTCATCTGCCACCACGGCGGCCGCAGCGGGCAGATGGCCGAGGAGTTCCGCAACAAGGGCTACACCGCGGTGTTCAACGTCGAAGGCGGCATCGACCGCTGGGCCCAGGACGTGGGCGGCGGCATCCCGCGCTACTGAGCGCGGGACCCGGCCCGGGCGACCGGGCCAGCCACGACGAGGGCGGCCCGGGCCGCCCTCGCGCGTTTCCGGGTCGTGGAAGGTCCTGCAGGCGCATCCGTGCCGCGCACCCGGTCGGCACCCGGTCGGGTACGGTACGCGGACCAGCGCGCGGCCTCAGAACCCGCCGCCGGCCTCCAGCCAGGCCTGCTCCTCGGGGGTGCTGGGCCGCCCCAGCGCCTGGTTGCGGTGCGGGAAGCGGCCGAAGCGCCGGATCACGTCGCGGTGGGCGATGGCGTAGTCGGTATAGACCTTGTGCCCCAGCGCGGTGAACAGCTCCACCGCCCGGTCCTGGTCGGCCAGGTCCTCCGAATGCTCCCACGGCAGGTAGAAGAACCCGCGCAGTGCCTGCGCGAACGGGCGGTCGTGGCCGGCGGCCACCGCCTGCGCGGCGTAGGACAGGGCCAGGCCGTCGGTGGCGAAGGCGTGGCCGGTGCCGCGGAAGATGTTCCGTGGGATCTGGTCGAGCAGGATCACCAGCGCCAGCGCGCCTTCGGCATCGTCCAGCCAGCCGGCGTACCGGCCGCGCGCGGCGGCCATGTGCGCCTCGCCCAAACGCTCCGCGCACTGGCGGTCGAAGGCCTCGCCACCGTTGAACCAGGCCTCCATTCCGGCCTGCTCCCAGAAGTCCACCACCTCGCGTGCCGTGGTCACGTGACTCGTCTCCGTCGCTGGAAAGTGGCCCAGTGTCCCGCACCAGGCGTGCCGGCGGGGCCCCGGCGAGGGGACAGGGCCGGGATGCGCCGATGCAGTTTCCCGTGCAACGGAGCATCATGCGCGGGCGCCGCCTGCCCGGAGGACACCGATGACGCCCCGCTGGTACTTCGACTTCGTCTCCCCGTTCTCCTACCTGCACTGGCAGAAGATGCGGCCGCTGGTGGCCGGAGGCCGGGTCGAAGCGGTGCCGGTCGTGCTTGGCGCGCTGCTGTCCGCGCGCAACCTGGCCGGACCGGCGGAGATCCCCGGCAAACGCGAGTTCATCTACCGCCAGGCGCTGTGGCAGGCACGGCAGGAGGGTGTGCCGCTGGTGTTCCCGCCAGCGCATCCGTTCAACCCGCTGCCGGCCCTGCGCCTGTGCGTGGCGGCCGGCACCACGGTGGAGGCGATCGAGGCGGTGTTTGCCGCGCTGTGGCGCGAGGGCCGCGACGGGAGCCCCGCCTCGCTGGCCGCGGTGGCGCGCGGGCTGGGGATCGGCGACCTGGACGCGGCCACCGCCGACCCCGGCGTGCGCCAGAGGCTGCGCGACAACACGGCCATGGCGCTGGACGCGGGGGTGTTCGGGGTGCCGACCCTGGAGCTGGACGGCGGGCTGTTCTGGGGCAATGACAGCCACGGGCTGATGATGGCGGCGCTGGAGGACCCCGGCCTGCTGCGGGAAGGCCCGCTGGCGGAGATCGGACGCCTGCCGGTCGGGATCAGCCGCCGCGCTGCCCCCCCGCTTCCGGCAGTCGCGGCGGGGCCATTTCCGCGATAGGTTTCACACATTCCACGTGTCGGGTGCCTCGGGAGGGCGCATGCGCATCGGGATCGTCGTCGACTCGGCCTGCGACCTGCCGGCCGGTTTCATCCGCCAGCACGGCATCGTGGTGCTGCCCATCACGGTGCGCATCGGTGGCGCGGTGCTGGAAGACCACCGCGACGAGGAGGCGACGCTGGCCTTCCTCAACGCGCACGTGGCCGAGCGCGGCCACGAGGCCGAAACCACCCCGCTGGGAGTGGAGCAGATCCGCGAGCTGTTCCTGCAACGGCTGGTGATCGACTACGACCACGTGTTCTGCCTGACCATCTCGCGCCTGCGCAGCCAGATCCACGACAACGCGCTGCAGGCCAGCTTCGCCATCCTCAACGACTACAAACCCGTGCGCCAGGCCGCCGGGCACAACTCGCCGTTCGCGTTGCGGGTGGTCGACAGCCTCAACCTGTTCGCCGGGCAGGCGATCACCGCGGTGGAAGCGGTGCGCATGCGCGAGGCCGGCACCGGCGTGGCGCAGATGCGCGCCCGGCTCGAGGCCCTGGCGCAGAACACCTGCGGCTTCATGATTCCCCGCGACCTGTACTACCTGCGCAACCGCGCGCGGGCCAAGGGCGACCGCAGCGTGGGCCTGTTCAGCGCCGCGCTGGGCAGCGCCCTGGACATCAAGCCGGTGATCCGCGCCTTTGGCGGACAGACCGAGCCGGTGGCGCGGATCAAGGGCTTCGACGCGGCCGCGGAGAAGATGTTCGACATGGCCTGCCGGCGGGTACGCGCCGGCCTGATGGCCCCGACGGTGAGCATCTGCTACGGCGGCGACATGGCCGAGCTGCCGGGCATCCCCGGCTACGCGCGCCTGGTCGACACCTGCATCGACCACGGCGTGGAGGTGTTCGAAAGCATGATGAGCCTCACCGGCATGGTCAACGTGGGCAAGGGCGCGGTGGCGGTGGCGTTCGCCTCGACCGACCACGGTTTCGACTGAAGTACGGCCACGGCCGCTTCGCACCCCGGTTGGTAGATTGGCGCTTCCCTGGACCAGGAGCCGCCCATGACTGTCCGCTACGTGATCCGCCTGCCCGACCCCGCCGCCGCGCGCGGCAGCGAACCGTCGCTGTCGTTCACCGCCAACGGCTACGAAGCCTTCGCCGAACAGCTGCAGGACGCGCTGCGCTCACCGGCGCTGTTCGAACGCTGGCGGCAGATGCAGCCGGAGCCGGACGAGGTGGACGCGGCGCTGGGGGTCACCGATCCGCAGGCCACGGTGGAAGGACGGCGCGAGGACCTGTCGGTCTACCTCACCGCGGCCACGTCGCTTCCCGGCGAGATCGTGCGCCAGCGCCTGAGGCTGCTGGCCGGCAGCCACTGGGAGCTGCGTGATGTGCGCTGAGCCCCGGCCCGGCGTGTCGGGCTGATGGCGGCGCGGATCCCGGCGCTGCTGGCCTGGAGCGGCGGCAAGGATGCCGCGTGGACCCTGCACATGCTGCGGCAGTCGGCCACCCACGCGGTGGTCGGCCTGCTGTCGACGGTCAGCGCGGGCCGCGCCTCGATGCAGGGCGTGCGCGTGGAGGTGCTGCGCGCGCAGGCGGCAGCCGCCGGACTGCCGCTGGTGGAGGTGGCCCTGCCCCCGGCCTGTGACAACGCCACCTACGGCCAGGCCATGGCTGCGGCGCTGGACGCCGCCTCGCAACGCTGGACGGGGTTGCGCACGATGGCCTTCGGCGACCTGTTCCTGGAGGACATCCGCGCCTGGCGCCAGCAGCAGCTGGATAGCTGCGGCTGGGAGCTGCTGACGCCGCTGTTCCGCTTCGATACGGGGCTGCTGGCGCGGCGCATGCTGGAGGCCGGCCTGCGCGCGCGGCTGTGCTGCGTGGACACCCGGCAGCTGGACGGACGCTTCGCCGGGCGCCCATTCGATGCCGGCCTGCTCGCCGAGTTGCCCCCGGCGGTGGATCCGTGCGGCGAGAACGGCGAGTTCCACACCTGCGTGTGGGACGGGCCGATGTTCCAGGCCCCGCTGTCGCTGCAGCATGTCGGCGGCCCGGTGGCGGATGGTCATTTCGCCCGCAGCGATTTCAGCCTGGCCGGGTGAGTGGCAGGAGGCCGCCTGCGGCCCGGGTCCGCGACGGCGGCACCGGTTCCGTCATCCGGCGCCGCCCCGGGTTTCAGCCGCGCAGCGCGGCGGCGTGATGGGCGATGTGCTCGCCGATGAAGCTGGCGATGAAGTAGTAGCTGTGGTCGTAGCCGGGCTGCAGCCGCAGGTCCAGCGGATGGCCTGCCGCGTCGCAGGCGGCCTGCAGCAGCTGCGGACGCAGCTGGGCGTCGAGGAACTCGTCGGCATCACCCTGGTCGACCCGCAGCGGGAGGCGTTCGGTCGCCGTGCCCACCAGCTCCACCGCGTCGTACTGCTTCCAGGCCTGGCGGTCTTCGCCCAGGTACGCGGCGAACGCCTTCTGCCCCCACGGCACCTGCGAAGGCGCGACGATCGGCGAGAACGCCGAGACGCTCCGATAGCGGCCGGGGTTGCGCAGCGCGCACACCAGGGCGCCGTGGCCGCCCATCGAGTGGCCACTGATGGCGCGCGCGGCGGTGACCGGGAAGTTCGCCTCGACGAGCGCCGGAAGTTCGTCCACCACGTAGTCGTACATGCGGTAGTGCGGCGCCCACGGCTCACGGATGGCGTTGAGGTAGAAGCCGGCCCCCTTGCCCAGGTCGTAGCCTTCGGCATCGGCCACGTCCTCGCCGCGCGGACTGGTGTCGGGGCAGACGATGGCGATGCCGTGCGCGGCCGCGTAGCGCTGCGCGCCGGCCTTGGTGATGAAGTTCTGCTCGGTGCAGGTCAGGCCGGACAGCCAGTACAGCACCGGCACCGGGCCCTGTGCGGCCCGCGGCGGCAGGTAGATGGCGAAGGTCATCGTGCAGCCGAGCACGGAGGATTCGTGGCGATAGACGTCCTGCCAGCCACCGGAGCAGGCGCGATGTTCGATGCGTTGCATGGGTACTTCTCCTTGCTGCGTTTCAGTGCGGCGCGGCGGATGCGCCCTGCATGCGCGCCGAATCCAGGATGGTGGGACCGGATGCCCGCGGCACGCGGCTTGCCAGCGCGGCGGCGACATCCTCCGCGGCGATGGCGCGCAGGCGTGCCGGCAGCAGCGGACCCAGCCAGCGGTCCAGACGCGCGCCCAGGTGTTCACCGCGACGATGGGGCTGCCCCAGCGCCCCGCGATCACCCAGCAGCAGCGCGGGGCGGGCGACCACCAGCGCCTCCAGCGGCAACGCCGCCAGCGCCTGTTCCAGCTCGCCCTTGGTGCGGCTGTAGAACACGCGGGAGCCGGGATCGGCCCCCATCGCGCTGACCAGGCCGATCCGGCGCGCGCCGGCCGCCATGGATGCGTGCGCCACCGCGAGATTGGCCTGGTAGTCGACCGCGCGGAAGGCCTCGCGGCTGCCGGCCACGGCGATGGTGGTGCCCAGCGCCAGATAGGCCTCGTCGACGGCGGGCAACGACGGCAGCGCGGCGAAATCGACGACGTGGACCTGCAGCTTCGGATGCTGCAGGTCCAGGGGGCGCCGCACCAGCGCATGCACCACGGCAACGCCGGGATCGGCGCACAGGCGCGCGACCAGCGCCCGGCCGACCAGGCCGGTGGCGCCGGCGACCAGCACGCTGCGCGCGCGCTCCGTGGTCCTGGGCTCGCTGCCGTCCGCGTCCATCGCTCAGTAGTGGATGACGGCGCGGATCGACTTGCCTTCGTGCATCAGGTCGAAGGCCTCGTTGATGCGCTCCAGCGGCAGGGTGTGGGTGACGAAGGGCGCCAGTTCGATCTTCCCCGCCATGGCGTCCTCGACCATGCCCGGCAGTTCGCTGCGGCCCTTGACCCCGCCGAACGCGGTGCCCATCCACTTGCGGCCGGTGACCAGCTGGAACGGACGGGTGCTGATCTCCTTGCCCGCGCCGGCCACGCCGATGATCACGCTCTGGCCCCAGCCACGGTGCGCGCATTCCAGCGCCGCGCGCATCACATCGACGTTGCCGATGCACTCGAAGCTGTGGTCCACGCCCCAGCCGGTCATCTCCACGATCACCTGCTGGACCGGCTTGTCGTGGTCCTTCGGGTTGACGCAGTCGGTGGCGCCCATTTCGCGCGCCAGCTCGAACTTGGCCGGGTTGGTGTCGATGGCGATGATGCGGCCGGCCCTGGCCTGCCTGGCGCCCTGGATCACCGCCAGGCCGATCGCGCCGAGGCCGAACACCGCCACCGAGTCGCCTTCCTGGACCTTGGCGGTGTTGTGCACCGCTCCAATACCGGTGGTCACGCCGCAGCCGAGCAGGCAGGTGTGTTCCGGGTTGGCCTGCGGATTGACCTTGGCCAGCGACACCTCGGCCACCACGGTGTACTCGGAAAAGGTCGAGCAGCCCATGTAGTGGTAGATCGGTTGGCCGTTGTAGGAGAAGCGGGTGGTGCCGTCGGGCATCACGCCCTTGCCCTGGGTGGCGCGCACGGCCACGCACAGGTTGGTCTTGCCGCTCTTGCAGAACAGGCACTGGCCGCACTCGGCGGTGTACAGCGGGATGACGTGGTCGCCCGGCTTGACCGAGGTCACGCCCTCGCCCACCTCGACCACGATGCCGGCGCCCTCGTGGCCCAGCACCGCCGGGAACACGCCCTCGGGGTCTTCGCCGGACAGGGTGAAGGCGTCGGTGTGGCACAGCGCGGTGTGGGTGATCTTCACCAGCACCTCGCCGGCCCTGGGCGGGGCGACGTCGATCTCGACGATCTGCAGCGGCTGGCCTGCGGCGAAGGCGACGGCGGCACGGGACTTCATGGGGGAAACTCCTTGGGACGGCAACTGGGTGGAACCGCCGGCCACGCCGGCGGCGGGATCACTTGAGGTAGGAACGCACCAGCGCGGTGACCTCGGCGACCCGCTCCTGGCGCTGGTCGTCCGAGCCGGCAGCCTGGCCGAAGGTCTCGCGGATATGCGCCTCCATGACCTCGGACATCAGGCCATTGACCGCCCCGCGGATGGCGGCGATCTGCTGCAGCACCGGCGCGCAGTCGGCGCCGGCCTCCAGCGCGCGCTCCAGCGCCTCGGCCTGGCCGCGGATGCGGCGCACCCGGGCCAGCACGCGCTTCTTTTCTTCCGGGCTGTGGGGCATGGCGGCACCTCGCTGGATACTGGGGGATAGTATCAGGGCACGGCCCGCGCGCCCACTGCGCCGGCCGGCCGGTAAAGCCGGTGGCGGACGTGCCGATATCTCCCCGGTACCTCGCCGGGTCGCATCATCGCCGTGACTGCCACCGTTTCCATCGACAAGCTCCGCCCTGGCATGTACGTGCAACGGGTCAACGGGGCGTGGCTGCGGCATCCGTTCTGGCGCGCCTCGTTCGTGGCCACCGCGCAGGACATCCAGCGGCTGCGCGACAGCGGGGTGGAGTCGGTGGACGTGGACCCGGCCCGCGGCGTATTGCCGGGAGACGGTGCCGGGGCGCACGCCGCAGCCGCGGGAGCCGCCGCGGCCGCGGCGACCGCCCCGGGCGATCCGGAGCCGGCCATGGACCCCGTCGCCGGCCCGGACGCGCCGCCGGGGGCCGCACGCCGCCGCGCGCCGGCGCAGGCCGACCTGGAGGCCGAACTGAGCCGTGCGCGCCGCATCTGCCACGAGGGACGCGAGGCGGTGCAGGCGATGTTCCAGGAAGTGCGGATGGGACGGATCGTCGACACCGCGGCACTGCTGCCGCTGGCCGAGGAGATCACCTCCTCGGTCAATCGCCATCCCGGCGCGCTGATCAGCATTGCCCGGCTCAAGACCGCCGACGACTACACCTACATGCACTCGGTGGCCGTCAGCGCGCTGATGGTGGCGCTGGCCCGCCAGCTGGCGCTGGACGAGGAGCAGTGCCGGCTGGCGGCCATGGGCGGGCTGCTGCACGACCTGGGCAAGGCCTGCATGCCGGTCGACATCCTCAACAAGCCGGGGCGCCTGACCGACGAGGAGTTCGAGGTGATGCGCGCGCATCCGGCCGAAGGCGAGCGGCTGCTGCGCGCCAGCGGCCTGGAGAACGCCAGCGTGCTGCACATCGTCCGCCACCACCACGAGAAGTTCGACGGCGGCGGTTATCCGGCGCGGCTGGATGCCGGGGCCATCCCGCTGCTGACGCGGATGAGTGCGGTATGCGACGTGTACGACGCGATCACCTCCAACCGGCCGTACAAGGAAGCCTGGGACCCGGGCGAATCCCTGCGGCGGATGGCCTCCTGGAAGGGCCACTTCGACCCGGCGGTGTTCAAGGCCTTCGTCGCCTGCGTGGGCATCTATCCGATCGGCACGCTGGTGCGCCTGTCCAGCGACCGCCTGGCCGTGGTGGTCGAGCAGCGGCCCGGGGCACTGTCGAGCCCGCGCGTGCGCGTGTTCTTCTCCGTCCGCACCCGCAGCCAGATCCTGCAGCACGACCTGGACCTGGCCGACCCGGGCTGCGGCGAACGCATCACCGGGCTGGAATCACCGCGGCAGTGGGGCTTCCGCGAGCTGGAGAAGCTCTGGGCGCCGTGAGGCCGGCCTGCCGCCCCGTGCGCCCGGCGCGCAGCGCCGGGGGTCGGCGGTGGGGGGGGCAACGGCGGGTACTGCGGTCGCATGACGGCCCGCCGGTCCGGCGACCTGCGATGGATGCGTTCCTGGGGCCGGGCCGTTGGACGCGGTTGCGCGGTCGCCAGCCACTGCCTTCGGCGGCGACGGGCGATCGGGACGCGGTTCCGGCTGGACCGGGGGGCCGGCTCCAGCGACGCGCGCGCCAGCCCCAGGGCCAGGCGCACCTGCACTCAGTAGGCGAACTCGCGATAGACCCGCTCGACCTCGCCGTTCCAGGCCCCGTGGAACAGCGCCAGCTTGCGCTCGGCGGGGGTCTGCCCGCTCTCGGCGATCTCCACCAGCGGCTCGAGGAAACGTGACTCGTCGATGCCATCGGCGTTGAACGCGGCACGCCGGCGCAGGCCGGCCACCGAGATCTTCACCGCCTCCACCGCCAGCTCGCGCACCGTGGCGCCGCGGAAGGGCAGCCCGAGCGCCTGGCGGGGCACGCCGTCGCGCAAGGCATGGCGCTCGGCGGTGGTGAAATCCCTGACCAGGTCCCACGCGGCATCCAGCGCCGCGTCGTCGTACAGCAGGCCGACCCAGAACGCCGGCAGCGCGCACAGCCGGTTCCACGGGCCGCTGTCGGCGCCGCGCATCTCCAGGTACTTCTTCAGCCGCACCTCGGGGAAGGCGGTGGTCATGTGGTCGGACCAGTCGCGCAGGGTCGGCAGCTGGCCCGGCAGCACCGGCAGCCGGCCGTCCATGAAGTCGCGGAAGCTCTGCCCGCTGGCGTCGATGTAACGGCCATCACGGTAGGAGAAGTACATCGGCACGTCGAGCAGGTAGTCGACGTAGCGCTCGTAGCCGAAGCCCTCCTCGAACACGAAGTCGAGCATGCCGGTGCGGTCCGGATCGGTATCGGTCCAGATGTGCGAACGGTAGCTGAGGAAGCCGTTGGGCTTGCCCTCGGTGAACGGCGAGTCGGCGAACAGCGCGGTGGCCACCGGCTGCAGCGCCAGCGACACCCGGAACTTCTTCACCATGTCCGCCTCGGAGGCGAAGTCCAGGTTGACCTGCACGGTGCTGGTGCGGGTCATCATGTCCAGGCCCAGGCTGCCGACCTTGGGCATGTAGCTGCGCATGATCCGGTAGCGGCCCTTGGGCATCCACGGCATCTGGTCGCGGCGCCACGTCGGCTGGAAGCCCATGCCGAGGAAACCCAGCTGCAGCTCGTCGGCCACCTGGCGCACCTCGCCCAGGTGGGTGCCCACTTCCACGCAGGTCTGGTGGATGCTCTCCAGCGGCGCGCCGGAAAGCTCCAGCTGCCCGGCCGGCTCCAGGGTGACCGAGGCGCCCCCGCGCAGCAGGGCGATGGTGCGCTCGGGCTGGCCATCCACGCTCTCGCGCACCGGCTCCCAGCCGAACCGGACCAGGCCGTCCAGCAGGGCCTCGATTCCGCGCTCGCCGTCGAACTCCGGCGGGCGCAGGTCGTCCAGGCGGAAGCCGAACTTCTCGTGCTCGGTGCCGATGCGCCAGTCCTGCAGCGGCTTCTCGCCGCTGGCGAGGTATTCGACCAGTTGGCGGCGCGCGGTGACCGGGGTATCGGCGGTATGGCTTGGGCTCGACAAGGCTGGCTCTCGCGCGGCGCTGGGATGGATCCGGCGCTGGCCGGCAGGGTGCGAACTATAGCCTGCCGACCGTGGCACCGAGATGCCGGTGGTGGCCCGCAGCATCCCGCTGCGGCGGCCATGCCGGCAGGCCTACACTGGGGTGCCTCCGCCAGCCGGCGTCACCGAGGGTCGGCCATGCCTGGACAAAGCCACTTCGAACTGCACCGCGGCGACCGCGCCGGCTGGCTGCGTGCGGCGGTGCTCGGGGCCAACGACGGGATCGTCTCGATCGCCGGCCTGGTGGTCGGCGTCGCGGCCGCCGGCGGCGGGCCGGGGGCGATCCTCTCGGCCGGCATCGCCGGCACGGTGGCCGGCGCGATGTCGATGGCCGCCGGCGAGTACGTGTCGGTGCGCACCCAGGCCGACGTCGAGGAGGCGGACCTGGAGACCGAACGGCGCGAACTGCGCGACCTGCCGGACGCCGAGCTGGCGGAACTGGCCGGGCTGTTCGAACGGCGCGGGCTGTCGCCGCGGCTGGCGCGCGAGGTCGCCGTGCAGCTGACCGCCCACGACGCGCTGGCCGCGCATGCACGCGAGGAACTGGGCATCCACGAGAGGGTCCGGGCACGTCCCCTGCAGGCCGCCTTGGCGTCGGCCGCGGCCTTCTGCGCGGGCGCGGCGCTGCCGGTTGCGGTGACCCTGCTGGCTCCGCCGGCGGACCTGGCCTGGAGCGTGGTCGCCACCACCGTCGCCGGACTGGCCGGCTCCGGTGCGCTGGCGGCCTGGGCCGGGGGCGCCTCGCCGTGGCGGGGCGCGGTGCGTGTCGGCGGGTGGGGCGCGGCGGCCATGGCGGCCGCGCACCTGGTCGGCCGGCTGTTCGAGGTCGCCGTCTAGCGCGGCGCTCCGGCGCCTCAGTCCGCCGGAGCGGGCGGCAGCAGCTCCAGCCAGCGGCCGACCACCGCGCGGGCCTCGTCCACGCCCTGCTTGGATTCGCTGGAGAAGGACTGCACCCCCACCGACCCGGCGCCGGCCGCAGCCAGTTCGCGCCGCACCGCCGCCACCACCTGCGCCTGCTGGCCCCGGCCGAGCTTGTCGGCCTTGGTCAGCAGCGCGTGCGCCGGCAGGCCACGGGCCACGGCGTAACCGATCATCTGGCGGTCGTAGTCCTTCAGCGGGTGGCGGATGTCCATCACCACCACCAGCCCGCGCAGGGCCTCGCGGGTGCGGAACCAGGTGTCCAGGAACTTCTCCCAGTGCGCCTTGAGGTCCATCGGCACCTTGGCGTAGCCATAGCCGGGCAGGTCGACGAGGTAGTGTTCCGGGGCGACCTCGAAATAGACCAGCTGCTGGGTGCGGCCGGGGGTCTTGGAGACGCGCGCCAGCGCGTTCTGGCGGGTGAGCGCGTTGAGCGCGCTGGACTTGCCGGCGTTGGAGCGGCCGGCGAAGGCCACTTCCAGGCCGCCGTCCGGCGGCAGCTGCGCGAGGGTGTGCGCCGAGCCCAGGTAACGGGCTTTCTCGAGGGGATTGGACATGCGCACAGGATCGCACGCCGCGCGCCCGGGCGGGCCGTCCCGCCGCCCCCGCCCTGCGCGCGATGCGTGTTCGTTGACCGTCGAGACCCCGCGCAGGGATAATCCCGACGTTTCGCGGCTGTTCACGCCGCACCGAATCGGGTTTCCGGAGCTCTAGCATGCGCCACGCTCGCGTTATCGCCCTTGCCGGACTGGCCATTGCGGTCACTGCCGTCGCCGCCTACGCCGCCCAGACCACGGTGGTCCCGATTCCGGATGACAACCCGGTGCAGGAGCAGCCGCTGGAAGTGGACCTGGCCAGCACCCATTGGGGCGATGCCGAGGCCGGCGCCGCCGCGGCCGCGCCCTGCGCCGCCTGCCACGGCGCCGACGGCAACTCGGTCGACCCGATGTACCCGCGCATCGCCGGCCAGAGCGAGCGCTACATCGCCCGCCAGCTGGCGCTGTTCGCCAGCGGCGAGCGCCACAGCGGCCTGGCCGCGGTGATGATGCCCTTCGCCCAGGCCCTGACCCCGCAGCAGATGCGCGATGTCGGTGCCTACTTCGCCGGCCAGAAGTCTGGCGCCGGTGTGGCCGACGACACCGAAGTCGCCAGCGGCACGTACGCCGGCATGAAGTTCTACGAGATCGGGCAGAAGCTGTACCGCAGCGGCGACGCCGAGCGCGGCATCCCCGCCTGCCTGGCCTGCCACGGCCCGGCCGGCGCCGGCAATCCGGGCCCGGCCTACCCGCACGTGGGTGGCCAGATGTCCGACTACACCGCCCGGCGCCTGGAGGAGTACCGCGCCGGTGTCACCAGCGAGCGCGACCCGGCGATGTTCCACATCATGGCCAGGGTCGCCTCAAAGCTGACCGACGAGGAGATCGGCGGCCTGGCCAGCTACCTGCAGGGCCTGCACAACCACGCCGACGACGTGGCCGCCGCCGAAGCCACCGCCCGCCAGTGAACTTCCGCTGCCGGCCCCGGTCGGAGTGAAGGCAGTCCCTCCCTGATGATCTTGCGCCGGCCCTGGTGGCCGGCGTCATTTTTTCCGGACGCCGTACGCCGCCACCCCAGGACGCCCGCCCATGAGACTCCTGCTCGCCGCCGTGATGCTGCTCCTGCTGGCCTGGGCTCCGTCCGCCAGCGCCGCCGCGCCGGTCCCGGCCGAGGGCGTGGACTACGTACGCATCGAGGCCGGCGCCTGGTCGCCGCGCGCCGGGCGGGTGGAGGTGGCCGAAATCTTCGCCTACACCTGCCCGCACTGCGCCCACTTCGAGCCGCACCTGCAGGAGTGGAAGCGGCGCCAGGCCCAGGACGTGGACCTGGTTCCGGTGCCGGTGGCCTATGGTGGCCGCGGCGATGTCTGGGCGCGGGCGTACTTCGCCGCGCAGCAGCTGGGGCTGACCGCGCGCACCCATCCGGCCCTGTTCGCGGCGCTGCATGAGCGCGGCACCCTGCCGCGCAACCCGACCGCGCAGGAGCTTGGCGGTTTCTTCGCCGGGTACGGCGTGGACGGCGACCGCTTCCGCGCGGCCATGGCCGACCCGGCCGTGGAGGCGCAGCTGGCCCGGTCCGCCGCCTGGATCCGCCAGGCGGGGCTGGAAGGCACGCCGACCCTGGTGGTCAACGGCCGCTACCGCGTGCGCGGGCGGGACTTTGCCGACATGCTGCGGATCACCGATGCCCTGGTCGCACGCGAGCGCGTCGCCGCGCGCACCCCACCGACTTCCCGTTGACGGCCGCTGGCCGATCCTCGATTTCCCTGGAGAGATCCCATGAAGATGCGCCTGACCCTGTCCCTGATCCTGATGGCCGCCCTGGCGGCATGCTCCGGCCAGGACAACACCCCCGCCGCCCAGGACGCCCCGGCTCCGGCCGGCGATGTCGCGCCCGCGCAGCCGGCGGCCCCCGCCGATGCCGCTCCGGCCGCCGCCGGGGACGCCGCGCCCGGCGCGGCCGCGGCCCCGGCACCGGCGGCCCCGTCCGGCCCGGCCCCGGTGGCCGGCGTGGACTACAAGGTGATCGACAACGGCCAGCCGTTCCAGCCGGTGGCCGGCAAGATCGAGGTGGCCGAGGTGTTCGGCTACACCTGCCCGCACTGCGCCCAGTTCGACCCGGTGTTCGAGGCGTGGGCCCGGCGCCAGCCGGCCGACGTGAACGTGGTCCTGGTGCCAGGCGCCTTCGGCGGCTTCTGGACGCCGTATGCGCGCGCCTACTACGCCGCCGAGGCGCTGGGCGTACTGCCCCAGACCCACCAGGCGATGTTCGCGGCGATCCATCTGGAGCGCAGCATGGTGGTCAATGCCAACGTCGGCGCCGCCGAGCTGGCGCCGTTCTACGCCAAGCACGGCGTGGACGCCAAGCGCTTCACCGATACCTTCAACAGCTTCGGCGTCGACGCCAAGGTCAACCGCGCGCGCCAGTTCGCCGCGCGCACCCAGGTCGACGGCACCCCGGCGCTGGTGGTGGCCGGCAAGTACACCATCAACGTGGACCAGCAGGGCTTCGAGAAGATGCTGGCCACCGCCGAGTGGCTGGTCGCGCAGGAGCGCGCGGCGCGCTGAGCGCCACGCAGGAGCCGGCATGGATACCCCGCCCGATCCCGACGCGCTGGCCACCGAGCCGGGCGGCACCATGCTCGAGGCCGGCGCACCCAGCGCGCGCCGGCTGCGGATCCTGAGCGCCAACATCCAGGCCGGCTCCAGCACCCGCCGCTACAGCGACTACGTCACCCGCAGCTGGTCGCACGCGCTGCCGGCCGGCAGCAAGCGCACCAGCCTGGATGCGATCGCCCAGCTGGCCAGCGGCCACGACATCGTCGGCCTGCAGGAGGCCGATCCGGGCAGCCTGCGTTCGGGGTTCACCAACCAGACCCACTACCTGGCCCAGCGCGCCGGCTTCCACTACTGGACCCACCAGCCCAACCGCAGCGTCGGCGGCGTGGCTTCCAGCGCCAACGGCCTGCTCAGCAAGCTGGAGCCGGTGCGCACCAGCGACCATGCCCTGCCCGGCCGGATCCGCGGCCGCGGCGTGCTGCTGGGCCACTTCGGCGATGGCAACGAGGGCCTGACGGTGGCCGTGGCCCACCTGTCGCTGGGCGCCAAGTCGCGCCTGTCGCAGCTGTCCTTCATCGCCGAGTTGCTTCAGGACCACCCCAACGCGGTGCTGATGGGCGACTTCAACTGCCTGCCAGACCAGCCGGAGATGGAAGTCCTCTACCGCAACACCGGGCTGCGGCCGCCGGAGTGCGTGGTCCCCACCTTCCCCAGTTGGAAGCCGCAACGGGCGATCGACCACATCCTGGTCAGCGGCGAGCTGCGCTGCGCCGGCGCGAAGGCGCTGCCGGCCGCGTTCTCCGACCACCTGGCGCTGGCGATGGAGATCGACGTGCCCGAGCGCGCGCTCCGCACCTGAGCGAGCACCCGCGCCCGCCGCGGCCTCAGAAGCCGTAGCGCAGGAAGCCGCCGTCCACGGCGATGCATTCGCCGGTGACATACGAGGACGCCGGCAGGCACAGGAAGGCCACCGCGCCGGCCACTTCCTCCGGCTCGCCGATGCGACGCATCGGGGTGCGGTCGAGCACCTGGTCGTAGTAGTCCGGGTCGGCCAGCGGACCGGAGGTGCGGCGTGTGCGGATGTACCACGGCGCCACCGCGTTGACGCGGATGCCATCCGGTGCCCATTCGCAGGCCAGGTTGCGGGTCATCTGGTGCATGGCCGCCTTGGTCATGCCGTAGACCACGCCACTGCGCACGTGGGTCAGGCCGGACACGCTGCCGACGTTGACGATCGCGGTGGAGGCGTGCCGCGCCAGCAGCGGGTGCGCGCTGCGCGACAGCTCGAAGGCCGAGAACAGGTTGGTCTCGAAGATCGAGCGCCACTGGTCCTCGGTGTACTCGATCGCCGGCCGGGTCAGGTTGCCGCCGGCGTTGTTGACCAGGATGTGCAGGCCGTCGCCGTGGTCCTCGGCCCAGTCCAGGATCGCCTGGCGGTCGTCGTCGTCGGCCACGTCGGCGGCCATCGCGTGGAAGGCCTGGTCCGGGTGGCGCGCCTCCAGTTCCTCCACGGCGTCCTGCAGCGGATCCTCGTTGCGCGCCACCAGCAGCAGGTGCGCCCCGAGGGCGGCCAGCTCATGGGCGATGGCCAGGCCGATGCCGGCGCTGGCGCCGGTGACCAGCGCCAGTTGTCCATCCAGTCGCCAACGGTGGGTAGCCATGCGGCGTAGGATACCCGGCGAGCCCTGCGAGGAGTGCGGCATGGACCGGTGCATGCGATCCGTCCTTCGATCCTTCCTCCCGCGCGCGTGGCGCGCATCGGCAGCCGGGCTGGTGTGCGTGTCGGTGCTGGCCGCGTGCCGTCCGGAACCGCCGCCTACCGACCGCCCCCCCGAACCGAAGGCGGCGGACGCGGCGGCTGCCGCGGCACGCTGAGGTTACCGGCGCGCAATTGAAAACGGCCCCGCCGGGGCGGGGCCGTCGATGCTGCACCGGACGGCGGCTTACAGCCCGCAGAAGCAGTAGGCCAGCGATTTCACCGGTGCGCCGCCGCGGTCGCGCAGCGCGTTCTCCACGAACCGCAGCTGGGCCTCGGTCTCGGGCATGGTGCGCGCCAGCGCGGCACGGGCAACGCCCGAGTCGTCCAGCAGCAGGGCGCCGACGCGGCTGCCGGCCAGGCCGGCCATGAACTGCGCGAACGGGGTGGTCGGCTTCTCCACGTAGGCCACGCGGTACTTGCCCTTCTCCAGGTCCACGCGCACGGCGGCATCGGCGATCGCCTCGCCCAGCCCGCCCAGTTCGTCGACCAGGCCCAGTTCCTTGGCCTGGGCGCCGCTCCACACGCGGCCGCGTGCCACCTCGTCGACCTGCTCGACGCTGCGCTTGCGCGCCGTCGCCACCTTGCCGATGAAGTCGGCATAGCCCTTGTCGATCACCGCCTGGATCACGCGGCCCACTTCCGGGTCCAGCGGCCGGGTGACGTCGAACGCGCCGGCGAAGCGGGTGGTGCCCACGCCGTCGGTATGCACGCCGATCTTGTCCAGCGTGCGGGTGAAGTTGGGCACCAGGCCGAAGATGCCGATCGAGCCGGTGATCGTGGACGGATCGGCGTAGATGCGGTCGGCATTCATGCTGATCCAGTAGCCGCCGGAAGCGGCCAGGTCGCCCATCGACACCACCACCGGCTTGCCGGCGGCCTTGAGCAGCTCGACCTCGCGGCGGATCTGCTCGGACGCGAACACCTCGCCACCGGGGGAATCCACGCGCAGGACGACGGCCTTGATGGCGTCCTCTTCGCGCGCCTGGCGCAGCAGGGCCGCGGTGGACTCGCCGCCGATGCGGCCGGCCGGCTGGTCGCCACCGGTGATCTCGCCCTCGGCCACCACCACCGCCACCTGCGGGCGGTTGTCCAGCGGCAGGGCCTTGCGGTCCAGGTGCTGCAGGTAGCCGCCCATGTCGATGTTGCGGAAGCCCAGCTCGTCGTCCTCGTCGGCCACGCCGCGCTCGGCCAGCAGGTCCATCACTTCCTCGCGGGTCTTCAGCCCGTCGACCAGCTTCAGCCCCAGCGCATGGGCGGCGATGTCGCCGCCGGCGGCCTCGATGCCGGCCGGCAGGTCGTTGATCGCCGCCGTCAGCCGGGCGGCGTCCAGCTTGCGGGCGGTTGCCACGTCCTGCAGGTAGCGGCCCCAGATGTCGTTCATCCAGTACAGGTCCGCTTCCTTGGACTCGGGCGAGGCGGCGTCGAGGATGTACGGCTCGGCCGCGGACTTGTATTCGCCGACGCGGAACAGGTGCACGTCCACGCCCAGCTTTTCCTGCAGGCCCTGGCGGAAGTACTGGCGGTAGCGGCCCATGCCTTCCAGCAGCAGGCTGCCCATCGGGTCCAGGTAGACCTCGTCGGCCTGGGCCGCCAGCAGGTACTGGTTCTGGCCCAGGTTCTCGGAGAAGGCGACCACCTGCTTGCCGGCGGCGCGCAGCCCGGCCAGCGCCGAGGCCACCTCGCGCAGCGAGGCGTAGCCGGAAGGCTGCAGGCCGTCCAGGTGCAGCACCACGCGCTCGATGTTGCTGTCGTTGCGCGCCGCTTCGATGGCGCGCAGCAGGTCGCGCAGCTGCACCTCGCCCACGTCCTGGTTGCCCATGGCCTTGGCCAGTGCGCGGCTGACCGGGTCGGTGCTGAACTGTTCCACCAGGCGGCCTTCCGGCGCCAGGACCAGGGTGGTGCGCTCCTGGATCGGACCGGCGCCACCGCCGCCGCGGCCGACCGCGACCACGAAGCCGACCAGGATCAGGAACAGCAGGCCGAAGAACAGCAGGTTGAGGATCAGCCTGCGGGTGAAGTTCATCACGTCCCAGAGCCCGACGAAGAAGGCGGCGACGGGGTTGCGGCGGCGGGGCAGCGGCGGGGGATTCATCAAAGGCTCCAGCGGACGACGGCGGTCTTGCGGGTATTGCACGGCAGCATAGCCGCGCGGGCATCGGGATTCATGCGCCTGAAGTCACCGTGCCGGAGGTCGTGGCCCCGGAGGTGGCCGGCGGCAGGTGTCGCAGGCTGTACCGCAGGCGCCAGCCCATCAGCACCGCGGCGGTGGCCAGGCCCAGGATCAGCCCGGTCCACATGCCCTGCGGCCCCCGGCCCAGCCCCAGACCGAGCCAGGCGCCCAGCGGCATGCCCACGCCCCAGTAGGACAGCATGGCCAGGACCATCGGCACGCGCGTGTCGCGCAGCCCGCGCAGGGCACCGGCGGACATCACCTGGAGCCCGTCGGGGAACTGGAAGGTGGCCGCGTACAGCAGCAGCACCGAGGCGGTGGCGGCCACGGCCACGTCGCGCGTATAGATGCCGACGATGGCGTCGTGGCCCAGCACCAGTACCAGCGCCGAGCAGGCCTGGGTCGCCAGCACGATGACGTAGCCGGCGCGCGCGGCCTGGCGCACGCCGTACGGGTCGCCAGCGCCCAGCGCGCGGCCCACGCGCACGGTGGTGGCCTCGGCCAGGCCCATGGGCACCATGAAGCACAGCGCGGACACGTTGATCGCGATCTGGTGTGCGGCCGCGGGCACCTCGCCCAGCCGGGCGATCAGCAGCGCGGTGGCGATGAACAGCCCCCCCTCCATCAACACGGTCACCCCGATCGGCAGGCCGGTGGCGAGCAGGCCGCGGATGTCGCTCCAGCGCGGGGGGTCGAAACGCGCGAACAGCCCCAGCGGTGCGAACCGGCGCGAGCGCACCAGGTACGCGGCGAAGCCCAGGGCCTGCAGCCACATCACGATGGCCGACGCCGCGCCCAGGCCCGCAGGCCCCAGCTCCGGCAGCGGCCCGACCCCGAAGGTCAGCACGTAGCCCAGCGGCGCCAGCACGGCCAGGCCGGAAAAGCCCAGGACCATGGTCGGCAGGGTCCAGTGCAGGCCCTCGCTCAGGTAGCGCATGCAGAAGAACAGGATCAGCGCCGGTACGCCCCAGCGGATGGCGTGGGCGAAAGCGGTCGCGCCGGGAACGATCTCCGGGGCGATGCCCGCCGCGGCCAGCGCCAGCGGCGCCAGGCTCAGGAAGCCGAACATCAGCAGGCCCAGGCCGGCGGCCAGCCACAGCGCCTGGCGGAACAGCGGGGCGATGCGCTCGCGGCGGCCGCTGCCGTCCAGCTGCGAGATCGAGGCGGTCAGGGCGATCAGGGTGCCGATCGGGACCATCATCGGCAGCCACAGCAGGGCGGTGCCGACGGTGACCGACGCCAGGGTCAGGGTGCTGTGGTGACCAGCGATGACGTTGTCGACGAAGCCGATCAGGCCGGTGGAGACGTGCCCCAGCACCAGCGGCAGCGCAAGCGTGGTGGTGGCGCGCAGTTCCGGGCCGAGGCGGCGCGCCGGCAGGGGGGAGGCGGACATGGGGCGGGACGGTGTCGCGGGCTGCGGCCGTGCCGGGGGCACTGGCACCGGGCTCCGGCGGATCGCTATGTTACCCGCCTCCCGTGACGGCCACCACGCCATGCACCCGGACCACCCGCACGCCTGCGCCAACTGCGCCACGCCGCTGCAGGGCGACTACTGCCACGCCTGCGGGCAGCACGCGCACAGCCCGGTGCGCAGCTTCGCCCATGCGGTGGAGGAGGTGTTCGAATCGTTCTGGCACCTGGACGGCCGCATCTTCCGCACCCTGCGCCGGCTGCTGGCGCCGGGCCGGCTGGCGCAGGACTACCTGGAGGGCCGCCGCGCACCCTACGTGGCGCCCATGCGGCTGTTCGTGATCCTGTGCGTACTGACCTTCTTCGTCGGCCGCGCGGTGGTGCATTTCGGCGGCGACGGCACTGGCGGGATCGAGGTTCAGGCGGTCGATCCGGCCCTCGCCCGGGCGACCACGGTGGCGGAGGTGGAGCGCGTGCGGCGTGAGCAGACCATCGAACTGGTGCGTGCCCGCGATTCGCTGCCGCCGGCCCTGGCGCCGGCGCGGGCCGGTTTCGACCGCAGCATCGCCGAACTGCACGCGCAGGCCGATGCCCGCGTGCGGGCACTGGGTGGTACGCCGGCGCCGAGCACGTTGCAGGTGGCCTCCCCGCAGGCCCCGCCATCAGGCTGGGTGGAAGCGGTGGGACGGCGAATGGAGCGCAACATCGCGCGCCTGCGCGAAGACCCGGAGCTGCTCAAGCACGCGTTCCTCGGCAGCGTGCCGACCGCGTTGTTCGTGCTGGTGCCGGTGCTGGCGCTGCTGCTGCGCCTGGCGTACATCGGCAGCGGCCGGCTGTACCTGGAACACCTGGTCGTGGCGCTCTACAGCCACGCCTTCCTGTGCCTGGCCCTGCTCGGCCAGATGGGGCTGGCGGTGCTCGCGCGCTGGTCCGATGCCCACGTGCCGTGGGCCGGCGCGGGCCTGGTGGTGCCTGCGCTGCTGCTGTGGCTGTGGATGCCCGGCTACCTGCTGCTGATGCAGAAGCGGGTCTATGCCGAGCGCTGGCCGCTGACGGTGGTGAAGTTCACCCTCGTCGGCGGACTGTATGCGCTGATGCTCGGGGTGGCGGCGCTGGGGCTGCTGCTGGTGAGCCTGGCCCGCCTGTAGGGTCGCGCGCGCTCAGCGCAGGGACGCTTCTTCCAGCCAGCTGGCACGCCGCGGCGCGGGCACCACGACCAGTTCGCGGCGCAGGTCGACCCGCCCAGCCGGCGATTGCCGTCGCAGCAACTCGGCCAGCAGCGCGCGCTGCGGGCTGTCCATCGCGCGCAGGACCGCCAGCAGCGGCGCGCGCTCCTCTTCCGGAACGAACCCCAGCCATGGCTGCAGGCCCGGCCAGTCGCGGCCCAGGTCCGGGCCGAAGGCCCAGCCGCGACGCTCCATGCGGTCCAGCGCGCCGAAACGGCGGCGCAGGCTGGCCTGCTCGCCGGGGTCCAGCCCCTGGAAGCGCGCGGCGGCCTCGCGCAGGCTGGCCTGCTCGAACGGGCGCAGCTGCGCCCACGCCTGTGCCGCGGGCACCGCCGGCCCGTCCGGAAACGGCGCGGCCACGGGCTGCACGGCGCCGTCGCTGTCGGCTTCGCGCTCGATCCGCGAATCCGGCGCCCCGGCCGCGTACCAGGACAGGAAGTCCATCTGTGCCACCACCGGATCGGCCGGCGGCTCGGCCATTGGCGGGGGCATCGGGTCGGCCGCCACCGCCGGTGGATCGGGATCGGGCAGCGGCTCGACCAGGATCGGTCCGCGGTCGTGCACGCGCAGGTCGTCGACCTCCACGGCGTCCTGTCCGGACAGCGGGGGCAGGACAGCACCGGTGGGCCGCAGGAACCACCAGGCGGTGGCCGCCGCCACGGCCACCAGCACGATCAGCGCCAGCGGCAGCGGACCCAGGCGCCGCCGGCGCGGGGCCGGGACGCGGTGCGCGTCGTGCGGCGGCAAAGGTTCGGCCTCGGCGGTGTCCGCCACCGGCATGCCGTGCCCGCTGAGGGCGGTGTCGCGCAGTTCGGCGATCCGCTCCAGCCGCGCGTCCGGCAGGTCACGGGCGGCCTGCTGGATCGCCTGCGCCAGCCGGTGCCAGGCGCCGGCATCCACCGCGCCGGCCGCGTCCCGGGGACAGGCGGCCGCCAGCCGCTGCCGGTAGGTGTCCAGGGCCACGCCCAGGGCGTCCGCGGCCGGTTGCTCGTCCAGACCGGCCGCCAGGCGCAGCAGCAGCGCGCGGCGGTCCTGCGGCGCGGCGGTGGCGAGCACCGCCAGGTCCCCGCTCCATTCGCCATCGGGGCTCTCCAGCGGGCAGGCGGACAGCAGCCGCCAGTAGCGCCCCGGCCACTGCGCCATCGGCAGCCGCGCGGCCTCGGCCTGGAACGCGCGGGTCGCCGCGGCCAGGGCCTGGTCGGCCGCCTCGGCCTGGCCGCCCTGAAGCCAGAGGAAGACCCACGCGCGGCGCTCACTCCCTCTCAGGAAGGCGGCCAGTGCGGGCGGTACATCGGCGGATGGGGACAAGACGGGCAGCCCGTGGTGGCGGTAACAGGCCAGCGATGATATGCGCCCGGCGGCCGCGGCCGCGCCTTGACGGATGGCCTCCGAGCCGCTCTCCCCCGTGTTTGCAATGCTTGCGCCGGATCCGGTTGTGCACAGCGCAAAAAAACGGTCATGCACCGGCGCCCGAGGTGAAGCGCATCCCGGGGCCGCCAAGGGTTCCACGGCCAAGTGGCTGATCACAAACGCTTTTCGACTGTGGCGCTTTTTTGACCAACCTGACCGGCGCCCTTGTGTACGGGTATTTGCGGCGTGAAGCCACCGGTTCATACACATCTTTATCCACAGCTTGTGTGGATAACGGCGTTTCTCCAACTGTGACGGCCGTTTACGTCGGCTTTAGAAAGACGGGCCGAAGCAAACGCGTGCAAGCTGCCGGCCGCCCGGCGGAGCGGCCCGGCCTTAGACTTCACGCATGCCTCCCTCCTGTCCGCCGGCCTGCCTCCGCGTCGCCCTGCCGGTCCCCCTGCCCCGCCTGTTCGACTACCTGCCCCCCGTCGGCAGCGAAGCCGGGCCGGCCGATGTGGGCCGTCGGGTGCGGGTACCGTTCGGCCCGCGCGAGCTGGTCGGGGTGGTGGCAGCCGTGGGGCCGGCGGATGTGGCCGAAGGCCTGCGCCAGGCGATCGGCTTCGCGGATCCGGCGCCGCTGCTGCAGGGCGAGCTGCTGGAGTCGCTGCGCTGGCTGGGCCGCTATACCCACGCGCCGGCCGGCGAGGTCTTCGCCACGGCGCTGCCGGCGACACTGCGCGGCGGCGAGCCGCTACCGGACACCCATGCCTGGGCCTGGACGCTGACCGAGGCCGGCCGGACCACGGCCGCCAGCCTGCGCCGCGGCACGCGCACCCGGCGCCTGGCCGACCTGCTGCAGGCCGGCGCCCTGGACGAGGACCGGCTGGCGCTGGAGATCGACGGCTGGCGTGAGGCCGCCCGCGCCCTGCACAAGCGCGGGCTGGCGGAGCGGCGTGCGGTGCCGGCCGACGCCGTCGCCCCGGCACCCCGTCCCGGCCCGCCGCCCAACCCGGAGCAGCAGGCGGCGATCGAGCTGCTGACCGCCGCCCGCGGCTTCAGCCCGGTGCTGCTGGAAGGGATCACCGGCAGCGGCAAGACCGAGGTCTACCTGCATGCCATCGCCGACTGCCTGGCCCGCGGCCGCCAGGCGCTGGTGCTGGTGCCGGAGATCGGGCTGACCCCCCAGACCCTGGCCCGCTTCCGCGCCCGCCTCGGCGTACCGGTGCACGCGCTGCACTCCGGCCTGGCCGACGGCGAGCGCGCTCGGGTCTGGGCCGCCGCCTGGCGCGGCCAGGCGCGGGTGATCGTCGGCACCCGCTCGGCGGTGTTCACCCCGCTGCCGCAGGCCGGGCTGATCGTGGTCGACGAGGAACACGACGGCAGCTACAAGCAGCAGGACGGCATCCGCTACCACGCCCGCGATTTCGCCCTGGTGCGCGGCAAGGCGCTGGACGTGCCGGTACTGCTGGGCAGCGCCACGCCCTCGCTGGAGACCCTGCACAACGCCCGCGCCGGCCGCTTCGGCTACCTGCGCCTACGCCACCGGGCCGGCGAGGCGCGGCCGCCTTCGGTGCGGATCCTGGATGTACGCAAGCGCCCGCTGCAGGCCGGGCTGGCCCCGGAAACCCTGCAGATGATCGAGGCCGCGCTGGGCGAAGGTGGCCAGGTGCTGGTGTTCAAGAACCGCCGCGGCTATGCGCCGGTGCTGCTGTGCCATGACTGCGGCTGGAGCGCGCATTGCCCGCGCTGCAGTACCGAGGTGCAATCCACGCCGCTGACCGTGCATGCCGGCGGCGGACGCCTGGTCTGCCACCACTGTGGCCACCGCCAGTCGCGCCCGCTGGCCTGCCCGGACTGCGCCAGCCTGGCCCTGCAGCCGCAGGGCGTGGGCACCGAGCGCCTGGAGGAGCTGCTGGCCGAGCGCTTCGCCGCCTGGCCGGTGCTGCGCATCGACCGTGGCACCACCGCCCGCCGCGACGGCCTGCAGAAGCTGCTGGCCGAGCTCGGCGACGCGCCCGGCATCCTGGTCGGCACCCAGATCCTGACCAAGGGCCACGACCTGCCCAACCTGACCCGGGTGGTGGTGGTCGGGGTGGACGAGGGCCTGTTCTCCTCCGACTTCCGCGGTGGCGAGAAGCTGGCCCAGCTGCTGGTGCAGGTGGCAGGCCGCGCCGGACGCGCGCGCAGGCCCGGCGAGGTGTGGTGGCAGACGCACCACCCGGACCATCCGCTGCTGCATGCGCTGATCGCCGGCGGTTACGAATCCTTCGCCGACGCCGAACTCGAACAGCGCCAGGCGGCCGGGTTCCCGCCGTACGCGCACCTGGCGATGCTGCGCGCCGAAGCGCCGCAGGTCGAGGCGGCCACCGCCTTCCTGCGCGCCGCCCGGCATGCGCTGGAAGAAGCCGCCTGCGCAGGGGGCGCGCCGCAGGTGGAGCTGCATGGTCCGATCAGCGCGCCGATGCCGCGCCGGGCCGGCCACTACCGCATGCAGCTGCTGCTGTCCTCCGCGCACCGGCGCGCGCTGCATGCGTGTCTGGATGCAGCGCTTCCGGCCCTGTACGCACTGCCGGAGGCGCGGCGCACACGCTGGTCGCTGGACGTGGATCCGATGGACCTGTACTGAGGCGGCGGTTGCCGGCGCCGCTAGCGTCCGCAACCACGCCGCTTCATCGACTGGAGCAGGGTCTCGCTGCTGGCTGCGCCGCCCATCGGCCGTCGCGCTCCGGGACCATGGCCACCGCCGACCAGGGTCTCGCTGCCGGCGCGCATGGCGGCGGCGAGCTCGCCGCAGTCGATGCGCCGCGCCTGTTCGTGCCAGCGCCCTGCCAGCGAGCCGTCGTGCATCTGCAGGCGGGGCAGGTGGGCCTGCGGTGGCGGGCGTGCGTTGATTGCCGGACCGAACAGGTCGCGCCGGAAGCTGTGTCCCTCCGCGGGCGACGGCGCCGGAACCACTTATGCGTCGTCTGCAACGACTGGAATCCCGAGCCTTGCCTCGTCGACTTCCTTCAGCCCGCCCTGGCGCACTGCCCCAGGCCTCGCCGGCGTGACTGCCAGCGCCGGCGCGTGCCGGGAGCCCGGTTCCACCGCCGCCTCCGGCCCGGCGGCAGCGGCCTCTCCGACCACGTGATGCGCATGCGCTCCACGGTTTCATGCCGCGACTTCCCTCCGCCTTGCCAACCCGAACCCGCAAGCAGCAGGACGATCGGTCCATGTACCGCGGCGGCCAGGAACATCGCGAGCCAGCGCCACTGCGCCGGCTCACGCGCATCCCGGGACTCCGGCGCGCCTGGCCGCGGATTGCCTTCCCTGCCTTCCACGAGATCCTTCTCCAGCGGCCTGGCCCAGCACCACTGACCGCCGTGCCGGGCAACGGTTCCCGCCGGCTCCCGCGGGACGCAGACGCCGGCTCAGACGGCCTTCTTCTTCGCCGGCGCGCGGCGGCGCGGCTTGTCGCGCACCCACAGGGTCTTGCCCTCCTCGCGCATCTCGAAGAGGTCCGTGGCCTTTACCAGGTCGCTGAGCTTGCGGTAGCCGTAGTTGCGCGGATCGAACGACGCCTGGTTGCCGATCTGGCTGCCGACCACGTCCAGCCGCGTCCAGCCGTCGTCGCCGCTGCCCGCGTCCACCGCGCTGCGCAGCATCTGCACCAGGCGCGCGTCGCTGCGCAGCTCCTGCACGTCCTTGGTGGTGGCGTTGCCAGCCTGGCCGTTGTCGGCCGCCGGGCTGCCCAGCGCCTCGACGTAGGTGAACTTGGAGCAGGCGTTGACGAACGGCGATGGCGTCTTCTTCTCGCCGAAGCCATACACCTTCATGCCGTCGGTCAGAAGGCGCATCACCAACGGGGTGAAATCCGCATCGCTGGAGACGATGGCGAAGCCGTCCAGGTTGCGCGCGTACAGCAGGTCCATGGCGTCGATCACCATCGCCATGTCCGAGGCATTCTTGCCGCTGGAGTAGGCGAACTGCTGGATCGGGCGGATCGCGTACTCGTGCAGCACCGCCTCCCAGCCCTTGAGGTTGTGGCTCTTCCAGTTGCCATAGGCGCGGCGGACATTGGCCACGCCGTGGCGGGCCACCTCGGCCAGCACCAGGTCGATCTTGGCCGACGGCGCGTTATCGGCGTCGATCAGCAGGGCAATGCGCTTTTCCGGTTCTGCCATGGCAGGCACCTCGCTTGGAGTGGGGGAAGTCTGGCACAGGGCATCGCCGCGGCGCCCTGTGGTGACCGGGCGTGCCATGATCGGCCGATGGCTGCAATCCGCGAACTCACGCCCGCCCAGCGCCTGCGCAGCATCTTCAGCGGCTCGGTCGGCAACCTGGTGGAATGGTACGACTGGTACGCCTACGCGGCGTTCTCGCTGTATTTCGCCGAGGTGTTCTTCCCCGGCGGCGACCGCACCAGCCAGCTGCTGAAGACCGCGGCGATCTTCGCGGTCGGCTTCCTGATGCGCCCGCTGGGTGGCTGGCTGCTGGGCCGCCACGCCGACCGCCATGGCCGCAAGGCGGCGCTGCTGCTGTCGGTATGGATGATGTGTGGCGGCTCGCTGCTGATCGCGCTCACGCCCGGCTACGACAGCATCGGCATCGCCGCGCCGGTGCTGCTGGTGCTGGCGCGCCTGCTGCAGGGCCTGTCGGTGGGCGGCGAGTACGGCACCTCGGCCACCTACCTCAGCGAGATGGCCAGCCGCGCGCACCGTGGTTTCTGGTCCAGTTTCCAGTACGTCACCCTGGTGATGGGCCACCTGCTGGCGCTGGGCGTGCTGTTGTCGCTGCAGCTGCTGCTGGATGCCGACCAGCTGCGTGCCTGGGGCTGGCGCATCCCGTTCGCGATCGGCGCGCTGGCCGCGCTGGTGGCGCTGTGGCTGCGGCGGACCATGCTGGAGACCGAATCCTTCGTGCGCAGCGAGTCCGACGGCGCACCGGCGCACCAGCGCCGGCAGGGCACGCTGCGCGCACTGCTGCAGCATCCGCGCGCGCTGCTGAGCGTTGTCGGCCTGACCATGGGCGGCACGGTGGCCTTCTATACGTACACCACCTACGTGCACAAGTTCCTGGTCAACAGCGCCGGCCTCTCCAGCGAGAGCGCCGCACGGGTCAATGCCGGCACCCTGTTCGTGTACATGCTGCTGCAACCGGTGGTCGGCGCGCTGTCCGACCGCATCGGCCGGCGCCCGGTGCTGATCGCCTTCGGCGTGCTGGGCACCCTGCTCACGGTGCCGATCCTGGATCGCCTGCAGGCCGTGCAGGGCGCCGGCGAGGCGTTCTGGCTGGTGCTGGCGGCGCTGGTGGTGGTCAGTGGCTACACCGCGATCAACGCGGTGGTGAAGGCCGAGCTGTTCCCGGTGGAGATCCGCGCGCTGGGCGTGGGACTGCCGTATGCGATCACCGTGGCGACCTTCGGCGGAACCGCCGAATACGTGGCCTTGTGGTTCAAACAGAATGGCATGGAGCGTGGCTTCTACTGGTACGTCACCGCGTGTATCGCAGGCTCGCTGCTGGTGTACCTGTGGATGCCCGACACGCGCCGGCATTCGCGCATCGACCACGATCCGACCTGACGTGCACAGCTGGAGGCCGCAATGACCGCAGACCGTTCCGACCTTCCCCACCTGGTCGTGATCGGAGGCGGTTTCGCCGGGCTGTGGGCCACCCGCGCGCTGGCCTGGGCGCCGCTGCGCATCACCCTGGTCGACCGCCACAACCACCACCTGTTCCAGCCGCTGCTGTACCAGGTCGCCACCGCGGGCCTGTCGGCCACCGACATCGCCGCACCGCTGCGCCACATCCTGCGCCGCCAGCGCAACGTGGAGATCCGCCTGGCCGAGGCCACCGGTGTCGATCCGGTGGCCCGCGCGGTCACGCTCGAAGATGGCCGCACCCTCCGGTATGACTACCTGCTGCTGGCCAGTGGCGCCACCCACTCGTATTTCGGCAACGACCAGTGGGCCGAGCACGCACCGGGCCTGAAATCGCTGGACGACGCCCTGGACCTGCGGCGCAAGCTGCTGCTGGCATTCGAACAGGCGGAGGCCTGTGCCGGTCCGGCCGAGCGCGCGGCATGGCTCGAGTTCGCCATCATCGGCGGAGGGCCGACCGGCGTGGAGCTGGCCGGCACCCTGGCGGAGATCGCGCGCCACACCCTGCGCGACCAGTTCAGCAACATCGACCCGGCCGGCGCGCGGGTACGCCTGATCGAAGCCGGGCCACGGGTGCTGGCGTCCTTCCCGGAGGAACTGTCGGAGAAGGCCCGCCACCAGCTGCAGAAGCTGGGCGTGGAGGTGAGCACGGGCGTTCCGGTGACCGGCATCGACGCCGGAGGCTACCGGCTGGGGGAGGCCTACGTGCGTTCGCGCACCATCGTCTGGGCCGCCGGCGTGGCCGCCTCACCGCTGGCGCGATCGCTGGGCGTGCCGCTGGATCGCGCCGGACGGGTGCCGGTGCAGCCGGACCTGTCGGTGCCCGGCCATCCGGAAGTGTTCGTGGCGGGCGACCTGGCGGCCGTGCAACAGGACGGCCGCCCCGTGCCGGGCGTGGCCCCGGCCGCCAAGCAGATGGGCAGCCATGTGGCCCGCGTGCTGCAGGCACGGCTCCAGGGCGCGCCGCCACGGCCATTCCGCTACCGCGACTACGGCAACCTGGCCACGATCGGTCGCATGGCCGCGGTCGTGGACCTGCGCGGGCTGCGCTTTTCCGGCGCCCCAGCCTGGTGGTTCTGGCTGGCGGCCCACCTGTTCTTCCTGATCGGCTTCCGCAACCGGGTGACGGTGCTCTGGAACTGGGCCTGGGCCTACTGGAGCCGCCAGCGCGCGGCGCGCATCATCCTCGGTCGCGGCGCGCACGAGCCGCGCCGCTAGCGCTCAGGCCCGATCTTCAGGCAGGTGCGCGGCCGGCAGGTGCCAGCCGTGGCGGATGGCCATGTAGCGCAGGCCGAAACATGCCACCGCACCGGCCAGCATCGCCGCGCCGCGTGGCAGTGCGAACACCTCGGCCACCGCCACCACCCCGCCACCCACCAGCGCCGCCACCGCATACAGCTCGGCCCTGAGCACCACCGGGATGCGTGCCACCAGCACGTCGCGCGCGACCCCTCCTCCGATGCCGCTGAGCATGCCCAGCAGGGTCGCGGCGAAGGGCGACACGCCATGGTCCAGCGCCTTGCTGGTGCCGAGCACCGCGAACAGGGCCAGGCCGAAGGCGTCGAACACCTGCACCGGATTGCGCATGCGCTCGATCGCCTGGTGCCGGTAGAAGGTCAGCACGCCGGCCAGCATCGCCGTGGCCAGGTAGCGCCAGTCGGCCAGGGCCGCCGGCGGTTGCGCGCCGATCAGCACGTCGCGCGCCAGGCCGCCGGACACCGCCGCCGCGCAGGACAGGACCAGCACGCCGAACACGTCCAGCCGATAGCGCACCGCGAGCGTGGCACCGCTGAGGGCGAACACGAAGGTGCCAAGCAGGTCGGACAGCAGCAGCAACTGGCTCACGGCGAAGGCACGGGCAGAGGTAGGGAGATGCCGCCGGAAGTGGACCCGGAAGCGGCGCCAGCATCGCAGCGCCCGCGCCGCTTGTCATGCCAACGGCGCCGGAGCCAGTCCCAGGCCAGACATGCGAACGGCCCGGGATGACCGGGCCGTTCGCATGGGTGCGGCGTGGGCTCAGGCGGCCAGCAGCGCGCGCATCTTCTTCATCGCATTGGCCTCGATCTGGCGGATCCGCTCGGCGGAGACGCCGTACTCGTCCGCCAGCTCCTGCAGCGTGACCTTGCTCTCCTCGTCCAGCCAGCGGCGCGCGATGATGTCGCGCGAGCGCGCATCCAGGCCCGCCAGGCCCTCGCGCAGCAGGTCCAGCTTGTGGCCCTCGCTGTCGGCACGCTCGTAGGCCTGCGACGGATCCTCGTCGCGCGAGACCAGGTAGGCGGCCGGCGACGGCGGGGCGTGGTCGTCGTCCTCGTCCGAAGGGGCGTCGAAACCGATGTCACGGCCGGACAGGCGCGATTCCATCTCCAGCACTTCGCGCTCGGAAACGTTCAGGTCCCTGGCCACCGCGCTGACCTCGGCCGCATTCATCCAGCCCAGGCGGGTCTTGGCCCGGCGCAGGTTGAAGAACAGCTTCCGTTGGGCCTTGGTGGTGGCGACCTTCACGATGCGCCAGTTCTTGAGGATGAACTCGTGGATCTCGGCGCGGATCCAGTGCACGGCGAAGCTGACCAGACGCACGCCCAGGTCCGGGTCGAAGCGCTTGACAGCCTTCATCAGGCCGATGTTGCCCTCCTGGACCAGATCGCCCAGCTGCAGGCCGTAGCCGTTGTAGCCGCGGGCCACGTGCACCACGAAACGCAGGTGCGAATGCACCAGCTCACGGGCGGCGTCCAGGTCCTCGTGCTCGCGGAAGCGGCGTGCGAGCGCCTGCTCCTCGTCGACGCTCAGCACCGGGATCTGGTGCACCGCGCCGATGTAGGCCTCCAGCGAGCCAAGCGGGCTGGGGACCGGCAGGTTGTTGGCGACGAGCTCGGTGGAACGGATGGTCTGGGTCATGGCGGTCATCTTAGCAATCGGGGGATTGGACTGCTAACGCCGGGAAGGGTTCCCCAGCATTGCGCGAATGGAACAACCCGGTTCAGGAAACTGCAAGGAAAACAGGCGGTTGGATTACCCGCGCCGGACCGGGAGTATGCGCCGCCGCATGCGACGCCGCCGTGACTCCCGGCCCGGCCGGCTCAGCCGGCCGGCAGGGGCGGAAGGTCAAACACCAGGACCTCGGCGTCCTCACCGGCCTCGATCACCACATCCGGTTCGCCCACGTAACGCAGGGCGTCGCCGGCCTGCAGCCGATGGCCGTTGACCGTCGCCGCGCCCCGGACCAGGTGTACGTACGCCAGCCGCCCCGGGGCCAGGGGCAGCCGCGCCTGCTCCGCGCCATCAAACAGACCGGCGTACAGGCGTGCGTCCTGGTGCATCTTCAGCGAACCCTCGGCGCCGTCGCGGCTGGCCACCAGACGCAGCCGGCCACGCTTCTCCTCCGGGTCGAAGCGCTTCTGCTCGTACCCCGGAGTGATCCCGGTGCGCTCGGGCAGCAGCCAGATCTGCAGGAAGTGCGCGGCCTGCTGCGGGTCGGGGTTGAACTCCGAGTGGGTCACGCCGGTGCCGGCGCTCATGCGCTGCACCTCGCCCGGAAGGATCCGTTCGACGTTGCCCATGGAATCGCGGTGCGCCAGTGCGCCTTCGAGAACGTAGCTGATGATCTCCATGTCGCGGTGCCCGTGGGTGCCGAAGCCCTGGCCACCGGCGACCCGGTCCTCGTTGATGACCCGCAGCGGACCCCAGTGCACGTGGTCCGGGTCGTGGTAGCCGGCAAAGGAGAAGCTGTGCCAGGAATCCAGCCAGCCGTGGTTCGCATGGCCGCGCTCGGCGGCCGGACGCAGGGTGATCACAGGGCACCTCCGGGGTTCAGGGTGGACAGGTCGCGATGGCGGCGCCAGGCATCGACGCTGAACGCGCCGGCGCCGTGGGCGGCCAGCATCATCAAGCCGCCGCCGAGCGCGACATTCTTCAACAGATGGATGAACTGGTTCTGGTCGGCCAGGTCGGCATGGAACAGTGCCCCAGCCGCGAGGGAGAACACGGCCAGCCCCAGTGCCGCGCTGCGGGTGAAGGCGCCAGCGAGCACCGCCAGGCCACCGCCGATCTCCAGGGCGACCACCAGCGGCAGCAGCATGCCGGGAACTCCCATGGCCTCCATGTATTGCTGGGTGCCGGCATAGGCGGCCAGCTTGCTCCAGCCGGAGACGATGAAGATGAGGGACAGGCCGATCCGGCCGAGCAATGCGTAGAGGTGATTCATGGTGGCCTCGGACGAGCGGATCCGGCGGGATGCGGATCAGGGTCGCTGCGATGGCCAACAGGATGTTTGATTTCAAAAATGAAATAAACAGCCTTATTTATCACCAATTGTTCCAAATGTGCGGATATCAACACCGGCCGCCAGCATTGCCTCCACCTCGCAGCGCGGGGGCAGGGACCAGTCCACCGGCGCCTGGCCGCGACGTGCGAGGTATTCGTTGGCGGCGGCGAAATGGCCGCAGCCGAAGAACCCCCGGTACGCCGACAGGGGCGAGGGATGGGGCGCACGCAGCACCCGGTGCCGGCGCGAATCGATGATCCGGCCCTTGGCCTGGGCGTAGCTGCCCCAGAGTATGAAGACCAGGTCCTCGCGCCCGCTGGCCAGGGTCTGGATCGCGTGGTCGGTGAACCCTTCCCAGCCCTTGCCCTGGTGGGCTCCGGCCTTGCCCTGCTCCACCGTCAGCACCGCGTTGAGCAGCAGGACGCCGCGTCGCGCCCACGGCAGCAGGCAGCCATGCTCCGGCCGCGGCAGGCCCAGCTCCTGGCCGATCTCCTTGAAGATGTTGTCCAGCGAGGGCGGCACCGGCACGCCCGGCAGCACCGAAAAGCACAGCCCGTGGGCCTGCCCTGGACCGTGGTACGGGTCCTGGCCCAGGATCACCACCTTGACCTGGTCGAAGGGCGTCGCGTCGAAGGCGGCGAAGATCTGTGGACCAGGCGGATACACCGCTGCGCCTGCGGCCTTGCGCTGGCGCAGGAAAGCGGACAACCCGCGCATCTCCGGCCGCAGCAGCCAGTCGCCGATGCGCGCCTTCCAGGACGGTTCGAGGCGGATGGCGGGTTCGTCGGACATCACGGTTCCAGGCATCGGCCCTCCCCGCCGCGGCGGCTGGACGGCGCGCGGCGGCTAGCGGCCTTCCAGCCGCGCCAGGCGCAGCTGGAACAGCACCTTGGTCACCAGCAGGCGCTCTTCGATCGGCTTCTGCACCAGGTCGTTGGCGCCGGCGCGCAGCAGGCCGGACTGGTTGTGGCGGTTGGCGTCGCCGGTCATCACCAGTACCGGCAGGCGGCGCTTGCCGTAGTCGAAATCCACCCGGATGCGCTCGACCACGTCGCGGCCGCTGAGCTCGCCCTTGAGGGTCACGTCGGTCAGCACCAGGTCGATACGCGGCACCCGCCCCAGCGACTCGGCGGTCAGCAGGGCGAACGCCTCCTCGGCGGTGAGCACGTGCAGGACATCCAGCTGCTGCCGCTCGAGCATGCGCTTGGTGGCCTCGGCGACCACGCGGCTGTCCTCGATGTACAGCACCCGCGCGCCGGGTATCGCCTGCGGCTGCACGTAGCCGCGGATGAACTCGGCCAGCGCCTCGTGGCCCAGCGACTTGTCGAAGTAGTCGGTGACGTAGTCGTTGAAACGGCGCTCGACCAGGTGCTGCTGCGCGTCACCGGACACCACGATCACCGGCACGTAGGCCTGGCCGTTGGCCGCGCGCACGCTGCGCGCCAGCTCCATGCCATCGCCATCGGGCAGGGACAGGGCGGTGGTGACGAGGTCGACGGTGCCGTCCTCCAGCGCCTGGCGGGCCTCGGCGATGCTCGAGCATCCGACCACCTCCACCCCGGGCAGCTCGCGCACCAGCACGTCGGCGATCAGCTTGCGCACCAGCTTGGATCCATCGGCGACCATCACCCGCGGGTGTTCGCTGATCAGGTGCTTGAGGTCGTGCGCGGCCATCAGGTCTCCGTGGGGCGGGTCTGGCGGAGGAAATGACCGGTGACCGCCCAGGCCCCCAGCCACCCCAGCGCGACGGTGCCCACCAATACCATCGACGAGTGCAGGGCATCCAGTCCCTTGAGCGCGAACTGGCTGCCATAGCTGCCGCTGAGCGCGGCCAGCGGCCCCGCCAGCGCGCCGCCGGCCGCGGCGATCAGGCCCAGCGCCAGTACCCCTGCGCCCAGCCCGTACCAGATGCCCAGGTACAGGAACGGGCGACGGATGAAACCATCGCCGGCGCCCAGCAGCTGCAGCACGCCGATCTCCTCGCGTCGCGACTGGATGTCCAGCCGGACGGTATTGCCCACAACCAGCAGCGCGCCCAGGCCCAGCAGCACCGACAGCACCTGGACCACGCGCTGGCCGAAGTGCAGCCACGCATCCAGGCGCTGGCGCCACAACGCATCGTGCTGGACGAGGTCAACCTGCGCCAGCGCGTCCAGCTCCGCGGCCAGGCGCGCGTCGTCCGGTCCGCCACTGCCGGCCGGGGTCACCACCAGCAGCGTCGGCAGCGGGTTGTCACCGAGCGCGTCGATCGCCTCGCCCAGGCCGGCCTCGCGCAATTCCGCCAGGCCCTGCTCGGGTGCGCGCAGCTCGACCGCGGCCACATCGGCGCGGCCGCGCAGCGTGGCGGCCAGCGCGCCAGCGGCGGCGGCATCCACGTCCTGCCCGAGGAACACGTTGATCTCGCGCGACTGCTGCACGCTGCCGGCGAAATGGCGCAGGTTGTCCATCACGATCGACAGGCCCAGCGGCAGCGCCAGCGCCAGGCCCATGACCGCGATGGTCAGCAGGGTCGCCCACGGCTTGCGCGCGGCGCGGCCGGCGCTGAAGGCCAGGCTGTGCAGGTGCTGGTCGAACCAGACCCGCAGCCGGGACGGTGCGGAGGGCGCGACGGCCTTGTTCGTGGCGCTCATTCGGCCAGGTCCTGCGGGGAGATGTCGTCGACCAGCCGGCCATGGTCCAGCACCAGCACGCGCTTGCGCATGTGCCGCAGCAGGGCCAGGTCGTGGCTGACCACCAGCACGCTGGTACCGCGTTCGGGGAGCCCGGCGAACAGGGCCATGATCTCCGCTGCCAGGGTCGGGTCGAGGTTGCCGGTGGGCTCGTCGGCCACCAGCAGCGGCGGCTCGGCGATGATCGCCCGGGCAATGCCCACCCGCTGCTGCTCGCCGGCCGACAGCTGGGTCGGCAGTGCCTTCTCGCGGTGGCCCAGGCCCATGCGCTCCAGCACCGAGCGCACGCGCTTGCCGATCTCCGCGCGGCGGGTCCCGCGCAGGATCAGCGGAAGGGCGACGTTCTCGCCGACGGTCCGGTCGGTCAGCAGGCGGTGGTCCTGGTAGACCACGCCGACCTGGCGCCGGTGCAGGGCGATCTTGCCGCCGCGCACGCGCTGCAGGTTGCGCTCGCCAAGCAGCACGGCCCCGCGGCTGGGGCGCTCGGACAGGTGGATCAGCTTCAGCAGGGTGCTCTTTCCGGCGCCGGAATGCCCGGTGACGAACAGCATCTCGCCCTCGTCGACGCCGAAGCTGACGTCCACCAGCGCCTGGTGCCCTCCCGGATACTGCTTGCTGACGTTTTCGAATCGCAGGACGCTCATGCCGCGATTATGCGGGGCCGCGCGTGGCGGCGCGACCGCCGCCCGCGCATCGCCTGACCGCCGGGCCCGAAACGACGCATCCCCGGACGTGGCGACCACGACCGGGGATGCGCAGTGGATCCTCCGCGCCCGGGCGGGCGCGTGGATCAGCCGCCGACCAGCGAGCGCAACTTGCGACCGATGCGGCCCAGCAGCGACGGCGCCTTGGCCTCGGCCGGGGCCGGGTCGCGCACCGAGGGCACCGACTGGCGGATCGCCGGCACGGCCGAGGGCCGGGCCTGCTCGCCGGTGGCCGGCGCGACGTTGCCGTCCACCGGCTTGCCCTTGCGCCGGCGGCGGCGCTTGCGCGGCGCACGTGCGGCCTCGCCCGTGGCATCCGGAGCCGCGGCATCGGCCGGCACCTGCGGACGCGCAGCCGGCTCCATCACGGCCACCGGCGTGGTCGCCGCCGGCCGGGCCTCGGCGCTGGCAGCCTCGCCCTCGGGCTTGCGGCGCGGACGGCGCTCGCCCTCGCGGCGTTCACCGCTGCGGCCACCACCGGCGCTGCGCGCACCCGTGCCGCTGCGGCCGCCGCGCGAGCGGCCACCACCACGACGCTCCTCGTCGGCGGCCTTCTGCTCGCGGGCCTCGCGGAAGATCTGGCCGATGCTCTCCTCCTCTTCGGCCTCCTCGCCCTCGGCCAGCGGCGGGCGCACCCGCTCCGGGCGCGGCAGGGGGGTCAGCAGCTCGGCGGTCACCGGCTCGGACGGGATCTTCTGCTCGATGTAGGCCTCGATGTCCGGCAACCCCATCGCGTAGCGTTCGCAGGCGAAGCTGATCGCGTCGCCCTCCTCGCCCAGGCGCGCGGTGCGGCCGATGCGGTGGACGTAGTCCTCCGCGTCGAACGGCAGGTCGTAGTTGTAGACATACTTGATGCCGTCGATGTGCAGGCCGCGGGCGGCGACATCGGTGGCCACCAGCACTTCCAGCTGGCCGGCCTGGAAGCGCTTGAGCAGGCTCTCGCGCTTCTTCTGCGGCACGTCGCCGGACAGCACGCCGACGCGGTAGCCGGCCCGCTCGAGCGAGCGGGCGACCCGCTCGACGAACACCTTGGTATTGACGAACACCATGGTGCGCGCACCCTCGCTGCGCGAGAGCAGGCCCAGCAGCAGCGGCAGCTTCTCCTCGTCGGAGGGGTAGTACAGGCGCTGGCGCACGCGCGCGGCGGTGATCGTCTCGGTCTCGACGACCAGTTTCTCCGGCTCGTTCATGTGTTCGTAGGCCAGCTCCAGCACGCGATGGCTGAGGGTGGCGGAGAACAGCAGGGTCTGGCGCTCGGTGCGCACCGGCATGCGCCGCAGCAGGAAGCGGATGTCCTTGATGAAGCCCAGGTCGAACATGCGGTCAGCCTCGTCCAGCACGCACATCTCGCAGGCGTGCAGCGAGACCACCTTGTGCTGCTTGACGTAGTCGATCAGGCGGCCGGGGGTGGCGATGATCACGTCCACGCCCTGCTGCAGCAGCTCGCGCTGCTTGTCGTAGTCCACGCCGCCGTAGACCAGGGCGAAGCGCAGGCCCAGCTGCGAGCCGAACTTGACCGCGTCCTTGTGGATCTGGATCGCCAGTTCGCGGGTCGGGGCCAGGATCAGCGCGCGCGGGTCCTCCGGTTTGCGCTCGGCCAGCGCCGGGCGCGTCAGCAGGCGGTTCATCACCGCCACCAGGAAGGCCAGCGTCTTGCCGGTGCCGGTCTGGGCCTGGCCGGCGACGTCGCCGCCGCGCAGGGCCACCGGCAGGGTCAGCGCCTGGATCGGCGTGCAGCGGGTGAAGCCCGCGGACTCCAGCCCGGCCAACAGGTCCGGGTGCAGTTCAAAGGCGGAAAACGTCACATCGGTCAGCGGCTTGTCGCTCATCATCAAGTCTTCATCTGGCCTGCAGCAACGTTGCCTGCAGGCGGCCTTCGCGGCCTTGCAAATAAGTTCCCGGGCGCCGCACACTGCGCCGGCGCCGGGCCGCGCGGCCGTCGGTGGGATGGTGTAGCCCACTTGACATCGCCGCGGAACGCCCCAGTTTACCCTAAGCTGCCCTTCGCCCCGTGGAGGGCGGTTCGCAAACCCGCGGAGACCCAAGTGAACGACAAGGTGATGCATATCGGCGACGCCGATTTCGACAGCGCCGTGCTGCAATCCCAGGAGCCGGTCCTGGTCGACTTCTGGGCCGAATGGTGTGGCCCCTGCAAGATGATCTCGCCGATCGTCGACGAGCTGGCCGACGCCTACGACGGGCGCATGAAGGTTGCCAAGGTCAACATCGACCAGAACCGCGCCACGGCGATCAAGTACCACGTGCGCTCGATCCCGATGCTGCTGCTGTTCAAGGACGGCCAGGTCCACGCGACCCAGGTCGGCGCGGTCGGCAAGGGCCAGCTGACCCAGATGATCGACAAGACCCTGGCGGCCTGAGCCCCAGGCGGGCGGCGCGGCCGCCCATGGGCCTGAACCGCAGGCCCGTACCTGCCCCGCGGCGCTTGCCGCCGCCGGGAGCCGGGTGATAGTGTCGGCGGGTCCGGTCGCCCTGCGCGGCCGTCGTCCCGCCGGATCGCGGCTCCGCCGCAAGGCACGCGCAGCCGGCGCACCCCACCCAACGAGTCATCCGCCCGTGTCCGGGCGCTCGCACCTGCCAGCGAGGAATCCCAGTCTTGTCCGAGAATACCCAGCCTGAAGCGCCCGGGAGCGACGACGCACCCGCCGAGAAGCGCGCGCGCAAGCGTGTCGCCAAGCCGGCCGATGCATCCGCCTCCGCGGCCCCCGAATCCCCGGCGGCGGCGCCTGTCCAGGCCGCCCTGCCGATCCAGCCGGCGTCGCCCGGTGGCGACTCCACCCCGGCCAGCGCGCCCCCGCCGCAGGACGGCGGCCAGCGGTCCGGCCAGGGCAGTGCCCAGGCTGATGGCGCGCCCGCCCAGTCGGCCCCACAGGGCGGCGGCCAGTCCGGCGGCGGCCAGCACAACGGCAATGACGGCGACCGCGAGGGCGGTGGCCGCAACAACCGCCGCGAACGCTTCCGCAACCGCCGCGACCGCCAGCGCGAACGTTTCCGCGACGATGGCGGCATGCCCGACGACGGCGGCAACGGCGTCCAGCAGCCGCACCAGGCGCGCCCGCATCCGGGCGTGCCGGAAGGCTTCCCGCAGTACTCGCTGGGCGACCTCAAGCGCATGCCCGCGCACAAGCTGCTGGAGATCGCCGAGCAGCTGAACATCCACGAGGGCGTGGCCCGCGCGCGCAAGCAGGACGTGATCTTCGCCCTGCTCAAGGTGCTGACCCGCCATGGCGAAGGCGTGGCCGCCGACGGCGTGCTGGAGATCCTGCCGGACGGCTTCGGCTTCCTGCGCGCGGCCGAGGCCAGCTACCTGGCCGGCCCGGACGACACCTACATCTCGCCCAGCCAGATCCGCCGCTTCAACCTGCGCACCGGCGACCACATCTCCGGGCGCATCCGCTGGCCCAAGGACGGCGAGCGGTACTTCGCGCTGAACGTGGTGGACACGATCAACGGCGAGCCGATCGAGGCGTCCAAGAACAAGACGCTGTTCGAGAACCTCACCCCGCTGTTCCCGCGCCGCCGCTTCCGCCTGGAGCGCGGTGACGGCTCCACCGAGGACATCACCGGCCGCATCCTCGACCTGATGGCCCCGCAGGGCAAGGGCCAGCGTGCGCTGATCGTCTCCCAGCCCAAGGCCGGCAAGACGATGATGATGCAGCAGATCGCCACGGCGATCACGAGCAACCATCCGGACGTGCACCTGATCGTGCTGCTGGTGGACGAGCGTCCGGAGGAAGTGACCGAGATGCAGCGCACGGTGCGCGGCGAAGTGGTCTCCTCGACCTTCGACGAGCCCGCCGCGCGCCACGTGCAGGTGGCCGAGATGGTGATCGAGCGGGCCAAGCGCCTGGTCGAGCACAAGAAGGACGTGGTCATCCTGCTGGACTCGATCACCCGCCTGGCGCGCGCCTACAACAATGTCGTGCCCAGCTCCGGCAAGGTGCTGACCGGCGGCGTGGACGCCAACGCCCTGCACCGCCCGAAGCGGTTCTTCGGCGCGGCCCGCAACGTCGAGGAAGGCGGCTCGCTGTCGATCATTGCCACTGCGCTGATCGACACCGGCAGCAAGATGGACGAGGTGATCTACGAGGAGTTCAAGGGCACCGGCAACTCCGAGGTGCACCTGAGCCGCCGCATCGCCGAGAAGCGCGTGTTCCCGGCCATCGACATCAACCGCTCGGGCACCCGCCGCGAGGACCTGCTGATCGAGCCGGAGCTGCTGCAGAAGATCTGGATCCTGCGCAAGCTGCTGCACCCGATGGACGAGATCGGTGCGATGGAGTTCATGCTCGACAAGATGAAGAACACCAAGTCCAACGACGAGTTCTTCGGCTCGATGAAGCGCTGAGGCCACGCCCGGCGCTGAAGGAATAAGCCCCGCTCGCGCGGGGCTTATTCTTTTCTGGCCGTCCGCCGGGGCGGCTACAGGCCCATGCCCGCCGGCGTCAACGTGACCCCGCCCTTCTGCCCGATCGTGTTGACGCTGCCGCCGGCCAGGCCCTCCAGTGGACGGTCGCGCTCCTGCTCCGGCAGCCAGGCGATCGTGCGCCGCGGGCCGGGCACGTAGGCCTGCCACTCGCCGTAGCGGTTGCGCTGGTTGAAGGTGTAGGCGACCGGCACCCGCACCAGCCACGACTCCTGGCCGGCCCCGGCGCCGCGGTCGGGCACGTGGAACCGCCAGCCCCGCGCGGCCTGCAGCGCGCTGCGGGCGAAGATATCGCGCCACTTCTCCGCGTCGCGCTCGGCCAGGAAATGCAGGTTCACCTGCTCGTCGGCCGCCTCCAGCACCCGGCCGTCGGGCCCCACTTTCAGGGCCAGGTAGACGGTGGCCTCAACCCCGATCTCGGCCGCCGCCTCGGGAAAGGCCGGCGGATGCATGCGCGCACCGGTCAGGTCATGGCCGCCGCCGCGCTCGGCAGGAGTGAACGCGGCCGACTGCAGGACGATGCGCATGCCGCCGTCCGCGCTGGGCCGGGCCACAAGATAGATGCCCATGCGGTTGCGCAGCGCGACCGGCTTGCCGTCGACCACCGGCGGATCGAACTGCCAGCGCGGGATGTGGAAGTCCAGGTAGCGGCGCACCTCGGCCGGCAGGCCGGCGGCGCCCTGGAGCTCGTACTGGAGGGGCTTGCCTTCCGGCCCGACCAGGATCGTACCGGCCACCTGGATGCCGGCCTCGGCCTCGGCGGCCGCCGGCTTCTTGGCCGCCAGTGCCACCGCACTGAGCGCCCACAACACCCCCACCACCCACCATGGGCTGCGCATGTCGATCCCTCCCCAGGAACGCGTGCCCGCACTCTAGCGCAGCGCGCCGCGGCCGGCAGATACGCCGCAGTCACCGGTGGCGCCCCGCCGCGCCGTCCATGGCGCGATAATCGGTCGCACATGGACAGCGCCCTGACCGGCACCCTCAGTTTCGAACTCGCGCTGGTCCTGCTGGCGGCGACCATCATTGCCGTGCCGCTGTTCCGGCGCCTGGGCCTGGTGGCGGTGCTGGGCTACCTGGCCACCGGCGTGCTGCTGGGACCGGACGGCCTGGGCGTGGTGCGCGACCCCGACCGCATCCTCGCCGCCTCCGAACTGGGCGTGGTGATGCTGCTGTTCGTGATCGGGCTGGAGGTCTCCCCGGCGCGGCTGGCGCTGCTGCGGCGGCCGGTGTTCGGCGCCGGCGGCGCGCAGGTGGCGATCTCCGCCCTGCTGCTGGGCGCGGCGCTGCTGGCCTACGGCCTGCACTGGAAGGGCGCGCTGGTGGCGGGCATCGGGCTGGCGCTGTCCTCCACGGCGGTGGGCCTGCAGCTGCTGGCCGAGCGCCGCGAGCTGGGCAGCGACCACGGCAAGCTGGCCTTCGCCATCCTGCTGTTCCAGGACCTGGTCGCAATCCCGCTGCTGGCCCTGATTCCGCTGCTGGGCGGGGTCAAGGACCAGACCCTGACCTGGACCTCGGTCTGGCATGCGCTGGGCGCCCTGGCGCTGGTGTGGTTCGGTGGCCGCCTGCTGATGCGCCGCGGCCTGGGCCTGGTGGCCAGCGTCCGCACCCCCGAGGTGTTCACCGCCACCGCGCTGCTGGCGGTGCTGGGCAGCGCCTGGATCATGCAGCAGGCCGGGCTGAGCCCCGGCCTGGGGGCGTTCATCGCCGGCGTGCTGCTGGCCGACTCCGAGTACCGGCACGAGCTTGAATCGCAGATCGAGCCGTTCAAGGGCCTGCTGCTGGGCCTGTTCTTCATCGCGGTGGGCATGGGCGTGGATCTGGACCGGATCGCGGCCGAGCCGTGGCTGGTCGCCGCCGGCGTCGGCCTGCTGCTGCTGGTGAAGTCGGCGGTGCTGGTGGCCGTCGGGCGCCTGGCGCGGCTGGCGCCCGGGCACGGGCTGCGTCTGGCCGGCAGCCTGTGGCTCGGCGGCGAGTTCGCCTTCGTCGTGTTCCACGAGGCGCTGCGCGTGCGCCTGATCTCCAGCGTCGACTACGACCGGCTGGCGGCGATCGTCGGCGTATCGATGGCGCTGATGCCGCTGCTGATGATCCTGCTGGACCGGATGCTGCGGCAGCAGCGCGAGCGCCATCCGGCCCCGGCGCAGGAGCCGCACTACGACGCCGGCGACCCGGAGCAGCGCCGGCCGCAGGTACTGGTGGCGGGCGTCGGCCGCTTCGGCCAGATCGTGGCGCGGGTGCTGGCGGCCCAGGGCGTGCCTTACGTGGCCCTGGACCGCGACCCGGCGCGGGTGGAGGACGTCCGCCGCAGCGGCGGCCGGATCTTCTACGGCGACCCGACCCGTTCGGACCTGCTGCGCGCGGCCGGCGCCGAGCACGTGAAGGTGTTCGTGATCTGCACCGACGAGCCGGAGATCACCCTGCAGGCCGTGCGCCTGATCCGCCGCCAGTACCCGCAGGCGCGGATCCTGGCCCGCGCCCGCGACCGCCACCATGCGTGGCGGCTCATGGACCTGGGCACCGAGCCGCTGCGGGAAATGCTGGGCAGCAGCCTGGAGGCCGCCACCCGGGTACTGTGCGAACTGGGCGTGCCCGAGGACCTGGCCAGCGAACGGGTGCGGCGCTTCCGGGCCCATGACGAGGCCCTGCTGCAGGAGCAGTACCTGGTCTACGACGACGAGGACGCGATCAAGCGCAGCACCCGCCAGGCCCGCGCCGAACTGGGGCGGCTGTTCGAGGCCGATGCGCTGGAGGCGGGCCAGGGGCGGCCGCCGGCTGCGGATGGCTCCGCCGCGACAGGCACCGCGACTGCGCCACCGGCGGCGCACTGAGCCGCGCGGCACGCCGCCCCGGGGCGCGGCGGCCTCCTCAGTTGCGCGGTTCGTGCAGGAAGCGCGCCATGGAAAGCCCGCCGCCGGCATGGCCGGGGACGAATTCGGCGGCCACGTCGATGAAGCCGCGCATCACCGCGATCTCGCGCGGGGTGCGGTTGAGGGTGTCGCGCAGGTCGGGGTCGGCGCCGGCGCGCAGCAGCCGCTGGACCACCCCGCCCAGGCCATGCAGCGCGGCCAGGTGCAACGGACCGAAGCCACGCGGGTCCTGCGCATCCAGCGAGACGTCCTCTTCCAGCAGGCGCTCCAGGCCGGCCAGCACCACGCCCTCGTCGCAGGCGCCGCCGGGTTCGGCGCGCGCGCCCAGCAGCAGCAGCAGCGGGGTGACGCCGCCGGCCGCCGGCTGGTCGGGTTCGGCGCCGGCCAGCAGCAGCGTGTCCAGCAGCGCCAGCAGGCGCGGGCGGTCGCGGCCGGTGAAGCCGTACAGCGCCGCGCAATGCAGCGGTGCCAGGCCCTGGCCGTCGCCGGCCGCCACGTCGGCACCGGCGGTAAGCAGGCGCGCGGCGATGTCGGCCAGGCCCAGGGCCGAGGCCAGCATCAGCACGGTGACCCCGCCCGGCAGCCGGTGTTCGAGGTCGGCACCGGCTTCCAGCAATGCGCCGACGATCGCGGCCTGTCGCATGCTCACCGCTGCCGACAGCGGGGTCGCGCCGCTGCCGGCCGCATGCTGCGGATCGGCGCCGCGGGCCAGCAGCAGGTCGACCACCGCGGCATGGCCGCCACCGGCGGCACGCAGCAGGCCGGTGCAGCCCTGCGCGTCGGTGGCGTCGACCGGCAATCCCAGCTCCAGCAGCCTGCGCACGGCCTCGGCATCGCCGGCCATCGCCGCGGCCGCCACGTCCTCCTCGCGCAGGGCCCGCCCCGGCAGGGCCCAGCCCCGCCAGTCCAGCCAGTCGGCCAGGTCACGGCGGCCGCTGGCCAGGGCCACGCCCAGGGGGGTCTGGCCGTCGGCGGCGCGCGACTCGGGCGAGGCGCCCTGGGCGACCAGCAGGCGCAGCGCCGACTCGCGTCCCAGCGCCGCGGCCAGGTGCAGGGCGGTCATGCCGTGGCTGTCGCGGGCCTCGCGGTCCACGCCGGCCTGCAGCAGCGCGTCGGCAAGCCGCAGCCAGCCCAGGCGTACCGCCAGGGCCAAAGGCGGGTCGCCAGAGGTGGAGGCCGCGAACGGGTCGGCTCCGGCGGCGAACAGCTCAAGCGCCAGTTGCTCGTGCGAACGGGCCGCATCATCACTGCGCACGCACGCCGCCAGGAACCGGGCCAGGCCACCGGCACCGGCCGGCGAGGCGCCATGGCGCAGCAGCGTCTGGATGCAGGCGGCGGCTTCGCCGCCGCGCCCCATCAGCATCGACAGCACGGTATGGCCGTCGACCAGGGTTTCCGCATCGGCGCCCTGCTCCAGCAGCCAGCGCAGCGCGGCCGGGCGCGCCTGCAATTCACGGTCGTGCAGCAGCCCGCCCAGCTCGGCCGGGCCACACAGGCGTGCCAGCGCCTCCAGCCCGTCGGTACGGGCAGCCAGCAGGCCCTCGCGGACCAGGGCCAGCGGCGGCCGGCTGTCGGCCTCGGCCGGCGCCGCGGCCACGGTTTCGGCCACGGCCAGCGGCAGCGGGTAGGCGGGGTCCAGGGCGGCCACGATCGCCCAGCGGCCGGCGGCGGCGGCCACATCCACCGCGCGGCGGCCAGCGAGGTCCGGCACCGCCGGGTCGACCCCGGCCTCGAGCAGGCGGCGCACCAGCGGCAACGACGCGCGCTCGGCACCGGCGGCCAGCATCAGGGCGTTGCGGCCCTGGGCGTCGGCCACCGCCACGTCCACGCCGGCGGCCAGCAGCTGTTCGAGGACCTCCGCGTGCAGGCCGCGCGCGGCTTCCAGCCAGGGCGTGCGGCCGGCCTCGTCGGCGCGGTGCGGGTCGGCGCCGGCGGCCAGCAGTGCGGCCGCGACGCCGGCGTGGCCGGCCAGCGCCGCCTCGTGCAGCGCGGTGCGTCCGCCGCGCCCGGCGCTGCCCACGCGCGCCTTGAACTTCAGCAGCAGCTGGACCCCGGCCGGGTCGTCCTCGTCGCAGCTGGCGGCTGCCAGCAGCGCCGGCTGTCCGCCTGCCGGCTCGGGACGGGCGCCGCGTTCGAGCAGGAACCGGGCCAGGCGCCAGTTGCCCGCCGCGCAGGCCACGCCCAGTGGCGACAGGCCATCGTGGTTGGGCACGTCCAGTTCGGCGGCCGCATCGCGCAGCAGCGCGGCCACGCCCGGATCGGTGCTGCGGGCGGCATGGTGCAGGGGCGTGTTGCCCTCGGCGTCGGTGATGCGCGGATCGGCCCCGTTGGCCAGCAGGGTCATCACCGCCTCGGGGCGCCCGTGCCAGCTGTCGCGGGTGGCGGCCAGCAGCGGCCCGGTGCCGTCGCCAGGGTTCAGGTCGATGCCGCGGGCGATCAATGCGCGCAGCAGGCGCAGGTCCGGCAGTACCGCGGCCAGCACCGGCAGGCTGCGGCGGTCGCGGCCATCCTCCGGCGGCGGCGCGTGCGGATCGGCACCGGCCTCCAGCAGCTGCAGGGCATGGTCCACCCGCCCGCCGCGGGCGGCGGCATACAGCGCCTGGACCAGCGCGACCGGATCTTCCGGCGCCGGCGGCAGGGCTTCGGGCGCGGACTGCACCAGCTCGGTGGCGGCGAGGAAATCCAGCGGTGCGGCCTGTTCGGCCGGCGCCGGGGTCCGCTGCAGCCACAGGTGCAGCGGAATGCCCGCCGCCGCCCAGGCGGCCGCCAGGCCCCAGCGGGCGCCATCGCCCAGCAGCCCGGGCCAGGCCAGCAGCAGCCAGCCTCCCAGCACCAGGGCGATCGCAAGCGCCGCACCGAGCCCGGCCCAGCTGTCCACCTGCTGCCGTGGCAGCCGCCGCCACAGTGCCAGGGGCGCGCCGCCCTCGACCTCCAGCGCGCGCCATACCGGCCAGGTACGCCACAGTGCCAGCACCAGCAGCGCGGCCATGGCGCTGGTGCCCAGCGCCGCGCCCAGGCTGGCGCGCGCCTGCAGGGCCTGCAGCGGCCAGGCCAGCAGCAGGCCGGCCAGCCCCAGGCCAGCGCCCCATGCCAGCAGCAGCGGCGGCAGCGCGGTGGCGGCCTGTCGAAGCGACACCGGAGACGGGCGCCGATGGCGCCACAGCGACACCCCCAGGCCGAGCAGCGGCTGCGCTACCAGCCCGGCCAGCAGCGCGACCACGCCGCCGGCACCGGCCAGCAGCGCCAGCAGCACGCCGGCCGCCAGCAGCGCCGGGACCGGAAGCGGCCGGGCGGAGGCCACGACGGGCTCAGCCATCGCGGGCGCCTTCGGTGCCGGGTAGCGGCGGGAACTGCACGTGGAACCCCTGGGCGGCGAGGTTGGTCCGCACCACGTCGGCATCGGCGCGGGCCAGGCGCCGGCCCGGCGTCAGTGCGACTTCGAGCACGAACTCCAGCTCGCCCAGTCCCTGGACCACGGCAACGGGCAGGCGGCCGGTTCCGTCGCGTTCGGCGAGGAAGACGTAGGTGTCCGCGCGGCGGCGGCTCTTGTAGACGTAGGCGTGCATGCGCGCGTTTCGCGCCCGGCCCTGAAGGAACGTAGGAACCGAAGGATTGTGGAGTAAATGTTGCAGGTGAGGAAGCACGCGGCAGCGTTCATCTTGGTCAAGGACGCGTGCCCACGCGGCCGCAACAAGCGCTGTGGCTATACTCGCGCGCCTGCCGCCACCCGTACCTGTCTTGGCTCACCATTCCCTTCCGGCGCCGATCACGCCCCTGGCCATCACCGCCTTCACGGCCACGACCGCCCTGGGGCCGGGCGTACAGGCGCAGTACCAGGCGCTGGAAGGACGGCGCAGTGGCCTGCGTCCCAACGACCTGCCGGGGCTGGACCTGGAATGCTGGATCGGCCGGGTGGAGGGCGTGGAGGCGGTCGAGCTGCCGCCCGCGCTCGACGGCTGGCGCTCGCGCAACCACCGGCTGGCGTGGCTGGGGCTGCAACAGGACCGGTTCGCCGAGGCCGCCGCCGGGGCCGTCCGGCGCCACGGCGCCCACCGCGTGGCGGTGGTGATCGGCACCTCCACTTCCAGCATCGGCGAGACCGAGACCGCCTACACCCGGCTGGAGGAGGGCCACTTCCCCGCCGACCTGGCCGGCCTGGAGGTGCACTCGCCGCACGCGATCTCCGATTTCGTCCGCCTCGCCACCGGCGCCGGCGGCCCGTGCCTGACCGTGGCCACCGCCTGCTCGTCCAGCGCCAAGGTATTCGCCCACGCCGCGCGACTGCTGCAGGCCGGGCTGGCGGATGCGGCGATCGTCGGCGGCGTGGACACCCTGTGCGGCAGCGTGCTGTACGGCTTCAACGCGCTGCAGCTGGTGTCCGCCCGGCCGGCGCGGCCGTTCGACGCGGACCGCGACGGGTTGTCGCTGGGCGAGGCCGCCGGTTTCGCCCTGCTCGAGCGCGATGCCGGGGCCGGCCAGGTGCGTGCCTGGCTGGCCGGCTACGGCGAGTCCAGCGATGCCCACCACATGTCCGCCCCGCATCCCGAAGGCCTGGGCGCCCGGCGCGCGATGCAGGACGCCCTGGCCCGCGCGGGACTGGCGGCCGGTTCGATCGGTTACCTCAGCCTGCACGGCACCGCCACTCCGGCCAACGACCGGGTTGAGGCGGCGGCCGTGGCGGCGCTGTTCCCGGATAGCCTGCACGCCAGTTCCACCAAGGGCTGGACCGGCCACACCCTGGGCGCGGCCGGCATCGTGGAAAGCGTGTTCGCGCTGCTGGCGCTCGAGCACGGGCTGCTGCCCGGCATCCTCAACAGCAACGTGCCCGATCCGGCCTGCGGCCCGCAGATCCGCTTCGACAACGACCAGCGCCCGATCACCCACGCCATGAACAACGCGTTCGGCTTCGGCGGCAACAACTGTTCCCTGGTGTTCTCCCGCCCATGACCACACCCCTGACCGCGGTGATCGAAGGCATCGGCCTGTGGGCGCCGGGGCTTCCCTCGTGGGAGGCCTTCGTCGGCGCGCGCCGCGGCGCACCGGCGCCCGAAGCCGCGCCGGCCCGGCCGGCGCCGGCGCTGCTGCCGCCGAACGAGCGCCGCCGCGCGCCGGACACGGTGCTGGTGGCGCTGCAGGCGGCGCAGGCGGCCTGCGAGGCGGCCGGGCGCGACCCGTCCACGCTGCCGTCGGTGTTCGCGTCGACCTACGGCGACCTGGGCATCACCGACCACCTGTGCGAGACCCTGGCGCGGGCACCGGCCGAGGTGTCGCCGATCCGGTTCCACAACTCGGTCCACAACGCCGCCGCCGGCTACTGGACCATCGGTACCGCGGCGATGGAACCGGCCACGGCGATCAGCGCCGGCGACGGCACCTTCGCGATGGGCCTGGTGGAGGCCCTCGCCCAGCTGGAGGCCGGGGCGCCGGCGGTGCTGCTGGTCGGCTACGACGGCGCCGCCACCGGTCCGCTGGCCGATGTGCTGGACACCCGCGGCCTGCTCGGCCTGGCCCTGGTCCTGGCGCGCCCGGGCGGCCCGGCGCGGCTGTCGCTGCGGCTGGAACCGGCCACCGGCACCCCGCCCGGCTCGCCGCCGGCGGAGGTGGCCACCGGCAACGCGATGGCCCCCGCGCTGACGCTGCTGGAAGCGATCGCCGCCGGCCAGGCCGGCGCGGTCCTGCCGGCCGGCGCCGGCACTTCCCTCGGAGTCGCCCTGTCCCATGGCTGACCTGCACACCACCGCCGTGGTGATCCCGGCGCTCAACGAAGTCCTGCGCATCCGCGACGTGGTCGGCCAGACCCTGGAGCAGTGCCCCTGGGTGATCGTGGTCGACGACGGCTCCACCGACGGCACCGCCGAATGCCTGCGCGAGCTGCCGGTCACCGTGGTGCGGCACGACCAGCGCCGCGGCAAGGGCGCGGCGCTGCGCACCGGCTTCGCCGAGGCCCTGGCCCGCGGCGCGACCGGGGTGCTGACCATCGACGGCGACGGCCAGCACGACCCGCGCGACCTGCCGCGGCTGCTGGCCGCGGCAGGCCGCCATCCGGGCCACATCATCATCGGCGCGCGCATGCGCCACCGCGCCGCCGCCCCGCCGCTGCGGCGCATGGCCAACGCCTTCGGTGACTGGGGCGTGGGCTGGGCCGCCGGCTACCGCATCGCCGACAGCCAGAGCGGCCAGCGCTACTACCCGGCCAGCGTGCTGGCGATGCGCGACGTGCCCGGCGAGGACTTCGTGTTCGAGGCGCAGATGCTGATCTCCGCGGCGCGCCAGCTCGGCGTGCGCAGCGTCGCGGTGCCGGTGGAAACCCGCTATTGCGGGCAGGATGGCGGGCCGCTGCGGCGCAGCCATTTCCGTCCGCTGCGCGACCTCTACCGGATCACCTCGCACGTGGTCGGCCAGGTGCTGGCCCAGGGCGATGTGTGGCGCGAGTACGCACGGGTGCGCGCGCAGCCACCGCGGGTGGACACCACCGCCTGAGCGACGGCCGTTGCAGGCCGAACCATCGCTGGCCGCGGCCGGCACGCGCGGCTATAACGGCCTTGCCGATCCAGGGGTAGTGCGATGACCGGGCTGTTGCTGTTCCAGATCGCGGTGATCCTCGTGGCCGCGCGCGCCTGCGGGCTGCTGCTGGCACGCCTGGGCCAGCCACCGGTGATCGGCGAGATGGCCGCCGGCATCCTGCTGGGGCCGGTGGTGTTCGGCGCCGCGCTGCCGGGCCTGCACGCCCAGCTGTTCCCGGCGGCCTCGCTGCCCGGGCTGTCCTCGCTGGCGACCCTGGGCCTGGTGCTTTTCATGTTCGTCATCGGCGTGGAGATGCGCGCACCGGAAGGCGCGCGCCCGCAGGTGGTGGCGGCCGCGCGCGTGGCGGGACTGTCGGCGCTGCTGCCGTTCGGCCTGGCGCTGGCGGTGGCGCCGCTGCTGCACGGGTCGCTGGCGCCGGACGGCGTCGGCTTCTGGCCCTTCGCGATGTACCTGGGCGTGGCCCTGTCGGTCACCGCGTTCCCGGTGCTGGCGCGGATCCTCAAGGACCGCCACATCCAGCACACGTCCGTCGGGCGCCTGGCGTTGTCGGCGGCGGCGCTGCTGGACGTCGGCGCCTGGATCGCGCTGGCGCTGCTGGTGGCCCTGGCCGGCGGCGGCGGCTACGGCACCCTGCTGCGCACCCTCGCCGGGCTGGCGCTGCTGCTGGTGCTGGTGTTCGGGCTGCTCAAGCCGCTGTTCGCCGCGCTGCTGCGGCGCCATGCCAGCGACGGCCGGCCTTCGGGGATGGTGCTGGCGGCGCTGCTGGTGGGCCTGTTCGCCTGCGCCGCGGCCACCGAGTGGCTGCACCTGCACGCGGTGTTCGGCGCGTTCCTGTTCGGTGCCTGCCTGCCGCGCGACGACCGCCTGATGCATGCCCTGGTCGAGCGCATCGAGCACCTGGCGCTGGTGCTGCTGATGCCGCTGTTCTTCGCCCTGGCTGGCATGGGCACCACCGCCGATGCGTTCACCGCGGCCGGGTTCGGCGCGCTGCTGCTGATCCTGGCGGTGGCGGTGGTGGGCAAGGTGGCCGGGGGCGCGCTCGGTGCGCGGCTGTCCGGCTACGGGGCCCGCGACAGCCTGGCGGTGGGGTCGCTGATGAACGCCCGCGGCATGATCGAGCTGATCGTGATGAAGGTCGGGCTGGATGCCGGGTTGATCGGGCCGGAGCTGTTCACCCTGCTGCTGGTGGTGGCACTGGCGACCACCGTGATGACCGGACCGCTGCTGGCGCTGGCTGCCGGGCGCGGGCAACCGGCCGCCGGCGACGGCGGCATCGCCGCGGAACGCGACCGGCAGGGCCGCTGAGCCGTCGGCTCAGCCCATGCCGCCGTTGACCCCGATCACCTGCCCGTTGATGTAGCCGGCCGCGTCCGAGCACAGGAACGCCACCAGCGCGGCGACCTCCTCCGGCCGCCCGGCGCGGGCGGCCGGCACCATCTGCCGCAGGACCTCCGGCGGGAAGGTGCCGGCGGTCATGCTGCCCTCGATCACCCCGGGGGCGACCACGTTGACGGTGATGCCGCGGCTGGCCATCTCCCGCGCCAGCGACCTGGAGGCGCCATGCAGCGCGGCCTTGGCCGCGGCGTAGTTGGTCTGCCCGCGGTTGCCCAGCACCGCGGCCACCGAGGACACGCTGACGATCCGGCCGCGGCGGGCGCGCGCCATGGGCAGCAGCAACGGCCGGGTGACGTGGAAGAAGCCGTGCAGCGAGACATCGATCACCCGCCGCCACTGGTCCTCGCCCATGCCGGCCATCGGCGCGTCGTCGTGGATGCCGGCGTTGTTGACCAGCACCCCGATCGGGCCCCCGGCCAGCAGCGCCTCCAGCGCCGCGTCGCTGGCCGCCGCGTCGGTGACGTCGAAGGCGACGGCGCGGGCACTGCCGCCGCGCCGGCGGATGGCGTCGACCACCGCCTCGGCACGGGCGAGGTTGGCGTTGGCATGTACGACCACGTCCAAGCCGGCGTCGGCCAGCGCGTGGCAGATCGCGCCGCCGATATCGCCGCTGCCGCCGGTGACCAGCGCCCGACGTGGGGAGGGTGAGCTTTGCATCGGCGCATTGTGCCAGCGCGCACGGCGCGGCCGCAGCGCTCAGCCGGGCCGCGCGCCGCCGAGCATCGCCGCGGCGCGGCCGCTGGCCAGCAGCCGTCCGTCGTGGTGGATGCGGAATTCGTACTGCTGGCTGGCCTGCTCGGCGGCCAGCAGCCGGGCCTCGCCTTCCAGCGCGCCGCCCAGGTCGTCGATCCGCGTGACCGCCAGCTCGACCGCGCGCAGGGCCACCAGCACCCCTGCGGCGGCACGCCCGCCGCTGCCGGCGGCCAGCAGCCCGCCGTGCACCGCCATCGCCTGGGCGCCGTACTCGCACAGCGCCAGCGCCGGGAGCCGGCCGCGGGCGCGCAGCGGATGGGCCGGGTCGCGGTGGCTGTGCGCGCGCAGCCGGATCCAGGTGGCATCCCACGCCTCCACCGCGTCCCACAGGCACATCGGCCCCTGGTGCGGGACCAGGGCCAGGATGCCCTCGCGGCCTGGCAGCGGCCGGCTCACGTGGCGACCTCCACCGGCCGCCGGGTGATCAGCACCGCCAGCACGAAGTTGAACATCACGCCCAGCGCGACCGTGCCGCCGATCGCGCGCAGCACCGGGATCGAGGACAGCGACAGCAGCCCGAACACCAGCAGCGTGGTCAGGCTGCAGACGATGACCGCGTGCAGGGTCCGCAGCTGGTCGGCGCGGTCCTCGCCGGCATGGTCGAAGAACAGCGCGTAGTCCAGGCCCAGGCCGGCGGCGAGGATCAGCGAGACCAGGTGGAACAGGTTCAGCTCCACGCCGCAGGCGCGCATCACCGCCACGATCAGCAGCGTGGTCAGGGCCATCGGCGCCAGCACCCGCAGCACCCGGCGCGTATCGCGCAGCGCGCCGGCGACCACGCACGCCAGCAGCAGCGCGGCCACCGCCAGCGCGCCGAGCAGGCGCACCCGCCATTGCGCCACCAGCGATTCGGATGCCTGCTTGAGGTCCAGCAGCTGCGCGCCGTGGCGCTCGACCGCCGCCGCCAGCGCCTGGGGATCCTCCAGCCCGGTCAGCGAGACCAGCGCGGTGGCATGGTCCGGCCCGTCCACCAGCAGGCCACCGACGGCCAGCTCCAGCGGCGTGCCGGCCAGGTCCGCCGGCACCAGCGCAGGCGCGGCGCGGGCCCGTGCCACGTCCTCCACGAACGGCTCGAACGCATCGGGCAGGAACGGCGAGCCGTCCAGCGCCGCGGCCAGCGCGGCACGCAGGGTCGGCTCGTCCGGCAGCCGCGCCTGGCGCGCCCGCTGCAACGCGGCGCTGGGCAGGTAGCGCGCCGCCAGGTCGTAGCCGGCCAGCACGCCCTGCTGCTGCAGCTGCCGCAGCACCGGCAGCAGCTGCTCGGAGCGGTACAGCGCCGCCTCCACGTCGGCGTCCTGCACAGCCAGCATGTAGCGCACGTCCGGGGCGCCCAGCTCGGCGCGCAGCTGCCCGTCGCGCTGCAGGTCCGCCGGCGGCACCGGGGTCAGCCGCGACAGGTCGTTCTGCCAGAACGCGCCCGGCGCCAGCAACGCCACGGCCACGGCCACGAGCGCCAGCGCGGCCAGGCTGCGGCGCGGGCGCGGCAGCCGGGCCAGCCAGGTCCACAGCCGCGCCAGCCGCGGGGAGGCGGCCGGGTCGCGGCGGGCCGGTGTCACCAGCCGCGGCAGCAGCCAGCGGGTGGTGGCGGCCGCCATGCCCAGGCCGGCGATGGTGAACACCGCCAGCTGTTCCAGCCCCTGGACCCCGGAGAACAGGAACGTCGCATAGGCGATACACGTGGCGAGCACGCCGGTGACCAGCGTCGGCCACAGCGCGCGGACCGCCTCGCGCGGGTCATGCCCGGGCCGCAGGTGGCTGAAGAAGTGGATCGGATAGTCCTGGGCCACGCCGATCAGGGTGAAGCCGAAGGCCAGGGTGATGCCGTGCACGCCGTCGAACAGCAGCGCCACCGCACCCAGGCCGGCCAGCCCGCCGCTGGCCAGCGGCAGCGCGCCCAGCAGCGGCATGCTCCAGCGCCGGTAGGCCACGCCCAGCAGCAGCAGCAGGCCGAGCGTGTCGACCGTGCCGATCCAGGACATCTCGCGCTCGGTACGCGCGCGGATGGCCACCGCGAACGCGCCCGGTCCGGATATTTCCAGGCGGGTGGCCGTCCCGGCCGGGATGGTGGCGTCGAAGGCGTCACCGATGGCGGCCACCGCGGCCTGCTGCCCGGCGCTGTCGAAGCCGGCCGCGCGGGTCTGCACCAGCAGCAGCGCCTGCCCGCCGGCGCGGTCGAACCACACCCCGTGCAGGCGTTGCGGCGCGTGCGCCGGCTGCCAGGCCTCGGCCAGGCGCAGGGTCTCCAGGGTCGGATCGGACGGCAGCAACGGCTCGACCAGGTCCGCTGCCGGCGAGCCCAGGTCCTGCAGGCGCTGCTCGAGTTCGGCGCGCAGCACCTGCGCGTCCAGCGCCTGCGCCTGCGGCGCGGCCGACAGCAGGTAGCGGTACGGACGCAGGTGCTCGGGCACCGCCTCCAGCCCGGCGTCTCCGCCATTGGCCACCAGCGCCACCTCCGGGCGCGCGGCCAGCGCGGCGGCCAGCGCGCGCGACTGCCCGGCCAGGGCCTGCGGGTCGGCCCCGGACAGCGCCAGCAGCAGCAGGCGCGAGCCGGGACCTTCGCCCAGTTCGTCCACCAGCAGCACCTGGGCCGGCGTGCGCGGGGTGGGCAGGAAGCGGCGCAGGTCCTCCTCCATCCTCAGTCCGCGCGACAGCAGCAGCCCGCCGATGGCCAGCACCACGATCCAGCCCAGCAGCAGGACCAGCCGCCGCCGGTCCTGCGTCATCCCCTGGCACATGCGCGGCCTACCCCGCCTTGCCGTGGCACAGCGCGGCCAGGGCCTCCGGCTCGACCACCCCTGCCGCGGCCGCCGCGGCGCCGGCCATCAGCGTGCGCTGGGCCTGGCCGCGGGCCGGGTGGCTTTCCACGCACAGCAGCTCGCCCTCGCGGCCATGCAGGTCGATCCGCGACAGCGAGCGCGCCAGCCGCGGGTCGCGCGGCAGCAGGCGCAGGGTCCACGCCTGGCGGGAGCCGGCCGGCTCCACCTGGTAGGTCTTCTCCAGCAGCGCCACGTCGCCGGCCAGCAGGGCGCCGAACCCGGCCTGGATCGCGGCCAGTTCGGGCACCTGCGCCAGCGACACCCGGCGAGGCGCCCGGCCCTGGCGTTCGATCACCGCCTCGCCCGCGGCCAGGGTGGTGGTCTCCACGTACGGCGCGTGCACCTCGCGCACCAGGCGGCCGTCGCGCTCGCGCCGGTACTGGCCCTCGATCCGCAGTGGCTGGCGCAGCATCGCCGACTGCCGCACCTCCACGAACGCGGTGCGGCTGGGCGCCGGACGCGCCACCGCCTGCAGGACCGTGGCCGCATCCAGCGCCGGCTCAGCGGCCAGCGCCGCCGGCAGGGCCGTCATGCACGCCAGCAGCAGGGCCGCGGACCACCGCGGGCGCGGCCGTGCCACTCGGGAGGGAGCGCTCATCGTCATTCCAGAAGTCGAAGAAGTTGAACCAGTTGTACGCCGCGCCGCGGGCGTGGTGTTCCAGCCGCGCCGCGTACCGGGCGACCTGCGCGCGCAGCCAGCCGGCGCGCTCGCCACGTGGCGGCGGCGGGCTGCCGGCCGGGTCCAGGAACGGCTCGAAATGCAGGTCGTAGCGGTTGCCGCCGCGGTACAGGCCGAAGCACAGCAGCACCGGCGCGTGCAGGGCCAGCGCCAGCCTCCAGGGCGACAGCGGCAGCCGCGCCGGGCGGCCGAGGAAGGGCACCGGCAGGGTCTCCTCGCGCGCCTGGGCGCGGTCCACCAGCAGCGCTACCAGCGCCCCGGCCTGCAGTGCGTGCTGGATCTCCAGCGCGATCACCGGGCCGGGCGCGGACCCGTCGATCACGCCGGCGGCCAGGGCCGGGTCGAGGGAGTCGAAGATCCCGGTCAGCACCGGGTTCTGGGTGCGGTCCAGCACGATCCGCACCTGCAGGCCCGGCCGGCGCCGCGACAGCACCCGCAGCGCGTCGAAGCTGCCCAGGTGCGAGCCGAACAGCAGGCCGCCACGGCCCTGGTCCAGCAGCGCCTCCAGGTGCTCCAGCCCCTGCACGCGGATGTCGAAGCAATCCATCCGCCCGCCCAGCAGGAACACCCGGTCCAGGATGGTGGAGGAGAAGGCGTGGATGTGCCGCGCCACCGCCCACAGCCGCACGCGCCGGCCGGCCACCGCCGACAGCCACGCGCGCGAGGCGCGGCGCTCGTCGCCGCGGGTGCACAGGAAATACGCGGTGATCGGGTACAGCAGCAACCGCGCCACGCCGCGGCCGGCGCCGCGGGCGATCGCCAGGATCAGGCGGATCGCGCCCGGGCTGCCGCCTTCGGGACGCTGCTTCCAGGTCGGGGTCGCCAGTGCCGGTTCAGTCATCGCCACGGTCCGCGCGCAGCTGGCCACTGGCCAGCACGGTGTCGCCGCGGCACACCTGGAAACGCCAGGCCGGCGGCGCGCCGTCCAGCACCACTTCGGCCTCCTGCCCGGGCAGCAGCGGCTGCAGGAACTTCACCTGCGGCAGCTGCAGCGCCGGCAGCGGGCCGTGCACCGCCTCGGCCGCGGCCAGCACGCGCTCGAGCAGGACCACGCCCGGCACCAGCGGGTGTCCGGGGAAGTGCCCGTCCAGGCAGGGATCGTCAGGGGCGACGGTAAACCGCATCGACCAAGGATAGCCCGCGGCGGCGCCCGCTCAGCCGAGCAGCCCGCGCCAGAACGCGGGGCCCAGCGCGGCCATCTGCCGCAGGAAGTCCAGCCCGTTGCGGTACGGGCGCTGCGGGAAGCGGTGCTTGCGCCAGGCGAACTCGCCGGCCATGAAGCCGCCGACCACGCCGTAGTTGAGCAGGTTCGCGAACCAGGACCAGGCCTGGGGCGAGACCGCCACCGGCGGCACCCGGCCCAGCGCATGCAGTACCCCGCCCGGCACCGCGCACATCGCCAGCGCGGCGTTGGCCGCCGTCAGCAGGGCCAGCACCCCGGCCCAGCCGGCGGTCAGGCGTCGCGCGTAGGCCAGCAGGTCCGGCGGGGTCGGCCAGCCGGCGCGGGCGTAGAGCGCCGAGACGATCCGGCTCACCAGCGGCGTGTGCCCGCGGCCCAGGCTGCGCGCGAACCACCACGCCAGCCAGCCGGTGAACAGCACCGGCGGGGCCAGCAGCAGCAGTTGCGGCCAGGGGCCGCCCTCCAGCATCGCCAGTCCGGCCAGCAGCACCGCCACCAGGCCCAGCGCCCACAGCCGCCGCCGCAGCAACGGCGCGGCCAGCAGCAGCAACACCAGGTCGGCCAGCGCCAGGCTCGCCCAGGGCGAGCCCCTCACCGTGGCCGCATGGGCCAGGAACGGGTAGGCGGCGCACAGCAGCACCTGGACCGGCAGCAGCAGTCCCGCGGCGGGGCCGGCGGAGGGACCGCGCGGGGCGTCAGCTGGTGCGCTGGGACTGGACATGGGCCGCCAGCGCGCGCAGCGAGGCGAAGATGCGGTGGTTGTCCTCGCCGTCCGAGCGCAGCTGCACGCCGTAGCGCTTGCCCACCGCCAGCGACAGCTCCAGCGCGTCGATCGAGTCCAGCCCCAGGCCGTCGTTGAACAGCGGCGCTTCCGGATCGATCCCGTGCGGGTCGACGCCGTCCAGGTTGAGGCTCTCCACCAGGAGTTCGGCCAGTTCGCGCTCCGCTTCGGTCTGGGACATCGGTCGATCCATGGACATGCAGGGCCGGCAACGATCCGGCATCGGCCCCGCCCGCGCAAGCCCGGAGGCCAAGGCCCGGCCTGCGACCCCGCGCTATCATGCCCGTCCGCCTGCCCGTCCCCGGTTGCCACGCATGACCCAGCCCGACCCCGAGACCGCCGCCACCGCCCCCCGGGCGCAGGCGGCGGATGTGGTCGATACCGACGTGCTGGTGGTCGGTGGCGGCCCCGCCGGCACCACCGCCGCGACCTTCCTGGCCCGCCGCGGCTGGAAGGTCACTTTGCTGGAGAAGGACGTCCACCCGCGTTTCCACATCGGCGAGTCGCTGCTGCCGATGAACCTGCCGATCCTCGAGCGGCTGGGCGTGCTGGAGCAGGTCCGGGCGATCGGCGTATACAAGCCCGGCGCCGACTTTCCCATGCGCGGCGACCGCGACAGCGTCAACGTGTTCCGCTTCGACCGCGCGCTCGATGCGCGCTTCGGCCACGCCTTCCAGGTCAAGCGCGCCGAGTTCGACGCGCTGCTGTTCGACAACGCCCGCGCCAGCGGCGTGGACGCGCGCCAGCAGGTGAAGGTGCAGCGGGTGGAGACCGGCCACGACGGCCGCCCGGCCGTGGTCCATGCGCGCCAGGCCGACGGCACCGCGCTGGCGTTCCGGCCGCGCTACCTGGTCGACGCCAGCGGCCGCGACACCTTCCTGGGCAACGCGCTCAAGCTGAAGAAGAAGAACCCCCGGCACCAGTCGGCGGCGATCTTCAGCCATTTCCGCGGCGTGGCCCGGCGCGAGGGCGAGGCCGCCGGCAACATCACCGTCGAGCGCTTCGCCCACGGCTGGATGTGGCTGATCCCGCTGACCGGCGACGTGATGAGCGTCGGCGCGGTGTGCTTCCCCGAGTACCTCAAGACCCGCACGGGCGACAACGAATCCTTCCTGATGCAGACCCTGCGCGATACCCCGTCGGTCTGGGCACGCATGGCCGGCGCGCAGCGCGTCGCGCCGGTGCACGCCACCGGCAACTATTCCTATACCTGCCGGCGCATGCACGGCCCCGGCTGGGTGATGGCCGGCGACGCGTTCGCCTTCATCGACCCGGTGTTCTCCTCCGGCGTCTACCTGGGCATGAACAGCGGCGAGCAGGCCGCCGCCACGGTCGACGCGATCCTGCGCGATCCGTCGCGCGAGGCCGCCGAGCACCGCGCCATGGACCGCCGCCTGCGCCGCGGGCTGCGCTACTTCTCCTGGTTCATCTACCGCTTCACCACCCCGGTGATGGAGCACCTGTTCGCCAACCCGCGCAACCACTGGCAGCTGGAGCAGGCGGTGATCTCGATGCTGGCCGGCGACGTGTTCGACAACCCCCGCGTGCGCTGGCGCCTGCGCCTGTTCCGGGTGGTCTATGGCCTGACCGCCGTGCGCATGGCGCCGCGGGCGCTGGCCGGCTGGTGGCGACGCCGCCGCCAGGTGGGCCAGTCCTTCAGTGGCGACACCCTGCAGCGGGGCAACCCGTGAGCCGCCCGCTGCCCCTGCCCGGCGCCGATGCGCGCCTGCGGGTCGAGTACGCCCCGCTGCACACGCTGGATGCGCAGCTGGCAGACCCGACCACCCTGGCGGTGTTCGGCTTTGGTCCGGACGCGCCGCAGCGCGAAGATCCGCGCTGGCTGCGGGTGCCGCTGCGGCCGCTGCACGGCGAGGCGGTGATCGAGGTCTGGCGTGGCGCCGGTCCGGTCAGCCACGGCCGCGACGGTGGGGTGGCCTGGGCCGGCGACGGCCGCCTGCTGTTCGGGTCGCTGGAGGTGGACGAGCCCGGGCAGGCCGACATCGAGGCGGCCGCGCGCGCGGCCTACACCCGCATGGGCCGGTTCCTGGCCGGCAACCCGACCCCGCACCTGCTGCGGGTGTGGAACTACATGGACGCCATCACCCTGGGCGAGGACGACGAGGAGCGCTACCGGCGCTTCTGCGTGGGCCGGGTGGAAGGCCTGGGCGAGCTGGAGGCCACCCGCCTGCCGGCGGCCACCGCGATCGGCCGCTGCGATGGCCGGCGGGTGCTGCAGGTGTACTGGCTGGCGGCCGTCGCCGAAGGCACGCCGCTGGAGAACCCGCGCCAGGTCAGCGCCTACCGCTACCCCCGGCAGTATGGTCCGCAGGCGCCGAGCTTCGCCCGCGCGATGCTGCCGCCGGCCGGCAGCGACATGCCGATGCTGCTGTCCGGCACCGCGGCGATCATCGGCCACGCCTCCCAGCACACCGGTTCGGTCAGGGCCCAGGTCGAGGAGACGCTGGCCAACATCGGCATCCTGATCGGCGCGGCCCGGCGCACCACGCCCTCGCTGCCGCCGGCGCCGGACGCGGCCACGCCGCTGAAGGTCTACGTGCGCGATCCGGCCGACACCGCGGCGGTGGTCGCGGCACTGGACGCATACCTGGCGCCGCAGGTGCCGCGGCTGCTGCTGCATGCGCAGGTGTGCCGGCGCGAGCTGCTGGTGGAGATCGACGGGGTGCACGGCCTGGCGTCCGCCTGAACGGCGGCGGCGCATCGCCGCTGTCGTGGCCGGTGCCGCCGTGGCCAGCGCCGGCGGCCAGGGCCGGGCCGGTCAGTCAGCCGCCGGCACGCAGCCGGTCTGCTCCCCGCCGAACGGATTCCAGCGCGAACGCGGTTCGCAGGGCGGCAGCTTCGGCGCCTGCGCGGCGGCGCGCCTGGCCGCCTCGGCCCGGGCCTGCTGCAGGCGCTGCGCCTTCAGCGTCGCCACCGCGGCGCGGATCTGCGGCAGTGCCGCCAGCGCCGCCTTCTCGCCTTCCATGATGGCCTGGTTGCGGCGGGTGAAGTCGGCCGAGCCGTAGTCGAGCACATTGGGCCGGATCACCACGTCCGCCCGTGCCAGTTCCTGCTCGCCCAGGCGCTGGCCCATGATCGAGATCGACTGGTTGACGATCCCCAGCATGCCGTCCGGGCGCCGGCCGCTGGCCTTGCTGGAGATGTCCACGGCGATCACCAGGTCCGCGCCCAGCTGGCGCGCGGCATCCACCGGCACCGGGCTGACCACGCCGCCGTCCACGTACTGGTACTGGCCGATGGTCACCGGCTCGAACACCCCCGGCACGCTGCTGGAGGCGCGCACCGCCTGGCCGGTGTTGCCGCGCACGAACACGGTGCGTTCGCCGGTCTCCAGGCGCGCGGCCACCGCCGCGAACGGCACCGGCAGGCGCTCGATCGGGCGCTTCCGCACCTGGGCGTTGACGTAGTCCTGCAGCGCCACGCCCTGCACCAGGCCGCCGGAGAACAGGCGCACGTCGCGGATGCTGGCCTCGTCCAGCGCCACCGCCTTTTCCTGCAGCTGGAACGGATCCATGCCGCTGGCGTACAGCGCGCCGACCACGCTGCCGGCACTGGTGCCGGCGACCACGTCCGGCTTGAGGCCGTTGGCCTCCAGCATCTTGATCACGCCGATATGGGCGAAGCCCTTGGCCGCACCGCCGCCCAGGGCCAGGCCGATGCGCGGGGCCGGCACCACCGGGTCGGCCACGACCGGCTTCACGGGGGCCGGCGCCGGGGGCGGGTCGGGGCGGGTCGTGCCCCCGCAGGCCGCCAGCAGCGCGCCGGCCAGCAGCGGCAGCAGCAGGCGCCGGCGGGGCGGGCGGGCAAGGGAGGCGTTGACGGCGGTATCCACGGCAGGCACGCGAAGGAAGGACCGGTGATTCTAGGCAGCCGGGCCCGGCGCTTCCCCGATGGCGGATGAACACGGCCCGCCCAGTGCCTGCAGCAGGACGTCGCGGCGCAGCTTGCCGGTGGCGTTGCGTGGCAACGCCGGCAGCAGGCGCACCTTGCGCGGCAGGAACACCGGGTCGACCGTGGCCCGCAGTGCGGTGACGATGTCCGCCGGCGCCAGCGACGGGGCCACCGCCAGCGCGGCGATCCGGCCGACGCCGCCCTCGCGTTCCGGCGCCAGCTGCAGCACCACGCCATCCTCCACGCCCGGCACCGCCAGCAGGCGGCGGGTGAGGTCGCCCAGCGATGCGCGCTTGCCGGCGATCTCCAGCAGGTCGGCCTGGCGCCCGCACACGCGGAAGCGGCCGTCGGCGGCCACCTCCACCAGGTCGGCCAGCGCCACCGGCGCGGCCAGGTGCGGGGCATGCACCAGGGTGCCGTCCGGCTGCGGGCTCACCCGCACGCCGGGCAGCGGCGTCCACAGGTCGTCGCGGGCGGTGCGGCGACGGGCGAACACGCAGGTCTCGGTAGACCCGAACACCTCGCGCACTTCGGTCCCGTAGCGGTCTTCGGCTTCGGCCGCCAGTTCCGGCGGCAGCGGCGCGGTGGCCGAGACGATGCCCGCCAGCGGCGGCAGCGCCAGGCCCGAGCGCAGCAGCGCGCGCAGGTGCACCGGGGTGGTCACCAGCAGCCGCGCGCCGGTGGCCTGCTCCAGGGCCAGGGCCACGTCGGCCGGCAGCAGCGGACGTGCGGCATGCACCGCCGCGCCGCCCAGCAGCGGCAGCAGCACCGACAGCTCCATGCCGTACATGTGCTGGGCCGGCACGGTCGCCACCACCTGCGGCTGGCGCCCGCCCCACAGGTCCGCCAGCGCCGCCAGGTTCTGCGCGGTGCCGGTGGCGAAGGCGCCCCAGGTCTTGGCGTGGGCCTGCGGGCGCCCGGTGCTGCCGGAGGTGTAGCCGATCGCCGCCAGCCCGTCGCGCTGCATGCGCGGCACCACGCCCGCGCCGGCCGTGGCCGGGCCGGCCTCGACCGCCAGCCCGCACTCGCCGCCCAGGCGGTAGGCACCGCCCTCGGCATGGGCCTGCAGCACCTCCGCCACGGTGTGCGGGGCGCCGGACGGCGGCAGCAGCGCGACCTGGCCGCGCAGCACGGCGGCGCAGAAACCGAGCAGGAAGCGGTAGCGGTCCTCGGACAGGTGCGCGACCCAGCGCGCGTCGGGCAGGCGCGTGGCCAGGCCGGCGGCCTGGTCCATGAACTCGCCCAGGCACACGCGGCGGTGGCCGTCGAACACCAGCACGCGGCCGGGATCGCCCACCGCCAGCGGCAGGTCTTCGGTGCTCGGGACAGGTGGCTGGACGACGGCGGACATCTGGCTGGCTTTCCCCTGCGACAGTCTCGCTGCCGCCCAAGACGGCACAGGATGGCGGGCGTGCGCCACGGCGGCAAGCACGGCCGCGGCCATGACCTTCCGCCGGTCGCCGCCGTGCAGCGGGCTGGTACCCTGCGGCGCTGCTTCCACGACCCTTTTGCGTCCATGACCCAGCCCTCCCGGCGCGCCGTCGCGCGCCTGCTGCCGCTCCTGCTGGCCGCCCTGCCCCTGGCGGCCGCCGCCCAGGTGCCGGCCACCGCCCCCTTCACCCTCGACCAGGCGATGGCCGACCCGGACTGGATCGGCCCGCCGGTGGAGCAGGCCTGGTGGAGCTGGGACGGCAGCGAAGCGCAGCTGCTGCTCAAGCGCGAGGGCAGCCCCGTGCGCGACACCTGGCGCCAGCCGGCGGCCGGCGGCGCCCTGCAGCGGGTCTCCGACGACGGCCGCGCGGCGCTGGACGCGCCGGACCCGGTGTACGACCCGCAGCGCGGGCGCATGGCCTTCGTGCGCAACGGCGACGTGTTCGTGCGCGAGCTGGCCGGCGGCCGCCTCCTGCAGCTCACCCGCACCGCGCAGGCCGAGTCGCAGCCGCGCTTCGCCGCCGATGGCGGCCTGCTGTGGCGCGCCGGCGAGGACTGGTTCCACTGGCGCGCCGACGGCACCACCGCCCAGGTCGCCGCGCCGAGGGCCGAGCGCGACCCGGCCGCGGCGCCGGCGGTCGACGTCCTGCGCGAACAGCAGCTGCGCACCCTGCAGACCCTGCGCCGCGACCGCGAGCGGCGCGAGGCCCAGCGCGCGCAGGACGAGGCCTGGCGCAAGGCCGACCCGACCCGCGCCGCCGCCCCCGTATACCTCGGCGATGACGTGGAGATCGTCGACAGCAGCCTGTCCCCGGACGCCCGCCACCTGCTGGTGGTGACCCGCAGGAAGGGCGCCGACGGCGGCCGCGAAGGCAAGATGCCCACCTACGTCACCGAGTCCGGCTACGAGGAGTTCGAGGACGTGCGCACCCGGGTCGGCCGCAACGACCCGGTCCCGCACGCCCTGTGGCTGGTCGATGCGGTCGACGGCCGGGTGCGGGAGCTGGCGCTGGACGGCCTGCCCGGCATCGCCGCCGATCCGCTGGCATCCCTGCGCAAGGCCGCCGGCAAGCCGGCGCTGCAGGGCCTGCGTGCGGTGCAGCTCGGCGGCGGGCGCGGCAGCGCCGCGATCCGCTGGAGCAACGACGGCCGCAACGTGGCGGTGATGCTGCGCGCGGTGGACAACAAGGACCGCTGGATCGCCTCGGTCGACCTGGGCCAGGCCCGCCTGCAACCGCGCCACCGCCTCACCGACGCGGCCTGGATCAACTGGAACTTCAACGACTTCGACTGGCTGCCGGACAACCGCACCCTGTGGTTCCTGTCCGAGCAAAGCGGCTACGCCCACCTCTACACCCAGGCCGGCAGCGAACGCCCGCGCCAGCGCACCTCCGGGCGCTGGGAAGCGTCCGCGCCGGTGGCCACCGCCGATGGCCGCGGGCTGCTGTTCCTGTGCAACCGCGCCTGGCCGGGCGACTACGAGGTCTGCGCCCTGGACCTGGCCAGCGACCAGGTGCGCGAGGTCACCGCGCTGGACGGGGTCGAGGATTTCAGCCTGTCACCGGACGGGCGCCAGCTGCTGGTGCGCTGGTCCGCCAGCTGGACCCCGCCGCAGCTGGCCGTCGCGCCGCTGGAAGGCGGCCAGGCGCGCGTCCTCACCGACACCCGCAGCGCCGCCTTCAAGGCCCGCCAGTGGACCCCGGCGCGGATCGTGCAGGTGCCGTCGAAGCACGGCGCCGGCACCGTCTGGGGCAAGTTCTACGGCCCGCAGGACTACGAGCCCGGGCGCAGGTACCCGATCGTGATGTTCGTGCACGGCGCCGGCTACCTGCAGAACGTGCATGCGCGCTGGCCCACCTACTTCCGCGAGCAGATGTTCCACCACCTGCTGGTCGAGCAGGGCTACGTGGTGCTGGACCTGGACTACCGCGGCAGCGAGGGCTACGGCCGCGACTGGCGCACGGCGATCTACCGGCAGATGGGCCATCCGGAGCTGGAGGACTACCTCGACGGCCTGGACTGGGTCGTCGCCAGCCACCAGGGCGACCGCGAGCGCGCCGGCATCTATGGCGGCAGCTACGGCGGCTTCATGACCTTCATGGCCCTGTTCCGCAGCCCGGGCACGTTCAAGGCCGGGGCCGCGCTGCGCCCGGTGGTCGACTGGACCCAGTACAACCACGAGTACACCTCCAACATCCTCAACACCCCGGAACTGGACCCGGAGGCGTATCGCGCCTCCTCGCCGATCGAGTACGCAGGAGGCCTGCAGGACCACCTGCTGATCGCCCACGGCATGATCGACGACAACGTCTTCTACCGCGACTCGGTGGTGCTGGCGCAGAAGCTGATCGAGCTGCGCAAGGACAACTGGGAGCTGGCCTCCTACCCGCTGGAACGCCACGCCTACACGCGCCCGGATTCGTGGTTCGACCAGTACCGCCGCATCCACAAGCTGTTCGAGCGGACCCTGCGGCCGTCCGCCGGTGCACCGGCCGATGCACCGGACCGCTGAGGCCGGAGCCGCCGCGCCGCCCATCCGCACCGTCGCGGCGGTGATCCGCGACGCCGCCGGACGGATGCTGCTGGTGCGCAAGCGCGGATCGGCGGTCTACATCCAGCCCGGCGGCAAGCCCGAGCCGGGCGAGGCGCCGCTGCAGGCGCTGGCACGGGAGCTGGCCGAGGAACTGGGCGTGGCCATGCGCGCAGCCGGCGCCCACCGGCTGGGCGAATTCGAGGCCGACGCGGTCAACGAGCCGGGCCGGCGCGTGCGCGGCGAGGCCTGGGTGGTGGAGGTCGACGGCCGGCCGCAGCCGCAGGCGGAGATCGCCGCGCTGGCCTGGGTGGTTCCGCAGCCACCTTTCCCGGTTGCCGTCGCGCCCCTGAGCGCCGGCCACATCATGCCCGCGCTGCAGCGGGCGATCGCCTCCGGCGCCGTGGGCTGAAGCCGCGCCCCGGCCGCAGGCACAATGACCCGTCCCCGCCGGAGCGCCCCATGAACCCGACGCCTTCTTCGTCCGCCACCGGCTTCGTCACCGTGCTGGGGCGGATCTCCACCCTGCTGGCGGCGGTGGGCGTGCTGGCGGCGCTGGCCCAGGCCGCGGTGGCGCTGCTGCTGGGCGATGCGGCCGTGGCCGCGTTCGCCACACGCCCCGAGGTCCCGCCGGCGCTGGGCTGGATGCTGCTGCAGCGGCGCCCGCTGGCGTTGGCGCTGCTGGTGCTGGCGGTGCTGCTCCTGGCCGCCTCCTGGGGCGTGCTGCGACGGCAGGAATGGGCACGCCTGGCGTTCATCGGGTTCCTGGCGGTCACGGCGGTGCTCAATTTCGCCAGCCTGCCGCTGGTGGGCCAGCTGTTCGACACCGCCCGCGCGCTGTACCCGCCGGGGCTGCTGGACACGCCGGACGGCCGCGACCTGCTGGCGCAGCTGCAGGTCAGCCGGATGGTCTCGCTGTTCACCGCGACGCTGACGGCGGTCGCCTTCGCGGGGCTGCACGGCTGGGTGGGCTGGAAGCTCTGCGCGGCGGACGTGCGCGCCCAGTTCCGGCGCCAACACCGCCACGATTGATCCCGATCAAGGGCCGCGCGCGGGGCGCCGCTAGAATGCGCGCATGGACCCGAATTTCGACCTCGTCAGGGACTACCTGACCGGCCTGCAGGACCGCATCTGCACCGCCATCGAGACGGCCGACGGCCAGGCCCGCTTCGTGGAGGACGCCTGGACGCGGCCGGCGGAAGCCGGCGGCGCCAGCCATGCCGGCGGCGGCCGTACCCGCATCCTGCGCGAGGGCGCGGTGTTCGAGCAGGCCGGGATCGGCTTCTCCGACGTCTCCGGGACCCGCCTGCCGCCCTCCGCCAGCGCCGCCCGCCCCGAGCTGGCGGGCGCCTCCTGGCGCGCCACCGGGGTGTCGCTGGTGTTCCACCCGCGCAACCCCTACCTGCCCACCACCCACGCCAACGTGCGCCACTTCCAGGCCCAGCGCGATGGCCAGACGGTGGCGTGGTGGTTCGGCGGCGGGTTCGACCTGACCCCGTTCTACCCGTTCGACGAGGACGTGCAGCACTGGCACCGCACCGCGGCGGACCTGTGCGCCCCCTTCGGCGCGGACCGCTACGAGGCGCACAAGCGCTGGTGCGACGACTACTTCTACCTGCGCCACCGCAACGAGACCCGCGGCGTGGGCGGGTTGTTCTTCGACGACCTGCATGGCGACTTCGAAGGCGATTTCGCCTACCTGCGGGCGGTCGGAGACGGCTTCCTGGACGCCTACCTGCCGATCGTCGCGCGTCGCAGGGACACGCCCTACGGCGAGCGCGAGCGCGAGTTCCAGCTGTACCGCCGCGGCCGCTACGTCGAGTTCAACCTGGTCTACGACCGCGGCACCCTGTTCGGGTTGCAGAGCGGCGGACGCACCGAATCGATCCTCATGAGCCTGCCGCCGCGGGTGCGGTGGGAGTACGGCTTCCAGCCGGAGTCCGGCAGCGATGAAGCACGCCTGGCCCAGTACCTGGTGCCGCGCGACTGGCTGGGGCTGGCCCCGGCCTGATCCGCGGCACTGGACCTTCGTGGGCGACCGCCATGCTGAATGCGGTCGCACACAGGACCTCGGCACCGTGGCGCCAGGTAGTGGCCATGGCCGCCGTGTCTGGACGCCAGAAACAAGAAGCCCCGCCAACCAGGGGGAGGTTGGCGGGGCCGGGGAACGGGCGCTTGGGGAGGAGCCCCCGTTCCAATAGATCTGCTCCAGGGGAAGGGAGAGATCCGCGACAGGCGTTGCACCTGTCGAGGGTTATGTAACCACGCGGGACATTGATAATTCGTGAAGAGCGGCGGTAATTCAGGGCCAGGTTTATTCCGGATTCATTGGAATCGCCTGTAACGGCTGAAACAGCGGAAAACCCTTGAAATATCGTTAAAAATTCAAGGTCAGTGCGCTTCGTCCCAGTTGCTCCCGGTACCGCTGTCAACCACAAGTGGAACGCTGAGTTGTCCAGCGCCCGACATCAGCGCGGGCACATGCTTGAGCAGTTCAGGAACGAACGCCTCGTCGGCCTCGAACACCAGTTCGTCGTGCACCTGCAGGATCATCCGCGCGCTGCCGGCGTGGCCGGCAAGCCACGCGTCCACCGCGATCATCGCCCGCTTGATGATGTCCGCCGCCGTGCCCTGCATCGGCGCGTTGATCGCCGCGCGCTCGGCCCCGGCGCGCTGGGCGGCGTTGCGGGCGTTGATGTACTCCAGGTGCAGGCGGCGGCCGGACACGGTCTCGACGAATCCGCGCTCGCGCGCCAGCTCGCGGGTGCGCTCCATGTAGTCGCGCACGCCCGGGTAGCGGCTGAAGTACAGGGCGATGTAGTCCTGCGCCTGGCCGCGGTCGATGCCCAGCTGGCGCGCCAGCCCGAAGGCGCCCATGCCGTACATCAGGCCGAAGTTGATCGCCTTGGCGGCGCGGCGCTCATTGACCGTCACCTCCTCCAGCGGGCGGCCGAACACCTCCGCGGCGGTGGCGCGGTGGATGTCGGCGCCGGAGGCGAAGGCGCCCAGCAGGCCCGGGTCCTGCGACAGGTGCGCCATGATCCGCAGCTCGATCTGCGAGTAGTCGCAGGCGATGAGCTTCCGGCCCGGCGGGGCGACGAAGGCGCGGCGGATGCGGCGGCCGTCCTCGGTGCGGATCGGGATGTTCTGCAGGTTCGGGTCGGAGGAGGACAGCCGCCCGGTGGCGGCCCCGGCCTGGTGGTAGCTGGTGTGCACCCGCCCGGTGCCCGGATTGACCATCTCCGGCAGCTTGTCGGTGTAGGTGCTGCGCAGCTTGGCCAGGCCGCGGTACTCGAGGATCACCCGCGGCAGCTCGTGCAGGTGGGCGATGGCCTCCAGCGCCTCCTCGTTGGTCGAGGGCTGGCCCTTGGGGGTCTTCACCAGCGCCGGCAGGCCCAGCTCGTCGAACAGCAGCGCGCACAGCTGCTTGGGCGAATCCAGGTTGAAGCTTCGCCCGGCCATCCCGGTGGCGCGGGTCTGGGCCTCCAGCATCCGGCGGGAGAGGTCCGCACCCTGGCGGCGCAGCTCCTCCATGTCCACCAGCACGCCGTTGGCCTCGATCCGCTCCAGCACCTGCACCAGCGGCATCTCGATGTCGCGGTAGACGGCCTGCAGGCCGGGCTCGGCGGCCAGGCGCGCGCCCAGCACCCGGTGCAGGCGCAGGGTGATGTCCGCGTCCTCGGCCGCATAGCGGGTGGCGTCGTCCAGCGCGCACTGCGAGAACGGGATCTGCTTGGCGCCCTTGCCGCACAGGTCCTCGTACTTGACCGCGGTGTAGCCGAGGTGGCGCAGGGCCAGGCTGTCCATGTCGTGGCGGGCATTGCCCGAATCCAGCACGAAACTCTGCAGCAGGGTGTCGTCGGCGTAGCCGGCCACCGGCACGCCGTGGCGGCGCAACACGTGCAGGTCGTACTTGCCGTTCTGGCCGAGCTTGCGCACCCCGGCATCGGCCAGCAGCGGGCGCAGCAGGTCCAGGGCGCGGGTCGCGTCCAGCTGCTGCGGCACGCCGGGATAGTCGTGGCCCAGCGGCAGGTAGGCCGCCTTGCCGGGTTCGGCGGCAAAGCTCATCCCGATCAGCCGGGCACGCATCGGGTCCAGGCTGTCGGTCTCGGTGTCCAGGGCGAACTGGCCGGCGGCGCGCAGGGCGTCGATCCAGGCCAGCAGCTGCGGCTCGGTGGTGACGGTCTCGTACTGCCCGGGCTCGGCCAGGGCAGGGTCAAGCCCGGGCGGCGGCGCTGCCGGCGCCACCGCGAAGCCGGCACCGCGGGCGCGGCCGGGCTCCTTCTCCGACACCGCGCCGGTCGCCGGGCCACCTTCCAGCTCGCGCAGGGCCTGGCTGAAGCCGTAGCGGGCGTACAGGCCGCGCAGGTCCTCCACGTGCGGCTCGCGCAGGCGCAGCGATTCGGGCCGCTGCTCCAGGGCCACGTCGGTGCGGATGGTCACCAGCTGGCGGTTGAGCGGCAGCCGGCCCAGCGCGGCGCGCAGGTTCTCGCCGATCTTGCCCTTCATCGCCGGCGCCGCGGCCATCACCCCGTCCAGGCTGCCGTACTCGGCCAGCCACTTGGCGGCGGTCTTGGGGCCGCACTTGTCCACGCCGGGGATGTTGTCGACGCTGTCGCCCATCAGCGCCAGCAGGTCGACGATCCGCCCGGCGGGCACGCCGAACTTGTCGATCACCGCCGCGTCCGAATCCATGCGGCTGCCGGTCATGGTGTTGACCAGCGCGATCGAACCGCCGTCCACCCCCGGCTCGCGCACCAGCTGGGCGAAATCCTTGTCGCCGGTGGAGATGGTCACCTCCATGCCCGCCGCCGCGCCCTGCACGGCGAGGGTGCCGATCACGTCGTCGGCCTCCACCCCGTCGATGCGCAGGATGTCGATGCCCAGTGCCTGCACGATCTGGCACATCGGCACCACCTGGGCGCGCAGCTCCTCGGGCATCGGCGGCCGGTTGGCCTTGTAGTCCGCGTACATGTCGTCGCGGAAGGTCCTGCCGGGGGCATCGACCACGAAGGCCACGTAGTCCGGGCGCTCCTTCAGCGTGGCGCGCAGCATGTTGACCACGCCGAACAGCGCGCCTGTCGGCTCGCCGGCCGCGTTGGTCAGGGGCGGCAGCGCATGGAAGGCGCGGTAGAGGTAGCTGGAACCGTCGATCAGGGTCAGGCGTGTCATCGCCGCATTCTAGCGGCCAGGCCCGGTACGGGCCGGTAACGGCCTGCCGCCGCAGCGGAGGCTCGGTGAGGCCGTGCGCGCGGGATGCAGCGTCACGCCGCGCCCGCCCGGCGTCCACGGGGGCTGGCGCATAATGCGCCGGTCCACGAGGAGAACCGCCATGCGCACGCCGACCACGATTGCCGCCGCCCTGGCCGCCAGCCTCCTGCTTGCCGGCTGCGCCACCACGGGTACCGCGGACATGCCGGTGGACGTGAGTGGGGCCGAGGTCGCCAGCCGCGTGCTGGAGAACGGCGACCGCATGGACGAGTACCGCGTCGGCGGCCAGCTGCGGATGGTCCGCATCACCCCGCCGCGCGGTCCGGCGTACTACCTGTACGACCGCGACGGCGACGGCACCCTGGACCGCGACGACGCCGACAACCTGCCGCAGACCTACTGGAAGCTGTTCCAGTGGTGACCCCGGGCCGGGGTTGACGCCCCGCCCGCTGCCCTCCCGCACCCGGCCGCCCGCGCGGCCCCGCCTGCCGGTGGACGCCGCCGCGCGCCCCGCCGACGTGCCCGCCCGACCTGACCGATGACCGACACCGCCTCCCGCCCCTCCCGCCTGACCGCACCGTTCCGCTGGTTCGAGCGCCGCATCGACCCCTATCCGCCGGTACCGGTGGTGCAGCCGCCGCGGACCCTGTACGCGTTCTGCCGCCACTACACCCGGGGCACCGAACCGTGGCTGGTGCTGATGGCGCTGCTGACCACCGCCATCGCGGTGACCGAGGTGGCGCTGTACGCCTTCACCGGTTCGATCGTCGACCGCCTTTCCAGCCACACCCCGCAGACCTTCCTGGCCGAGGAAGGCTGGAAGTTCGCCGGCATGGCGCTGGTGGTGCTGGTGGTCATGCCGTTGCTGAACCTGTTCAGCTCGCTGGTGATCCACCAGACCCTGCTGGGCAACTTCCCGATGCGCATCCGCTGGCGGGTGCACCGCTACCTGCTGCGCCAGTCCATGGGCTACTTCCAGGACGAGTTCGCCGGGCGCATCGCCACCAAGCTGATGCAGACCTCGCTGGCGGTGCGCGAGACGGTGATCAAGCTGCTGGACGTGGGCAACTACGTCATCGTCTATTTCGGCGGCGCGCTGCTGGTGGCCGCCGCCGCCGACTGGCGCCTGATGCTGCCCTTCGCCGGCTGGCTGCTGGCCTATGCGGCGCTGCTGCGCTACGCGATCCCGCGGCTGAACAAGGTCGCGCAGGTGCAGGCCGACGCGCGCTCGACCATGACCGGCCGCATCGTCGACAGCTACACCAACATCGCCACGGTCAAGCTGTTCTCGCACTCGAGCCGCGAGGAGGACTACGCGCGCGACTCGATGGACCAGTTCCTGGGCACGGTGCACCGGCAGATGCGGCTGGTGACCTTCGTCAACGTCAGCAACGACGTGCTCAACATGCTGCTGCTGTTCGCGGTGGCCGCCACCGGCATCGGCCTGTGGATGAACGACGCCGTCGGGGTCGGCGCGATCGCCGTGGCCATCGCCTTCGTGCTGCGGCTGATGGGCATGTCGCAGTGGATCATGTGGGAGATGTCGGCGCTGTTCGAGAACATCGGCACCGTGCAGGACGGGATCAACTCCATCGCCCTGCCGGCCACGGTCGACGACGCGCCCGATGCCAGGCCCATCGCCCCGGTGCGCGGCGACATCCGTTTCGAGGCGATGAGCTTCCACTACGGCAAGGCCGGCGGGGTGATCGAGGGCCTGGACCTGCACATCCGCCCGGGCGAGAAGGTCGGCCTGGTCGGCCGCTCCGGCGCCGGCAAGTCGACCCTGGTGAACCTGCTGCTGCGCTTCTACGACCGCGAGGGCGGCAGCATCCGCATCGACGGCACCGACATCGCCACGGTCACCCAGGACTCGCTGCGCGCGTCCATTGGCGTCGTCACCCAGGACACCTCGCTGCTGCACCGCTCGGTGCGCGAGAACATCCTCTACGGGCGCCCGGACGCCAGCGACGCGGAGATGGTCGAGGCCGCGCGCCAGGCCAACGCGGACGCCTTCATCGGGGACCTGGTCGACGCCAAGGGCCGGCGCGGCTACGACGCCCAGGTCGGCGAGCGCGGGGTCAAGCTCTCCGGCGGCCAGCGCCAGCGCATCGCCATCGCCCGGGTGCTGCTGAAGAACGCGCCGATCCTGGTGCTGGACGAGGCCACCTCGGCGCTGGACTCGGAGGTGGAGGCCGTGATCCAGGAGAACCTGTACCGGCTGATGGAGGGCAAGACGGTGATCGCGATTGCCCACCGCCTGTCCACCATCGCCGCGATGGACCGGCTGGTGGTGATGGACCAGGGCCGCATCGTCGAACAGGGCACCCACGAGGAACTGCTGGCCCACGGCGGACTGTACGCCCAGCTGTGGCAGCGCCAGTCCGGCGGGTTCCTGTAGGGCGACGCGTGAGCGGATTCCCCGATCCCGCCTGGCAGCCCCTGCCCCGCGCGTTCTACCGGCGCCATCCGGCGCAGGTGGCGCCGGAGCTGCTGAACAAGATCCTGGTGCGGAACGACGGCCGCGCCGCGCGCATCGTCGAGGTCGAGGCCTACGCCGGCAGCGAGGATCCGGCCGCGCATTCGTTCCGCGGGCAGACCGCGCGCACCGCCACCATGTTCGGGGAGGCCGGGCACCTGTATGTCTACTTCACCTACGGCATGCACTGGGGCAGCAACGCGGTCTGCGGCGAGGTCGGCCAGGGCTTCGGCGTGCTGCTGCGCGCGGCCGAGCCGCTGGCCGGGCTGGAACTGATGCGCGCGGTGCGGCCGAAGGCGCGGCGCGACCGCGACCTGGCCAGCGGCCCGGGCAAGCTGTCGCAGGCCTTCGGCATCACCGGGCAGTTCGACGGCGCCGACCTGGTCGGCGCCGACCGCGGCCTGTGGATCGCCGACGACGGCACCGCGCCCCCCGACGCACCGGTGGTCGGGCCGAGGATCGGCATCAGCCGCGCGGTGGAATTTCCCTGGCGCTGGCACGTGGACGGCCATCTGCACGTATCGGTGCCGCCGCGCCGGCGCTGAACCGCCGGCCGCCGCGCCGGCGGTCGGGCCGGGGATCGGCATCAGCCGCGCGGTGGAATTCCCCTGGCGCTGGCACGTGCCCGGCCACCTGCACGTGTCGGTGCCACCGCGCCGGCGATGAACGCGGGCCGCCGCGCGCGTGGCGGCCCGCCACCGCCGCGGTCCGGCCGGGAGACCCGCGTGGTATCCTGCGCGCCTGCATTTGGGGAGTAGCCTGTCCCGCCCCGCAGGGCGCGGGAAGTCCGCATCAACACACTCGGCGGCAGCCGTGGTGCGGACACCTCGAGGTTGGCGAGACCAAAGGTTGGCCATGCGGTGCCCGGCGACGGGCGCCGGCCGCCTGCGTCCGTCCATTACCGAGTGCCCCGATGAATCCGTTTTCCATCCTGCTGATCGGCCTGGCGATGTCCACCGATGCCTTCGCCGCGGCCGTGGGCAAGGGCGCGGCGATGCAACGCCGCCCGCGGCTGCCCGATGCGCTGCGCGCCGGCCTGCTGTTCGGGGTGATCGAGGGCGTCACCCCGGTGGTCGGCTGGCTGCTGGGCAGCGCCGCCTCGCGCTACATCACCGCCTGGGACCACTGGATCGCCTTCGGCGTGCTGCTGGCGCTGGGCCTGCACATGATCTGGCACGGCGTCCACCCCGACCACGAGGACGCGCCGCCGCGACGCGACGGCTTCTGGCGGATGGCGGTGCTGGCCTTCGGCACCAGCATCGACGCGATGGCGGTGGGCGTGAGCCTGGCCTTCCTCGAGGCGCCGATCGGCGTGGTCGCGCTGGTGATTGGCCTGTGCACCCTGGTGATGGTCACCCTCGGCATCCTGCTGGGCCGGGTGCTGGGCGAGGTGGTCGGGCGCCGCGCCGAGATCGCCGGCGGCCTGGTGATGATCGCCATCGGCGCGGCGATCCTCTACGAGCACCTCAGCGGCGCGGCCTGACGCCACGCGGCTGCGCGCCGGCCGCTCAGCGCACCACCAGCACCGGCACCTGGCAGCGCGACAGCACCGATTCGGTCTGGCTGCCCATCAGCACCTTGCCCAGGCCGCGACGGCCGTGCGAGGCCATCACCACCAGGCCTGCGTCCTGGTCGGCGGCGGCCTGCACGATCGCATCGGAGGGATGGCCATCGGGCAGGTGCAGCGTGGTGCACGGGACCCCGATGGCGGCCGCCTGCGCGGCGGCGTCGGCGAGGATGCGCTGGGCCGAGCGCTCGCAGCCCTGCTGGTACTGGCGCTGCAGGTCCGGATCGGCGGCCATCGCCATGGCGTCGTCGAAGGCCGGCATCCACGGTTCGGTGACGGTCAGCACCACCACCGGCACGCGCAGCGCACGGGCCAGGTCCAGGCCGTGGTCCAGGCCCTTGCCGGCCAGTTCGGAACCATCGGTGGCGATCAGGATGCGTCGGTACATGGCGGGACTCCCGGTGGAACGGATGCCCGCATTGCACACCCGGCGGCGTGACGGCGGCAGATAGGCCGCCGGCGCGAGCGCGCGATGCACGCGCCGGTCAGGCTCAAACCGGCTGCAGCTTGGCGAAGGCCAGCACCAGCCACTTGCTGCCGGCATCGTCGAAGTTCACCTGCACCCGCGCGTGCGCGCCGCTGCCCTCGTAGTCGGTCACCGTGCCGCGGCCGAAGCTGGGGTGCATCACCGCCTGGCCCAGGGCGATGGCCGGGGTTTCCAGCACCGGGTGGGCCGAGCGCACCGGCGTGCCCAGCGAGCGGCTCACCTGCACCCGCGGCCGCACCTCGTTGAGCAGGTGGCCGGGGATCTCGCGCAGGAATCGCGAGGGCAGGCCGTACATGTCCATGCCGTGGATGCGCCGGCTCTCGGCATAGGTCAGCACCAGCTTCTGCCGCGCGCGGGTGATGCCCACGTAGGCCAGGCGGCGTTCCTCCTCCAGCCGGCCCTGCTCCTCGGTGGACTTGCTGCTGGGGAACACGCCCTCCTCCACGCCGACCAGGAACACCAGCGGGAACTCCAGGCCCTTGGCCGAGTGCAGGGTCATCAGCTGCACGCCGTCCTCGTCGGCCTGGGCCTGGCCTTCGCCGGCCTCCAGCGCCGCGTAGGACAGGAAGGCGACCAGCTCGCTCATGCTCTCCTGGTCATCGTCCAGCTCGGCGCGCGAGAAGCGCGAGGCCACCGACACCAGCTCGTCCAGGTTCTCCAGCCGCGATTCGGCGTCCAGCTGGCCGCGCGCCTCGCTGGACCAGTGCTCGCGCAGGCCCGAGCGGGCCAGCACGTGGTCCACCCGGTCCTTCAGCGCCAGGTCGGTGGTCTCCGCATCCAGGGTCTCGATCAGGGTGAGGAAGCCGGCCACCGCGTTGCGCGCACGCGCCGCCAGCGCGTTCTCCGCCACCAGCGCGGTGGCGGCCTGCCACAGCGAGACCGAAGCCTCGCGCGCGCGCCGGCGCACCTCGTCCAGGGTGCGGTCGCCGATCCCGCGCGCCGGCGTGTTGACCGTGCGCTCGAACGCGGCGTCGTCGGCGCGGCTGGCGACCAGGCGCAGGTAGGCCAGGGTGTCCTTGACCTCGGCGCGCTCGAAGAAGCGCATGCCGCCGTACACCCGGTACGGCACCTGCTCGGACAGCAGCACCTCCTCCAGCGCGCGCGACTGCGCGTTGGAGCGGTACAGCACCGCCGCCTCGCGCCAGCTGCCGCCGTCGCGCACCCACTGGCGGATGCGCTCGACCACGAAGCGGGCCTCGTCCATCTCGTTGTAGGCCGCGTACACGTCCACCGGCTCGCCCTCGCCGCTGTCGGTCCACAGCTGCTTGCCGATGCGGTCGGGGTTGTGCGCGATCACCGCGTTGGCCGCGCCCAGGATATTGGCGGTGGAGCGGTAGTTCTGCTCCAGGCGGATGGTCTGCACCGCGGGGAAATCGCGCAGGAACTGCTGCACGTTCTCCACCTTGGCGCCGCGCCAGCCATAGATGGCCTGGTCGTCGTCGCCGACCACGAACACCCGCCCGGTATCGCCCGCCAGGACGCGCACGAAGGCGTACTGGATGGCGTTGGTGTCCTGGAACTCGTCCACCAGCAGGTCGCGGAAGCGGGTGCGGTAGTGCGCCAGCAGCGCCGGGTTGTCGCGCAGCAGCTCGTGCGCGCGCAGCAGCAGCTCGGCGAAGTCGACCAGGCCGGCGCGGTCGCAGCGCTCCTGGTACAGCTCGTAAGCGCGGCGCATGGACTCGGTCCACGGGTCGTTGACCGCCTGGATGTGCTGCGGGCGGCGGCCCTCGTCCTTCTGCGCGTTGATCCACCAGCCGATCTGGCGCGGCGGGAAGCGGCCCTCGTCCAGCTCCAGCTGCTGCACCACGCGCTTGACCAGGCGCAGTTGGTCGTCGCTGTCCAGCACCTGGAAGGACTCCGGCAGCTTCGCCTCGTTCCAGTGCAGGCGCAGCAGGCGGTGGGCGATGCCGTGGAAGGTGCCGATCCACATGCCGCGGCTGCCGTTGCGCAGCTGCAGGTCGGCGCGCGCGCGCATCTCGCCGGCGGCCTTGTTGGTGAAGGTGACCGCCAGGATCCCGTGCGCGGGCACGCCCAGCACCTCGTTCAGCCAGGCGATGCGGTGGGTGAGCACGCGGGTCTTGCCGGAGCCGGCACCGGCCAGCACGAGGTAGTGGCCAGGCGGGGCCGAGACGGCCTCGCGCTGGGCGGGATTGAGGCCGTCGAGAAGGTGGGAGACATCCATGCGCGCATTTTACGGGGTCCGCACGCTCAGGCCGTGAGACAGGCCGTGCGTGCGTGGCGCGGGCGTGCCGCGGCAGGTGGCTGCGGCGGCCCGAGGGCCGCGGCAGGCCGCGCGGGCGTTGCCGTCGCCGCGGTCGGCGCCCTGGACGACGAAGGGCCGCCCTGCGGCGGCCCTTGCGGCGGTGGCGTACCGGCGGCGGAGCGCCGGCGCGCGGCGGCTCAGTGCGTGCCGTGCTCGCGTTTGTGGCTGGTGTGGGTCATCAGCTTGTCGGTCCAGGCGATGCCGATGGCCGACAGGATGAACACGATATGGATGATGGTCTGCCACAGCACGCCATCGGTGGTCAGCGCGTTGCAGCGGGTGGCGCCGATGTTGGAGGCGGCGGTGGCCAGCAGCTCCGGCGGGCAGAACGGCAGGCCGCCCGGGCCCAGGGTGCCGGCGGCGATGAAGGTCTTGAGCAGGTGGATCGAGGAGATGCCGATGATCGCCATTGCCAGCTTCACCTTCAGCACCGAGGCGTTGACGTGGCTCAGCCACTCCGGCTGGTCCGGGTGCCCTTCCAGGCCCAGGCGCGAGACGAAGGTCTCGTAGCCGCCGACGATCACCATCACCAGCAGGTTGGAGATCATCACCACGTCGATCAGCCCCAGCACGATCAGCATGATCTGCTGCTCGCCCATGCCCGGCGCGTCGTGGATCAGGTGCCACAGCTCCTTGCCGAACAGGAACACGTAGACGCACTGGGCCACGATCAGGCCCAGGTACAGCGGCAGCTGCAGCCAGCGCGAGGCGAAGATCAGGGTGGAGAGCGGGCCGGGGCGGCGGGGAGCGGGGAGCTGCGACATGGGGGGCTGCGCTGCGGAAAAAGGACGGCGCAGGGTAAAGGCCGGCCCCGGGGGCTGCCAAGCGCCGGGTGACGAAGCGGCGCGGGCGCTGCGGGGCAGGCCGGGTGGGCGCGCGCAGCGCGCGGGGAGGACCCGGCGCGGGGTGGAGGCGTGCCCCGGGCGCGCGCCGGGTGCTGGACCCTGGCGTTGGCGAAGCGCGATGCAGGGCGGGCGCCGCTGCGGCGGTGCATCCACCGGGCGGATCCTCCTGCCGGCGCGTGGGCGCGCCCGCCGGGCACCTGCCCGGGGGACAGGAGGCCGCTGGTCCCGCGCGCTGCAGCACCCGGTTGAGGCAGGCCGGGTGGCCGATGCGGAAACGGGTGCCGCCAACGTCGTCGAAGCCCCGGGCCAGGTAGAACGCGATGGCGCCCGGGTTGGCCGCGTTGACGCCCGGGCCGACCGCCGGTGCGCTGGCCGACCCGCCCCTGGAGCGCGCTGCGCGGCGGTGGCGGCCCGGCGCCTGCAACGCAGCGGGCCACCGGCGCGGGGCGGCGCCTGCACGCCGGCGCCCTACACTCGCAGGCCCGACCCCGGAGCACGCACATGATCGAGCTGTACTACTGGCCCACCCCCAACGGCCACAAGATCACCCTGTTCCTCGAGGAAGCCGGCCTGCCCTACACGATCAAGCCGGTGGACATCGGCAAGGGCGAGCAGTTCCAGCCGGAGTTCCTGGCGTTCTCGCCCAACAACAAGATGCCGGCCATCATCGACCGCGAGCCCAACGACCTGGGCGAGCCGATCGGCGTGTTCGAATCCGGCGCCATCCTGCGCTACCTGGCCGACAAGACCGGCCGCTTCGGCGGCACCGGCGCGCGCGGCAAGGTCGAGGTCGACCAGTGGCTGGCCTGGCAGATCGCCGGCCAGGGCCCGATGACCGGCCAGTACGGCCACTTCACCACCTACGCGCCGGAGAAGATCGACTACGCCATCGACCGCTACACCCGCGAGGTGCAGCGCCTGCTGGGCGTGCTCGACATCCGCCTGCGGGGGCGCGCGTTCATCGCCGGCGAGGACTACACCATCGCCGACATGGCCGCCTACCCGTGGATCAACCCGTACACCAAGGCCCCGATCGACCTCGCACCCTACCCGGAGCTGCGCCGCTGGCACGCCGCCATCGCCGCCCGCCCCGCCACCCAGCGCGCCTATGCGCTGACCCGGCAGGTGAACCCCAACGCCGGCAAGCCGCTGTCCGAGGAAGAGCGCAAGCAGCTGTTCGGGCGTTGAGATGCGACACACGGCCGAGGGTGCGTATTTCCGGCGAACCCCGGGCCGCGGCTCCGTCCTACTCCCGCGCCTGGGCGTTGCGCAGCGCCTCGGCCACGACACGCCCGACCATCGGCTCGATGGTGCCCTCCAGTTCGCCCGCGATCCGCGGCTGCAGTTCGTGGAGCTTGGCCGCGTGGGGCGACTTTTCGCGGTCGAGGACCAGGGACAGCATCTCCTCCCCGCTGAAGTGCCGGGCGTACGCCAGCGCGGCCTCGCGCCTCAAGGTTTCGAGGTGCTGGGGCACCACCTTGGCGATCTCCTCCCGCGCCAGCTGCGCGGCCTTCTGCTCACCATGGCGGCGGGCGAGCGCGGGATAGGCGTCCGACTGTCCGACCAACAGGTTGGCCAGACGCTCCATCCGGGTATCCAGGCCCATGGCGATCACCAGCGCCCGCCCGGCTTCGAGCGCGCCGGCGGCGGGATCGTACGGGGCCAGTGAAAACCCGGCAGGCGTGGGCACCTGCGATGGCGGCCTGCAGTGATACACGTCCACGTAGAGGGTGACCGGGGTATCGCCGCATCCCACCTCGTAGGCATCGAGGATGTGGCGATCCGGCTCGCCCGGTTCGAGTGCCTCGTAAGCCATCGCGCGCTCGACCATGCGCACAGCCTCGTCCTGGGACATGTACTCGGGGTGGGGCGCGCGCGGACCGATGCTGCCTCTGCGCTGGATCACCGGGCGCTGGCCCGATGCGCAGGTGAGCCTGGAAAACAGCTGCGACCCGGAGGTGATCCGGCACAGCTCGACCGGATTCTCGCGGGTGAGGCCGTAGCCCTGCGCATCCCCAGCGAGTTCCGCGGCTGCGGCGTGGCCGCTGGCCAGGCCAAGGACAACGGCGCTGAGTCGCGTCAGCTTCCGCATCAGGCTCCAATGCCGTTCCATGAGGCCACCTCCCGGCTTTTCCACAGCCTACCGGACTCCAGCGCGAAGGCCGGGCAAGGCAGCACGGGACCGGGCCACGCAGCCGGCGTCCGGCTACGCGCCCGCGCCGCTGCGGGTGGAGATCCAGCCATGGATCAGCCCGGCCTGGAAGAAGCGCACCGGCAGCGCGAAGCCGCCGGCGCGCAGGATCGCCTCCACCTGCGCCGGTGGCAGCACCGCCACGTCCTCCTGGTAGGCGCGGCGGATGCGTGCGATCGCCTCGGCCGGCACGTCGGCGCCGGACAGCATCGTCATCCAGTCCTGCAGCTGCAGCGCGTATTCCGGCGAGGCGGTGTCCGCGGCCAGGTCCGAACTGGCCAGCCGCCCGCCCGGCACCAGCCGCTGGGCGATCTGGCCGAAGAACGCCGCCCGCGCCTGGGCATCGGTGATGAACTGCGAAACCAGGAAGCAGGTGGCCGCGTCATGCGCCGGGCCCTCCGGCAGCGTCTCCAGGAAGCCGGCATGGAACCGGCAGCGCCCGATGAAGCCCTCCTCCTGCGCCCGCTGCCGGCTCACCTCCAGCATCGCCGCCGAAGGATCCACCGCCGTGAACTCCCACCCGGGGAAGCGCCGCGCCAGGTGCGCCATCTCCACCCCGGTGCCCACCCCCACGCACAGCACGCGCGCCTGCTCCGGCAGTCCGGCGAATGCCGACTCCAGCAGGAAATGCAGGCACTGCCGGATCGGCGCGGTCTTCTCCCACTGCCGGTCATAGCCGGCGGCCTGCTGGTCGAACAGCTCGCGGATGGCATCGGGCTGCATGCGAAGGCTCCTGCAATCGGGGGACCGTTCCAGCATGCCAAAGCTATCAAGCACGCCCGGCGCGGGCCCTCACTCCAGCATGCCGGACGTCACCAGCCACGCCACCGCGCCGAGGTTGAGCAGCACCGTCACCCAGAACACCGCCTGGAACGGCTGCTTGATGGTCTTGTGGCGGAACTGCTGCTGCGCCACCAGCGCGCCGGGCCAGCCGCCGAGCAGGCTGGCCAGGTGCAGTTTGTGTTCGGGCGTGCGCCGGTCGTTGCGGCCGGCGGCGGCCTTGTCGCGGCGGTACATCAGCCAGGTCACCCCGCTGACGACGAAGTAGCCTGCGGCAAGCGCCGGCGGCAGCCAGCCCGGCAGCGCCGCAGCGGCAATCACCGCCAGTGCGACCAGCCCCATCGCCGCACGCGGCAGGCGCGAAGGCTGCCGCGGCACCGCGATCCGCTGCCCGGCATGGCGCACCTGGCGCGCCTTGGGCCGCCCGCGCGCGTCGGTGGCCGGCTCCCACGAGATCAGGTCGCCCGCCACCGGGCGCCGCGAGCCGCGCTGGAAGTCGTTGACGTGCACGAAGGTGCGCTCGCCGCCACCATTGGGCACCACGAAACCGAAGCCCTTGTCGTCGTTCCACTCGGTGATCCGGCCTGCCAGTCGCATCTGCTGCCCCGTCGCTGATACCGCCGCCAGTGTTCCTGCAGCCGCGCCAGCTGGCGGGTGCGCCGGAAGTCTGCTGGGGCGTTCGAGGCTGCGTCAATCGGCGCGCGGGGACGGGTCGCGCAAGGCTTTTTGCTTTGCGCGCAAGGCTCCGAACCCGGCTGCAAGCCTCTGGGCTTTGCGTGCAAGGCAAAACGCTTTGCGCGCAAGCCTCCGGACTTTGTGATCCGGGCCGGCGGGCTTGCCGCACAAGGTTTTCTGCTTTGCGTGCAAGGCTTTTTGCTTTGCACGCAAGGCGTTGGGCTTTGCGCGCAAAGCGTTTTGCCTTGCGCTGCGAGCCCGGATGCTTCGCGCGCAAGGCCCGGAGCTTTGCGGGCCGGGCTTTCTGCTTTGCGCGCAAGGTTTCCTGCTTTGCGCGCAGAGTTCCGAGCCTTGCGCGCAAGGCTCCGGGCTTTGCAGCTGTGGCCGCCAGGCGCGCACGCCGACCGCCCCGGGCCGGGCGCGAGTGTGCGCGCCCCGCGTGCGAGGTCGCGCCGGTCACGGGCAAGCTTTCCGGCGCCGGCCGCGACCCGGCGGGTATGACGGCTGGACCCGCCCACCCTCGCGCACGCGCCGCGCCGATTCGGCCGCAAGGCGGCCTCGCCCACGCACGACACGCCGCCGCCCGCGCGCGAGCCATCGCCGGTCGCCATCCGGCGGCCAGACCAGGAGCCTCGGTCGCGGCAAGCCCGGCAGCGGCCTGCACCAGGTCGCGCGCGAGGAACGCAGCCTTGCACGCGCACCGCGACACCTTGCGCACGACCGGAAAGAAGCGAGGTGTGATGCGCGCCGGCGTGCGGTCGCACCGCCGCAGGTTGCCCCCCGGGCCTTGCGGCTTGCACGCGCACCGCGACGCCTTGCGCACGGCCGGAAAAAGGCGAGCCGTGATGCGCGCCGGCGTGCGATCGCAGCGTCGCGATTCGCGTACGGAGCCTCGCGGCTCGCACGCAGGCCCGTATGCCTTGCACCTGGCGCCATCCGCCTTATGCGCCAGGGGCCGTCGCCGGCGCGACGCCGACGCCGCCCCCGCTGCAACGTCCGCGCGCCCACCTGCAATGCCGGCCCCGCCACCTCCGCCCGACACACGAATGCGCCCTGCCCGCCCTGCCGCTTTCTTCCGCCCCCTGCTGCTTGCCGCCGCGCTGGCGCTGCCGGCCGTGTCCGCCTCGGCGTCCACCGGCGCCGCAGCCGCCGACGCGGTGCTGCGCGGGTGGCTGTTCGATGCGCGCAGCGGCCAGGTGGTGGCGCCGGGCGTGGTGGTCGTGGCCGGCGGCCGCGTGCAGTGCGCCGGCACCCCGCGCGACTGCCGTGCGCCGGCGTCCATGCCGGTGCACGACTACGGCCAGGCGATGCTGCTGCCGGGCCTGATCGACCTGCACGTGCATGCGCGGCCGCATTACATCGGTGCGTTCGTGCCCTCCGGCGTGACCACCGTGCGCGATGCCAACAACACCCTGGCCACGGTTGCCGCACTGCGCGCCACCCCGGGCGCGCCGCGCATCCTCGCCAGCGGCCCGGCGCTGGACGGGCCGGCCAGCGTGCTGGGCGAGCAGCCCTCGCCGCTGGGCAGCGCGCCGCTGGAACAGCTGATGCCGCTGACCGTCACCACGGCCGCCGACGCCACCGCCGCGGTGCAGGCCCTGGCCGGTGCCGGCGTGGAGTGGATCAAGCTCTACGAGCAGCTGCCGCCCGAGGCCCTGCAGGCCGCGGCGCAGGCCGCGCGCCAGGCCGGCGTGCCGGTGATGGCCGACCTGGGCCTGGTGCTCACCCGCGGCCTGAGCGGCGCCCAGGTGGATGCGGTGCAGGCCGGCCAGGCCGGCGTCTCCACCCTGGAGCACCTCTCCGGCGCGGCCCTGGCCTACCAGCGCATGGGCGGCGACCCGCGGGCGGAGGTGCTGGATGAGGCCCTGCTCGACCGCCTGGCCGCGGCCATCGCCGCCACCGGCATGGCCGTGGTGCCCACCCGCGCCAACCTGCGCCAGTTCAACGCCCCCGGCAGCCTCGGCACGGACGGCCTGCCCGGCGTGGCGCGCGTGCGCCCGCACTTCGAAGGGTTCTGGGGCTACCTGGAAGGCGCCGTCTCCGGCGAGGCGGCCAAGGCCGAAAGCGCAGCCGACCTGCGCCTGTCATCGGCCCTGCTGCCGCGCCTGCTCGCCGCCGGCGTGCCGGTCGGCGCCGGCTCGGACCTGCCCGCCGCGCCGTACATGCTTCCCGGCGGCGCCCTGCACCAGGAGCTGCAGGCCCTGGTCGAAGCCGGCCTCACCCCGGTGCAGGCCCTGCAGGCCGCCACCCACACGGCAGCCCGCATCCTCGGCCGCGACGACCTCGGCCGGCTCGAACCCGGCGCGGTGGCCGACATCCTCGTGGTCGACGGCGACCCCACCACCGACATCCTCCACACCCGCCAGGTCCGCGCGGTGTGGGTCGAGGGCAAGGCGGTGGAACGGGATGCCGCGTGGGACCGCGTGGAGCAAGCGCTGGAGGCGGCGGCGCGGGAGAGCGAGTGAACCGCGCTCCGGCGCGGTCGTTCTGCAGCAGGGTCGGCAACGTCCCTGCCCTGCAAGCGTGGCGGCTTAAAACCGTTCTAAAGCGATAGCGGGATCTACCGCCCCGCCTGGTCCGGCGCCGCCACATCCCGGGCCCGATCCAGCGGGAAGCGGCGCCCCAGCAGCTCGAACAGGAAGTACAGCGGCGCCACGCACCCGATGCTGACCAGCATCCCGGCCCAGAACCCATCGAGCCGAGCCACGCCCGGAGCCCCACCGCGACCACCGTGCCCAGCCCCAGCCAGTTGAGATGGCTGAGGTGAGAGGGTCATGTTTCGTTCGGCCTAACACCTGAGTTAAGCCGCGCGGTGAAGCGGCGGTGGCCTGGGCGAATCGTTGGCTTGCTAGCTAGGTGCAGCCGATGAGCTGCCGGAAATCGGACTCCAACGACTCTCGAACCTGCGGAACGTGATCAATGAAGAAAGTCCAGCATTTGTCCCACGTTTCCATGAGTTGCCGCTGCCCATCCGCATCCTGCCTGTCCTCCCCACGGAGGAAGCCAACCTTCATCTCGACGGCGTGACTCCGGATTGAATCAAGTAGCTGGTCAAGCTTGCTGCACGTTTCGCTAGGCAGGTAGATCTTGTTGTGCTCAAAGAGCTCGACCAACTCATTGTAGCTGTCCGCGAAGGCAGAGAACTTCTCCTGTTTTGTCGGCTCTCCGCCCATTTCGACTGGCGACGTGTAGCTGCGACCCTTCTTTGCGACGTCCGCGAGCTTGGAGTACAGCGCGGCGATCACCTCACCACGCTTCTCATGCAGCTTGGAAAAAACAATGCCGCGCTCGTTCGCTGCCACTGCCAGTTCATGGCGAAGCTGGTCGCCGGCGCATTGGTTTGCCAGCGCCAAATCGGACTTGTGCTTCTCAAGATCCTTCTGGAGGGAGTTGCCGATAAGACTCTTCACCAGCCACGCGATCGCTGCAATAGCGAGCGTATTGCCGGTGAGTGCTACTAAGACTGTCTGCCAAGCTTCCATAGCAAGCTAATGCCTGAGGTAAGCCGACCCGCGAAACGGGTTCGGCTCGAACTAACTATTAGGCGCCGCGGCCATCAGCATGAGTCCGAAGAAGCTTTACCAAAGCTCCGTGCAAAGGCGGCGGAACGCTGAATGATGAATGTTCGAATTTCTACGAGATCATCAATTCCTAAGATTGCGCGCACCTCCTCTTTAACATTCTCAGCCGCGACGTCCTTCTTCTGTTCCGGATCGGATTCATTTACAGGCTGCAGGTCGAGCAGCTTGCGGAAGAGCGAGTACGACTCTTCGATTGCTCTTAATCTTGTTTCCTGGTCTTCACTGCCGAGCTGCTGCACGAGATAATAATGAGCCCCTAGTTGGTGCAAAGCATTCTCAAACGGTTCGAGTTTTAGAGCGACCTGTTTCGGAATCCACGCAGCGTAATCGCGCTTGAGACTAAAAAGCTCCTGAGCACATTCCATTGCCTTAGTCGTCGGGCCCTCGCGAAACAGAGTGCCTATGGTCTCATGGACCTCGCGCATGTACGCCTCACAGAACTCGACATGCTTGTCGAATGCTACGGTGGACATATGCGAGCTTGCACCAAGCGCGAACACCTGTTGATCGGTTTGCAGGTGTTGCTGACGTTCAAACTGCGAAGCATCGCGAAAGATCTGGAGCAAGGCCCCAAGCAACGCCGCTACCCCCGGCGTTACGACCAGCGCTTTCACCCAGTCTGCTGCCGGAATGAGCATTGCCGACAGAACTGATGCAAAAAGCACCGCTGCTAGGGCTGGGTATACCGGGGACTTCATTAGGCACCTAACACCTGAGTTAAGCCTCGCCACGGAGCGGCGTCGGCTTGGGCGAACTATTAGACAACAGGCTACGCGCCTACCTGAGTCTTGATGGTTTGCGGAAGCAGGGACGCCATAGTCCTGAGCAGGAGAGGCGACGAGGCGCCCACGTGGATGGCGAGAAAGCCCTTGAGTTCGAAGCCCGATGCAACGTAAGCCCAAGCCACAAATGTGGCAATCCCGGCCGCCACGAGGTACGCGACCCAGTAAAGAGGATCACGAAAGTTTGGCCTCTCGTCTGGCGGAAGCTTGTGGGCTTCTGCGAGATTGAGCAGCTGGACGGCGACCCCGCCAAATGCCGCGAAGAGGAGCAGTGTGACGTCCATTAGGTACTCCGGTTCCGCAGCGCGGCCATAAACCGTGCGCTGAGCGGCGCTGACTTTTCAAAGTGCTTGCGCGTTGTGAAGAGTTCTTCGCCCGTTTCCGACGTCACGTGGGAACGGACTACTGCACCGGTCTTGCGAAGATTGTTCACTGTCTTAAGGACAACGTGCTCAGGAAGCTTCGCTTCTTTGGCGACACCCTTCACCGTGCGCCACTGGTACTTCGGACTCTCTAGAGCCCGGATCACGATATCTCGCTCGTCGGACATATTTCTCCCCGTTGTCTAGCGCCTGAGTAAGCCGACTTGCGTAGTGGAGCGAAAGCCATGGCAACCTTTTTCTGCCATGGCCTTGGTGTAACGAAGCAAGTACGACTTGAACGAACGGTTAGGCCCCTTGCGAGGAGGCCTTGGGTTCCGTCAGCGGATACTCGAAAACGTTGGAATAGGCATTGTTCCATAGCTTGTCCTGCGCATTGGCCATGATCTGTCTGCTACTAGCTTTCCTAAGAATCTCGTCTAGGGCTCGTTCTGGAATGAATATCTCGTGGGCATCTCTCGCGTTTAGCGAAACCGGACAGCCATGCGATATGTCGTAGTAGGAGAGACTGGCATGTACCCAGCCAATTTTCTTGGGAAGTCGTTTGTACTCCCATAGATGGGATAGCTTGTCTTTGATGACAGGCGTTTTGTAGGGATACAAAATGGAGACTGACGATAAGTGGACTGTATGCGCCGATTTGTTCTGAGTGCATATGTAGACGCCGCCTCCCTTTTTCTCATCAAATCCGAAAATGATCCTAACTTTGATTTTAGGTTTTGACCGAACAACATTCCAGAGGAAGACGATCGTTGAGAGAAGTGCGGCATAGATGGCAAGCCACTCGGTGATCTTCAAATGCTCCTCCAAGATCCTAGTGATGCTTAACTAGGCGCCTAACACCAGAATTGAGCCGCGTTGCAGCGGGCTGGGGCGCAAGTGGCAAGCTGCACCTGCCACCCGGGCCACAGACAGATGCAACGTCGGCTGAAACGACTCGTTAGGCCTCAACTCGCGTGGGCTCTCGCGTAGACGGGGACACCAAGTATCTCCTCAAGCACTTTAGCCGCGGCAGTGTCGGCGTCGTGATCAATTGAGAACTCTTGGCCGCTCACTGGCGGGATATAGTTGAGGTCGTAGCGAATATGGGCCGAGAATCCACCGCCGTAATCAGTAAGAACAGAAAAGCCCGGTTCGTCAAGACTGGCGAGAAGCTTGCCGAGCCTGGTTCTACCGTCCACATGGAGATGCAAGCTTGAACCGCCGAACGACTCCAGGATCTTTCCCTCTGGGACCTTCAGTTTTGAAAGTTCCTTGATTCTGTTGTTGCCGGCGACGGCCCCAGCAGCACGAGCAGCATGAAACGCCGCCACGACTTGGTCTTTGGACTTTGCTTCCGACGCCATGATGTCTCCTTGAGGCCTAATTAGCATTAGACCCCCAGCGGGGGCGTAGCACCGAGTCTGCTGGGGGACCGGGCGGCGGTCAACGGCGCGGAAGGCTTTCCCGATCAACGGCTTGCTGGCGTTGGCGCCTTTCTCACCGGATAACGCGCCCCCGGCGACCACGACGCAATACTGGTTATGGCGGTGCGCTCGCCGGCACAACAGCAGGCGCCGAGCTGCCGTGCCCGGGTTGCACCTGCGTCGGATGATCACCCATCGCACTCGTACGGGTTCGCGGCTCGCCGGCTTAGCCACCCCGCCTACAATCCTCGCATGACATTCCCACGGACCCCCGCATGCGCCTGTCCCTGTTCCCGGCCCTGTCACCGCTGCTCGTCGCCGTCGCCATGACCCTGCCTGTTGCTCCTTCCACCGCAACACCCGCGCCGGAGAAGCTCACCCTGGAAGCCATCACCGGCAGTGCGCCGCTGTCCGGGCCGACGCTGATGAAGCCGCAGGTGTCGCCGGACGGGGCGCGGGTGACCTTCCTGCGTGGCAAGGAGGCGGACCGCAACCGGCTGGACCTGTGGGAGTACGACGTGGCCAGCGGGCAGACGCGGATGCTGGTGGATTCGTCCGTCGTGCTGCCGGGCACCGAGGTGCTGAGCGAGGCGGAGAAGGCGCGGCGCGAGCGCCAGCGCATCGCGGCGTACTCGGGCATCGTGGATTACCAGTGGGCGCCGGATGGCAAGGCGCTGCTGTTCCCGCTGGGCGGGGAGCTGTACCTGTATGACCTGGCGCGCAGCGGGCGCGAGGCGGTGCGCAAGCTGACCTCCGGCGCGGGCTTTGCGACCGACCCGCGGCTGTCCCCGCGCGGCGGCTTTGCCAGCTTCGTGCGCGAGCGCGAGCTGTGGGTGATCGACCTGCGCAGCGGCCGCGAGATCCGCCTGACGCACGACGCCAGCGAGACCATCGCCAACGGCGTGGCCGAGTTCGTGGCCGACGAGGAGATGGGCCGCCACACCGGCTACTGGTGGGCGCCGGACGACAGCGCCATCGCCTTCATCCGCATCGACGAGTCGCCGGTGCCGCTGCGCCAGCGCCATGAGGTGCACGCCGACCGCACCGAGGTGGTGGACCAGCGCTATCCGGCCGCCGGCGACGCCAACGTGCGGGTGCAGCTGGGCACCGTCGCGCCGAAGGCCGGCGCCAAGCCGCGCTGGATCGACATGGGCCCGGAGCAGGACATCTACCTGGCGCGGGTGGACTGGCGCGATGCGCAGCGGCTGACCTTCCAGCGCCAGTCGCGCGACCAGCACACGCTGGAGCTGGTCGAAACCACGCTGGCCTCTGGTGCGCAGCGGGTGCTGGTGACCGAGACCTCGAAGACCTGGGTACCGCTGCACGACGCGCTGCGCTTCCTGCCGGATGGCCGCTTCCTGTGGTCCTCCGAACGCAGCGGATACGAACACCTGTACCTGGCCTCGGAGGACGGTCGCACCCTCACCCCGCTGACCTCCGGCGAGTGGTCCGTGGACGCCCTGCTGGCGGTGGATGCGCCGGCTGGCTGGGTGTGGTTTGCCGGCACCAGGGACTCGCCGCTGGAGAAGCACGTGTACCGGGTGCCGCTGGCCGGCGGCGAGGTGCAGAAGCTTTCCACCACCGCGGGCATGCATGCGCCGGTGTTCGCGCGCAACGCCAGCGTGTACGTGGACCATTGGTCCAGCGACACGGTGCCGCCGCAGATCGAGCTGTTCGCCAACGACGGCCGACGCCTGGCCACGCTGTTGCGCAACGACCCGGCCGATGCGGACCACCCGTTTGCGAAGTACCGTGATGCGCAGCTGCCGGTGGAGTTCGGCACGCTTACCGCCGCTGACGGCAGGACGGAGCTGCATTACAGCCTGATCCGCCCGGCCGGCTTCGATGCGAAGAAGAAGTACCCGGTGGTGGTGTACGTGTACGGCGGCCCGGCCACCCAGACGGTGACGCGCGCCTGGCCGAGCCGCGGCGATGCGCTGTTCAACCAGTACCTGGCGCAGCAGGGCTATGTGGTGTTCTCGCTGGACAACCGCGGCACGCCGCGGCGCGGGCGCGACTTCGGCGGCGCGCTGTATGGCGTGCAGGGCACGGTGGAGGTGGACGACCAGCTGCGCGGGGTGGAATGGCTGAAGTCGCAGCCGTGGGTGGATGGCGCGCGCATCGGCGTGCACGGCTGGTCCAACGGCGGCTACATGACCCTGATGCTGCTGGCGCGCACGGATGCCTATGCCTGCGGCGTGGCCGGCGCGCCGGTGAGCGACTGGGCGCTGTACGACACCCACTACACCGAGCGCTACATGGGCCTGCCGGCGGCCAACCCTGACGGCTACCGCGATGCGCGCGTGCTGCAGCACATCGACGGCCTGGTCGGGCCGGAGGCGCCCAAGCTGCTGCTGGTGCATGGCATGGCTGATGACAACGTGCTGTTCACCAATGCCACGGCGGTGATGTCGGCGCTGCAGAAGCGTGGCCAGCCGTTCGAGATGATGGCCTACCCGGGTGCGCGGCACGGGTTGTCCGGTGCGGATGCGTTGCACCGGTACCGGTTGGCGGAGGATTTCCTGGGGCGGTGTCTGGGGCCTTGAGGGCGCGGGGTTCGGGAAGGGGGAATCCCGGATGCGCTTTGCTTATCCGGGCTACAGGAGCCTCTTGCGGCCGGGCTTCGTCGCGCTTCGCGTTTCGGGCTTTGGGGAATGAGGGCGCGCAGGCTCGGGCGAGGTCGGTCCCGGATGCGCTTTGCTTATCCGGGCTACGGGAGCCTCTTGCGGCCGAGGCTTCGTCGCGCTTCGCGCTTCGCGTTTCGGGCTTTGGGGAATGAGGTGGAGCAGGCTTCGGACGACGTGGGTCCCGGATGCGCTTTGCTTATCCGGGCTACGGGGCTGCGGGCTACGGGACCTTTTGCGGCGGGGCGGTGCGCTTCGCTTGTCGGGGCGACTGGGGCTCATAGGGAAACGCCGGCACTGGGCCGGCGTTTCGTTTGCGGCGATGGGCGGCTCAGCGGCCGGGTTCGACCGGGGGCGAGGGCTGCGGGGGAACGGCGGGCGACTGTACGGCGCCCGGCGGCACCCAGATGGCCACGCCGGCAGCCTTCTTCTGGGTGGTGGGGATGCCGACGCTGAGGCCGCCGGCGCTGTGGCGGCCGTAGCTGCCGGCGCCGACCGACATGCCCACCGGCGAGCCGGAAGAGCCCACGCCCATCAGCACCACGCCGTTGGCGCCCAGCGCCGCGGCCTCGCGCTTGAGCCGCTCCACCGCGGCATCGGTCTGGCCCTGGGTACCGAAGCCGACGGCACTGGAGGCTTCCAGCTGGGCCACGTCCTGCGAGCCGGGGGGTGGCACGGAGTAGATCTGGACCTGGGACGGGTCGATCGCCGGCCGGGCCTGGCCGAGCATGACCTTGGAGGTGCCGGCGCAGCCGGCCAGGGCCAGCGCGGCGAGGAGGGCGGCGGAAACGAGGTGCGGGCGGCGCATGGCGGTAACCCCGGGTGATGGTCTTGCCGGCATGTTCCGCCGGGGCGGGTGAATCGGCCGCGAACCGGCCCGACCGTGCGTGGCGGGGCGAGCCACCACACAGCTGAGGCTGCGCGACCCGGAAAGGCTAGGCGGCCCGCGCACGGCGGTAACGCAGGCAACGGTCGCAGGCGCGGGGCCGGGGCGGTATCGTCGCCCGCCCCGGCCGGCCCGCCGGCATCCGTCTTCCGTCACCGCTATCGCGACCCCCCGATGATCGTCCGTCCCCGACCGCGCAGCTGGCAGCTGCTGTACATCATGCGCGGCTCCATCGTGCCGGCCATCGCGCCCAAGGTGGCGGTGATCTTCGTGCTCGGCGTGCTGACTTCCGCCTTTGCCGAATGGGTGGCGCTGCCCGGGCTGGACAGCCTGGGCGTGGGCCCGTTCACCCTGCTGGGCCTGGCCCTTTCGATCTTCCTGAGCTTCCGCAACAACGCCTGCCACGAGCGCTGGTGGGAGGGCCGCAAGCTGTGGGGCCAGCTGGTGTTCGAGAGCCGCAGCCTGGCGCGCGAGTGCCACGCCCTGCTGCCGGACGATGCAGCGCTGCGGCGGCGGGTGCTGCACCTGGCGGTGGGCTTTGCCGCGGCGCTGGCCGCGCGCCTGCGCCACCACGACCCGCGCGATGCCGCCGCGCCGTGGCTGGCGCCGGAACATGCCGCGGCGCTGCAGCGCGCCAACCTGCCCGACGCGCTGCTGGCCCAGGCCGCCGCCGAGCTGGCGGTACCGCTGCGCGAGGGGCGGCTGTCGCCCTACCTGTATGCGGTGTTCGAGCAGCGGCTGACGAACCTGTCCGCGGTGCAGGCCGGCTGCGAGCGGATCCTGACCACGCCGCTGCCGTTCGCCTACACCCTGCTGCTGCACCGCTTCGCCTGGCTGTTCTGCGTGCTGCTGCCGTTCGGCCTGGTCGGCGCGCTGGGCTGGGCCACGCCGCTGGTGTCGGCGCTGCTGGCGTACGCGTTCTTCGGCCTGGACCGGCTGGGCGACGAGCTGGAGGATCCGTTCGGGCTGGAGCCCAACGACCTGCCGCTGGATGCCATCGCGCGGATCATCGAGATCGACCTGCTCGACAGCCTGGGCCAGGCGCCGCTGCCGGCGCCGCTGCAGCCGCAGGGCTACGTGCTGCACTGACGGGCGGGACATTCTGTCCAGCCGATGGCGCGGCGGGGCGGGCGTATCATTCCACGCCTGCAAGGAGTGACGCATGGCCTATCCCTACATCCGCCCGCGGCGCATGCGCCGCGACGAGTTCTCCCGCCGGCTGATGCGCGAGCACGTGCTGACGGCCAACGACCTGATCTACCCGGTGTTCGTGCACGAGGCCAGCGGCCGCGCGCCGGTGCCCTCGATGCCGGGCGTGGAGCGGCTGTCGATCGACGAGCTGCTGCGCGTGGCCGAGCAGGCGCTGGAGCTGGGCGTGCCGGTGCTGGACCTGTTCGGCGTGCCCGACCCTGCCGCCAAGACCGCCGACGGCCGCATCGCATGGGACCCGGAGGGCATCATCCCGCGCGCGATCCGCGCGCTGAAGTCGCGCTTCCCCGAGCTGGGCGTGATGACCGACCAGGCCCTGGACCCGTACACCACCCACGGCCAGGACGGGCTGATCGACGAGAGCGGCTACATCCTCAACGACGAGACCATCGAGGCGCTGGTCAGGCAGTCGCTGGCCCATGCCGAGGCCGGCGTGGACATCCTCTCGCCCAGCGACATGATGGACGGGCGCATCGGCGTGATCCGCGAGGCGCTGGAGGGCGCGGGCTTCATCAACACCCGGATCATGTCCTACGCGGCCAAGTACGCCAGCGCGTTCTACGGCCCGTTCCGCAGCGCGGTCGGCAGCGCCGGCAACCTCGGCAAGGGCAACAAGTTCACCTACCAGATGGACCCGGCCAACTCCGACGAGGCGCTGCGCGAGGTGGAGCTGGACATCCACGAGGGCGCGGACATGGTCATGGTCAAACCGGGCCTGCCGTACCTGGACGTGATCCGCCGGGTGAAGGACGCCTTCGGCGTGCCGACCTTCGCCTACCAGGTCAGCGGCGAGTACGCGATGCTCAAGGCCGCCTCGGCCAACGGCTGGCTGGACGAGCGCGCCTGCGCGCTGGAAGCGCTGCTGGCATTCAAGCGTGCCGGCGCCGATGGCGTGCTGACCTACTACGCGCTGGATGCGGCGCGCTGGCTGCGCGAGGGCTGAAGCCCCCTCAGCGCGGCGCGGGCGCGGGCAGGCAGCCGTCCTGGCCGCGCACGCTCGGCAGCACGATCCGGTAGATGTCGCGCTTGCCCGCCCTGGGCGAGCGCGCCGACCCGCTGACGGTGCCCTCCCCCGGGCGCGAGGGGTCGGCCACCAGCGCGCGGGTATGGCCCTCGGCGGTATTGAACGAGAGCGTCCAGGGCGTGGCCCCGGCGTACTGGCGGCCGTCGCACGCCGCCACGTGGATGCGCACCGCCCCGGTTTCCGCGTCGCCACGCGCGAACGCCAGCGCACGCCCCCCGTCCAGCCATGCCGCATCGAACTCGTCATGGCCGGTGTTCACGCCCGGCACCGGTCCGTGCAGCACGAACCCCTCGCCGGCGCTGCGCGCGAGCTTGAGGTCGTAGCCGCCCTGGCCGTGGCCGCCATTGCTGGCGAACAGCAGCCAGTGGCCGTCGGCACCCGGCAGCGGCGAGCCTTCGTCGGCATCGGTGTTGACCGCCGCGCCCAGCCACTGCGGCCGGCCATAGGTCTCGCCATCCACCGCCACGCGGTACAGGTCGCGCCCGCCGGCCCCGCCGTCGCGGTCCGAGGCGAAGTACAGCCAGCGCCCGTCGGTGCTGAAGGCAGGTTCGGCCTCCAGCGCGGGGGTGTTGAACGGCAGCGGCTGCGGGTCCACCCAGCGGTTGTCCTGCCGGCGCGCCTGCCACAGGTCGCCGCCGCCGGGACCCCCGGCACGGTCGCTGCCCCACACGATCCACTGGCCGTCCGGCGAGACGCTGGCGCGCAGCTCGTCATCGCGCGTGGACACGGTCCACAGGCCTTCGATGCCAAACTCGGCCAGGCCGACCGCGGTGGCTGGCAGGAGTAGACTCAGGCAGAGGGCCGTCCGCAGCTGCGCTCGCATGGCGGGTCTCGTGATCGGGGCCATCCAGTCTAGCCGCCGCCGGCCCACCCTCCACCTTTCGAGGACGCCATGCCCGAAGCCCGTTATGCCGTGTTTGGCCACCCCATCGCCCATTCGCTGTCGCCGCACATCCATGCGGCCTTCGCGCGGCAGACCGGCATCGCGCTGGCCTATACCGGCATCGACGCCCCACCCGAGCGCTTCGCCGCGATCCTCGCGGACTTCGCCGCCGGAGGCGGGCTCGGCGGCAACGTGACCATGCCGCTGAAGGAACTGGCGTTCGCCCGGTGCGCCACGCTCAGCGCACGCGCGCAGGCGGCCAACGCGGTCAACACGCTCACCTTCCGCGATGGCCAGTGGCATGGCGACAACACCGATGGCGCCGGCCTGGTGCGCGACCTCACCGGCCGCCACGCGCTTGACCTGCGCGGCCGCCGCGCCCTGCTGCTGGGCGCCGGTGGCGCCGCGCGCGGCGTCGCCTCGGCGCTGCTGGATGCCGGCGTGCTGGAGCTGGCGGTGGTCAACCGCACCGCCGCCCGCGCCGACGCGCTGGTCGATGCGCTGGGCGAGCCGGCCCGCGCCTATTCCCGCTACTGGGAGGACCTGGCCGACCAGGGCGATTTCGAGCTGATCGTCAACGCCACCTCCGCCGGCCGCGGCGATGACGCCGGCGCCTTCAACGCGCCGATGACGCTGGTCAACAGCCGCACCCTGGCGGTGGACATCAACTACGGCGAGGCGGCGATCGCGTTCCTGGCCTGGGCCCGCGCGGCCGGCTGCCTGCACGTGGTCGATGGCCTGGGCATGCTGGTGGAACAGGCCGCCGAGAGCTTCGAGCTGTGGCACCGCGTGCGCCCGGACACCCAGCCGGTGTACGAGGAGCTGCGCGCACGCCAGGCCCACCTGGTCACCGCGGACTGAAGGGGCCGCCATGCTGACCCAGATCCTCACGGTGCTGGCCTACCAGCTGCCGGAACTGCTGGCCGCCAGCCTGGTGCTGGCGCTGCTGCGCATCCACACCCGCGCCGGCACGCCAGGACGCAAGCTGGCGATGGCCGGCACGCTGCTGGTGCTGGTCACCGGCGTGCTGCGGCTGGGCGTGGGCGTCGGCCAGACCTGGATGCTGACCCGGGTCATGGCCACGCTGCAGGACTCGGTGGCCACCTGGCTGGCGATCTACAGCGCGCTGATGATGCTGCTGTCGGTGGTGTCGGCGGTGGGCGTGGGCCTGCTGGGCTGGGGCGCGGTCAAGGCGATGGCCGGCGGCGGCACGCGTGCGGCCTGAGCCGCGCCGCGCGGCCGGGTGGCGCGCATGCGGCGCCGCCCTGGTGCTGGCCCTGGCATCGACGGCATCGGCACTGCCGGCGCTGGCGCAGGACGCGCGGCCGCGGGCGCGCGAGGCGGGCATCGTCATCGGCACCCTGCCGCCGGGCCCCCACAACGCGATCACCGACGTGCAGGGCGTGGCCGTGGGCCATGCCACGGTGCACGAGGGCACCCGCTTCCACACCGGCGTGACCGCGGTGGTGCCGCATCCGGGCAACCTGTTCCGAGAGCGGGTGCCGGCGGCGGTCGTGGTCGGCAACGGCTTCGGCAAGCTGATCGGCGCGACCCAGGTGCAGGAGCTGGGCGAGCTGGAAACGCCGGTGCTGCTGACCGGCACGCTGGGCGTGTGGAAGGTGGCCGACGCGCTGGCCGACCACCTGCTGCAGCAGCCGGGCATGGAGCAGGTGCGCTCGATCAACCCGGTGGTCGGCGAGACCAACGACGGCTACCTCAGCGACATCCGCGCCCGCCCGCTGGGCCCGGCGCACGTGCGCCAGGCGCTGGCCGACGCGCGCTCCGGCGCGGTCGCCGAAGGCGCGGTCGGCGCCGGGGCCGGCACCGTGGCCTTCGGCTGGAAGGGCGGCATCGGCACCGGCTCGCGCGTGCTGCCGGCCGGCGATGGCGGCTGGACGGTCGGCGTGCTGGTGCAGAGCAACTACGGCGGCCACCTCACCGTGGCCGGGGTGCCGGTGTGGAAATCGCTGCCGGACCCGGCCGCGCTGGCCACCGCGCCGCCGCCGGTGGCCAGCGGCGACGGCAGCATCATGATCGTGGTCGCCACCGATGCCCCGCTGGACCCGGCCGCGTTGCGGCGCCTGGCCACGCGCGCGCTCACCGGGCTGGCGCGCACCGGCTCGGACATGTCCAACGGCTCGGGCGACTACGTGATCGCCTTTTCCACCGCGGCGCAGAACCGGCGCCACGCCGGCCAGGCGCTGCAGCCGGCGGCCAGCGTGGCCGGCGAGGCGATCAGCCCGCTGTTCCAGGCCGTGGCCGAGGCCACCGAGGAGGCGATCCTCAACTCGATGCTGCGCGCGCACACCGTGCGCGGCCATCGCGGCACCGTGCCGGCGCTGCCGCTGCAGCCGCTGCTGCAGGCGCTGGACGCCGCCGGCGCACGCCAGCGCTGATGCGCGTCGCAGCATGCCGGCAAGGCATGGCCGGGTGCGAAACCGGAATGGCGCCGCAGCCCGCAGCCGGCGCCGCGGCCGCTACGATCGGCGCATGACCCGATTCCTGCTCGCCTGCCTGCTGCTCGCCGCGTCCATCGCGCCCGCCTTCGCCGAAGGCCAGTTCCGGGTGCTGGTGCTGGCCGTGCCCAACCGCTACCACCACGACTACACCGTGGTGGCCAAGCCGCAGTTCGAGCGCATGGCGCAGCGGCATTCCTTCGACCTGGACTGGCACTGGAACACGGCGGTGTTCGACCAGGACCTCTCGCGCTATGCGGCGATCATGCTGCTCAACACCCCAGGCGACGAGCTGAAGGGGGCCCAGCGCCAGGCACTGGAGGCCTACGTGCGCGGCGGCGGCGGCGTGGTCGCCGTGCACCGGGCGCTGATCTCCGACCCGGCCGGCGGCTGGCCGTGGTTCGAGCGGCTGATCGGCCGCACCTTCCGCATCCACCCGATCGTGCAGAGCGCGGTGGTGCGGGTGGAGGACGACGCCTTCCCGGCCACCTTCGGCCTGCCGCGGCGCTGGATCTGGACCGACGAGTGGTACGAGTTCGGGCCGCCGCTGGTCGAAGGCCTGCGCACGGTGCTGTCGGTGGACGAGTCCACGTACGACCCGACCCGGATCTGGCCGGGGCAGACCGCCCATGGCATGGGCAGCGACCACCCGGTGGCCTGGTACCACGGCTACGAGGGCGGGCGGGTGTTCGTCACCGCGCTGGGCCACACCCCGGCGCTGTACGACGACACGCTGTACCTGGAGCACCTGTACGGCGGCCTGTGGTGGGCCGCCACCGGCAAGGGCCTTGAACCTGCGAAGGCGCGCGCCCGCTGAGCGCGGGCGGCGCGGGCAGGCGCGGACTCAGACCGGGCGGCGGTAGACCGCCGCGCTGATGCACGACAGCACGCTGACCACGAACCAGCCGAACGGAAACAGCGACAGGGTCAGCAGCCAGGTCACCGCGCCGGCGGCGCAGGCGACCAGGAACCAGATCAGCGCGGACATCACCCGGCCCTGCACCAGCTGGCCCAGTCCGGGAACGATGAGGCTGCAGATGGCGGCGATGACGTTGCCGGCGGAACCCTGGGCCATGGTGGAACTCCCTGTGCGTTGACGCCTTGCATCCTCGCGCAATGGCGCTGGCCGGCCAGTGAAGGAGGTCATGGGCGCGGGCGATCCACCGCGCGGTGGCGCGGCCGATCGCGCACACGTTCCGGCGCTCGTGCGCAGGCGCCGCGGGCCCGCGGCGCTGGTGGACGCACCATGCGCACGCCCGCTGCGCAGCAGGGCCGCGGTTGCGCGGTGCTACAGCAGGCCGTCGCGCTTGACCCCCAGGTAGCGCTCCACCAGGGCGCCGGGCAGGTCGGCGGCGGCCACGTCCAGGGTCATCACCCGCTGCCGGCGCAGCGCCTCGTGCGCCTGCGCACGCTGGGCCAGGTAGGCGGCGGTGGCCGCGGCGCGCACCGCGTCGTGCACGTCGTCCACCTCCGCCGCCAGCGCCTGGTCCAGCACCTGCTCGCGCAGGCTGGCCACGCACACCAGGTGGCGGCGCTGCAGCAGGCGCACGGCCGCCAGCAGGTCCTCGGTGTCCTCGTCGCGCACGTTGGTGGCCAGCATCACCAGCGCGCGCCGGCGCTGGCGCGCGGCCAGCGCATCGGCCAGCGCGAGGTAGTCGGTGGCCACCGCCTGCGGCTGCAGGTCGTAGCTGCCGCGCAGCAGGCCCTGCAGCGCGCCGGGCCCGCGGCGCGGCTGCAGCCAGCGGTGGCCGGCGCCGGTGGCCATCAGGCCCACCGCATCGCCCTGGCGCAGCGCCAGCCAGGCCACCACCAGCGCCGCATTGAGCGCATGGTCGAAATGCGACAGGCCGCCCTCGCTGGCGAGCATGCGCCGTCCGGTATCCACCACCAGCAGCAGCTGCTGGTTGCGCTCGTCCTGGTACTCGCGCGAGATCAGCTTGCGGGCGCGGGCGGTGGCCTTCCAGTCCACCTGGCGCAGGCTGTCGCCGACGCGGTACTCGCGCATCTGGCGGAAGTCGGTGCCTTCGCCGCGGCGACGGCGCAGGTGCGCACCGACCAGCACCGAGGCCTGCTCGGCCGAGAACAGCGCCAGCTTCGCCAGCGGCGCGAAATCCGGATACACCCGCACCGGCTGCGGGCTGCCGGCCACCCGCAGCGCGCGCCACAGCCGCCACGGCGAGTGCAGGCGCAGGTGCGCGCCTGCGAACACGAAGTCGCCGCGGGCGCCGGGCACCAGGCGGTAGCGCACCCGGGCCACGCCATGGGCCGGCAGCGACACCCGCACCGGCATGCCTTCGGCCTGCCAGCCTTCCGGATGCAGGTCGGCCAGCTCCACCGGCAGCGCGCGCTCACTGTGCAGCGACAGCTCGACCTCGCGCGGCACGCCCAGCGGCAGGGCCTCGGGCACGCGCCGCTCCAGCCGCGGCGTGGGCAGCGCGCGCAGCCGCAACGCATCGGCCAGGGCCACCGCGGCGACCGCCGCCACCCCGGCCCACCACGCCCACAGCGGCGCCAGGCCGGCCAGCGGCAGCGCGCCGCCGGCCGCGCACAGGGCCAGCAGCACCAGCAGCGGCAGACCTGGCCTCACCGCACCACCACCGCGGCCAAGGGAACGCGCATCGGGCTCACCTGCGCGGCGCCTCCACCCGGGCCAGCAGCGTGCGCAGCACTTCGTCCGGCGACTGCCCGTCGATCTGCAGCTCGGCCGCCAGCGCGATGCGGTGGCGCAGCGCCGGCACCGCCACCGCGCGGATGTCGTCGGGGGTGGCGAAGTCGCGCCCGTCCAGCACCGCCTGCGCGCGCGCCGCGCGCACCAGGGCGATGCTGCCGCGCGGGCCGGCACCCAGGGCGATGCCCGGCCACTGCCGGGTGGCCGCGGCGATCCGCACCGCGTAGTCGACCACCGCCGGATCCACCGCCACCTGCGCCACGCCCTGCTGCATGGCCACCAGCTCGGCCGCGCCGACCACCGGCACCACCTGGTCCAGCTCGAAGTCGCCACCGCCGCGGCCGGCGGTCACCTCGGCGACCATGCGCACCTCGTCCTGGTGGCGCGGGTAGCCGATCAGCAGCTTGAACAGGAACCGGTCCAGCTGCGCCTCGGGCAGTGGATAGGTGCCCTCCTGCTCCACCGGGTTCTGGGTGGCCAGGGCCATGAACGGCGGCGCCAGGGCGAAGGATTCGCCCTCGATCGTCACCTGCCCCTCCTGCATCGCCTCCAGCAGCGCGGACTGGGTCTTGGCCGGGGCGCGGTTGATCTCGTCGGCCAGCAGCAGGTGGGTGAACACGGGGCCGCGGCGGATGCGGAAAGTGCCGCTGTCCTGCTCGTAGACCGCGTGGCCGCTGATGTCGCTGGGCATCAGGTCCGGGGTGAACTGCACGCGCGCGTGCTCCAGCGCCAGGGCCCGGGCCAGCGCGCGCACCAGCAGGGTCTTGCCCAGCCCGGGGACGCCCTCGATCAGCACGTGGCCGCCGGCCATCAGCGCCACCAGCACCTGGTCCAGGACATCGTCCTGGCCGATGAAGGCGCGCGCGATCTCGGTGCGGATGGCGGCGACGCGGCTGGCGAGGGCCTCGCCGGTGATCGGTGGCATGGAGCGGGTGTCGGTCATAGCCGGTTCCTCATCTGGACCAGGGTGCGCACGCGCGCGTGGAAGTCGTGGCGGCCCTGCGGCGGCTGCAGGGCGTCGTGCACCTGGGCGGGGGTCATGCCCAGGCGCGCGGCCAGCGCCGCGTCCCGGTCCGGCCCGTCCAGGGCGTGGGTGGCCGGATCGCGGCGGCGCAGGCGCGCGAGGAAGGCCTCGCGCATCGCGCCATGCAGCACGTCCAGGTGGCCGCGCCGGTGCAGCAGCTCGCCGCTGGCCTGCACGTGCTCCAGCAGCGAGCGGCGACCCGGCGCAGGCGAGGGCTGCCAGGGCCCGAAGCGCTGGCCGTGCCGCCACAGCCCGGCGACCAGCAACAGCAGCAGCGGCAGCCAGACCGGCCAGGCCCGGCGCAGCAGCTGCAGCAGCGGCGGCACGCCGGACTGCAGGTGCACCAGATGCACAGTGCCGCGGCCATGGTTGGGCGCCAGCACCTGGCGGGCGAGCGCCTGGTGGGGCACGTCGCGCAGGCCGTCGCCGGCCATGAAATCCATGTCCGCCAGCAGGTCGATTCCGCCGCGGCCGTGGCGCCAGCGCGCGTAGGCCAGACCATCACCGGGCTCGCCCCACTGCAGCCCGGGCCTGCGCCCCGGCGCGGCGGTAAAGCGGCGGCCGCCGCAGAACTCCTGGTGCGGCGGCTGGCCCGGGACCCGCAGCGGCTCGCAGCGCGGCGGCCGGGTCGGGCCGGGCAGCGCTAGCGCCCGCAGCAGCGGCACGGCGGCCGGGTCCACCGCGCGCTCGGGCATGCGCAGCACCAGGTGGCCGCCACGCGACACCCAGGCCAGCAGCGCCCGGGCCTGGCCGGCCGGCACCTGGGCCGGGTCGCCATGCAGCACCACGGTGTCGCCGGGGCTGCCGATGAAGGCCGACGGATCCAGGGTGTCGTGGGCCTCCACGCGCAGGCCGTCGGCCTGCAGCGCCAGGCGCAGCGCGAACAGCGGGTCGGCCGCGGCCTCGCCGCCCGGTGGCAGCGGCACGCGTTCCTCCACCCGCTCGAAGGTGTGCAGGAACCACGCGCCCACCAGCGCCAGCACCAGCGGCAGCCCGACCAGCAGCACGCCGGCCAGCATCCCGCGCTCACGTGCGTTCATGCGCGCCATCCCCAGCACGCGCGTGCCTGGTCCAGCAGCGCGTGGAAGGCGGGCCCGTCCGGCAGGCGCCCGGCATAGGCGGCGTACTGCCAGGTGCGCACGGTGCGGGTGAACAGTTCGCGCGCGGTGTCCGGCTCCAGCGCGGTGGCTGCCCGCAGGCACTGGGCCTCGGTCGCCCCGGGCGGCAGCTCGATCCCGGCGCGCTCCGCCATCGCCGCGACGCTGGCGCGGTACAGCAGGCCCAGCGCCTGGCGCCGGTGGCCTTGCGCCCACAGCCGTGCCGCCACGGCGGGCACGTCCGGCGGCAGTGCCTCCGGGGCCTGGCCCGCCTCCAGCCCGACCACGGCCGCGCGCTCCCGCGGCCGGCGTGTCCAAGCGCGGCGTTGCAGCCACGGCCACCAGCGCCGCGCGGTCAGCAGCAGCACCAGCAGCACCGCACCCAGCAGCAGCCACAGGCCGAATTCGGCGATGAGGGCGAACACGCCGGCCAGCGATGCCAGCCACTGCGGCAGCTCCGGGGCCGCGTCCGGCGTGTCCGGACGCCGGGGCCGCCACACCACGCGGGTGCGCTCGCGGGTCAGGCGCGGATCCTGCCAGGCGCGCGCGCTGGCGCGACGGAACGGCGCATCCTCCTGGAGCGCCTCGCCAAACACGCGTGGCAGGGTCGGCGGGGCCTCCTCCGCGGCCTCGCCGGCAGGCGCGGACGGCGGTGCGTCCGCCGGGCCGTCGTCGGCGCGCGCTGCCAGCGGCAGCGCCGCGGCCAGCGCCAGCAGCAGCGGCCCGCCGCGTGCCAGCAGGCGCTGGCGCAACCGGCGGAAGGCCAGTTCGACGTCCCACGCCTCGCTGCCGGTGCGGCGGTTGAGGTACATGCCGAAACCGGCGGCCACGTAGAACGGCCCGATCACCAGGGCCGCGGTCCAGGCCAGCAGGTTCAGCACCCGCCACAGCCACGTCGGCGGCGGCCACTCCAGCGAATGCCCGACCGCCCGCAACGAGGACGGCAGCAGGTCCGGCGGCACGGACAGCGCCACCAGCGCCACGCAGCCCAGCGCCAGCGCCAGCTCGAAGGCGAGCGACACGGCCGTCAGCACCACCGCCTGCGGATAGACGTGCGCGGCCACCGCCTGCCGGCGTGCCGCACGGCGGCTGCGCGGGTTGCCCTCGAGCACGTCCACCGGGACCAGCAGCGAACGCGCCGGCGCGGCGCGGCGCCAGGACAGGTCGCCGGCCAGGCTGCCCGGCGCGAACCGCGGCAGCGCGCGCACGGTGGCGGAGGTACCGGGCACCTGGCCGAACACCGCGCGCGAGAGCACGTACAGCGGCACCCGCTCCAGCGCCGGCTTGAGCCACCAGCACAGCAGCAGCGCCAGCCAGGGCGCTCCCAGCGCCCATGCGACCAGATTGGCCATCGCCAGCGCCAGCAGCATCACCAGCAGCCACGGGCGCCACACCGCCGCCGCGTGCCGGCGCAGCAGCGCGGTGCCCAGCTCGATCGCTTCCCACGACGAGCGCGGGCGCAGGTTGACCTGCAGGTCCTCAGGGCGCATCGCCGGCCTCCCGCGTGCGGCCACCACGCCACAGCCAGCCCAGCACCAACAGCCACAGCAGCGCGGCCACGCCGAAGCGCAGCCCGTCCGGCAGCCACGGGGTGGAGGACCAGAACGCCTCGACGAAGGCCGCCAGCAGCAGCATCACCGCCACGCCCAGCGACAGCCGCGCGCCAGTCCGCCCGGCCGCCACCAGCGCGTCGCGGCGGCGCAGGTTGCCGGGCGCCACCAGCGCCAGGCCCAGCCGCAGGCCGGCGCCGCCGGCAATGACGATCGCCGTCAGCTCCAGCGCCGCGTGGCCGCAGACGAAGCGCCAGAACGGCCCGCCGTGGCCCATCGCCTGCAGGTAGCCGGCCACGGTGCCGATCACCACGCCATTGAGCAGCAGCACGACCACGGTGCCCACGCCGGCGAGCAGGCCGCTGGCGAAGGTGCGCAGGCCGATGCTGATGTTGTTCATCACGTAATGGCCGAACATGCGCCAGTCCTCGCCGCTCTCGCGGCCCAGGGCGCGCTGCGGGTCGGCGCTGTCGTACATGCGCTCGTACTGGGCCAGCTGCTGCGGGTCGAGCACGTGGTGGGCCAGCTCCGGCCGCCAGGCCACCAGCAGGCACAGCGCCAGCAGCGGCAGCGCGAACAGCGCCAGGGCGGCCCACATCACCGCGCCCTGCTCGCGCACCAGGCGCGGGAAGCCGGAGCCGACGAACGCCAGCGCCACCCGCCAGCGCGGCGGCGGCGCGCGGTAGAGCACGGCATGGCCGTCCTGCATCAGCTGCTGCAGGTGCTCCAGCAGCGGCGCGCTGTAGCCGCGGCTGCGGGCCAGCGCCAGCTGCTGGCACAGGCGCCGGTAGCGGGCAGGCATGGCCGCATCGGGCAGCCCTGGCGCGGGGGCTTCTGGCGCTCCGGCACCGCGGCCGGCACGCTGCCGGAGCCAGTGCTCCAGGGCGTCCCATTCGGCCTGGTGGCGGGCGACGAACTGCTCCTGCTTCATCGCCGCCCCAGCAAGGCGTTGGCGATCCCGTACAGGCGGCGCACGCCTTCGGTGCCGCTGGCACCGGTCAGCGGCTGCAGCAGGCCGGCCAGTTCCAGCTGCCGGCCCGGCGGCAGGTGCGCGGCGCGCTCGCCGAAGGCCACGATCGCCGCTTGCTCGTCCGCTCGCAGCGGCTGCCCCGCGGCCAGCGCCGGCACCGCCGGCACCACCGCCGCGGTGGCCCGCGGCGGCACGTGCACCACCAGGGTGTCGGCGACCAGGTCGCCGAGGCGGCGGCCGTGGCGGTCGCACAGGCAGCTGACCAGGCCGGCGGCATAGCCGAACGGGAGGATGTCCACGGTCCGCAGCAGGTTGCGCACGATCGCCGGCAGCCAGCCCACCGGGGCGCCGTCGCCGCCGACCACGCGCAGCCCGAGCGCGCGCTTGCCGGGCGTCTGCCCGTTCCACAGCACCTCGAAGGCGATCGGCCAGGCCCACATCAGTACGAACACGCCGACCAGGTAGACGCCGTGGCCCAGCGCGCCGAGCAGGCCCAGGACGGTGCCCAGTACGCCCAGCACGCCCAGGCGCACGCCCAGGTCGACCAGCCACGCCAGCGCACGCGGCACCGGGCCGGCGGCGGGCAGGTGCAGGGGCACGCCCTCGGGGGTCACCACCTCGCGGTAGGTGTCCAGCAGGCGCGTGCCGGCCACCGCGGCGTCATCGCGGGTGCTGCTGCTCAAGGCCGGCGCTCCTGCCGGCGGACTGCCAGTGGCATGGGTTCCCCGCTCCTTCCCCGTCGCCGACTGTAGCGGCCGCGGCCGGGATTGCCCAGCCGGGCGCGGCGGGCGCCTACACTGGCGCCATGCATCCGCGCCCCGCCCCGGCGTCCGCATGCCGCAGCGGCTGCGCCGCCTGCTGCACCGCGCCGTCGATTTCCTCGCCGATTCCCGGACTGCCGCACGGCAAGCCGGCCGGCATGCCGTGCCCGCAGCTGGACGCGGCCCTGCGCTGCCGCCTGTTCGGGCGGCCGGAGCGGCCGGCGGTGTGCGCCTCCCTGCGCCCGGGCCCGGAGATGTGCGGCGGCGGCCGCGACGAGGCCATGGCGATCCTGGCGGCGCTGGAGGCGGCCACCGCGCCGGCTCAGCCGGCTGGCGGCATGCCCAGGTAGGTGTCCTTCAGCCGCACGTAGTGGGCCGCGGAGTAGTGCAGGCTCTCGATGTCGCGGTCGCTGAGCTTGCGCACGAAGCGCGCCGGGTTGCCCAGCCACAGCTCCGCCTCGCCGACCACCTTGCCGGGGCCCAGCACCGCGCCGGCCCCGAGGAAGCCGTACTTCCTCACCGTGGCGCCATCGAGGATGCAGGCACCCATGCCGACCAGGCACAGGTCCTCGATGGTGCAGGCATGGATGATCGTGCCGTGGCCGATGGTGACGTCCTGCCCGATCAGGGTCGGGTGGCCGGCCTTGTTGAACGGGCTGTGGTGGCTGACGTGGACGATGGTGCCGTCCTGGATGTTGCTGCGCGCGCCGACGCGGATGTGGTTGACGTCGCCGCGCAGCACGCAGCCGGGCCAGACCGAGACGTCGTCGCCCAGCGCCACGTCACCGATGATCGTGGCGGCCGGGTCCAGGTAGACGCGCTGCCCCAGCACGGGCCGGTGGTCGAGGTAGGGGCGCAGGTTGGGCGTGGTGTGCATGCGGCGCATTGTAGGCGCGCACGCGGGCCGCCCTACACTGGGTCGCATGCACGCCGACCCCGTTTCCGCCGCCACGCCGCCGCCCGGCGACCCCGCCACGCCGGTGGCCGACCTCGCCCCGGCCCTGCACGCGCTGCGCGCCGCCTGGCAGGCACGCAAGCCCGGCCATGACCAGCGTCGCGACGACCTGCGCGCCCTGCGCGCGGCGCTGAAGGCGCGGCTGCCGCGCATGGTCGAGGCGATCGCCGCCGACTTCGGGCACCGTCCGCGCCACGAAAGCCTGCTGGCCGACGGCATGCCGGTGCTGGCGACCATCGACATGATGCTCGGCCACCTGCGCGCCTGGATGCGGCCGCGCCGGGTCTCCGCGGGCTGGCGGCTGTGGCCTGCGCGGGCCCAGCTGCGCAACGAGCCGCTGGGCGTGGTCGGGGTGATCTCGCCCTGGAACTACCCGGTGAACCTGGCGCTGGTGCCGCTGGCCACGGCGATCGCCGCCGGCAACCATGTTTTCCTCAAGCCGTCCGAGTCGACCCCGGCAACCTCGCGCTTCCTGCGCGAACTGCTGGATGGGGTGTTCCCGGCCGAGCGCGTCGCCGTGGCCCAGGGCGGGGCCGAGGTGGGCGCCGCGTTCGCCGCGCTGCCGCTGGACCATCTGGTGTTCACCGGTTCCACCGCGGTGGGCCGCAAGGTGATGGCCGCCGCCGCGCCCAACCTCACCCCGCTGACGCTGGAGCTGGGCGGCAAGTCGCCGGCGGTCGTCTGCCCCGGCTACCCGCTGGCGCGCGCCGCCGCGCGCCTGGCCACCGGCAAGTGGATCAACGCCGGCCAGACCTGCATCGCCCCGGATTACGTGCTGGTGGTCGGCCAGGCGCGGCGCGATGCACTGGTGGCCGCGTTGCGCGCCGAAGCCGCGGCGCGCTGGGGCTGCCTGGCCGGCCAGGCAGCCGACTACACCCGGATCATCGACGACGCCCAGTTCGCGCGCCTGCAGCTCTGGCTGGACGAGGCCCGCGAACGCGGCTGCCAGGTGCTGCCACTGGTGGACGGGCATGACCCGGCACGGCGGGTGTTCGCGCCGGTGCTGGTGCTCGATCCGCCCGCCGACATCGCGCTGATGCGCGAGGAGATCTTCGGGCCGATCCTGCCGGTGCTGGCGGTGGAATCGCTGGAAGAGGCGATCGCCTTCGTCAACGCGCGTCCGCGGCCGCTGGCGCTGTATCCGTTCGGCAGCCGCGACCAGGCCGGACAGGTGCTGCGCTCGACCCTGGCCGGCGGGGTGACGGTCAACGACACCCTGCTGCACTTCGCCGCCGAGCACCTGCCCTTCGGTGGCGTCGGCGCCAGCGGCATGGGCGCCTACCACGGCCGCGCCGGCTTCGATGCCTTCAGCAAGCAGCTGCCGGTGCTGTGGCAGGGCCGTCGCGCCGCCAGCGACCTGCTCAAGCCCCCGTATGCCCCGGTGGCGAAGCTGCTGGAGTTCCTGGTGCGCTGAACCGGCGGCGCGCCGGCCCGGCGTGCTGAAATAGCGGTGTTCGCGCCGTGCCCTGCGGCGCCTGGCACCGCCCGCCCGCTTCGCCGGGCCGCACAAAGGTCATCCGCCCCGTGAAAATCGCTTCCTGGAACGTCAACTCCCTCAACGTGCGCCTGCCCCACCTGGAGCAGTGGCTGCGCGGGTTCGCGCCGGACGTGGTCGGGCTGCAGGAAACCAAGCTGGAGGACCACAAGTTCCCCGACTCCACCCTGGCGGCGCTGGGCTACCGCAGCGTGTTCTCGGGGCAGAAGACCTACAACGGCGTGGCGATCCTCTCGCGCGAGGCGCCCCGGGACGTGCTTGTCGGCGTGCCGGGATTCGAGCACGAGCACCGGCGCGCGATCAGCGCCACCATCGGCGAGGTGCGCGTGGTCAACCTCTACGTGGTCAATGGGCAGGACGTGGGCACCGAGAAGTACGCGTTCAAGCTTGCGTGGCTGGCCGCGGTGCGCGAGTGGCTGGACCAGGAGGTGCGCGCGCATCCGAAGCTGGTGGTGCTGGGCGACTTCAACATCGCCCCGGACGCCCGCGATGTGCACGATCCGGCGGTGTGGGACGAGGACCACATCCTCACCTCGGCCGCCGAGCGTGCCGCATTGCGCGCGCTGCTGGACCTGGGCCTGCATGACGGCTACCGCCTGCTGCACGAGGCCGGCGGCGAGTTCAGCTGGTGGGACTACCGCCAGGCCGCGTTCCGGCGCAACCTCGGGCTGCGCATCGACCTGACGCTGGTGTCCGAGGCGCTGCGCACCGCGGTGGTGGCGGCGGGCATCGACCGCGAGCCGCGCACCTGGGAGCGGCCCAGCGACCACACCCCGGCATGGATCGAACTGGCCTGAGCCCGCAGGCCCTGGGGCCTCAAAGACAAAGGCCCGGGAAACCCGGGCCCTCGCCTCCTCGTCATTGGACCTGGCCCTCAGCGCACGCGGCCGCGGGTGAACAGGTTGACGATCGCCAGCAGGATCACCGCACCGATGATCGAGAACAGGAAGGTGCGGATGGTGATGGCCTCGTTGATGCCACCGCCGAAGATCCAGCCGGCCAGCATTGCACCGATGATGCCCACAATGATGTTGAGCAGGATGCCCTGCTGTCCGTCGCGTCGCATGATCAGGCTCGCAAGCCAGCCGACGATACCGCCTACGATCAACCAGATGATGATTCCCATGATGTCCTTCTCCTCGAGTCCGCGAAATTCACCCCGCGGTACGGGGTGCGCCGGGCCATCAGACCCCCTGCGCCGTGAAGCGACCGTATATCGCCGCGGCCCGCACGCGCCGGCGCTGGGCGGGCGCTTCAGCATCGTGGAGAAGGTCTGATGGAGGCGCGGTGGCAGTTCGGGCCGGTGCAGGTGCAGGCGTTGCCCTATCAGCCCGGCGTGCGCGGCGAGCCGCAGGTGCACGCGCGCCTGTCGCATTGGCTGCAGCGCGCGCCCGGACAGCCGCTGCCGCTGGCGCGGGACGCGCACGGCCGCCCCCGGCTGCTGGCGCCCTATGAAGACCGCGATGCGGGCTGGAGCCACAGTGGTCAACGCCTGCTGCTGGCCGTCGGCCATGACGTGGTGCTGGGCGTGGACCTGGAGCGGCAGCGCCCGCGGCCCAGGGCGCTGGAGCTGGCACGGCGGTTCTTCGCCGCCGGCGAGGCGGACTGGCTGCAGTCGCTGCCTGCAGCGGACCGCGAGCCGCAGTTCCTGCGGCTGTGGTGCGCCAAGGAGGCGGTGCTCAAGGCGCACGGCCGTGGCCTGGCGTTCGGCCTGCACCGGCTGCAGTTCGCCGCCGACGACCCGCAGGCCCCCCTGCGCCTGCGCGACTGCGACCCCGCACTGGGCGTGCCCGCGCAATGGCAGCTGCACGAGTGGACGCCGCTGGACGGCTACCACGCCGCGCTGGCATGGCGGCCCCGGACGCCGCCGCAGCGGCGATAATCCGGCCATGGACACTTCCCTTCCCGAACCCCTGGCCCGGCGCCTGGCCGACGGCCTGGACACGCTGGGCCTGGACCGGTCGCTGGCGCCGCCGTTGCTGGACTACCTGGACCTGCTGCTGCGCTGGAACCGCACCTACAACCTGACTGCCATCCGCGACCCGGACGAGATGGTCACCCGCCACCTGCTGGACTCGCTGGCCATGCAGCCGTTCGTGCGGCCCGGCGCACTGGCGGACCTGGGCACCGGCCCCGGGCTGCCGGGGATCCCGCTGGCGATCGCCCGTCCGGATGTCCAGGTCACCCTGGTGGAGAGCAACGGCAAGAAGGCCCGGTTCCTGCGCGAGGCGGTGCGCCAGCTGAAGCTGGGCAACGCACGGGTGCTCGAATCGCGTGCCGAGGCGGTGGCCGAACCGGGCGCCTATGCCCAGATCACCGCCCGCGCCCTGGACACCCTGGCGGGGATCCTGGAGGTCGGTGGCCACCTGCTTGCGGCCGACGGCCGCCTGCTGGCGATGAAGGGGGTGGACCCGGTGGAGGAGATCGCCGTGCTGCCGTCCGGCTGGGCCGCGCTGGCGGTGCACCCGCTGGCGGTACCGGGGCTGGCCGCCGAGCGGCATCTGGTGGAGGTGGGCCGGGCGGCGTGAAATCCGCATAATGGCCCGTTCCGGACCACCCGCGTCCCCTGTCCGAGGCACCCCGCCCATGGCCCGCATCATCGCCATCGCCAACCAGAAGGGCGGCGTCGGCAAGACCACCACGGCGGTCAACCTGGCTGCCGCCCTGGCACGCGCGCCGCGCCGGGTGCTGCTGGTCGACCTGGACGCCCAGGGCAACGCGACCATGGGCAGCGGCGTGGACAAGCGCGAGCTGGAGGCCTCCACCTGCGACGTGCTGCTGGGCGAACGGCAGGCGCGTCCGACCATCGTGCGCACCGCCGAGGAGTTCGACCTGCTGCCGGGCAACATCGACCTGACCGCGGCGGAGATCCAGCTGATGGACGCGGCCGGCCGCGAGCAGCGGCTGAAGGCGGCGCTGGAGCCGCTGCGCGAGGACTACGACTTCATCATCATCGACTGTCCGCCGGCGCTGTCGCTGTTGACCCTCAACGCGCTGACCGCCGCCGACTCGGTGATCGTGCCGATGCAGTGCGAGTACTACGCGCTGGAAGGCCTGAGCGCGCTGATGGAGACCATCGAGGCCCTGCGCGCCCAGCTCAACCCGGCGCTGGAGATCGAGGGCGTGCTGCGCACCATGTTCGACGTGCGCAACAACCTGGCCAACGCGGTGTCGGCCGAGCTCACCGAGCACTTCGGCGACCGCGTGTTCCGCACCATCGTGCCGCGCAACGTGCGCCTGGCCGAGGCCCCCAGCCATGGCCAGAGCATCGTCGGCTACGACCGCGCCTCGCGCGGCGGCGTGGCCTACCTGGGCCTGGCCGGCGAGGTGATCCGCCGGCAGGCCGCGCGCATGCAGCCGCCGCCGGTGCGGCAACCCCATCCCATGGAGGCGGTCTGATGGCGACAGCCAAGAAGCGCGGCCTCGGCCGCGGGCTTGAAGCGCTGCTGGGGCCCAAGGGTGCCGCCGGCGCCGCGGCCCCGGTGCTGGAGCCGGAGGCGCCGCAGCCGGGCGACGTGCTGCGCACCCTGCCGGTGGGCCAGCTGCAACCGGGCAAGTACCAGCCACGCCGCGACATGGATCCGGCCAAGCTGGACGAGCTGTCGGCCTCGATCCAGGCCCAGGGCGTGATCCAGCCGATCGTGGTGCGCGAGATCGGCACCGACCGCTACGAGATCGTGGCCGGCGAACGCCGCTGGCGCGCCTCGCAGCTGGCCGGCCTGGCCGAGGTGCCGGTGGTCCTGCGCGAGCTGGACGACCGCACGGTCATCGCCATGGCGCTGATCGAGAACATCCAGCGCGAGGACCTCAACCCGCTGGAGGAGGCCCAGGCGCTGCAGCGGCTGATCGACGAGTTCGCCCTCACCCACGCCGAGGCTGCCGCGGCGGTCGGCCGCTCGCGCGCGGCGGTGTCCAACCTGCTGCGCCTGCTGGACCTGCCACCGGCGATCCGCGCCCTGCTCGAGGCCCGGCGCCTGGAGATGGGCCACGCCCGCGCCCTGCTGACACTTTCGCCGGAACTGGCCAGCAAGCTGGCGCACGAGGCCGCCGAGAACGGCTGGTCGGTGCGCGAGGTCGAGCACCGCGCCCAGCAGTTCGCCGCCGGCAAGGTTCCGCAAGGGGCCAATGCCGCGCGCCGGGCCAAGTCCGCACGCGCCCAGCCGCCGGACATCGCGACCCTGGAAACCGAGCTGTCCGAGACGCTGGGGGCCAAGGTCGCCATCGCCCACGGCCGCAGCGGCAAGGGCCGGCTGGTGATCCACTACACCGACCTGGACACCCTGGACGGGGTGCTGGAACGACTGCGCGGCCAGCGCGACTGAGCGTGGCGTCGCACCGGACCGGTTCCGGCGCGACGTGCCGCCTGCGACACTCCCCCAAGCCGACACGGGCCAACTCCCCATGAGCGTCCTCGTCACCGGTGCCGCCGGCTTCATCGGCGCCTACACCTGCAGGGCCCTGGCCGAACGCGGCACCGCCGTGGTCGGGCTGGACAACTACAACGACTACTACGACCCGACGCTCAAGCATGACCGGGTGGCTGCGCTGTGCGCCGGCGTGGATATGCGCCACCTGGACCTGACCGACCGCGCCGGCCTGGCCGCGCTGTTCGCCGAGGTGCGCCCGCACCAGGTCATCCACCTCGCCGCCCAGGCGGGAGTGCGCTATTCGCTGGAAAACCCGCACGCTTACGTGGCCAGCAACCTGGACGGGTTCGTCAACGTGCTCGAGCAGTGCCGCCACGTCGGCGTGCAGCACCTGGTCTACGCCTCCAGCAGCTCGGTCTACGGCGATTCGGCCACGCCGCCGTTCTCCGAGGACCAGCGCGTGGACCGGCCACGCTCGCTGTACGCGGCGACCAAGGCGGCCAACGAACTGATGGCCTATACCTACGCCCAGCTATACGGGCTGCGCGCCACCGGGCTGCGTTTCTTCACCGTGTACGGCTCCTGGGGCCGCCCTGACATGGCGCCGCTGCTGTTCTCCCGCGCGGTGCTGGCCGGCCGTCCGATCGAGGTGTTCAACCAGGGCCGGATGCGCCGCGACTTCACACATGTTTCCGACATCGTCGCCGGCATCCTCGGCGCGCTGGACCGCCCCGCGGGCGACACGGCAGCGCACGCGGTCTTCAACCTTGGCAACCACACGCCGGTGGAACTGGAGCACTTCATCGCGGTGATCGAACATGCCGCCGGGATGCCAGCCGTGAAGTGCTACAGGCCGATGCAGCCCGGTGACATGATCGAGACCATGGCCGATACGCGCCGCGCCACCGAGGCGTTCGGGTTCCAGCCGCGCACCCCGATCGAAAGCGGCCTGCCACCGGTGGTGCACTGGTGCCGGGACTATTTCGGGAACCGCGCCTGAGCCCGGCCCGCGTCCACGTATGTCGCTCCCTCCCGAAGGCACCATGACCGATCCGCAGATCTCCGTCGTAATCCCGGTGTTCAACGAGCGCGACAACATCGCCCCGCTGGTGGGCGAGGTCATCGCCGCACTGCGCGGGCTCCTGCCGTTCGAGATCATCTACGTGGACGACCACTCCACCGACGATTCGCTGGCCGTGCTGCAGGCGCTCAAGGCCGACGTGCCGGAACTGCGGGTGCTGCACCACGTGGCCCAGAGCGGGCAGAGCACGGCGGTGCGCAGCGGGGTCAAGGCCGCGCGCGCGACGTGGGTCGCCACCCTCGACGGCGACGGCCAGAACGACCCGGCCGACATCCCCAGGCTGATCGCCGCCCGCGAGGCCGCCGGCCCGGAAGTCAAGCTGTTCGCCGGCTGGCGGGTGGACCGCAAGGATTCCGGCTCCAAGCGCTGGGCCAGCCGCTGGGCCAACCGCATCCGCGCGCGCATGCTCGCCGACGACACCCCGGACACCGGCTGCGGCATCAAGCTGTTCGAGCGCGAGGTGTTCCTGGACCTGCCCTATTTCGACCACATGCACCGCTACCTGCCGGCGCTGGTGCAGCGGGCCGGCTGGCGGACCGAGAGCGTGCCGGTGGCCCATCGCGCGCGCACCTCCGGCGTGTCCAAGTACAACAACCTGGGCCGGGCGCTGGTGGGAATCCGCGACCTGCGCGGCGTCGCCTGGCTGATCGCCCGCAGCAGCCGAACCCGGGTGGAGGAATACTGAGATGCTCGACCAGCAACTCGAATGGCTGGCCTGGAGCGGCCTGCACGTCACCGGCTGGAAGCTGATCGGCTATACCGGCGCGCTGATGTTCGGCGGGCGCTGGGTGGTCCAGTTCGTGGCTTCGCGCCGTGCGGGCAAGCCGGTGATCCCGCGCGTGTTCTGGTACATGAGCGTGCTCGGCAGCCTGATGACGCTGAGCTACTTCCTGTTCTCGGCCAAGCAGGACTCGGTGGGGGTGCTGCAGAACCTGTTCCCGGCCTTCACCGCCGCCTACAGCCTGTACCTGGACATCCGCCACCGCGGCTGGAAGGGCGACAAGGCCGCGCTGTAGGAAGCCCGGGCCAGATCACCGGCCTGGTCTCGATGAACGCGGTGGCTCGCTGGCGGCCGACCATCCGCGCCGGCTGGAGTTCGTGGGCGCGCTCTGGAGCGGCCGGCACCCGACACCGCTACTACGACGGATGGGCGCTTCCCACCGGCGGGCCATCCGTCCGCCGCCCGGCTCCGGGGAACAGGCAGGCCCGGGTTTTCTTTCCCGGTTGCAATCAGTGACTTGGGCGAGCATAATGCGCGGCTCGCTGCGTCCGGCTGTTGCCGGATCCGGCCCGGAACGCGATCCGGCGCCTTGAGCAGTGGAATCCTACCCGCATCGCGTCCGGCCGGCCTTCGGGACCGTCCGGCGGGGCCGCCGTCTCCCGGGCTATGGGCGACACCAGACCTTTCGAGGTGCGTATGTCCCGCGTTTGCCAAGTTACCGGCAAGGGCGTGCAGACCGGCAACAACGTCTCGCACGCAAACAACAAGACCCGTCGCCGTTTCCTCCCCAACCTGCACGAGCGCCGCTTCTGGGTGGCCTCCGAGAACCGTTGGGTGAAGCTGCGTGTTTCCGCCGCCGCCCTGCGCACCATCGACAAGAATGGCATCGACTCGGTCCTGGCCGAGCTGCGTGCCCGCGGCGAGAAGATCTGAGGAGTAACCGACCATGGCTTCCAAGCGTGACAAGATCCGCCTGATCTCCTCGGCCGGCACCGGCCACTTCTACACCACCGACAAGAACAAGAAGAACACGCCCGGCAAGATGGAGATCAAGAAGTACGATCCCGTCGTGCGCAAGCATGTCCCGTACAAGGAAGGCAAGATCAAGTAATTGGTTGGCGCCCGCCTGTTCTGGAAAAAGCCCGCCTCCTGGCGGGCTTTTTCTTTGCCCTCGCGGTGGCGGCCGGCCCCGGCGGCGGCCGCACTTTGCGCGGTGGCCGCCGGCCCCCAGAATCCGAAGCCGGCCCACCGTGCAAGGCACCCCCGATGAGCGAGTGGCAACCCGGCACCGTCCTGCTGGCGGTGGACTGGCTGGCACGCCTGGCCGCGCTGTGGTGGATCCCCAGCCGGTCGGCGCCGGCGGCGGCGCGCAGCTGGCTGCTGCTGGTGTTCTTCGTGCCGCTGCTCGGGCTGCCGCTGTACCTGCTGGTGGGGCAGCCCTGGCTGTCGGCGCAACGGCGGCGGCGCCAGGGCCAGGTCTCGGAAACCATCCGCGCCGGCCAGCTGCCGCAGCGCGCGCTGCGCTGGGAGCCGCCGGCCACCGGTCCTGCCGCCGAGGCCGCACCGCTGGTGGAGAAGCTGGGCGACTTCATGCCGGTGCGCGGCAACGCGGTGGAGCTGCTGGACGACTACGACGCCTCGATCGCCGCCCTGGTCGCCGACATCGATGCGGCACGCGTGCGCGTGCACCTGCTGTATTACCTGATGTTCGACGATGCAGTGGGCGAGGCGGTGGCCGACGCGCTGGTCCGCGCCGCGGCGCGCGGCGTGCGCTGCCGCCTGCTGCTGGACGCCGTCGGCGCCAAGCGCGGCTACCGCAGGTTCGCCGCCACGCTGCGCTCGGCCGGGGTGGAGGTGCACCGGATGATGCCTGGCGGCCTGCGCTGGCGGCGCAGCAGCCGCATGGACCTGCGCAACCACCGCAAGATCGCCGTCATCGACGACCACGTCGGCCACGTCGGCTCGCAGAACCTCTCCGGCAGCGTGTTCGTCCGCGGGCATCCCAACCGCGAACTGGTGGCGCGCACGCGTGGCCCGATCGTCTCCCACCTGGAGGCGGTGTTCGCCGGCGACTGGTACCTGGAAACCGGTCAGCGGCTGGACGTCTCGCCGGTGCGGCCGGTGCATCCGGACGACGTGGCCGCGCAGCTGCTGCCCAGCGGCCCGGCCTACCCGCTGGGCAATGCCGGCGACGTGGTCACCTCGCTGGTGCACCTGGCCCAGCACCGCCTGGTGCTGACCACCCCCTACTTCGTGCCCGACGACGCCACCCTGAGCGCGCTGCGCATCGCCGCCCTGTCCGGCGTGGACGTGCAGCTGGTTCTGTCGGCCACCAACAACAAGCCGGTCGTGCGCCTGGCGCAGCAGTCCTACTACGAGGAGCTGCTGCAGGCCGGGGTGCGCATCGCCCTGTACCAGCCGCATTTCCTGCACGCCAAGCACCTGAGCGTGGATGATTCGGTGGCACTGGTCAGCTCCATCAACCTGGACATCCGGTCGTTCGCACTCAACGCCGAGATCGGCCTGCTGTGCTACGACCGCGACGTGGTCGCGCGGATGCACCGGATCGAGGCCGACTACCTGGCCCACGCGCAGGAGCTGACGCTGGAACAGTGGCGGCGGAGGCCGGCGTGGCAGCGCAGCCTGGAAGGCCTGGCGCGGCTGGCCGATTCGTTCATGTAGGCGGGACGGAAGCGGCCAGCCGGTAGAATCGGCCCATGTATCCGCGCTTCGATATCGCCATCGTCGGGGGTGGCGCTGCCGGCACCCTGGCGGCGATCCAGCTGCTGCGACAGGCCACCGGTCCGCTGCGGATCGCGATGTTCGAGCCGGCACCACAGCCGGGCCGGGGCGTGGCCTACGCCACCACCCGCGCCGAGCACCTGCTCAACGTACCGGCGGCGCGGATGAGCGCGCTGCCCGACCGGCCGGACGATTTCCTGCAGTGGTATGCCGCCCAGCCGGAGCAGGCCGCGCACGCGCCGGGCTCGCTCGCCGCCCGGTTCGCCGCCAGGCGCGACTACGCACGCTACCTGGCGGCGCGCCTGCAGCAGGCGCGCGACGCCAGTCCCGCCTCGCTGGCGGTGCTGCCCTGGCAGATCACCGCACTGGATCGGGACACCGCCGGCGGCCATTGGCGGCTGCACGCACAGGACGGCGCCGCGGGCGCCGCACGCGTGCTGCTGGCGGTGGGCAACGCGCCACGGCCGCTGCCGGTCCGCGGCGCGGGCGCCCTGCCCCGGCCCGCGCGCATCGACGCCTGGGATTACCAGGCGGTGGCCGCGATCGACCCGGCCGCGCGCGTGTGCATCGCCGGCACCGGCCTGAGCATGGTCGACGTGCTGCTGACCCTCGCCGGCAACGGCCACCGTGGGCCGGTGCACCTGCTGTCACGCCATGGCTTGTTGCCGCTGGCGCATGCCGAAGGCCACGCGCTGGACGACGCCTTCGCGGTGGAGCCGCTGCACGCGCTGGGGCCGCGCCAGCGGCTGGCGCAGGTGCGCCGGGCCGTGCGCGACGCGGCCATGCGCGGCCTGCCCTGGCAAGCGGTGATGGAGCGCTTGCGTCCGCATGGCCAGGCGCTGTGGCGATCGCTGACGCCGGCCGGGCAGCGCCGCTTCCTGCGCCATGGGGCCCGCTACTGGGACATCCACCGCCACCGTATCGCCCCGGAGGCCGGCGCGCTGCTGCAGGCCTGGCTGGCCGCAGGACGCCTGCAGGTGCATCGCGCGCGGCTGGAACTGGCCGTGGCCGGCCAGCGCTGCGTGCAGCTGACCGCGCGCGCGGGCGGCGGACGGCGCCTGGTGTTCGAGGTTGACCACGTGGTCAACGCCACCGGCCTGGAGCTGCGCGTCCAGGCGATGGGCAACCCGCTGCTGGAGCAGCTGCTGGGCGAGGGCCACGCACGGCCGGGGGCGCACGGCATCGGCCTGGACAGCGATGCCGACGGCCGCCTGCTGGACGCCGCAGGCCACGCCCGCGACGACCTGCGCGTGATGGGCAGCCTGCGTATCGGCGAGGCCTGGGAAACCATTGCCGTGCCCGAACTGCGGCTGCAGGCGGCCGCGGTGGCCGCCGCGTGGACAGGCGCTCCCGGTTACGGCGCTGCCTCCCGCTGACGCGCTCCCGGCGTCGACTCAGCCGGCGGCCGGCTGCAGCGCGATCTGCGACAGCCGCAGCTGCTGTTCCGGCGCCAGCTCGACCGGCACCACCACCACGTCGGCCTCGTCGCGCGGCGGCTCGAGGGTGGCGAACTGGCTGTCCAGCAGCGAGACCGGCATGTAATGCCCGCTGCGCTGGCGCATGCGCTGCCCGATCAGCGCGGCCTCGCCCTGCAGGAACAGGAAGCGCAGCGGCAGGCCGGTGGCGCGCAGCATGTCGCGGTGGCGACGTCGCAGGCCGGAAAAAGCCAGGGTGACGCGTTCGCCGGCCGCCACGCGCCGCTGCAGGTCGGCCGCGATGCGTTCCACCCACGGCACCCGCATCGCGTCGGTCAGCGGCTGGCCGGACGCCATGTGGGCACGCGCCTGCTCGCTGTGGAAGTCGTCCGCGTCCAGGAACGTGGCGTTCCAGGCCCGTGCCAGGGCGTGCGCCAGCGTGGTCTTGCCGCTGCCGGAAACGCCCATCACCACTGCCACGCGCACTTGGCCGCTCATGTGGCCGCGTCCGCCAGCGGCAACTCCACCCGTACCCGGTAGGTGCGGCCGGCCTCCACCGGCTGCAGCAGGCCGCCTTGCAGCGGCGCGCCGTCCACGCTCACGCGTGAAGCGTCCACGCCGGCGACCCGTTCGACCTCCAGCTCGATCTGCGCGCCGCGGAAGCGCCGCCACGCGCGCGCGGCCGGCCAGTGCGAGGGCAGCTGCGGGGCGATGCGCAGGGCTGGACCTTCCCCGCGCAGGCCGAACAGCTCCTCGATCAGGCAGCGGTACAGCCAGGCGGCGGTGCCGGTGTTGAACAGCTGGCTGGAGCGCCCGGCGGTACGCGGATGCAGGCGCCAGGCGCCGCGGTAGTAGTTGGGCACGAACACCGGCAGCTGGCCGCGCTGCAGGCAATCGGCCGGGTCCGGCGCCGGCAGCATCGCGCGCAGCACCTGCCAGGCGCGGTCGGCCTCGCCGGTGCGGAACAGCGCATGCAGGTAGAACGCGGCGGCGTGGTTGTAGACCGCCCCGTTCTCGGCCGAGCCGGGGAATTTCTGGGTCAGCCGGCCCACGTCCTCGCGCATCCCGGTGTAGGGCGGATCGAGCATGGCCGCGCCGTAGGGCGACAGCAGGTGCGCGTCCACCGCCGCCAGCAGGCGCTGGCGCTGCTGCGCGTCCGGTGCGCCGCTGAGCATCGCCCAGCTTTGGGGGTTGAGGTAGATGCGGCCTTCGGTATCGGCGCGCACGCCGAAGACCACGTCGTCGTCGGTGATGCCGCGGCCGTACCAGTCGCCGTCCCACAGGTGGGTGTTGACCGCGGCATTGAATGCATCGGCACCTTCGAGGAAGGCGGCGTGCGCGCGACCGTGGCGGGCGCTGATGCCGGCCCACAGCCGCAGGGCATGTGCGGTGGCCAGCGACAGCCAGCCCGACACGCCGCGGCCCTTCCAGCCGACCATGTTCATCGGGTCGCACCAGTCGCCCTGGGCGATGTAGCTCAATCCGCGCGCATCGCGCTGCGCCAGCAGCCAGTGCATGGCGCGGTCCACGCGTTCGGCCACCGTGGCCGCGGCCCCGTCGCTGCCAGCGACCAGCTCGTCCAGCAGCGCGTCGTCGCCGGTTTCATCCAGGTAGGCCTGCAGGCACACCGGCAGCCACACGCAGTGGTCGGTGTGCGGGACCTGGTTGATGTACTTCAGCTCCGCGCCTTCGACCAGAAGGATGCCGTCGGGCATCGCGCCATCGGCTGCCTGCTGCGACAGCGCGTGCAGGAACGAGGCGCGAGCGGTGGCCGGCCGCAGGTAGGCCATGCCCATGTGGTCCTGCAGGAAGTTGCGGGTCTGCGGATCGGTGGTCAGGCGGTTGGAGTCGCCGTGGTAATAGACCTGCCGGGGAAGCCAGCGGTTGGTGAAGTGGTCCAGCCAGGCATCGGGCGAATCGATGCGCAGGCAGCCGCTTCCCTCCTCAAGGTAACGCGCGGTGGCAGCCTCGGCGGCGGCGAAACCCTCCGCCGAAAGGTGGCGCTGGCGCAGGGCCAGGGCCTCGCCCGCATCCCGGGCCGGCGCGAACAGGAAGCGCAGCTCTTCCTCCTGGCCCGACTCCAGCGCCAGCCGGTACTGCAGCGCGGTGGTGGGCGTCTCGTACAGCGCGTCGCCGCCGGCCAGCTGCTCGCGCTGGACCACGGCGTCCGGCGCATGCAGCCCGCCCTGGCCTTCGAACGCGGACTGGTTCGCCTCCCAGGCGTCGGGTGCGCGCTCGTGCAGCAGCACGGTCATGTCCTTGAACTCGCGCTGGCGGAACCAGTCGGCGACCTTCTGGTACGGGGTGACGCTGGTGCAGGCGATGCCGCCCAGGTCGTGGCGGTAGCTGCCGGCCTGGTTCATCCAGGACATGTAGCCGACCGGGAAGTAGGGGTACACGCTGACCTTGCGCGCGCGCCCGGACACGTTGCGCACGCGGATGCTCCACAGCTCGGCCACGTCCTCGGCCGCCAGGCGCACGCCCATCACCAGCTCGATGCCGTCGCACTGCACGGTCCAGCCCACGTCGCCGGCACCGATGGACAGGGCGAAGGCATCGGGCGTGCGGTTGACCGGTGCGTGCGGCGCGGAGAACAGGCCGCCGCCCTCCTCGTCGCGCACGTAGCAGAACCGCCCGGGATGGTGGGCGTAATGCGGCTGCTCCGGCTGCATGAAGGTCTTCGCCTCCAGGGTCGGCGCATGGGCGTACTTGGCTGGCTCCGGCTGCATGAACTGCGCCGTGGCATAGCCGCGGCAGTTGAGCTGCAGCAGCATCCGCCGGTTCCACAGGAAGGTGGAGGCCGCGGGCATCGCGGTGGGACTTTCCAGCACGAACCGCCGCCCATGGTCCTCGAACCGGCCCACGCCGGGTACCGCATCCCTGTCGACCATCGTGCTCATGCCTGCGCCTCCCGACGCGATGCCAGTTCGGATTGGATTTGCGCCAGAGACGCGTCGGTGAGCGGGTAGGCGCGCATCACCCAGCCGGCCAGCAGCGCGACCACGCCGGGGATCACCGTCAGCAGCAGCAGGATGCCCAGCTGCGAGGCGTCGGACTGCGCCTGGTTGGCGACATAGCCCATGCCCGCGAGCATCCAGGCGATGGTGGCCGAGGCCAGCGCGCCGCCGAGCTTCTGCGAGAAGGTGGCGGCGGCGAAAGTCATGGCGGTGGCGCGGCGGCCGGTCTTCCACTCGGTGTAGTCGGCGCAATCGGCGTACATCGAGAACGCCAGCGGCGACTTGGGCCCGAGCAGCAGGCCCACCAGGGTGTTGAGCGCGAGCATCACCCAGATCTGCTCGCGCGGGACGAAATACATCGCGCAGGAAATCACGCCCACGCCGACCATCAGCCACATCATCGCCGCGCGCTTGTCGATGAAGCGGGTCAGCACGGGAGTCAGCGCGGCGCCGACGGCCAGCGCCACCGAGTAGCAGGTCAGGAACAGCCAGGTCAGGTCCGGGCGGTCGACGTAGTACTTGAGGTAGTAAACCAGCGAGCCGCTGCGCATGACGATGGTGACCATGATCACCAGCGCCAGCACGAACAGCACCAGCCAGGGCCGGTTGTGCAGCAGGTCGGCGATGTCCTGGCGCACCGCGCTGCGCTGCTGCGGCGGTGGCTGGATGCGCTCGCGGGTGCTGGCGAACACGACCAGGAAGGCGAGGCTGGCGACCAGGCCGTACAGGCCCAGGGTCAGCTGCCAGCCGAGCTGTTCGTCACCGCCGCCGGTCCAGTCCACCAGCTTCAGGGTCAGCGCATTGACCACCGTGGTGCCGGCGAAGGCGGCGATGAACCGGAAGCTCACCAGGGTGGTGCGCTGCTGGCTGTCGGAGGTGATGACCCCGCTCAGCGCCGAGTACGGCATGCTCATCACGGTGTAGGCCAGCATCATCAGGCTGAAGGTGACGTAGGCCCACACCAGCTTGCCGCCATCGCTGGTGTCGGGAACGGTCCAGGTCAGCACGCCGGCGGCGGCTAGCGGCAACGCGCCGAACAGCAGGTACGGGCGAAACCGGCCCCAGCGGGTGCGGGTGCGGTCGGCCATCGCGCCCATCAGCGGGTCGGTCACCGCGTCGAGGATCTTGGTGACCAGCATCATCGTTCCCACCGCCGCGGCCGCCAGGCCCATGACGTCGGTGTAGAACAGCAGCAGGAAGGCGGAAATGTTCGCCCAGTAGAGGTTGAAGCCGAAATCGCCAAAGCCGTAGCCGGCCTTCTCCCGCAAGGACAGGCGGACGGACGGCGCGGCCGCGGGCGCCCCGGTGGCGCCGGCCGTGTTGTGGTCGTGCTGCATTCCCACTCCCTATGCAGGGGCCCCGTTGCGGGCCCGGTGACACGTCTGACAGCGTTGTCAGATTGCGCGTATATGGGGTCCGAGGCAAGCGCCCCACCATGCGCCGCAGTACACTCGCGGACCGGGTGAGGGGGGAGATCGACCAGGTGTCGAGCTGGATCCTGCTGCTGGTGTCGGTGGGCTACGCGGCGCTGCTGTTCACGGTGGCGTGGTGGGGCGACCGCAGGCCGCTGTACCCCAACCGCCCCTGGCTGCGGCCGGTCGTGTACAGCCTGGCCCTGGCCGTCTACTGCTCCTCCTGGACCTTCTACGGCGCCGTCGGCAGTGCGGTGCGCAATGGCATCGGCTACCTACCCATCTACCTGGGCCCGATCCTGCTGATGCTGTTCGGCTGGCGGATCATCGAGCGGCTGGCGCTGATCGCGCGCAGCCAGAACGTGGTGTCCATCGCCGACTTCATGTCCGCCCGCTATGGCCGCTCGCGGCGGCTGGCGGCGCTGGTGGCGGTGATCGCGCTGGTCGGCATCATTCCCTACGTCGCGCTGCAGTACAAAGCCGTGGCCATGAGCCTGGCGGTGCTGTCCGGCCAGCATGTCGAACAGGCGGCCGTGCTGGCCGACCCGGCGCTGTACGTGGCCCTGCTGATGGCGCTGTTCGCGGCCCTGTTCGGCACCCGTCAGGTGGATGCCACCGAGCACCACCACGGCATGATGCTGGCCATCTCGCTCGAATCGCTGGTCAAGCTGGTGGCGATGATCGCGGTGGGCGTGTTCGCGTGGCTGTGGCTGCGCGGCCACGACCTGCGGGTTACCGATTCGGCCCGCGAGCTGTTCGCGCAGGCCCCGCCGATGGGCTTCGTGGCCCAGACCCTGCTGAGTTTCCTGGCCATCGTGTGCCTGCCACGCCAGTTCCAGGTGGCGGTGGTCGAATGCGGCGACGTTGGCGACATCCGCCGCTCGCGGTGGATGTTCGGCGGCTACCTGCTGCTGGTGACGCTGATGGTGGTGCCGATCGCCGGCGCCGGCGTGGCCCTGTTCGGAAGCAACCCGGCCGTGGCCAGCGACACCTTCGTGCTGGCCCTGCCGCTGTCGGAGGGCAACAACGCGCTGGCCCTGGCGGCCTACGTGGGCGGCTTCTCCGCCGCCACCGGCATGGTGATCGTGGCCAGCATCGCGCTGGCGACGATGGTATCCAACGACCTGGTGATGCCGCTGCTGCTGCGCCGCGGCTGGGGCGAGCGCCACGCCGCCGCGGACGTGGCCTCACTGGTGTTGTGGGTGCGGCGTGCGGCGATCCTGCTGCTGTCGCTGTGCGCGTACGGCTATTACCGCTGGATCGGCGGCGACACCGCGTTGGCCGCCTATGGCGTGATGGCCTTCGTGGCGGTGGCGCAGTTCGCGCCGGGCCTGATCGGCGGCCTGTACTGGCGCGGCGCCAGCCGCCGCGGCGTGGAGATCGGCCTGGTGGTGGGCTTTGCCACCTGGATCTACACCCTGCTGCTGCCGGCACTGACCCGCTCGGGCCTGTTCGGCGCCGGCTGGCTGGCCGACGGGCCGCTCGACCTGTACTGGCTGCGCCCGGAGCAGCTGTTCGGGCTCAGCGGCTGGGATCCGGTCACCCACGGCGCGTTCTGGTCGCTGCTGCTCAACGCCGGGGTGATGATGGTGGTGTCCGCCCGCTGGCGCCCCAGCGTGGACGAACGCCTGCGGATCGCCCCGTTCCTGGACCCGTACGCGGAGCGGCAGACGCTCTCGCGCGGCGAGCTGTCGGGCAATGTCAGCGTCGGCGACCTGCTGGCGCTGGCCAAGCGCATCGTCGGCGAACGCCATGCGCGGCGGGCGTTCGCCGAACAGGGCGCTGAACTGGGCGGTGGCCTGCACCCGGCCGCGGCCGCCGACCGCGCCTGGATCCAGTTCACCGAACGGTTGTTGGCCGCCTCCATCGGCGCGGCCTCCGCGCGCCTGGTGCTGACCTCGGTGCTGCGCGGCTCGGGCATGCACCTGGACGAGGTCATGTCGCTGCTGGACGAGGCCGGCCAGGAGCTGCGCTTCAACCGCGAGATCCTTTCCACCACCCTGGAGAACATCAGCGCCGGGGTCAGCGTGGTCGACCCGGACATGCGCCTGGTCGCGTGGAACCGCCGCTACCAGCAGATGTTCGGTTACCCGGCCGGCATGCTCTACGTCGGCCGGCCGGTGGCCGACCTGATCCGCTACAACGCCGAGCGCGGCGAGCTGGGCGACGGCGACGTCGACCTGCACGTGAGCAAGCGGATCGAGCACATGCGCGCCGGCACCCCGCACGTGTTCGAGCGGGTGCGCGCCGACGGCACCGTGTTCGAGATGCGCGGCCAGGCGCTGCCCGGCGGTGGCTATGTCACCAGTTACAACGACATCACCGCCTACAAGCACGCCGAGCAGGCGCTTCGCGAGGCCAACGAGACGCTCGAGCAGCGCGTGGCCGCGCGCACCCGCGAGGCGGAGGAGGCGCAGCAGTCGCGCACGCGCTTCCTGGCCGCGATCAGCCACGACGTGCTGCAGCCGCTCAACGCCGCGCGCCTGTTCGCGTCGGCGCTGCGCGACGGCAGCCAGGACGACGTCGAGCAGCGCCACCTGGCCGAGCGGGTCGATGCTTCGCTGCGCGCGGCCGAGGAGCTGCTGGACGGCCTGCTGGACGTGTCACGGCTCGATACCGGCGCGCTGCAGGCGGAGATATCCGCCTTCGATGCCGGCGAACTGCTGCGCGAGCTGGCCGCCCAGTACGCGCCGGTCGCCGCCGGCCGCGGCCTGGACCTGCGCGTGCACGCGCGCAGCTGCCCGGTGCGCAGTGACCGCCGCCTGCTGCGGCGCGTACTGCAGAACTTCCTTGCCAACGCGCTGCGCTACACCCGCCAGGGCCGGATCGTGCTGGGCATGAGGGTGCGCGGCCAGGCGGTGGAGCTGAAGGTGTGGGACACCGGCCCGGGGATCCCGGCGCAGCACATGCGCCAGATCTACGAGGAGTTCCAGCGCTACCAGCAGCCGTTCGACTGGGGCGAGCGTGGGCTCGGCCTGGGCCTGTCGATCTGCCAGCGCATCTCGCGCCTGCTGGACCACGGCCTGGACGCACGCAGCCGGGTCGGCCGCGGCAGCATGTTCTCGATCACCGTGCCGCGCGCGGCGCATGCCACGCCGTTGCCGGCACCGGCGGTGGTGCTGCCGGGCGACAACTCGCTGGCCGGCCTGCGCGTGCTGTGCCTGGACAACGACCGCGAGATCCTCGACGGCATGCGCATGCTGCTGGGCCGCTGGCAGGCGGTCGCCATTCCGGCGGCAACCGTCGACGAGGCGCTCGAGCGCATGGCCGACAGCGCGCCGCAGGCAATGCTCGTGGACTACCACCTGCACGACCGGCTCGACGGCCTGGATGCGCTGGACGCGCTGCGCGCCGCCGGTGGCCGCATTCCCGGCGCGCTGCTGACCGCCGATGGCCGCGACGAGCTCAAGCGCCAGGCACGGTTGCGCGGCTACCGCCTGCTGACCAAGCCGGTGAAGCCCGCATCGCTGCGCGCGTGGCTGGCCGCGCAGGTGCCCGCGCCGGCGCGCAGCGACGCCTGAACGCGACCATGGTTGCCCGCGGTCGCGCGACTGGCTTACCGTGGCCGCACCCGAACACGCTCCCGCCATGACCGGCCTGCCCTTCCGCCTCCTTACCTGCCTGCTGCTGCTGTCCGTGATGGCCGGTGGCCTGGTCGCGCGCGCTGCGGCCGGGCCGGCGGCACCCATGGCGCTTGCCGCACACCTGGCGCAGGCATCCGCGCCGGACTGCCACGAGAAGGGCGCGGCGGGCGAACACGCCGCGCCGGCGGCCGATCCGGCCCCGACGCACGAGTGCTGCAGCTCGGTCGATCCCGGCAACGGCCACGACTGTGGCGCGGGGTGTGCCTGCCCCCCTGCCGCGGCGGCCATGGTCGCGGTACCGCCACGCGATTTCGCGGTTGCGCCGCAGCCGGTGCGTCCGCCCGGGCCCGCACGCGGCGACCCCGGGCGCGCCACCGCACCCGGCCACCGCCCGCCGATCGCCTGATCCGGTTTTGCCGATGCTGCGCAGTGGCCACCGCCGCTGCCCGTTTCCCGTGCGTGCGCGCCCGCCGCGCGCGCCATTTACCGGACTTCCTCATGCGTTCCTTCCGAGATCCTCCCGCCGCCTCACCGGCGTCGGTGTCACGCCGCCGCTTCGTCCAGGGACTGGCCCTGGCCGGTGTGGCCGGCTCCGGGCTGCTGCGCGCGCCCGCCCTGGCCATGACCCCCGCGGTGCTCCACGGCCGCGATTTCGACCTGTCCATCGGCGCGACACTGCTCGACATCACCGGCCGTCCGCGTCCCGCGGTGGCGGTCAACGGCAGCATCCCTGCTCCACTGCTGCGCTGGCGACAGGGTGACACCGTCAGCGTGCGCGTCAGCAACCGCCTGCCCGACGCGCCCAGCTCGATCCACTGGCACGGCATCCTGCTGCCGGCCAACATGGATGGCGTACCGGGCATGAGCTTCGACGGGATCGCCCCGGGCGAGAGCTGGCTGTACCGCTTCACCCTCAGGCAGTCCGGCACCTACTGGTACCACAGCCACTCGCTGTTCCAGGAACAGGCCGGGCTCTACGGGCCGATCATCGTCGACCCGTTGCAGCCGCCGCCCTACCGGTACGACCGCGAGCACGTGCTGCTGCTGTCGGACTGGACCGACCTGGCGCCCGACGCGCTGTTCCGCCGGCTGAAGAAGGCGCCGTCGTACGACAACCTCTACAAGCGCACCGCCGGCGACTTCGTGCGTGATGCGCGCCAGCACGGCGTGCGCGCCACGCTCGCCGACCGCGGCATGTGGGGGCGCATGCGGATGACGCCGACCGACCTGTCCGACGTCAACGGCAACACCTACACCTACCTGCTCAACGGGCAGCCACCGGCCGCCAACTGGACCGGCACGTTCCGGCCCGGCGAGAAGGTGCTGCTGCGCCTGATCAACGCCGGGGCGATGACCTATTTCGACGTGCGCATCCCGGGACTGAAGATGACCGTCGTCGCCGCTGACGGCCAGTACGTGCACCCGGTGACCGTGGACGAGCTGCGCATCGCCGCGGCCGAGACCTACGACGTGATCGTCGAGCCGTCCGGGCAGGACGCCTACACGATCTTCGCCCAGGACATGGGGCGCACCGGTTTTGCCCGCGGCACCCTGGCGGTGCGCCATGGGCTGGCCGCGCCGGTCCCGCCGGTCGATCCGCGGCCGCTGCTGACGATGGCGGACATGGGCCATGGCGACCACACCGGCCATGCCGTACACGGCGGGGCGCACGACGCGCCCGCACCGGTGCAAGGGGGCCACGACGCGCACGGCGGCCACGCCGCGCACGCTGCGCAGGCCATCCACCGGACCCAGGCCCCCCAGGCAGGCCACGCTGCGCATGGCGTCCATGACGGCCATGCCGTGGCTGCGCCGCCGGCTCCGGTGGTGCACCCGCGCAGCGAGGCGGGAAACCCGCTGGTGGACATGCAGTCCTCGCCTACGGGCCCGCGCCTGGACGACCCCGGTATCGGCCTGCGCGACAACGGTCGCCGGGTGCTGGCCTACGCCGACCTGCGCAGCCTGTTCGACGACCCGGATGGCCGCGAGCCCGGCCGCGAGGTCGAGCTGCACCTCACCGGGCACATGGAGAAGTTCGCGTGGTCGTTCGACGGGATCCCGTTCGCGTCGGCCGAGCCGCTGCGGTTGAACTACGGCGAGCGCATGCGCATCGTGCTGGTCAACGACACGATGATGCAGCACCCGATCCACCTGCATGGGCTGTGGAGCGACCTGGAGGATGCCCAGGGCAGCTTCCAGGTCCGCAAGCACACCGTGGACATGCCGCCGGGTACGCGACGCAGCTACCGCGTGCGCGCCGACGCGCTGGGCCGCTGGGCCTACCACTGCCACCTGCTCTACCACATGGAGGCGGGCATGATGCGCGAGGTGCGCGTGGAGGAAGCCGCATGAGCCGCCACCCGATGCCGGTCCTGCTGCTCGCGCTGCTGCCGGCCGCGCTCCCGGCCGCGCCACAGGATCCGGATCATGGCGGCGCGCACGCCCACCATGCGCCCGCCATGGCCCAGTCCACGCCCGGCGCAGACGGCCGGCACGCGACACAGGCGCCGGCCACGGAGCCAGGCGCCGCAGATCCGGCCCATGCCCATCACCACCATGCGCAGGAAAGCCCGCCGATGGCGCATGCCCATGGCATGGCGGACGGCGCGTCCTGTCATTCCGGCCATCCGGACGCCCCCGCCGCGGCGGACGACCACGGCCACCGTGCGCTGTCCCACGCCGCGCACGGCCATGGGCCAGCACGGGAAGCCGCCACCGGCCACGATCCCCATGCCAGCCACGGCGTCCCCGCTCCGTCGGTTCCCACCGGTGGCGCCGGGCACGCCGCCGCTGGTCACGCCGCTGCGGCGCACGATACGCGACCCTCCCCAAGCCACGGCCACGCCCGCCCGCACAACCCCGCAACGCACGCGCCCGGCCACCACGCGCACCCGGCGCAGGCGCTGCCGCGCGAGCCGATCCCGATACCGACCGACGCCGACCGGGCCGCGGCATTCCCGCCGCTGCGCCACGGCCATGTCCATGGCGGCGGCATCCACGGCCTGGTACGGGTCGACCGGCTGGAAGCCTGGGATGCCGCGCCCGGCGCCGGCCAGGCCTGGGAGCTCCAGGGCTGGGTGGGTGGCGATGTCCAGCGGCTGTGGCTGCGCAGCGAGGGCGAGCGCCAGGCCGGCCACCTGGCGTCGGCCGACCTCGAGCTGCTCTACGGTCGCGGCACCGGCGCGTGGTGGGACGTGGTCGCCGGCGTGCGCCAGGATTTCGGCCCCGGCGACAACCGCCGCTGGGCGGCGATCGGCGTGCAGGGCATGGCGCCCTACAAGCTGGAGGTCGCCGCCACCGCCTACTTCGGCAGCGGCGGCCAGAGTGCGTTGCGCGCCGAGGTGGAGTACGAGCTGCCACTGGGCGCACGCCTGGTGCTCGAGCCGCAGGTGGAGCTGGAGTTCCATGGCCGCGACGACCCTCGCCATGCCACCGGCGCGGGGCTGTCGTCGGCCGAGGGCGGGCTGCGCCTGCGGTGGGTCGTGACGCCCCGCGTTGCGCCCTACCTCGGCCTGGTCCATGAGCGCAGCTTCGGCGACACCCGGCGCTATCGCCAGGCCGCCGATGGCCACGGGCGCGACACGCACTGGGTGGCGGGCCTGCGCTGGTGGTTCTGAGCGGGTGGTTCCGGGCTGGAAGGGGGCGCCCCGGCGCCCCGGCTCAGCGATGCGGTCCGGCGCGGCGCAATGCGTCCAGCTGCGTGAACAGCTCGACCGTGGCCTGGTAGGCCTGGTCGAGCGCGACCAGATGTTCGGGATCGCCGTCGCGGCGATATGCATGCAGGGCGAACCCGACCATGTTGAGCCGGTTGCGCAGCCCATGCAGCAGCAACTCCTCCTCGTCTGGAATGCTCACTCGTACGGCCTCCTGCAATGCATCCACGCCGTGACGCCGGGAAACGCCGGCGCCTTGGCAATCCCTTCGCGCACGCGGGCGCCCATGCTGGGCATCGCGGCGTGACGGCCGCGGCAACCGTCCCGCCGGAACCGGGCGACGCGGTGCCGCCACCGCGCGTCCAGCACGCCCGGCAACCGTGGGATTGGCAGGTTCACGCCCGACCACGGCCCATGTGCGGGTCCGACCGGTGCCACCACGCCCTCGCGCTCAGGCGTGCTGCCCGGAAGCGTGGGCCGGTGCCGGGGCGAGCCCGGCCGGAAAGAGGGTGGCGCCGCCGATGGCTGCGGCATGGCTCGCGGCGGCCCGGCGCGCGCCTTCCCTGCCATGGTGCCGTTGCAGCAGGCTGAAGCGGTCGTCCAGGGCCGAAGCCAGGTGCGCCGTTGTGCGCAGGGTCTCGCCCGCCCCGACGCCCTGGCGGTCGACCACCAGCACCTGGCGGCCCTCGCGCAGGAGGCAGACCGCGGTGGTGAGGCCGGCAATGCCTGCGCCGATGACGACAACGTCGTGCATCCCCTCGACGGGCCTGTCCTCGAACCAGGCGGCCACCGCGTCACCGACGGGGGCCCAGACCGGAATCGTGCGAGCGGTAGACATGCAGGCTCCTTTGACTGTCACCGTATTACTGCCGCTGTGCGGCCCACCACCTGCCCGGAACACCGTCGAACGCGCCCTTCAGCCTGCGGCGCGCCCGGTACCCCGCGCTTCAGGGCGAGGCAGCGCGACCGCGGTCGTCGTCGCGGCGCGCCAGGTGGTTGTAGATCGTACGTACGCTGATGCCGAGCGCGCGTGCGGCGGCGGCCTTGTCGTTGCCGAAGTGGGCCAGCGTGGCATCCACCGCCCGCTGCTCCAGCTCCGCCAGCGGTGTGCCTACAGGGAAGTTGATGCTGGCCGCATCCCCTCCCTGCAGGGCGGGCGCGCTGCCGATCGGTTCGACATGCAGCAGGGTGGAGCGCTGCATCAGATACGCCCCGGTCACGGCTGCACGCAGCTCGCGCACGTTGCCAGGCCAGGCGTGGCGCAGCAGCGCGCGGTCCGCTCCGGGCGCCAGACGCTTCTCCTGCCCGTACTGGGCATTGAGCTGCTGGATGAAAAGCTCGGCCAGGGTCACCGCATCCTCACCACGCTCGCGCAGCGGCGGCACGCGCAGCGTCAGCGCAGACAGCGCGTAGTAGAGGTCCTCGCGCAGCAGCCCTGCGGCGATCGCACGCAGGGGATCGGCGCCGACGCACAGCAGCAGCCTCGGCGGCTGCGCATCGTCCTGCAAGGGGAGAGGGTGCCGCCCTTCAAGGACGGCCAGCAGACGCGCCTGTACATGCAGCGGCAGGCGCTCGACGCCGCCCACCAGAAGGCTGCCACCCGCCGCCCTGCTGAAGGCGGACTCACCGGCCACCCCGCCCAGAAGGGCCTGTTCGGCCCTCGCCGGTTCGTACTGCTCGCAGTCGCACACCACGAACGGACCTTCGCGCCCGCCCGCAGCGTGGATGGCGCGGGCCACCGGCAGCCGGCCGCTGCCCTGCTCGCCATGGATCAGCACCGGCGCCTCGCTGGAGGCGACACGCATCACCGTATCGGCGAGCCGGCGCATGGCGACCGAGCCGCCGGCCAGTTCATCGGCGTCTCCGGTACCGGGCCAGTGCCGGCGACCGATACGGCGCAGCAGCGCCTGCAGCTGTTCAGGCCGGAACGGCTTGACCAGGTACTCCACCACCGGTGAGGAGATCGCGCGTACGGCGGTATCCACGCTTGGCCGCCCGGTCGCCACGACGATATGCCCGTGCTGGGCGAGGTCCAGGTCGTCCAGCAGGTCCATGCCGTTGCCGTCCGGCAACGTGAGGTCCAGCAGGATCAGGTCGGTGCCGTGATCGCGTACGAAAGCGCGGGCCTCGGCCAGGGTCGCGGCCAGCTGCACGCCACATCCCTCGTCCGCTGCCAGCTTGCCGGCGGCACGTGCAAATCCGGCGTCGTCGTCGACGATCAGGACAGTGGGGGTCATCAGCAACCTCGGTATCGCGGAAGGCAGCATGCGGCGCTGCCGGTTAAGTGCAGGTCATCACGGGGGCCTGCTGCCGAGCGGACGCGGTGATGCCGGGCGGTCCCGTGCCCGGGAGGCCGCCCGCTCATGCAAGACGACCGTCGACTTACTGGGTCGGCGGCCGGGTCGGCGCGGGTGTGGTGACCGGCTCCCGCGCAGGGTCGGGCGCGGTGTCCACGCAGTTGGGGTCGTTCTCGGCGCACGTAACGGGCATGGCCGGGTCGGTGCCCGTCGGGGTAGTGCCCGTGGGGTTGGTTCCTTCCGCCGGCGGCATCGACGGATCGGCCGCGGCCGGATACGGGTCGCTCGCGGCTTCCGGGGTGGTCGCAGTCCGGTCTGCCGGCGCCGACATGGCATCGGTTCCGGCCGGTTCAACAGTGTCCTCGCGCCGATCGCAGGCGGCGGTGGCGAGCACCAGCACCGCGCACAAGAGGGGGATTCGCATGGCATCACTCCTGGGTGCCGCACATGCGGCCAGACCATCAGAACGCGCGGGCGTGTTCGATGCCGTGAATGCGTGAAGCTACCGGCATGCAACCGCGGCGGGGCATGCACGCCGCCGTTTTACCTGGCATCCACGCCAACCGGCCCACAGTGGCGTCCCGCGTCAGCGCCGCTGATGACACCTGCCATGCCACATCCCCCTATCGCACCTGCGGGAACCCGCCTTCCGCCTTCGCGCCTGCAGCACCTGCTGCCCGAGCTGGCGCGACATGTCGTCAGTGACGCATCCCCGCTCGCCTGGCGCCCTCCGCAGCCCGGCAGCTCCCCGCCTCCACGCTGGCATCCAGAGGAGCGCGCCCGGTGAACGACACGACACGTCCGCCCACCCCTTCCTCCGCGCCCGGCGCCGGTGTACAGCCCGGCAAGCGCCAAAGCGAGGAGCGCAACGACCCGGACGTGCAGCCGGGGGCCCGCAAGGGTCGCCAGGAACCGCCCTACGTACACCCCGAGCCGTCGCATGGACCTGGCAAGGGATAGGCGGCGCAAGGCTCCTGCCCTGCTGGTGATCGACATGATCAGCCGGTTCGACTTCCCGGATGGCGGACGCATGGCGACGGCGGCGCGGCGCATCACTCCGGCCTTGGTGCGCCTGCGCGACCGCTTCGACAGCGCCGGTGCGCCCGTGATCCACGTCAACGACAATTTCGCCGACTGGCGCGGGGAGTTCCGCGACCTGGTGGCCTCATGCATTGAGGCCGGCGGCATCGCCGCCGACATCGCCACCCGGCTTGCACCGCGGCCGGACCATTACCACGTGCTCAAGCCGAAGCACTCCGCGTTTGCATGCACGGCGCTTCCCGTGCTGTTGGGCGAGCTGGGGGTGCGCCGCCTGGTGGTTGCCGGCATCGCTGCCGATTCCTGCGTACTGGCGACCGTCCAGGACGCGAACATGCGCCAGTATGAGGTCTGGGTGCCCGGCGATTGCGTCGCCTCGCGCCACCCGGAACGGCGCCGCGAGGCATTGTCGCTGATGTCGCGCTCACTGAATGCCCGCACCACCACCAGTGGGCGCGTCAGCGGTCTCTTTCCCGCGTAACGACGTCCCACGGCCATGCCGCCGGCGACGGCCCATGGAAGCGGGGCGACCGCAACGCAGTCGCCCCGTCGGGTCCGGCTACTTCTGGACCGGCGTGGTGGTGCCCGCGCCGGGGCCGGCACCCAGGTCCGCCCCGGTAACCGGATCGACATCGGGGCGTGAGGCGGTCCGCGCGGCCATCGTCTTGAGGGCCTTGGCCTCCCTGGTGGACAGGTCCACCACCGCTTCGCCCTCGCCGCCGTCCACCGCGGCCTGGCGTTCGCGCTCGGAAACAACCTCCCATTGCGGGCCGCTGTTCCACGGACCCTCGGTATCCCCCGGTCCCTGCGACATGTCGAAGTAGGTGTCGACGAAACGCGGGTCGCCCGGCAGCTTGCCCGGCGGGAAGTTGGGCTCCATGGAGTACAGCGCCTTCTCGAACGACTTCTGGTGCGCAACCTCGCGGGTCATCAGGAAGGTCAGCGCATCCTTGATGCCCGGATCATCGGTGACGTTGATCAGCCGCTCGTAGACGATCTTGGCGCGTGCCTCGGCTGCGATGTTGGACCGCAGGTCCGCGGCCGGCTCGCCGATCGAATCGATATAGGCGGCCGTCCACGGCACGCCGCTGGAGTTGACCAGCGCCGGACCACCGCCATACAGGATCTGCTGGGTGTGGCTGGTGCTGTTCTGGGTGAGGTTGCGCATCTCCATCGCCTCCTCCATTCCCTCCGACAGCACGGCCTTCGGGCCACGATTGAGCAGCGCGACGATCGAACCGATGATCTCGAGGTGGCTGAGCTCCTCGGTGGCGATGTCGTAAAGCATGTCCTTGCGACCGGGGTCGTTGTCGCCCAGAGCCTGGGTGAAGTAGCGCATCGCCGCGGCAAGCTCGCCCTGCGGGCCGCCGAACTGCTCCAGCATCAGCGTCGCTAGATCCGGATTCGGACGGGCGACGCGCACGGTGTACATCAGGCGCTTGTTGTGGATGAACATGGGATCTCCTTGGGCTTTGATGCGCGGATCAGCGCTTGGCGGTGACGCCTTCGGTGCCTTCACGTGCGAGGAAGGCGAGGATCACGGACTCCTGGTGCTCGAGCAGCCACTCGGCCATGGCAACCTCCTCCCGCAGGATCGCCTCGCACGTGTTGGCGATGTCGGCCCGGCCAGCCTGTCGCGCGGCCACGACCAGCGCGCGGTATGACGCGATTTCCATATGCTCGAAGGCGTAGCTGATGCCGACGCCCTTGGCGACCTCATCGCTCATCATCGCGTTGCCGGCCGCATGCATCGATGCCATCACGTTGGCCATCGCGCTCTTGGCCAGCGGCGTGGAGCCGCCAAGCTGCCCGATGCAGTCCTCCAGCCTCGAGGACTGCTGCCGCGTTTCCTGCACGTGCGCCTCGATGCGGCCGCGCAGCTCCGGGTAATGTTCGAGTCGGCCGGCCATCGCTTCGAGCATGGTCTCTGCCTCCTGCTCCATGGCGTAGGCGTCCTGCAGCCACATCAGCAGCCGCTCTTCTGTCGTGCGTGTGGTCATGTCATCTCCCTGGGACGGTTCGGCGACGTTCGACCATGGGCGTGCCGCAGTGCAGGGACCGTGGCCCGTCGATGCAGGGGTTGCACGGCAAATGGCGTGGAATGCGGACCGGCCACCCTTCGCCCTCACCGGTGGCCCACGCGTGCTACCCCGGCACGTGTCCGGTTTGGCGGCGATCTCCGATAGCTCGGACCGCACGCCGCTGGCGCTCGGGAGGCGGAGCGGTGCGCTGTCGCGCGAACGGCCTCATGGTGCGTTTTGCCTCCCGGGCATGCGTGACGGGGCCGCCATCGCCGGAAGACCGTACCGGTACGCCGCTGCGGAGCTACGGCGATCCTGCGGCTTCGGAGCTGACCCGATTCAGGCGCCAGCCACATCCAGCCGCCGCCGTTCACGGCGGCTGGCGCGACGGATGCCCATCATCGGGGTGCCGTAACACCGGGCCTCCGGGAGGCTCACATGACAGACGAACGCACGACCGGCTTTGCCGAACTCAAGGCAGTGGCACTGGACATCCTGCAGAGCGGCAGACACCAGCCAGGCGCCGGGCAGGGCCACAACGACCAGGAGAGCCAGCACATGCAGACCCGCGATCCGCACCGCTCCGCCCCCGACGATGCGCGGGCGGAAAATCCCCCCAGCCACGACCGGCAGTCACAGGGGGTACCTGAGTCCGACCCGCAGGGTCGCGCGGGCGGGCGCGAGGATCCGGCGTTGGCCACCGGTGAGGACCGCCAGCAGGACGCCGGGGCCGGAGCCGAGGCAGCCACGACAACCGATGCCAACCACACGTCATGGCCGCCGGCTGATTGGAACGCCCAGGGCAATGCGCACCGCCACGGGCAGGAACGCGAGGGCCATGGACCGGGAGGCTACGAGGACAGGTCGCGCGAACTTCGCGATTTCGGCCCCGGTCCGGAAGGCTCCACCACCGAGGCCTGGCGCACGTATGAGAACGCCGACGCGGAGGACCGTGGCAAGGGAGAGGACAATGATCCGACCGTCGACTCCGGCCGCGACTGAACCGTGACGCAGGCAGGGCGGCATCACCGGACGGGTGTGCCCCCTCCTGCGGGAACTGAAAAAAGGGCCGGTTCACGACGAGCCTCGCGGGCGTCAGCGCGGCATGGGTGAAATGCACACCATGCGGCGCTTCCGGCGCGTGCAGCTGGGGATGCCACACGTTCTCCATCTCCGGGCGCATTGACGCCGCGGAACCAGTCAACCGCCGAGGGGAATCGTTCGGTGTGCAGGGGATAGGCAACCGGGAACGGTCGCCATGCACGCTGGCGACATCATTTTCCTGAATTGCTCAGCAGAAAGCTGTCGGGGGGGTGCCGGACGCATGTCGGGATTGCCCCTACAGCACCGGCGTTCCGTGCGATGCGGTACCAGACCTGACCGCCACCCGGGCCCCCTGCTCCAGATGGCCGCGGCGCCTCGGTGGTGGGCCCACCAGGATTCGAACCTGGAACCAAGGGATTATGAGTCCCCTGCTCTAACCGTTGAGCTATAGGCCCGCGAGGTCGGGGAGTGTAGAGGAGCGGGGCGCCGGGCGGCCAGCCAGCCCGGCTCCCCAGATACGAAGAGGGCCCCTTCCGGAGCCCTCTTCATTCCATCGCAGCGTGGCTTACTCGATGTCGAGGAAGCTGCGCAGCTGCTCGGAGCGGCTGGGATGGCGCAGCTTGCGCAGCGCCTTGGCCTCGATCTGGCGGATGCGCTCGCGGGTGACGTCGAACTGCTTGCCGACTTCCTCAAGGGTGTGGTCGGTGTTCATGTCGATGCCGAAACGCATGCGCAGCACCTTGGCCTCCCTCGGGGTCAGGCCCGCGAGCACGTCGCGCACCGTCTCCATCAGGTTGGTGTTGGTGGTCGAATCGATCGGGGACTCCACGTTGGTGTCCTCGATGAAATCGCCCAGGTGCGAGTCCTCGTCGTCGCCGATCGGGGTCTCCATGGAGATCGGTTCCTTGGCGATCTTCATGACCTTGCGGATCTTGTCCTCGGGCATGTCCATTTCCTTGGCCAGCTCCTCCGGCGTGGCCTCGCGGCCGTACTGCTGGAGCATCTGCCGGGAAATGCGGTTCAACTTGTTGATCGTCTCGATCATGTGCACCGGGATGCGGATGGTGCGCGCCTGGTCGGCGATCGAGCGGGTGATCGCCTGGCGGATCCACCAGGTGGCGTAGGTCGAGAACTTGTAGCCGCGGCGGTATTCGAACTTGTCGACCGCCTTCATCAGGCCGATGTTGCCCTCCTGGATCAGGTCCAGGAACTGCAGGCCGCGATTGGTGTACTTCTTGGCGATGGAGATCACCAGGCGCAGGTTGGCCTCGACCATCTCCTTCTTGGCCTTGCGTGCCTTGGCCTCGCCATAGGCGAGCTGGCGGCCGATCTCGCGGATGTCGGACAGGTCCAGGCACACGGCCTGCTCCACCGCGATGGTGGCCTGCTGCTCGGCGACGATCTGGTCCTTGACGTCGCGTAGTGCCGAAGACCACTTCTGCTTGCGCTTGAGGACCTCGTCCACCCATTCCAGGTTGACCTGGTTGCCGTCCCACGCGCGGATGAAGTCCTTGCGCGGCATCCGGGCGACATTGGTGGCCAGGTGCAGCACGCGGCGCTCGCGGTCCTTGACCTCGGTCAGCACGTCGCGCAGCTTGCGCACCAGCACGTCGGTCAGCGGCAGCGGCAGCTTGAAGGTCACGAACTGCTCGGCCATGTCGGCACGCAGCTTGATCACCTTCTTGTCCTGGGCACCGCCCTTGGCGTGGGCCTTGCGGAACTTGGCGTAGTCGGCGGCCAGCTGCTCCATGCGGCGCGCCACCTCGGCCGGGTCCGGACCGGTCGGACCGGCCTCCGCCTCGTCCTCGGTGGCCACTTCCTCTTCTTCCTCGTCCTCGTCGCCGGCATCGCCATCGGCGGCGGCGCTGTCGTCGACGGCGGCGGCCGGCTCCGGGGTTTCGTCGAGCAGGTCGTTGAAGCCGACCACCACCTCGGCCAGGCGCTTCTTGCCGGCCTTGTGCAGTTCGTACTCCTCCAGCAGCGCCTCGATCGTCGCCGGCACGGCGCCGAGCGCGGCCTGGACCTGGCCCAGGCCTTCCTCGATGCGCTTGGCGATGGCGATCTCGCCCTCGCGGGTCAGCAGTTCGACCGTGCCCATCTCGCGCATGTACATGCGCACCGGGTCGGTGGTGCGGCCCCCCTCGGAATCCAGCGCCGTCAGCGCGGCAGCGGCCTCCTCGGCCGCGGTGTCGTCGATCTCGCGGTTGCCGGTGTTGCCGTCGTTGAGCAGCAGGGTCTCGGCATCCGGCGCAACCTCATGGACATCGATGCCCATGCCGTTGATCATGCCGATGATGTCTTCGATCTGCTCCGGATCGACCAGGTCGTCGGGCAGGTGGTCGTTGACCTCGGCATAGGTCAGGTAGCCCTGCTCCAGGCCCTTGCTGATGAGCTGCTTGATTTCGGATTGGGCTGGACGTTCGTTGGCCATGCGCGGCGCCACCGGTCTCTGGAAGGGGTGAAGTGAACCTAGCATTATAACAGGCTGGGCTACTCCTGGCCCGGCCGCCCTTTCACATCAATGACTTGCGCGCCGGGTTGTTCAGCTGGCGCGGCGGGACTCATGCCCTCAGCAGGAACGTGACCGGCCCGTCGTTGACCAGGCTCACCACCATATGGGCGCCGAAGCGCCCGGTTTCCACCCTGCCGGGCAGCAGCCCGGTGCAGGCCTGCACCAGCTGGTTGAAAACCCGTTCAGCTTCTTCCGGAGGCGCGGCCGTGCTGAAGCCCGCGCGCATGCCCGACCCGGTGTCCGCGGCGAGGGTGAACTGGCTGACCAGCAGCAGTCCCCCGCCGGTGTCGGCCAGCGAGCGGTTCATCCGTCCGGCCTCGTCGGCGAATACCCGGTAACCGGCCAGCCGCCGGGCCATCCGGTCGACCGCGGCGGCATCGTCGCCCGGCTGGATCCCGGCCAGCGCCAGCAGCCCGGAGCCGACCTGGCCTACCACCGCCCCGTCGACTTCGACCGAGGCGCGGGTGACACGCTGGATCAGGACAAGCATGCGGTTCCTCCGGGGGGCTGGGATGCGATCGTGGCGCAAAAGCCGCCGCCGGTCAGCGTTCTGGCGGCAGTCCCGCCGCAACCCGGCATCGCACCTGGAGTGCCGCCGGTTCGGGACGTGCGGACTCCATCGAGGCCCGCGGCGCGCCAACGATCAGGCCGCGCGTCCGCGGTGCGAGCGCACCACCTGCCTGGCGCGCAGGTGAGGGCGACGGGCACTGCCCAGCCAGCGACCGCCGCATCACGCGGCGGCACTCGTGCCAACAGCCATGGCCTGCACCCATCGCGGAACGGCAGCTCCGATCGAGCCGCTAGACTGGCGACATGTCCGCGCAATCCCGTGCCCGCTTCCTGCATTTCCTCGCCGCCCTGCTGGGGCGGCTCCCCTGGCCGGTGCTCTATCGCCTGGGTGACGGCATCGCCGCCCTGTGGCGATGGCGCGACGTGCGTGAGAGCCGGGTGACCCGGCGCAACCTGGAGCTGGCGTTCCCCGATATGGACCCATCCAGCCGCAGCGGGCTGCACCAGGAGGTGTTGCGCACCACCGCGCGGCAGGCGCTGGAGACGCTGAAGCTTTGGACGCGCCCACCGGCCGCCAACCTGGCCCTGTTGCGCGAGCGCCACGGCGAGGCGTTGTACGACGCGGCGCTGGCCTCCGGGCGCGGGGTCATCATCGCGGCCCCCCATTTCGGCAACTGGGAACTGCTCAACCAGTGGCTGGCGTCCCGCGGGCCGGTGGCGGTGGTCTACCGGCCACCGGAATCGGCCACGGGCGACGCGTTCCTGCAGCGGGTGCGCGGAATCGACAACGTGCGCCAGGTGCGGGCCGAGGGCCCGGCGGTGCGCCAGCTGTGGAAGGTGCTCAAGGACGGCGGTGCGGTCGGCATCCTGCCGGACCAGCAGCCCAAGGCCGGTGATGGCGAGTTCGCCCCGTTCTTCGGGAAGCAGGCGCTGACCATGACCCTGCTGTCGCGGCTGGCCGAACGCACCGGCGCCACGGTGCTGTTCGCCTGGTGCGAGCGGCTGGGCGACGGGCCGGGATTCGCGCTGCACGTGGAGCCGGCGCCGGCGGCCATCGGCGATCCCGACCCGGTGCGTGCGGTGGCCTGCCTCAACGCGGAGGTCGAGCGCATCGCCCGGCGCGCGCTGGCCCAGTACCAGTGGACCTACAAGCGCTACACCCTGCGCCCGCCAGGCAGCGGCGAGGCCAATCCCTACGGCAGGAGCTGACGCTACCGGCGACGGATGCCGGGCACCGGCCGAACGCTTACGATCAGCCTCCACCGCTGACGGCCAGGCCCGCACGTGACCGATTCCCAGGATTGCCTCCCGCCCCCCCTGCCCGCGTTGCCGCACCGCGCCGGCCCCAGCGGCTGGCAGCCGCTGCCCCGCCGCGGCGCCGCCCTGTATGCGACGGGCAGCGGCCTGGGCATGGCTGGCGCGGGCGTGGGCCTGGGATTCGCCCTGAGCCTGGTCTCGCCGATGCCACGGGTGGCCACCGTGCTGGTCGCGGTCGGCTTGATGCTCCTGGCCGGCGCCCTGTTCGGCATGTTCCGCCACCGCCGCATCGGCTGGAAGCTGGACGGCGAGGGCTTTGCCACGCGGCGTGGCGGCCTGTGGTGGGCGGAAACCCTGGTTCCGGTCTCCCGGGTCCAGCACCTGGATCTGGAGCGCGGTCCGCTGGAACGCCACCTGGGCCTGGCGACGCTGGTCGTGCACACCGCGGGCACCCGGATGGCGGCGGTGAAGCTGCCGTTGCTGGCGCTGGAGGATGCCGAGGCGCTGCGCGCGCACCTGGCCCGCCAGGTCGAAAGCGACGACGCCCTGTGAGCAGCGGCGGCAGCGAGTCGGCGCCCGACCAGCGCCTGCATCCGTGGTCGTGGCTGTTCGTGCTGCTGCTGCAGTTGCGGCAGTTCGTGGTGCCGCTGGTGGTGCTGCTGTTCGCCGGGCGCCGCGACAACGGCCCTTGGGAGTACGCCGAGTACGCCCCGCTGGTGGGCGTCGGCGCACTGGTGGTGGTATCGGTGCTGCAGTACTTCACCTACCGCTACAGGATCGGCGCCGACGGCATCAGCATCCGCAGCGGGCTGCTGCAGCGGAATCTGCGCGAGATCCCCTTCAGCCGGATCCACAACGTCGCCCTGCACCAGTCGCTGCTGCACCGGGTGTTCGGCGTGGCCGAGGTGCGGCTGGAATCGGCCGGGGGCAACAAGCCGGAAGGCCAGATGCGGGTGCTGGGCCTGGAGCAGGCCCTGGCGCTGGAACGCCTGGTGCGCGCCCACGGCATCCAGGAGTCCGGTGCGGCGGATGCCGATGCCGACCCGGCGGGCTTGGCCGACCCCGCCCGAAACGAGCGGGTGCTGCTGTCCATGCCTCCGGGCGAGGTGGTGCGCATGGGGCTGGTTTCCAACCGCGGCATGCTGGTGGTGGCCGCCGGTGTGGGCCTGCTGGCCCAGGCCGGCCCGGAGCGGATGCTGGCCGGCTGGGTACACGACCACCTGCGCGATGCCGCCGGCTATGCCGATGAGTTGCACCTGGGCTGGCTGGGCATGGCCGGCGTGGCGATGGCGGTGCTGGGCCTGGCCGCCGCAGCCGTCCGCCTGTTGTCGGTGGCGCTGGCCCTGAGCCAGTACTACGGCTTCCGGCTGGTGCAGACACAGGGCCGGCTGGTGGTCGAGCGCGGGCTGTTCGCGCGGGTGCGCACCAGCGTGCCGCCACGCCGCATCCAGGCCTGGCACCTGGAGGAGACCCTGCTGCACCGCCTGTTCGCCCGCCGCGCCCTGCGCATCGACACGGCCACCGGCGGTGCCGAGAACGATCCGCGCAAACTGCGTGAACTGGCCCCCATCGCCACGCCCGAAGCCTGCGACGCGCTGGCCCGGCAGCTGCTGCCCGGTGCGCAGTGGCCGCCGGCCCAATGGCGCGGCGTGCCCCGCCACAGCTGGTGGCGGCTGTTCGCCGCGGCGGTGCCGTGGAACCTGCTGCTGGTGGCGGTGGCCTGGTGGCAGCTCGGTCCGTGGGCGCTGCTGGTCACCCTCTGGCTGCCCTGGTCGGCGTACGCGGCCTGGCAGCAGGCCGGGCGCATGGGCTATTCGCTGGATGCCCGGCTGCTGGCGGTCCGCGGCGGCTGGTGGTCGCGCTGGTGGCGCCTGGCCGAGGTGGACAAGATCCAGGCCCTGCGCCTGGGCCGCTCGCCGGTGGACCGCTGGCTGGGGACCGCCACCGTGTCGATGGACACGGCCGGCGCTGGCGCCATGTCGCCGCCACTGCGGATCCGGTTCCTGCCCGAGGCCGAGGCCCGCGACCTGCACCAGCGGCTGGGCCGGATGCTGGCGGCCCGGCGGCTGCGCTGGTGAGCGGCGGTCACAGGCCCCAGTAACCCAGCTCCCGCCGGATCTGCAGCGCGCGCCAGCGTGCGGCCAGCGGCTTGCGCGCAAGCGTATGCAGGCCGCGCCCGAGCAGCGCCTCGGTGGCCTCGATCACCCGCTCCGAGGAACGGCCGTCGCGGTACGGGTGGATCGCGCCGGCGTACGCGGCGATCGCTTCGTACAGCGCCGGCTCCGGATCGGACGCGCGTGCCAGCATTGCCGGCAGTCTCGCCGGGTCGTCGAAGTCGATCATGTGCGGTTTCGGCGCCCGGTTGCGGAAGGTCACCACCGGCTTGCGCTGGACCACGAACTCGGAGACCACCGAGGTGGTGTCGGCCAGCAGCACGTCGGCGGCCCGCTGCGCGGTGACCAGCTGTTCCGGCTCGATGAACGCGGCATTGGGCCCGGCCAGGGAGCGGTACCGCTCGAACAGCTCCGGCGCGCACTTGGGATGCAGGGTCAGCAGCCAGTAGCGCCCGGCGGCGGCCACCTGCCCGGCGATCGCCTCGAACAGGTGCGGCGCCGCGCTCAGGCGTTCGGTGAAGGTCGAAGCGAACATCACCACCTGCCGGTCGCCGGCAGGTGCACGCAGGGCCGCGGCCGCGCCGCCGTCATCGCGGAACAGCGGGTCCAGCTTGGGCCAGCCGGTCTGGCTGACGGCGAAGTGGCCCAGCTCCCGGGCCAGCGCCTCGAACGGCGCCGTGGTGGCAGGCCCCTGGGTGCAGTACAGGTCGAACAGCCCGCGCACGCGGAAGTGGCCACGGGCGTCCGCGCGCTTCTCCACGTTGAAGCCGTGGAACAGCTGGACCTTGGCCCCGGAGACGAACGTCGGCACCTCGTTGGACGCGCTGAACACCGCACGCGGACGCAGGCGCGCGGCCGCTCGCACGTCCACCGCGCGAACCGGCGGCGGCAGGGCCAGGCCGGCGGCGCCGCCGGCCAGCAGCGCGTGGGCCACATGGCCGCGGGCGTGCAAGGCCTCGGCCAGCGGTTGCAGAATGGGCAACCCGTAGCGCTCGGTCGCAAACAGCAGGTAGTCCGCCATCGATACCCCAGCCTCCCAGCCGGACCCTTCACGGCGCGGCGCCGTGCCGCTGTCGGCGTGCATTATCGCGTTCAACGAGGCCGGCCGCATCGGCGACTGCCTGGCCTCGCTGGCGTTCTGCGACGAGATCGTGGTGGTGGATTCCGGTTCGACCGATGCCACCGCCGCGCTGTGCCGTGCCGCCGGCGCGCGCGTGCTGCAGCGGCCTTTCGACGGCTTCCGCAGCCAGAAGCAGTACGCGGTGGAGCAGGCCCGCCACGACTGGGTGCTGTGTCTGGACGCGGACGAGCGCGTCAGCGCGGAGCTGCGCCAGGCCATCCTCGCCGCGCGCGGGACCGGCTTCGACGGCGCGGCCGGTTACCGCTTCGCGCGGCTGTCGGACTACTTCGGCCGCTTCCTGCGCCATGGCAATGCCTACCCGGACCGGGTGCTGCGGTTGTTCGACCGTCGCCGTGGCGGCTGGCGTGGCAAGCGCGAGATCCACGAGGCCGCCAGCGTCGACGGGCCGGTGCAGACCCTGCGCGGCGACCTGGTCCACTACCCCTACCGCTCGCTGGAGCAGCAGCTGGCCAAGACCCAGCGCTACGCGCGGATGATGGCCGAGTACGACTTCGCACGCGGCAAGCGCGCGACCCTGGGCAAGCTGGTGCTGGCGCCAGCCTGGCGGTTCTGGCGCGGCTACGTGCTGCGCGCCGGTTTCCTCGACGGCTGGCACGGCCTGGTCTACGCCTACGTGCGCGCCAACTACGTGCGCCAGAAGACGATCATGCTCTGGCTGCTGCAGCAGGGGCAGGCGGTGGCCGACCCGCCCGACCCGCCCGGGCCATCGGCACCGTGATGGCGGTGCGCCGGTCATGCGGCCGCGCCGGTGGCCGTAATGGCCCAGGTGACGGAGCCGGCCAGCCCTCGCGGGCCTGGTTTCCGGTCGCAGCCCGATCGCGCAGGTCGCCCGCCCCTGCGTTTGCGCTCCGGGCCTGATCCATCAGGTCGCCGACCTGAACATCCAGCACCGCGGGCCAATGGATGCGGCCACCGGCCCGGTCGTTGCGGTCGTGGCCCTGACCGGCAGGTTGCCGGCCCCGGACATTTGCGCTCCGGACCTGATCCATCAGCTCGCTGGCCTGAACATCCGGGTCCGCCGGCCAATCAATCCGGTCACCGGCCCGGTCGTTGGCGTCGTGGCCCTGACCGGCCAGGTCGCCCGCTCCGGACATCTGCGCTCCGGACCTGATCCCTTCAGGTCGCTGGCCTGAACATCCAGGCCCGCGGGCCAATCAATCCGGTCACCGGCCCGGTCGCTGCGGTCGCCGTTGTCGGCTTGGGGATCTGTTCGTGGACCTGCCCCCCCGGCCGGCGGGCCGGGCTGCCGCTGGGTGTCCGCGGCGGCGCCCGGCCTTCAGCGTGGCGGCGCGGACAGCTCGCGGGCATCGAGGTAGCCGTCGCCATTGACATCCTGGCGCGTGAACCGCTCGGCGAGCCGGCGGCGGTGCGCCTCCAGGGTGACCGGCTGGCCACGCCCGCCGGGCAGCTCGGCGGCCGACAGCACACCGTCGCCATCGGCATCCATCCGCTCGAACGCGTAGCCCATCCAGGCCACGTATTCGCCCTGGGAGATCCGCCCGTCACCGTCGGTGTCCATGCGCCCCAGGTAATCGGCGGTGCGCTCGACCTGCGCTGCGGCGCTGCCGCCGCCGCACGCGGCCACCAGCAGCGCCCACGACAGCAGGCCCGGGCGTTTCCGTCCGGGCCTGCGGGTGGAGCCGGGTTGCGGGGGCGGCCGCATCAGTGCGCCAGGGTGTAGCCCTTGAGCCGCATCGAGTACTCCTGCAGCGCGCGGATGCCACTGGCTTCGGCCTCGTGGCACCAGGCCTGCAGCTGGCGCAGGCGGTCGGCCGCATCGTGGCTGCGGGCCTCCAGCAGCGCCGACAGGCGCGCGCGGTGCTCGACCAGGGCCTTGATCCGCGGGCGCTGCTGCACCCACTGCTGCAGCTGCTCGCGCGCGTCGGGCTTGAGCCAGCGGCCGTCGTCCACCAGTCCGCGGCGCATGCGCCGGGGCAGCAGCTCGCGCAGCTTGGCGCCGGCGGCCGCGGCCTCCTCGCGCAGGGCGGGCTTGAGCACGTTGCGCTGGTAGTCGGTCATCGCCTGGAAGCGGTGCGACAGCAGCGCGCGCAGGGTCTCGGTGTCCGGGGCGCTGATGTTGGGACGCACGTCCAGGGTCGGCGCCACGCGCAGCACCTTGGCCAGGCCGACCTTCTCCAGGCCCTTGATCACCGCCCAGCCGATGTCGAACTCCCAGCGGCGCATGGAGAAGCGTGCCGAGCTCGGGAAGGCATGGTGGTTGTTGTGCAGCTCCTCGCCGCCGATCCACAGCGCCCACGGGGTGAGGTTGGTGGAGGTGTCGGCCGACTCGAAGTTGCGATAGCCCCACCAGTGGCCCAGCCCGTTGACCACGCCGGCGGCCCAGAACGGGATCCAGGCCATCTGGATCGCCCACAGGGCGATGCCCGGCAGGCCGAACAGGGCAAAGTTCACGAACAGCAGCAGGGTCGGGCCCAGGTTGGCATGCGGCGTGTACAGGTGGCGCTCGATCCAGTCGTCCGGCGCGCCCTTGCCGTACTGGTCGATGCCGGCGCGGTCGGCGCGGGCCTCGCGGTACAGCTCCACGCCTTCCCAGAACACCTTGCCGATGCCGCGGGTCTGGGGGCTGTGCGGGTCTTCCTCGGTCTCGACCTTGGCGTGGTGCTTGCGATGGATGGCCACCCATTCCCGGGTGATCATCGAGGTGGTCAGCCAGGTCCAGAACCGGAAGAAATGCGCGATCGCCGGGTGGAAATCCACGCCACGATGGGCCTGGCTGCGGTGCAGGTAGAGGGTGACGGCGAAGATGGTCAGCTGGGTGAAGACCAGCAGCACGGCAAGCAGGCCGAGCCAGCCGAGGTCGGCCAGGCCGGAGGTGAGGAACTGGATCAGGAAATCGGACATTGCCGGTGGAGCTCGCGGAAGCGGACGGGACCGGGCGCGGCGCCCGGCCACGACATGATGGGGCCTCCTCCGGCAAACTTCATCCACGCACCGCACCAAACGCGCGTACCGGCCTTCGTTGTTCAGGAACCCGCCCGCCCCATGACCGCTCCCGTGCCGCCTTCCGCCACCGCGGGCCCGCCGCTGATCGAGCTTGACCGCGCCTGCGTGGTGCGTGGCCAGGTGCGGGTGCTGGACGGACTGTCCCTGCGCATCGACGCGGGCCAGCACACCGCCATCCTCGGCCCCAACGGCTGCGGCAAGTCGACGCTGATCAAGCTGCTCACCCGCGAGCTGTATCCGCTGGCGCGCGCCGGCGAGGCGCCGGTGAAGGTGCTCGGCCAGGCCAGGTGGCAGGTGGACCGGCTGCGCTCGCAGCTGGGCATCGTCACCGGTGACTTCAACGCGACCCTTGCCGGGCTGGAAGGACTGACGGCGGAGGACGCGGTGCTCGGTGGGCTGTTCGCCAGCTTCGCCCTGCCGCCGTTCCGGGAGATCACCGCCGCGCAGCGTGACCGCGCGTGCCAAGCGCTGGAGCGCACCGCCGCGCTGGGGCTGCGTCGCCGCCCATACGCCGAGCTGTCGGCCGGCGAGCAGCGGCGGGTCCTGATCGCCCGCGCCCTGGTCAACGGCCCGCAGGCGCTGCTGCTGGACGAACCGACGACCGCGCTGGACCTGGTCGCCCGCGGCCAGCTGCTGGACAGCCTGCGCGCCCTGGCGCGCGATGGCGTCACCCTGGTGCTGGTCACCCATCACATCGAGGAGATCATCCCGGAGATCGGCCGGGTGGTCCTGATGCAGCGCGGCAGCATCGTCGCCGACGGTGCCCCGCACCAGGTCCTGACGCCGGCGAACCTCTCCGGTGCCTTCGGCGGCCCGGTGCAGGTATGGCGCGACGACGAGGCCGGCACCGGCGTGCGCTTCCGCGCCGCGGCGGGCTGAACCGATGCCCGAGCTGCCGGAGGTCGAAACCACCCGACGTGGCCTGGCCCCGCACGTGGAGGGGCGGCGCGTCACGACCGTGACCCTGCGCCGGCCGGACCTGCGCTGGCCGATCCCCGGCGAGGTCGCGCGCGAGTTGCCGGGCCGGCGCATCGAGACGGTGCGGCGGCGGGCCAAGTACCTGCTGCTGGACACCGACCAGGGCGACAGCGCGCTGCTGCACCTGGGCATGTCCGGCATGCTGCGGGTGCTGCCGCCGCAGACCCCGGTCGGCACCCACGACCACGTGGACATCGCCCTGGACTCGGGCCGGGTGCTGCGCTTCACCGACCCGCGCCGCTTCGGCTGCCTGCTGTGGCAGCCGGCCGGCAGCGTGCATCCCCTGTTGCGGGGCCTGGGGCCGGAGCCACTGTCGGACGACTTCGATGGCGACTGGCTGTTCGCCCGCAGCCGCGGCCGCAGCGCCCCGGTGAAGGCCTTCCTGATGGACCAGCGGATCGTCGTCGGCGTGGGCAACATCTACGCCGCCGAGAGCCTGTTCCGTGCAGGCATCTCGCCGCTGCGGGCCGCCGGCAGGGTCTCCCGAGCCCGCTACATCGCCCTGGCGGACGCGGTCCGCCAGATCCTCGGCTACGCCATCACCCGCGGCGGCACCACCCTGCGCGATTTCCTCAACCCGGACGGCGCGCCTGGCTACTTCGAGCAGGAACTGGCGGTCTACGGACGCGGCGGCCTGCCGTGCCCGCGCTGTGGCGGTCCGCTGCGCGAGGCCAGCATCGGCCAGCGCACCAGCGCCTGGTGCCCGCGCTGCCAGCGCTGACCCTCGCGCGAACCTGCCCGGCGCCGGCCGGACCTTGCTGAACAGGGAGACGCGCGCACCGCGGGGCCGGCTCCGTCGCGCACGGCCGGTTGCTTAAGATGGCGCCGCCTCCCTCCTCCCGTCTCCGCGCCATGCATCGACGCCAGTTCCTGACCCGCGCCGCCGCGGCGCTCGCCGCCGCCGGCCTGCCCCTGCCGCTGCTGACCGCCGCCGCCGCGCCCCTGCCGCTGGGCCAGCGCCACCCGTTCGACCTTGCCTGGCTCAAGGGCCACGCCCGCGCCCTGGCCGGCCGGCCGTACAGTCCGCGCAGCGAGCGCCTGCCCGCCCCGGTCGCGGCGCTGGACTGGGACCAGTACCAGTCGATCGGCTTCCGCCAGGACCATGCGCTGTGGGGCGACCAGCCGGACGCCCGCTTCCAGGCCAAGTTCTTCCACCTGGGCCTGTTCTTCAAGCGGCCGGTGCGGATGTTCGAGGTCGCCGGTGGCCAGGCGCAGGAGCTGGCCTACGATCCAGGCATGTTCGACTATGGGCGCAGCGGCCTCACCGGCAAGCGCCTGCCGAAGGACCTGGGCTTCGCCGGCTTCCGCCTGAACTCCCCGGACGACATCCGCCGCGACTGGGCCGCCTTCCTGGGCGCCAGCTACTTCCGCGCGGTCGGTTCGAGCATGCAGTACGGCCTTTCCGCGCGCGGCCTCGCCATCGACACCGGCATGCCGCGCCCGGAAGAATTCCCGGAATTCACCGCCTTCTGGCTGGAGCGCCCGCAGCCGGGCTCGGATACCCTGGTGGTGTATGCGCTGCTGGATTCGCCCAGCGTCGCCGGCGCGTACCGGTTCGCCATCACCCGTGGCGAGCCGCTGGTGATGGACGTGGACGCCGCGCTTTATCCGCGCACCCGCATCGAGCGCCTGGGCATCGCCCCGGGCACCAGCATGTACCAGGTGGGCGAGAACGACCGCCGCATGGACTGGGACTGGCGCGCCGAGATCCATGACAGCGACGGCCTGGCCATGCACACCGGCAACGGCGAGTGGATCTGGCGCCCGCTGGGCAACCCCGAGCACCTGCGCTTCAACGCCTTCGCCGACGACAACCCGCGCGGCTTCGGCCTGCTGCAGCGCGACCGCGACTTCGACCACTACCAGGACGATGGCGTCTTCTACGAGAAGCGCCCGAGCCTGTGGGTCGAGCCCAAGCACGGCTGGGGCCGTGGCTCGGTGCAGCTGGTCGAGATCCCGACCGTGGACGAGACCTTCGACAACATCGTCGCGTTCTGGAACCCGGAGGCCAAGCCGGAGCCCGGCCAGGAACTGCTGTTCGGCTACCGCCTGTTCTGGGGGCAGCACCCGCCGGCACGGCCGCAACTGGCCGAGTGCGTGGCTACGCGTACCGGGCTTGGCGGGGTGATCGGCAAGAAGCGGGAGTACTTCTCCTGGCGCTTCGCGGTGGACTTCGCCGGTGGCGAGCTGGCTGCCCTCGCCGCGGCCAACGCCACGGTCGAGGCGGTGGTGGAAACCAGCCGCGGGCGCCTGGAGACCGTCTCCGCGCGCCCGCTGCACCCGATCCAGGGCTACCGCGCCATGTTCGACGTGGTGCCGCCGGACGACTCCACCGCCCAGATCGACCTGCGTCTGTACCTGCGCCACGAAGGCCGGCCACTCACCGAGACCTGGCTGTACCAGTGGAACCCGCCGCCGCCGCCGCAACGGGTGGTGTACTGATCCGGCGCCGGCAGCGGCTCAGGCCGGTGCCGGCGCTTCCTCCCGCACCAGCTCGGCGAACTGGTTGAGACGGAACGGCTTCTGCAGGAACCACGCACCCTCCGGCAACGGCGGCAGCTGCGAGCGCGGGTGCCCGGAGGCCAGCACGATGCGCGCCGAGGGGCAGACGCGCCTGGCATAGGCGGCCAGCTCCAGCCCACCGACCGGGCCCGGCATGTGGATATCGCTGAACAGGACGTCGCAGGGCTGTTCCTGCAGCAGGCGCATCGCGGCCTGGCCGTCGTCGGCCATGCGCACTTCCATGCCCAGCTCCGAGAGCACGTCGGCCAGCAGGTCGCGCAGTTCGAACTGGTCCTCGACCACCAGCACCCGCCACGTGCCGCTCATGCCTGGTCTCCGAACCGGGCCACGGCCCGGGCGCGGCGCAGGGCGCGGTGGTAGACGGTTGGCTGACGCATGGGTGGTTCCCCTTTTCGGTCCCGGGCATGCAAGGGTCCCCATCCGGCGTGAAGGCGGCGTAAACACGTGGGTCGTTACGATTTCGTGTTTCACGGGTTGAGCGGAGCTGGATCAGGGGATGGAGAAGCAGGGGATCGTGGCCGGTCGTGATTCCGGCATCGTTTTCGTGGCCGTGCTGCTGGCCGCATCTGTGGTCGGGATGGAGCTGGTCGTGCCCCTGGGCTACACGGTCTGGCTGGTGTATTTCCTGGCCATCGGGGTCACCCTGTTCCAGCGCCGGGCATGGGTACCGCTGGCCCTGGCGGCCCTGGCCTGCGTTTTGCTGGTGGTCGGCTACAACCTGGCGCCGCCAAGCCACAACTCCGCCTTCTCGGTGGTCAACCGCACCGGCGGCGCGCTGTGCTTCATCACCACCGCGCTGATCGTGATGCAGGCCATCCGTGCGCGCAGCCAGGCCGAGCGCGCGCTGTGGCTGCAGGAGGCGGAGAACGCGGTGGCCCTCGCCCTGCAGGGTGACCAGACCCCCGAACAGGTGGCGGAAGCCTCGTTGCGCGAACTGTGCCGGCACACCGGCGCCCGGACCGGCGTGCTGTATCAGCTCGAAGGCCAGTCCCTGGCCCTGGTCGGTGGGGTGGCCCTGGCCCGCGACATCCCGGCCCGGATCGGCGCTGGCAGCGGCCAGCTGTGGGAAGTGGTGGTCGAGCCGGCGCCACGCATCGTGCATGGCGTGGCGGCCGAGCACGTGGCGGTGGAATCGGCCCTGGGCCGCACGCCCGCCGGCGAACTGCTGCTGGCGCCGGTCACCGCCGATGGGCAGCCCAACGGCGCCCTCGAGCTGGGGCGCACCGCGCGCCACGCCGATGGCGGCCTGGCCAGCGAGCTGCTGCGCAGGTCCTCGGAGAAGATCGGCATCGCGCTGCGCACCGCGCGCCTGCGCGCCGAACTGATCGAGCTGCTCGAGGAGACCCAGCGCCAGAGCGAGGAGCTGCAGGCCCAGCAGGAAGAACTGCGGGTGGCCAACGAGGAGCTGGAGGAGCAGAGCCGCACCCTGCAGCATTCGCAGGTCAACCTCGAGCAGCAGCAGGCCGAGCTGGAAGCGACCAACGTGCAGCTGGAGGAACGCACCCACGAGCTGGAGTCCCAGCGCCAGTACCTGCTGGCGGCGCAGGACGACCTGCTGCGCAGCCGCGCCGAGCTGGCGTCCGCCTCGCGCTACAAGTCCGAGTTCCTGGCCAACATGTCGCACGAGCTGCGCACGCCGCTCAACAGCGCGCTGATCCTGGCCAAGCTGCTGGCCGACAACCGCGACAGCACGCTGACCGCCGAGCAGGTCAAGTACGCGCAGGCGATCCACTCGGCCAACAACGACCTGCTGGCCCTGATCAACGACATCCTCGACCTGTCCAAGATCGAGGCCGGCCACGTGGAGCTGGTCGACGAGACCCTGTACGCCGAATCGGTGGTGACGCGCATGCGCGACACCTTCGAGCCGCTCGCCCGGCAGAAGGGACTGGAACTGCGCATGGAAGTCGCCCCCGGCGCGCCGGCGCAGTTCGTGGCCGACAGCCAGCGGCTGCAGCAGATCCTGAAGAACCTGCTGGCCAACGCGGTGAAGTTCACCGAGCGCGGCTCGGTGTCGCTGAAGGTCGAAGGCCATGGCAGGCGCGTGCGCTTCGTGGTGTGCGACACCGGCATCGGCATCCCGCGCGAGCAGACCGGCGTGATCTTCGAAGCGTTCCGCCAGGCCGATGGCAGTACCAGCCGCCGCTTCGGCGGCACCGGGCTGGGCCTGGCGATCTCCCGCGACCTGGCGGTGCGCATGGGCGGCACGCTGGGCGTGGAGAGCGAGCCTGGCCGTGGCAGCTGCTTCACCCTGGAGATCCCGGCCGACGGCGCGCCGCCGGCGGAGGACGCACCGTCCGGTGGCGCGATGGCGGCGGCCGGTCCGGCGCCGCAATCGCCTTCCAGGGCCGCGGCGCCTGCGGCGGCCCTGCCCGCCCCCGCGGCGGCCGCGCCTGCACCCACCCCTGCCGGCGCCCCGCCCGAGGCGGTGGCCGACGACCGCCATGGCCGCCAGCGGCCCGGGCGACTGATCCTGACGATCGAGGACGACCCGGATTTCGCCCGCGCGCTGGTGGACCTCGCCCACGAGCTGGACTTCGACTGCGTGGTCGCCCACACCGCCGAGGAGGGCCTGGCCCTGGCCGCGGAGCTGCGGCCGAGTGGCATCCTGCTGGACATCGGCCTGCCCGACGTCTCCGGCCTGAGCGTGCTCGAGCGGCTCAAGCGCGATCCGGCGACCCGCCACCTGCCGGTGCACGTGGTCTCGGCGCTGGAGCGCAGCCAGGTGGCGCTGGAGCTGGGCGCGGTCGGCTACCTGATCAAGCCGGCCACCCGCGACCGCCTGGCCGCTGCCATCCGCCAGCTCGAGCAGACCCACGCCCGCGACGTACGCCGGCTGCTGATCGTGGAGGACGACCGCGACCTGCGCGCAAACCTGCAGCTGCTGCTGGCGCGCGACCAGCTGGAGATCGTGGCCGTCGGCACCATCGCCGACGCGATCGCCCAGCTGGACCAGAGCACCTTCGACTGCATGGTCACCGACCTGTCCCTGCCCGACGGCAGCGGCTACGACCTGCTGGAGCGGATGTCCAACAGCGACACCGGCGCTTTCCCGCCGATCATCGTCTACACCGGCCGGGCGCTGACCCGCGACGAGGAGCAGCGGCTGCGCCGCTATTCCAAGAGCATCATCATCAAGGGCGCGCGCTCGCCGGAGCGGCTGCTGGACGAGGTCACCCTGTTCCTGCACAGCGTCGAGGCCTCGCTCCCCGGCGACCAGCAGCGGCTGCTGCGCGAGGCGCGCCGCCGCGACGCGGTGCTCGACGGCCGCGCGGTGCTGCTGGTGGAAGACGACGTGCGCAACATCTTCGCCCTGTCCAGCGTGCTGGAACCGCTGGGCGTGCGCCTGGAGATCGCGCGCAACGGGCGCGAGGCCCTGGAGACCGTCGGCCGCCAGGAGTTCGACCTGGTGCTGATGGACATCATGATGCCGGAGATGGACGGGCTGACCGCGATGCGCGAGATCCGCCGCAACCCGCAGCTGCAGGACCTGCCGATCATCGCGCTGACCGCCAAGGCCATGGCCGACGACCGCGAGAACTGCCTGGAGGCCGGCGCCAACGACTACATCGCCAAGCCGGTGGACGTGGACAAGCTGATCTCGCTGTGCCGGGTGTGGTGCGCGCGGCGATGACCCCCTCGGAGCTGTTCGACCTGGAGCTGGGCGTACTGCTGGAAGCGGTCTACCGCCGCTACCACTACGACTTCCGCGAGTACGCTGCGTCGTCCCTGCGGCGACGCGTGCGCCAGGCGATGGACCGCTTCGGCTGCGACTCGGTCGCGGCGTTCCAGCACCGGCTGCTGCACGAGCCGGCGCTGTTCGCCCAGGCCATGCAGTACTTCACCGTGCAGGTCTCGGAGATGTTCCGCGACCCCGGCTACTTCCGCGTGCTGCGCGAGCAGGTGGCCCCGGTACTTCAGACCTACCCCTCGTGCAAGGTGTGGGTTGCCGGCTGCAGCACCGGCGAGGAAGTGTGGTCGCTGGCGATCCTGCTGCACGAGGAGGGTCTGCTGGACCGCACCATCCTCTACGCCACCGACATCAATCCCGAGGCCCTGGCCAGTGCCGAGGCCGGGGTGTTCCCGTTGGACCGCATGGCGCGCTTCAGCAGCAGTTACCTGGCCGCCGGCGGCCGCGCCTCGCTGTCGGACTACTACACCAGCGCCTACAACGGCGCCCTGTTCGACCGCCGCCTGCGGCGCAACATCGTGTTCGCCGACCACAGCCTGGCCACCGACGAGGTGTTTTCCGAGGTACACCTGGTGTCGTGCCGCAACGTGCTGATCTATTTCAAGCGCGCGCTGCAGGACCGGGCCATCGGCCTGTTCCACGAGGCGCTGGTGCATCGCGGGTTCCTGGGCCTGGGCAGCAAGGAGTCGCTGCAGTTCGGCGCGCACGCGGACCAGTTCGAGGTGTCCTCGCGCGAGCACCGCCTGTACCGGAAAGTCGCATGAGCACGCTTCCCGGACCGCGCACCGGCCGCTTCGATGCCGTGGTGGTGGGGGCATCGGCCGGCGGCGTGGCCGCGCTGCGGCAGCTGCTGCACGCCCTGCCGGCGGACCTGCCGATGCCGGTGGTGGCGGTGCTGCACCTCCCGCGCGACCGCCCCAGCCAGCTGGCCGAACTGCTCGGCCACGGGTGTGCGCTGCCGGTGGCCGAGGCCGAGGACAAGGCCCGGCTGCTTCCTGGCACTGTGTGGATCGCGCCACCGGACTACCATCTGCTGGTGGAGGACCGCACCACGCTGGCGCTGTCGCTCGACGAGCCGGTGATGTTCTCGCGTCCGGCGATCGATCCGCTGTTCGAGAGTGCGGCCAGCGTGTTCGGCGAGCGCCTGCTGGCGCTGCTGCTCACCGGCGCCTCCAGCGACGGCAGCGAGGGCGTGGCGGCGGTCCGTGCCGCCGGCGGTGAAGCCTGGATCCAGTCGCCGGAGGACGCGGTTTCCTCGACCATGCCAGCCTCGGCCCTGGCGCGCGCCGGGGCCGACCGGGTCCTGACCCTGGACCAGATATGTGAACGACTGCGGGGATCCCAGCAATGAATGTCATCCTTTCCTCCCCCGCGCCAACCACGCCACAGCCCGACCGGGTCAACGTGCTGGTCGTGGACGACGTGGCCGAGAACCTGGTCGCGATGCGTGCGCTGCTGCAACGCGACGGCGTGGAGGTGCTGTGCGCGTCCTCCGGCGCCGAGGCGCTGGAGCTGCTGCTGTCGCACGAGGTCGCGGTGGCGCTGCTGGACGTGCACATGCCGGAGATGGACGGCTTCTCGCTGGCCGAGCTGATGCGCGGCGCCTCGCGCAGCCGCGAGGTGCCGATCATCTTCCTCACCGCCTCGCCCAGTGATCCGCGGCGCGCGTTCAAGGGGTACGAGGCCGGCGCGGTGGACTTCCTGCACAAGCCCGTCGAACCGCAGGTGATCCTCGGCAAGGTCAAGGTGTTCGTGGAGCTGTTCCAGCAGCGCCGCCTGCTCAGGGAGCGGGCCGATACCCTGGAGCGCGCGCTGCAGCTCAACGAGACGATGATGGCGGTGCTGACCCACGACCTGCGCACGCCGCTGTCGGCCATGCTGCTGTGCGCCGAGAAGCTGTCGATGCACCTGCCCGACGACGAGCGGGTGCGGCGCACCCTGGCCCACCTGGAGGCCAGCGGCTGGCGCATGTCGCGCATGGTGGAACAGTTGCTGGACTTCTCGCGCATCCGCAGTGGCGGCCTGCACCTGCAACCGCGCCTGCTGCAGCTGGACGAGCTGCTGGCCGGCACGGTCGGCGAGATCCGCCGGGCCAATCCCGGCGCACTCATCGCGCTGGACGTCCCCGGCCCGCTGCCGCTTACGGCCGATCCCGACCGCCTGGCACAGGTGGTCAGCAACCTTGTGGGCAACGCCGTGGTGCATGGCAACGGCGGCACGGTGGACGTGGTCGCCGCGCCGGCCGATGCCGGCGGCGTGGTGCTGCGGGTGTCCAACCCCGGGCGGATCGACGAGGCGGTGCTGCCGCGCCTGTTCGAGCCGTTCAAGGGCTCGTTCCGGACCAGCCAGGGCCTGGGCCTGGGCCTGTTCATCGCCGACCAGTTCGTCCAGGCCCATGGTGGCCGCCTGGAGGCGATCAACGAGGACGACCAGGTCCACTTCAAGGCCTGGCTGCCGGACAACGCCGGCCGCGCCGCCTGAACGGCCGCGCGGCCGGTGCTACAGCAGCGGGACCTGCATCGGCTCGATCACGCCTTCGCCGCGCATGACCTTCTTGAACTCCGGGCGGCTGACGGACACGTAACGCTCGTTGCCGCCGATTTCCACCTGCGGACCGTCGTGCACCGCGCGCCCCTGGGCGTCGACGCGCACGTTCATGGTCGCCTTCTTGCCGCTGTGGCAGATGGTCTTGATCTCCTGCAACTCGTCGGCCCATGCCAGCAGGTACTGGCTGCCCTCGAACAGTTCGCCGCGGAAGTCGGTGCGCAGCCCGTAGCACAGCACCGGGATGCGCAGCCGGTCCACGACCTCGCTCAACTGCCACACCTGGCTGCGGTCGAGGAACTGGGCCTCGTCCACCAGCACGCACCCCAGCGGCCCGTGCGCGGCGATGTCGCGCTCCACCAGCCACTCCAGGTCGGTGTCGCGCTCGAACGGCACGCCTTCGGCCCGCAACCCGATGCGCGAGGCGATCACGCCACCGCGCCCGGCCCGGTCGTCCAGCCGCGGCGCCAGGATCAGCGTGCGCATGCCGCGCTCGCGGTAGTTGTGCGCGGACTGCAGCAAGGTGGTGGTCTTTCCGGCGTTCATCGCCGAGTAGTAGAAGTAGAGCTTGGCCATGGCGCGGATTCTACGGCCCGGGCGCCGGGCGGACACCGCGCCGGCGGCACGCGGGGCGACGGGCGACCGGTTCTCCGCTCCAGGCCGCGCCTCGATGCGCTCCACGGTGGGGCGCGGCGGTGTGCCAGGCCTGGCCCGTACGCGAATGGCGCCTGGCCAGGCCGGCCCGGCCGGCGACGCCGGCGGGAATCGCGCGGCGTCTCCGTCTCCGGCGGTGATCGCAGGCCACAGCGACGTTCCGGCCGGTCCGGCGGCGCAGCCGCGATGCTGCCGCGGGCGACCGGGACTGTGGCGGCCGGATGACCGCTGGCCGGTGTGGCGGGCCCGGCTGGCGCCTGGCGCCGGCACCCGCCAGCCGCCAGGTGACATCCGGCGCCAGCCCACCGGACCGGGCGGCGTCCCTAGCGCCCGGCCGGAACCTGTTCCACGTCGCCGACATCCACCTTCTCGCGCGGCGGCGCCTGCCACACCTGGTCCTGCCAGGCCCAGTAATGGCTGGGTTCCCAGTAGTCGGGGCGATAGTAGTCCGAGGCGCGCAGGACCTTCCCGGTGCCGGCCGCCGGCCCGGTCATCGGCACGATCCGGACGAAGCCCACCGAGCCGACCCGGCTGCCAGTGACCTTGCGGCCCTCGCGGCGCAGGATCTTCTCCAGTCGGGGCTTGGCCGCCGCATCGCCGAACTCGGCCAGCAGGGCCTGGCCGCGCTCGATCGACGCCGCCTGCTCGGCACTGGTCAGCTCGCGCCAGTAGCGCTCGCGCAGGATGGTGAAGTTGGCATACAGGCGCTCGGCCGCCAGATCCATCCAGGCGTAGCCGATGGGGCGGTCCGCCGGTACGCCCAGTCCCTTCCAGTACATCTCGGCCAGCATCGCCATCGAGGCCTTGTCGGCATAGGTCGCCGCCCGGCGGAAGTGACCGTGGGCCTCGTCGTAGCGCTTGTTGTGGAAGGCGTGCAGGCCCTCGCGGCGCCAGCGGATGTCCGGGTGGGCGGCCAGGAAGCCCTCGGTCAGCAGCTCAGGCGCGATGTCCGGCTCGCCGACGAAGTTGCCGAAGGTCGGGCGCTCGACCGGGCCCTGCCATTCCATCAGGTGTGCCGGGGCGGCCTCGCGCGCCGGTTCGGCGCCCGCCGGCGCCCACGCGGCCGCCAGCAGCAGGGGGAGGATCACGCGCAGGCCGGCCCGCCGGCCGGTGTCGCAACACTGGTTCATCGGTCTGCTCCATGCGGGATTCGCAGGCCGTCCCGGCCCGCGGACCGGGCCATCCGGTCACCCTGACCATAGCAAAGGGCCGGCTTCGCCACAGCGGGTAGAATGCCCCGCCCGCCTGTCAGATTTTGCCGTGCTCAACCCTCCCCAACGCGCCGCCGTCCTGCATGACCAGGGTCCGCTGCTGGTGCTGGCAGGCGCCGGCAGCGGCAAGACGCGGGTCATCGTGGAGAAGATCGCGCACCTGATCGCCACCGGGCGCTACCCGGCCCGGCGCATCGCCGCGATCACCTTCACCAACAAGTCGGCCAAGGAGATGCGCGAGCGCGTGGCCAGGCGCATCCGCGGCGAGGCGGCCGAAGGGGTGACGATCTGCACCTTCCACGCCCTGGGCCTGAAGTTCCTGCAGATCGAGCACGAGGCGGCGGGCCTCAAGCGTGGCTTCTCGATCTTCGATGCCGACGACGCCGCCGCCCAGGTCAAGGACCTGATGCCCGGCGCCAAGCCCGATGCGGTGGACGACGCACGCAACCTGATCTCGCGGGCCAAGAACGCCGGCCTGTCGCCAGAGCAGGCCACTGCCCTGGCCCGCTCGACCCGGGAACTGGAGGCCGCCCGGCTGTACGCCCGCTACCAGGCGCGGTTGTCGACCTTCAACGCGGTGGACTTCGACGACCTCATCCGGCTGCCGCTGCAGATCCTGGAGGAGAACGCGGAAGTGGTCGCGGCCTGGCGCGAGCGCATCGGCTACCTGCTTGTGGACGAGTGCCAGGACACCAACGACGCCCAGTACCGCCTGCTGCGCGCCATCGCCGGGCCGGCCGGCAACTTCACCTGCGTGGGCGACGACGACCAGAGCATCTACGCCTGGCGCGGCGCCAACCCGGAGAACCTGGACCAGATGTCCCGGGACTACCCCAACCTGCAGGTGATCAAGCTGGAGCAGAACTACCGCTGCTCCAACCGCGTGCTGCGCGCGGCCAACGCGCTGATCGCGCGCAACCCCCACAAGCACCTCAAGACCCTGTGGTCGGACCAGGCCGACGGCGAACGCATCCGGGTGTGGGAATGCCGCGACAACGAGCACGAAGCGGAGAAGGTCGCCGGCGAGATCGCGTTCCTGCACGAGGCCCGGCAGGTGCCGTGGAGCGACTTCTGCATCCTGTTCCGCGGCAACTTCCAGTCGCGGCCGCTGGAGAAGGCGCTGCAGCTGTTGCGGGTGCCCTACCACCTCACCGGCGGCACCGCCTTCCTGGAGCGCCAGGAGGTCAAGGACGCGCTGTCCTGGCTGCGGGTGATCGCCAATCCGGACGATGACGCGGCCTTCCTGCGCGCGGTGCAGTCGCCGAAGCGGGAAGTCGGCGCGACCTCGCTGGCACGGCTGGCCGAACTGGCCGCCAGCCGCGGCATGCCGTTGTCGCGCGCCGCACAGTCCATGGGCGCGCTGCAACAGCTGCCGCCGCGCGCGGCCAATGGCCTCGGTGGATTCAACGATGCCATCGCCGACCTGCGCGAGCAGGCGGGCCGCCTCAGCGCATCCGACCTGGTACGCCGGCTCGCCGAGAAGTCCGGCCTGCTCACGGAGCTGCGCGCGCAGTGCAAGGACGAGGCGTCGTTCCAGCGCCGCAAGGCCAACCTGGACGAACTGGCCGAATGGTTCGACGGTGGTCCGCGCGGGGCCACGGCCGGCGACCTGGCCGCGCAGCTGGCGCTGCTCTCGCGCAACGACAAGGACGACGGCGGCAACCAGGTGCGGATGATGACGCTGCACGCAGCCAAGGGCCTGGAATTCCCCTATGTGTTCATCATCGGCTGCGAGGACGGCACCCTGCCGCACGAGGTGGCGGTGGAGGAAGGCTCGCTGGAGGAAGAACGCCGGCTGATGTACGTGGGCATCACCCGCGCCAAGATCCAGCTGTGGCTCAGCTACAGCCGCGAGACCCGGCGCTTCCGCGAGAAGGTGCGGCTCAAGCCGAGCCGCTTCCTGGACGAGCTGCCGGCGGCCGAGCTGCAGCGCGACGGCGCCGACCCGGTGGCCGACGCCGAACGCAAGAAGGAGCGCGCCAACGCGGGCTTCGCCGCGATCCAGGCGCTGCTGGACGGGTGAGCCGCCGGCTCAGTCCCACTCGGTGCGGCAATGCACCCGCGCCGACTGGCCCGGCTCCAGGCGCTGCGCGGGCGCGAGGTTGAACACGTCGGGCATCGCGGTCTGCGGCTCGACGCAGGTCGCGTGCGGGGTCTGGTCGTAGACCACCCAGTCACTGCACTGCGGCGCGTGCACGGTCAGGCGCTGCCCGCCGCGCGCCAGGCCCACGGGACTGTGGTTGACGAAACAGTCGTCCCACGGCCCGGGTGGCACCGGCTGCGGCGGCAGGGTGGCCATGTCGTCGGCATCGCGTGCGTAGATCGCCTGCGGCGCGAACTCCAGCCGCTCCGGTTTGCGGAACCAGGGGTGCCAGCCCAGCGAGAAGGGCATGGCGTGGTCGCCTGCACTGAGCTCAAGGGCCTGCAGCAGCGACCGCCCCTGCAGCTCGATGCGCTGGCGCGCGCGGCCGCCGAACGGCCAGCGTGAGTCGACCGGCAGTTCCAGTCCGAGCACGACGTGGGCCGGGCCCTGTTCAAGCACCTGCCAGGGCATCAGGTAGCCGACGCCGTGGATGGCGTGGTTCCCCAGGTTGCGCGGCAGCTGGTAGTCGGCGCCATCGAAGCGGAAGCGGCCGTCGCGGATGCGGCCGCACCAGGGCACCATCGGGTACGAACCCCAGGCGATGGCCGCCTCCGAACCGTGTTCGCCATGGCCGACAAGCTGTTCGACGCCATCGACCCGGATCTGGGCGATGCGGCCGCCGGCCTGCGGTGCGATGTCCACCGACAGCGCACCGGCTTCGAGCGTCAGCAGGGGACCGGGCGCCATCGGCGTGGTCGGGCCGATGGCATCAGGCGGTGCCGCCTCAGCGGCCATACGGATCCATGGTGATGATCCGGCCCTGGTCGTCGTACTTGAGCTCCACCACCTTGGCCGAGCGCAGGTGGGTGACGCCGCCGGACAGGATGGAGTCGTGGTAGTACAGCCACCACTTGCCGCCGAACTCCACGACCGAGTGGTGCGTGGTCCAGCCGACCACCGGGGTCAGGATCACGCCGCCATAGGTGAACGGGCCATACGGGTTGTCGGCGGTGGCCCAGCACAGCAGGTGGGTATCGCCGGTGGAATAGGTCAGGTAGTAGCGGCCCTGGTACTTGTGCACCCAGGCCGCCTCGAAGAAGCGGCGTTCGGTGTCGCCGGCCAGCAGCGGCTTGCCTTCCTCGTCGAGGATCAGCACCTCCCGCGGCGCCTCGGCGAACTGCTTCATGTCAGCGGTCATGCGCGCCACGCGCGCACCCAGCGCGGGCTGGTCCGCGGCCGGCTCCTCGTTGGCGGCGTCGTAGTGGTTGTCGCGGTACTTCTGCAGCTGGCCGCCCCAGATGCCGCCGAAGTACATGTAGAACTCGCCGTCGTCGTCGCCGAACACGGCCGGGTCGATCGAATAGCTGCCCTCGATCGGCTGCGGCTCGGCCTTGAACGGACCCTCCGGGCGGTCGCCGACGGCCACGCCGATCTGGAAGATGCCGTCGGGGCGCTTGGCCGGGAAATACAGGTAGTACTTGCCATCCTTGCTCGCCGCATCCGGGGCCCACATCTGCTTCTCGGCCCACGGCACGTCCTTGACGTGCAGGGCGACGCCGCAGTCCTCCGCCGGCGACTCGGGGCTGTCCTGGCGCAGCACGTGGTAGTCCTGCATCTGGAAGTGGCCGCCGTCGTCGTCGAACGCGGCACCGGCTTCGATGTCGTGCGAGGGATAGATGTAGACCTTGCCCTCGAAAACGTGCGCGGACGGGTCGGCGGTGTAGATGCCGGTCACCAGCGGCGTGGAGATGGCCTTGCCGGCCAGCTCCGCGAGCTGCTCTTGCGTGTATTCCTGGTCTGCCATGGGGGCAACTCCTGCGTGGATGGGACGAAGCGGTCAGGCGGCCTGGCCGACGCGACGCTCGGCCAGCTCGCGCTCGATGCGCGACTCCATCGGTTTATTGATCTTGTAGAAGAACATCAGCGCGGCGCAGGCCAGGAAGGGCAGCGAGGCGTAGACGCTGACCGCCAGGCGGATGCCGTCGACCGCGCCCTGCGGCTGGCTGTCGGCACCGGCCTGGTAGCCGTAGTAGGCGAGGATCGCCGCGACCAGCGCGCCACCCACGCTCAGGCCCACCTTCAGCCCGCACAGGATGGCCGAGAAGATGATGGCGGTGGCGCGGCGGTTGTTCTTCCAGTCCGAGTAGTCGGCCACGTCGGCCACCATCGCCCACAGCAGCGGGGTGGTGATGCCGTAGAAGAAGCCGTGGGCGATCTGCGACAGGAACACCAGGCCGATCGAGTCCGGCGGATAGACGTAGAACGCCAGCATGAACAGGGTGGATACGAACAACGCCGTCCCGAACACGTCGCGCTTGCCGAAGCGGTTGGCGAGGCGGTTGGAGAACATGATGCCGATGATCATGAAGATGATGCCGCCGGCGTTGAACAGGCCGAAGGCGGAGGTCGGCGCATCGTCCGGCCAGCGGAACTCGCTCAGGCCCATGCCGGTCAGCACGGCATTGAGGCCGGCGATCAGCGCATTGAAGCCGATGTCGTCGAGGAAGCGGGCCAGCGCCGGCTCGCTCAGGTAGTTCTGGAAGTAGTACACGTACATGCCACCCTTCAGCGCCAGGGTGGTGAACACCAGGATGGTGGCCAGCAGCATCACCAGCCAGGGGCCGTTGCCGGCGAGGTCCTTGAGGTCCTGGCCGATGGTGGACTTCTGCTCCGGCGCCGGCACCACGCGCTCGCGGGTGGTGAAGAAGGTGATCAGGAAGAACACCGTGCCGATGATGGCGAACAGCATCATCGCGTTGTGGAAGCCGCGCACCTGGTCGCCGTCACCGAGGATCAGCACGATCGGCAGCAGCAGGCCCTGGATGATGAACTGGGCGATCATCACCGCCACGAAGCGGTACGAGGACAGGCTGTTGCGCTGGGCCATGTTGCCGGTCAGCACGCCGCTCAGGGCCGAGTACGGCAGGTTGTTGGCCGCGTACACCAGGACCAGCAGGGTGTAGGTGCCGGCGGCGTACAGCACCTTGCCGCGGTCGCCGAGGTCGGGGGTGCTGAAGGCCAGCAGCGACAGCACGCCGAACGGGATGGCGGTGAACAGGATCCACGGCCGGAACTTGCCCCAGCGCGAACGCGTGCGGTCGGCCAGCACCGCCACCAGCGGGGTGAACACGAACGCGCCCAGCATGCCGACCACGAAGATGATCTTCGCCGCGGTCGCCGCGGGAATGCGATAGACGTCGGTATAGAAGAACGCAAGGAAGGTGACCAGCGTCTGGAAGATCAGGTTGGCCGCCAGGTCGCCCAGGCTGTAGCCGACCTTTTCGCGTACGGAAAGGACCTCGCTGTTGCTGCTCATGCTTCCCCGGCTCATTGCTGAAGTGGTGGATGGCGGGACGCTGCCCGCCAGGGTTGTTGCCTCGCGCGACGCATGGCGCCGCGGTGGTTACCGCTACCATCGGTCCCGAAGCATACCCGAAAGGCGACACCGTCCAGCTTCGGCGTGCGTGCGCCCGGCGACCGGCGGGCCAGCGATCCGGGTGCACCGGTTCGGAAGTGGCCAGGACGCCTTGTTTTAAGGGGTTTTCCGCGTCCCGGAAAGAACGCGGCCCACCACGGCGTTGTTGCCGGGTGGGCCGCAATCCTTAGTGCAGTGCAGCAATCAGAACGTGCCGCGGATACCGACGGTGAAGGTGGTGCCCGGGTCGTACATGTCGTTGACCGCGTTCGGGAAGGCGAAGTATGAGCGACGCTTCTCGCCGGTCAGGTTCAGCACGTTGAAGGTCAGCTGCGGCTCGGAGCGGATGCCCTTGAGCGTGTAGCTGGCCGACAGGTCGAGCTGGCTGCGGTCCTCGCCGTAGATCTGCGCGAACGGGATGCCCTGCTGGTTCGGGCCGGTGCCGGTGGCGCCCTCGGTCCAGGAGTAGGACAGGCGCACCGAGGCGACGTCGTTCTCCCAGTAGGTGGTGGCGTTCCACATGCTCGGCGCGACGCCGAACACGTTGCCGGACAGCGACTTGGCATCCTTGCCCAGCGTCTTGATGTCGATGCTGGTGTAGTTGGCCATGAAGCCCAGGCCGTCGAACACGAAGCTCAGCGGTTGCACCCAGATCGCTTCCCAGCCGCGGATTTCCAGTTCGGCGTCGGCGTTGACCTGCTGGTTGACGTTGACCGTGGCCACGTTCGGGCCGCCACGCGAGTTGATCGCCTGCTGCTGCGAGTCGACCAGGGTATCGAACGGGATGCCCAGGCTGAGGAACGGCAGGGTGGTCACGCCCTGGTAGGTGTAGCCCTCGATGCGCTTGTTGAACAGGGTCAGGCCGACGAAGCCCTCGTCGCCCGTGTACCACTCGCCACCGATGTCGAAGTTGGTGGAGATGTACGGGGTGAGGTTCGGGTTGCCCTGGTTGGCCACCTGCGCCGAGATGTCGGTGAAGGTGGTGGCCGGCAGCATCGAGCTCGGGTTCGGGCGGGTCATGGTGCGCGACGCGGAGGTGCGCAGCACCACGTTGTCGGCCACGTCCCACGCGGCGCTGAACGACGGCAGCCATTCGGCGTAGTCGCCGGTCAGCGTCTGCCACTGGCGGACGCCGCCGATGGTCACCGGCCCGCTGATCTCCTGGTCGGTGGCCGCGTAACGCACGCCGAAGTTGTAGCGCAGGCCGCGGTTCCAGATCTCCGACTCGCCGTTGACCATCACGAACGCGGCCTTGGTGGTCTCGTCGAAGCCGCCGGTGGCGCCACCGGTGTTCGGACCGCTGGCCTCGCCGGCCGCGTCGCGGTACTGGGCGTAGTTGGTGTCCCGCATGAACCGGTCGAAGTCCACCGTCACGAAGCCGGTCGGGCCCGGGAGGATGTAGTCGGCCAGCTGGGCGTCGCTGATCTGCGACAGGGCGTACGGCTGCCAGTCGGTGCCGGTGTCGCCGAAGCCCTGGATGCGGCGCTGGTTGTTGTCCCAGGCCACGCCAAAGGTGATGTTGTTGCGGTCATCGCCCAGCTGCAGGTCGGCGCGCAGGCCGCTGGTCTCGGTGACGCGCTTCTCGTTCTGCGCCCAGACGCGACCACCGGTCCAGGTCCAGCCCAGGTTCGGATCGTTCAGGTCCAGCGCGCTGTTCCAGGTCGGGACGCTGCCGTTGTTGGTGTACTCCAGGGTGGTGAACGGCGAGTTGAAGCCGATCGTCGGGGAGTCGCGGAACATCCAGCTGCGGCTCATGTTGGCCTGCACGTCCAGCTTCACGGTCTGGTCGTCGCCGAACCAGAAGGTGCCGCCCGGGGTGACGTGCCAGTACTGCACGTCCTCGGTGTACGGACGCGCTTCCATGAAGAACTGCGCGTTGGTGAAGGTGGCGCTGGTGACGACGTTGTTGGCATCCAGCTGCATGTCCAGCGGGATGATGTTGCCGTTGCGGCCGATCAGGTTGATGTCGATGCGGTCGTTGGTGCGGTGCGCCTTGGTGTAGAGCACGTCCATGAACAGCTCGACGTTGTCGTTCGGGCGCCACTGCACCGAGCCCAGGAACGCGTCGCGGTCACGGTCGCCGCCCATGTGCACCGGACGGCCCAGGCGCGGGATCAGCGCTTCGCCGATCTGCTCGGTGGTCAGGCCCGGGTTGTTGGCGCGCAGCCAGTCGGCGTCGATCACCTGGCCCGGGGTCAGGCCGGCACCGACGGTGGACGGGTTGTTCGGCACCGCATCAGGGATGCGCCAGCCGTTGCCACCGGTGACATTGCACGGCTGGCCAAGGGCCGGGAAGCCGGCGGCGGCGCCGCCGTTGCCGCACTGGGCGTTGGTCAGGTTCGGGTTGGTCCAGCCGATGGTCTCGTAGCCTTCCACGCCGATCTTGCCGCGGCTGGAGGTCAGGCCGACGAGCACGCCGAAGGTGCCCTGCTCATTGGTCCAGTTGCTGATCACCGAACCGCGCGGGCTGGCCTTTTCGCTGATGTCGTTGTAATCGGCCTGCAGCGAGTAGGTGGTGTGGTTGCCGGAGATGTCGAACGGACGCATGTTGCGCATGTCGACCACGCCGGACGCGCCGCCTTCGGTGAGCTTGGCGGTCGGGGACTTGTACACCGTGACCTGGTTGAAGAACTCGGTCGGGAAGATGTTCAGGTCGACTTCGCGGTTCTGGTTGGTCGCATCCAGGCCGATCGAGGCGGTGGCAACCGACGCACCGTTGATGGTGGTCTTGGTGAAGCTGTTGGGCAGGCCGCGGATGGCGATGTTCAGGCCTTCGCCGTTAACGTCGCGGTTGAGCTGGATGCCCGGGATGCGGCTCAGCGACTCGGCGATGTTGGTGTCCGGGAACTTGCCGATGTCCTCGGCGAAGATCGAGTCGGTGAAACCGGTCGAATCGCGCTTGGCTTCGGTCGAATACTGCAGGCTCTGGCGGAAACCGCGAACGGTGACCGTATCCAGTTCGACCGCCTGGTCACCGCCCTGGGCGGCCGGGGCCTGGGCTTCCTGCGCGATCGCGCTGCCGCTGGCAAGCGCCAGGCACAGCAGACCCAAGGCGCGCGACAGTTCTGTCTTGCAAGGCTTCCTGTTCACCGTACTCCCTCCCGTTTCTGGTGGCTTGGTGGTGGCTCGGACGAGCCCTAGTCCACCGGTGTCTTTCAGTTGTTGGTATTTGGATTCGCGCCGGGAACTGCACGCTGCGAACGCGATTCGCAAAGCATCCATCCCTTGGCGGCGGCGATGGTAGCGTTCTCAAACTCGGCGGCGCAAGCGAATTCCGGGGCTCGCACCTATGTTGCAGTGCATGATGAAAACCCCATGTTTTGAAGGATTTCCGGCGCTTGGCGGATGACAGCGCTGACATCCGCACGCCATCGCAGGTTCTGCTTGGTAACCGGTTTCCTGCTGTGTTAATGATAGCGATACCAATCTGCGCAGGCCGGAGGGGGCTTTCATGCTGCAGCGCGCTGACGACGCCTTTTTTGTTGCGTCGCAACACCAATCCGCCGCGGTGACCGCATGAGCACCGCCGCATCCGAGGCCTCGGCCAGCATCGGCAGGTTCCGCTGGCGCGTGTGCGCCATGCTGCTGGCCGCGACCACGATCAACTACATCGACCGCCAGGTCCTGGGCGTGCTGGCGCCGTTCCTGCAGGACGAGATCGGCTGGAGCGAGATCGAGTACGGCTACATCGTGATGGCCTTCCAGGCCGCGTACGCGATCGGCCTGCTGTGCGCCGGCGCGGTGATCGACCGCTTCGGCACCCGTATCGGCTATGCGCTGGCGATCAGCATCTGGTCACTGGCGGCAATGGGCCATGCGCTGGCAGCGAGCGTGCTGGGCTTCATCCTCGCCCGCTTCGCGCTGGGCCTGGGCGAGGCGGGCAATTTCCCGGCCGCGGTCAAGACCGTCGCCGAGTGGTTCCCCAAGCGCGAGCGTGCCTTCGCCATCGGCATCTTCAACGCCGGCTCCAACATCGGCGCGATCATCGCTCCGTTGATGGTGCCGATCGTCGCGGCGGCGTGGGGCTGGCAGGCGGCGTTCCTGTGCACCGGTGCGCTCAGTGCGATCTGGCTGACGGTATGGCTGACCCGCTACCGCCCGCCGGAACAGCAGTCGAAGCTGACCGCCGCCGAGCTGGCCCACATCCGCAGCGATCCGCCGGACAGCACGGTCAAGGTGCCCTGGCTGCAGCTGCTGCGGCACCGCCAGGCGTGGTCCTTCGTGGCCGCGAAGTTCATCACCGACCCGGTGTGGTGGCTGTTCCTGTTCTGGCTGGGCAAGTTCCTGGCATCCGAGTACGGGCTGTCGCTGGCCAAGATCGGACTGCCGATGATCGTGGTGTACCTGATGGCGGACGTGGGCAGCATCGCCGGTGGCTGGCTGGCCGGGCGGTTCGTGCGGCTGGGATGGAGCATGAACCGGGCGCGCAAGGGCGCGATGCTGGTCAGCGCGCTGTGCGTGGCGCCGGTGGTACTGGTGACCTACGTCGACAACCTGTGGATCGCCGTCGGCCTGATCGGCCTGGCGATGGCCGGCCACCAGGGCTGGTCGGCCAACGTGCTGACATTGCCGTCGGACATGTTCCCGCGGCAGACCGTGGCTTCGGTGGTGGGCATCGGCGGCTTCGCCGGCGCGGTGGGTGGCATGGCGATGTCGTTCTTCACCGGCTCGCAGCTGCAGTCCACCGGCAGCTACAGCACGATCTTCCTGATCGCCGGCTGCGCCTACATGGTCGCGCTGGTGGTGGTGCACCTGCTGGCCCCGCGCCTGGAAGCGGCCCGTTTCGAACTCCCGCGCACGCCCGGCACCTGAGCCGGCGCGCGCGCTCATGACGCCCTGCCCGTCGCGCATCTCTGTGGCGGACAGGGCCGCCAATGCGAGAGTGCCATGACCCGTAGAACCCGACTTGCCCTGTTCCTGGGCGCCCTGTTCCTGCTCCCGGCAGCGGCGCTGGCGCGCCAGGACTGCCGCAGCCCGGCCGCCGTGTGCGAAGCGCGCACCAGCGGCAGCCTGCCCCTGATCGAACGCGGCACGCCATTGCCGGTGCTGGTGGACGATGCCGACTTCACCGCGGTGAAGCTCGCCGCCGACGCGCTGCGCGGTGACCTGGCCGCGGTGGCCGGACGCCAGGCGCCCGACGGGACGCAACCGAAGCTGGCGATCATCGCCGGCACCCTTGGCCACAGTGCGCGCATCGACCGCATCGTGCGCGGGAAGAAGCTCGACACCTCCGGCGTGGACGGCACCTGGGAGGCGTACCTGATCCAGGTGGTCGACGCGCCCGAGCCGGGCATCGACCGCGCCCTGGTGGTGGCCGGCGCCGACCGCCGCGGCACCGCCTTCGGCCTGTACGAGCTGTCGCGCCGCATCGGTGTGTCGCCGTGGACCTGGTGGGCCGACGTGCCGCCGGCGCAGCGCAGCCAGCTGCACATCGCCCCCGGCCGCTTCGTCGACGCGCCCAAGGTCCGCTACCGCGGCATCTTCATCAACGACGAGGATCCGGCCCTGGGCGGCTGGAGCAAGGCGACCTTCGGCGGCACCAACCACCGCTTCTACGAACGCGTGTTCCAGCTGATCATGCGCCACAAGGCCAATTACCTGTGGCCGGCGATGTGGCTGCCGCGTGCGTTCTACGACGACGACCCGAAGAACGCCGAGATGGCCGACGCCTATGGCGTGGTGATCGGGACCAGCCACCACGAGCCGATGATGCGTGCCCACGACGAGTGGTCGCGCCACGGCAGCGGGCGCTGGGACTACACCAGCAACAGCAAGGTGCTGCAGGACTTCTGGCGCGGCGGCATGGAGCGGCTGCAGGGGCGCGAGGCGGTGGTCACCCTGGGCATGCGCGGCGATGGCGACGAGGCGATGACCGAGGGCACCGCCACCGAGTTGCTGGAACGCATCGTCGCCGACCAGCGGCGGATCATCGGCGAGGTCACCGGCAAGCCGGCCGAGCAGACCCCGCAGGTCTGGGCGCTCTACAAGGAGGTGCAGGACTACTACGACGCGGGCATGCGCGTGCCCGACGACGTCACCCTGCTGTTCGCCGACGACAACTGGGGCAACATCCGCCGCCTGCCGGACCCGGCCGCGCGCCGCCCCGGCGGCTACGGCGTGTACTACCACTTCGACTACGTCGGCGGCCCGCGCAACTACAAGTGGATCAACACCACCCAGGTCGAGCGTGCGTGGGAACAGATGCGCCTGGCCTGGGCCCATGGCGTGGAACGCCTGTGGGTGGTCAACGTCGGCGACATCAAGCCGCAGGAGCTGCCGATCAGCGCCTTCCTCGACCAGGCCTGGGACCCGGACGCGGCGGACCTGGAATGGGTCAAGCAGTACCCGGCCAGGTGGGCCGCCGAGCAGTTCGGCGCCGTGCATGCCGGTGAGATCGCCTCGATCCTCAGCGACTACACCCGCATCAATGCGCGCCGCAAGCCCGAGCTGATCGACGCCTCCACCTGGAGCCTCGTGCACGACCGCGAGGCCGGCCGGGTGCTGGCCGAGTGGGATGCGCTGGTCGAGCGCACCACCGAACTGGCGGCGAAGATCCCGGCCAGCCAGCGCGACGCCTGGTACCAGCTGGTCGAGTACCCGGTGCTGGCCAGCGCCAACCTCAACCACCTGTACGTGGCGGTGGCCCGCAACCGGCTGTACGCGGCGCAGGGCCGGGCCTCGGCCAATGCCTGGGCGCGGAAGGCCCGCGAACTGTTCGCCCGCGATGCCGAGCTGCAGCGCGTGTACGAGCAGGACATCGCCGGCGGCAAGTGGATCCACATGATGAGCCAGCCGCGCATCGGCTACACCCACTGGCAGTCGCCGCCGCGCAACATCCTGCCGGCACTGGTCACCGTCGATGCGCCGGAGAAGGGCGTCACCGGCGTGGCCGTGGAAGGCGATCCCACCGGCTGGCCGGCCAGCCTGCGCGCGCCGCGGCTGCCGGAGCTGGACCCGGTGGCCGCCCCCACCCGCGAAGTGGTGGTGTTCAACCGCGGCCAGGCGCCCATCCCGTTCACCGCCACCAGCCGTGCGCCCTGGCTGAAGGTCTCGCCGGCCGCCGGCGAGGTCGGCGACGAGCAGCCGCTCAAGCTGGAGATCGACTGGGACGCACTGCCGGAAGGCCGGCACGAGGGCGTCATCTACATCCGTGGCAAGGACTGGACCGAGGTCTACGTGACCGTCCCGGTGAACAAGCCGCCGGTGCACCGCGGCGCGCGTGGCTTCGTCGAGGGCAATGGCGTGGTCGCGATCGAGGCCGAGCACCACAGCCGCGCCGTGGCCCCGCACGGTGGCCAGTGGCAGGTGATCCCGAACCTGGGCCGCACCCTGTCGGCGGTCACCGCGTGGCCGGCGACCGGCGAGCCGCTGGTACCCGGCGGCGACAGCGCGCGGCTGGAATACCCGGTGGTGATGGACGGCGACGGCGAGGTCGAGGTGCGCGTGCTGGTGTCGCCGACCCTGGACATCCGCCATCGTGGCGGGCTGCGCTACGCGGTGTCCGTCGGCGACGAGCCGCCGCAGCTGGTCAACGTGCGCCTGGACCCGACCCCCGGCGACCGCGACTTCACCGCCTGGGAAGCGGCGGTGATCGACAACGGCCACATCGCCCGCTCGCGCCACACGGTCCGCGCCGGCGCCAACACCGTGAAGCTCTGGCTGGTCGATCCCGGCCTGGTGTTCCAGCGCATCGAGCTGGTGCGCCGCGCCACCCCCACCACCCTGGGTCCGGAGGAAAGCGTGCGCCGCTGACGGCGCACGTGTTCCCGCCCCCACTGCACTCCACACGGAAGACCCCATGAGCACCACCGGACGCCCGCTGCACCTCCACCAGGACCGCCTGTTCTCCTCCGACCCGACCCAGCGCGCGATCGCCCGCCGGCTCTACGCGCAGGTGGAGGGGCTGCCGATCGTCAGCCCGCACGGGCACACCGACCCGTCCTGGTTCGCCGGCAACGCCAGTTTCGCCGACGCCACCGAGCTGCTGCTGCTGCCGGACCACTACGTGTTCCGCATGCTCTACAGCCAGGGCATCGACCTGGACGCGCTGGGCATCCCGCATGCCGACGGCAGCCGCGCCCCGGTGGATCCGCGCGCGGCGTGGCGCCTGTTCGCGGAGAACTTCCACCTGTTCCGCGGCACGCCCTCGTCGATGTGGCTCAACCACGTCTTCCACGAGGTGTTCGGCCTGCGCGTGCGCCTGGACGGCAGCACCTCCGACCACTACTACGACACCATCACTGCCGCGCTGCAGACCGATGCGTTCCGCCCGCGCGCCCTGTTCGAGCGCTTCGACATCGAGGTCATCGCCACCACCGAAGGCCCGCTCGACCCGCTGCACCACCACCAGGTCATCCGTGACAGCGGCTGGAAGGGCAAGGTCGTCACCGCCTACCGTCCGGACGAGGTGGTTGACCCCGAGCACGAGGCCTTCGCCGGTGCGCTGCAGCGCTTTGGCGAGATCACCGGGGAGGACGTGCACAGCTGGGACGGCTACCTGCGCGCGCACCGCAACCGCCGCGACTTCTTCAAGTCCCTCGGCGCCACCTCCACCGACCACGGCCACGAGACCGCGCTGACCGCCGACCTCTCGCGTGCCGAGGCGCAGCGCCTGTTCGCGAAGATCCTCGGCGGCAGCTACAGCGCGCAGGAAGCGGCACTGTTCCGCGGCCAGGTGCTGACCGAGATGGCGGCCATGAGCCTGGACGACGGGTTGGTGATGCAGCTGCACCCGGGCTGCTACCGCAACCACAACCCGCGGCTGTTCGCCCGGCACGGCCGCAATGTCGGCGCCGACCTGCCGCTGCCGACCGAGTACGTCCACGCGCTCAAGCCGCTGCTGGACCGGTTCGGCAACGAGCCGGACTTCCGCTTCATCCTGTTCACCCTGGACGAAAGCACGTACTCGCGCGAACTGGGCCCGATGGCCGGCCATTACCCGTGCCTGTTCCTGGGACCGGCATGGTGGTTCCACGATGCGCCGGAAGGCATGTGGCGCTTCCGCGAGCAGACCCTCAGCACCGCCGGCTTCTACAACACCGTCGGTTTCAACGACGACACCCGCGCGTTCCTGTCCATCCCGGCCCGCCACGACGTGGCCCGCCGGATCGACTGCGCGGTGCTGGCCAAGCTGGTCGCCGAGCACCGCATCGACGAGGATGAGGCGGCGGAAGTCGCGATCGACCTGGCCTACCACCTGCCCAAGCGCGCCTACCGGCTGTAAACCACGCGGCGCGGATCCGCCGCGCCCGCCGTAGCGGAGCCGCTTCATGACGAACGAGTCCCTGCCGCGCCGGCGGCATCACGCCCGCGGCATCGCCGCCGCGCTCCTGCTGGGCGTCGTGGCCTTCGCCAACGGCCTGCCGCCGGCGGCCGCCGAGGCCCCCCGCGAGCGCATGCGCCTGGACCAGGGCTGGCGCTTCCACCGCGGTGATCCGCCCGGGGTGGGCGGCCGCCTGGACTACGACGTGCGCCCGCAGACAGGGGCCAGCGTCGACGGCAAGGATGCTGACAGCCGTCCGGACGAGGCGGTGCGCGTGCGCGCCGACCGCCCGGTGCTCAAGCCCTGGATCCTGCCCACGGCCAACCGTCTCATCCGCGACCCCGCACAGCGCCATGCACCACCCGCCGCGCCGCCGGAGCTCGGAGATATCCCGTTCCTGCGCGCCGACTACGACGACTCGACCTGGCGGGCGGTCACCCTGCCGCACGACTGGGCCATCGCCGGCCCTTTCCTCGCCGAAGGCCCCTACGGCGGCATGGGTCGCCTCCCCAGCTGGGGCATCGGCTGGTACCGGCGCCAGCTTGACATCCCCGTCGACCAGCGCGGCCGCCGCATCTACCTGGACCTGGACGGCGCCATGTCCTACGCCACGGTCTGGCTCAACGGCCAGCTGGTCGGCGGGTGGCCCTACGGCTACAACAGCTGGCGCGTGGACCTTACGCCCCACGTGGCGTTCGGCGGGGCCAATACGCTGGCGATCCGCCTGGACAATCCGCCCGAGTCGGCGCGCTGGTATCCCGGTGGCGGGCTCTACCGCGATGTATGGCTGGTCAGCACTGCGCCGGTACATATCGCGCAATGGGGCACGACCGTCACTACCCCGCAGGTCTCCACCGGGACCGCCGAGGTCCGCCTGCGGGTGGAGGTGGAGAACAGCACCGGCCGGATGGTGCGGGTCGTGGTGGAGAGCGAGCTCTACGAACTGGACGGCAACGGAAACCGTGGCTCCGCACCGGTAGCGCGGATCGCGCCCATCGGCTTCCAGGTCGTGCCGGGCGGAAGCAGCGCTGCCACGTCCGGCACCACCATCGCCAAGCCGCGGCTGTGGGGTCCACCGCCCAACCAGCAGGCCCACCGCTACGCCGCGGTGACCACGCTGCGCCAGGACGGGCACGTGGTCGACCGTTACGAAACCCGCTTCGGCATCCGCCGGGTCGAATGGGATCCGGACCGCGGCGTGGTGGTCAACGGCGAACACATCGTGCTGAAGGGTGTGAACCAGCACCACGACCTCGGTGCACTCGGCGCTGCGTTCAATGTCCGCGCCGCGCGACGGCAGCTGGAGATCCTGCGCGGCATGGGCGCCAACGCCATCCGCCTGGCGCACAACCCGCCCGATCCGCAGCTGCTGGAGCTGACCGACGCGATGGGCTTCCTGGTGGTCGACGAGATCTTCGATTCCTGGGAAAAGAAGAAGACCCCGCTGGACTTCCACCTCGTGTTCCCCGAATGGCACGAGGCGGACCTGCGCGCGATGCTGCGCCGCGACCGAAACCACCCATCCGTCATCCTGTGGAGCGTCGGCAACGAGGTCGGCGAACAGTACGACGGCGAGGACGGCGCCGCGATCGGCCGGCGCCTGGTGCGGATCGTGCGCGAGGAGGATCCCACGCGCCCGGCGACCGCCTCGATGAACTGGGCCAAGGCCGACATGCCGTTCGCAGCCGCGTTTGACGTGGTGAACCTCAACTACCAGGGCGAAGGCATCCGCCAGGAACCTGAGTTCGAGGGCACCGAGCGCATCCGCACCCCACCGTCCTACCCCGCGTTCCGTGCCGCTTTCCCAGACAAGGTGATTTTCGGCAGCGAGACCGCTTCGGCGCTGAGTACGCGTGGTACCTATCTGTTCCCGGTGGCCGCGGCACGGAGCGCGCCTGTCCGCGACGAGAATGGCGGCGGCGACTCGCAGCGACGCCTGGTCAGCGGCTACGAGCTGCACGCGGTCGACTTCGGCTCCAGCGCCGACAAGGTGTTCGCCACACTCGACCGGCATCCCTACGTGGCCGGCGAGTTCGTCTGGAACGGCTTCGACTACCTGGGCGAGCCCACGCCGTACTACGCCTCGCGCAGCTCCTACAGCGGCATCATCGACCTGGCCGGCTTCCCCAAGGACCGCTACTGGCTCTACCAGTCGCGCTGGCGGCCGGAGCTGCCGATGGTCCACGTGCTGCCGCACTGGAACTGGCACGGACGCGAGGGCCAGGTCACGCCGGTGCACGTTTTCACCTCCGGCGATGAGGCCGAGCTGTTCGTCAACGGCGTCTCCCAGGGCAGGAAGAAGAAGGGTGCCTACGAGTACCGCCTGCGCTGGGACGAGGTGGTCTACCAGCCGGGAACGCTGCGCGTGCAGGCCTGGCGCGATGGCACGCCCTGGGCGTCCACCACGGTGGAGACCACCGGCGCACCCGCACGCCTGGCGCTGGAGGCCGATCGCGCACGCATCGGCAACGATGGCCGCGACCTGTCCTTCGTCACCCTGCGCGTGCTCGATGCAGCAGGACGCCCGGTCCCCGATGCCGACACCCGCGTGCACGTCCAGGTCGAGGGTGCCGCGGAGCTGGTGGCCACCGACAATGGCGATCCGCGCGACCTGACGCCCTTTCCGTCTGCGGAACGGAATGCCTTCAGTGGCCTGGCACTGGCCATCGTCCGCGGCCTGCCCGGCGGCGAGGGGCCCGCGCGCGTGCGCGTGGAGGCCAGCGGCCTGGAGGGCGCCACGCTGGAGCTGCGCGTGGAGCAGGCCGGCAATGCACACTGACAGCCACCGATGCCGTGACCGCCACCTGCCGCGCGCCCCTGACGCGCGGATCCGCAACCGAAGCCGGAGGTAACCCATGATCCGCTCCCGTACCGCCCTGCTGGCCGCGCTGGCACTGGCCTGCGGCACCGCGTTCGCCGCGCCGCCGGCCACGCTCAAGGAGGCGTACCGCGATGACTTCCTGCTCGGCACCGCGGTCAACGACGGGATCGTCCGCGGCGAGGACGCGGCCTCGCAGGCGCTGGTGAAGCGGCACTTCAACTCCATCACCCTGGAGAACTCGATGAAGGTCGAGGTGCTGCATCCCACGCCCGATACCTGGGACTTCAGCGCGGCCGATGCCTTCGTCGAGTTCGGCGAGCAGAACGGGATGTTCATCGTCGGCCACACCCTGGTCTGGCACAACCAGACCCCGGACTGGTTCTTCAAGGACGCGGCGGGCCGGCCGCTGCCGCCGGCGCAGCTGGCCCAGCGGATGCGCCAGTACATCGGGAAGGTCGCTGGACGCTACGCGGGCAAGGTGCAGGCCTGGGACGTGGTCAACGAGCAGATCGGCGAGGACGGCAACTACCGCGACACCACCTGGGTGCGCGGCTACGGTGGCGACGGCGATGCCCTGGTGCGCGACGCGTTCCGCTTCGCCGCCGAAGCCGCGCCGGACACCGAGCTGTACTACAACGACTTCAACGCCTGGCGCCCGGAGAAGGTGGCCGGCATCGTGCGCATGGTGGAGATGCTCAAGGCCCACGGCATCCGCATCGACGGCGTGGGCATCCAGGGCCACTGGGGCCTGAATTTCCCCTCCACCGCCGACATCGAGGCGGCGATCGACGCCTACCACGCCGCCGGGGTCAAGGTGATGATCACCGAGCTGGACGTAGACGTGCTTCCGCTGACCAAGGAAGGGCAGATCATCGGCCAGGGCATGATGCATCCCCAGTTCCAGCTGCCGGAGTTCAGGAAATTCCTGGATCCGTACCGCGACGGCCTGCCGGCCGACGTGCAGCAGCAGCTCACCGACCGGTACGCGGAGCTGTTCGCCATCTTCCACCGCAAGGCCGACAAGCTGGCCCGGGTTGCGGTGTGGGGCGTGGCCGACGACATGTCCTGGAAGAACGGCTATCCGATCCCCGGTCGCACCAACTACCCACTGCTGTTCGACCGCGACCGCCAGCCCAAGCCTGCACTGGAAGCGGTGCTCAAGGTGCCGCAGGGCCGCTGAGGCGGCGCATGGCGGCGCGGCTCATTCGGCGTCGCCGTTCCCACGCGCTGCCGGTGCACAGCGCATCGGCAGCGCCCAGGCGCCGGCCTTGACCAGGGCCACGCGGTCGTTCGGGTCGAACGCGACCAGCACGTCACTCGTCCGGTCCGGAGCGCCGTGCGGATCCGACCACGGCAGCCCACGGGCGCCCACCACCAGCCATGGCGCGCGCGCCAGTACCTCGCCATTGCCTTCCCAGCAGCCGCTGTAGGCGCACAGCGACAGCCCGCCGTCGTCGCCGAAGGCCAGGTCCATCGGGGTGAAGCCCCCTTCGGCGGCGGCGCTGCAGCCGTCCACGCCGCATTGCACTTCCACGTCGTTGCGGCAGTGCCAGGTCTCCGCCTGCACCGCGCCGCCGGCCAGTGTCGCCAGCAGGCCCGTGATCCACGCCCGTCTCCGCATCGCGTTCTCCCCCGGCAACCCGTGCTGATGGTGCATGGCGGCGGCGGGCGCCGCCAGCCTGAAGCAGACAGGTGCGGCCACGGGGCGTCGCACACGCTGAGACGGATTCCACGTACAACCCGGCGTCTCCCCACGGAGCCGCCATGTCCGCACTCGCCCCGCTTTCCGCGTTCGATCCGCCCGCCCTGCCCGTACCCGCCGGCGATGGCGCCAGCTTCGCCGTGCGCCTGGCCGGCAAATACCAGGGCCGGGTCACCGGCCACTTCGTCCAGCCCGGCCGCGAGGGCCGCTACGCACCACTGCCGGAAGGATTGCCCGGACCCCTGGCCGCGGCCCTGCGCGCGCGCGGCGTGGAGCAGCTGTACGCGCACCAGGCCCAGGCCTGGGAGGCGGTGGCAGGCGGCGGCCACGTGGTCCTGGCCACGCCCACCGCCTCGGGCAAGTCGCTGTGCTACACCCTGCCGGTGGTCAGCGGGGTGATGACCCGCAAGGCCAAGGCGCTGTACCTGTTCCCGACCAAGGCCCTGTCGCAGGACCAGGTGGCCGAGCTGCTGGAGCTCAACCGGGCGGGCGACCTCGGCCTGAAGCCGGCCACTTTCGACGGCGACACGCCGGGCGACCAGCGCCAGGCGATCCGGCTCAACGGCGACATCGTGGTCTCCAACCCGGACATGCTCCACCAGGGGATCCTGCCGCACCACACCAAGTGGGCGCAGTTCTTCGAAGGCCTGCAGTACGTGGTGATCGACGAGATCCACAGCTACCGCGGCGTGTTCGGCTCGCACCTGGCCAACGTCCTGCGCCGGCTCAAGCGCGTGTGCGCGTTCTACGGCTCCAAGCCGCAGTTCATCCTGTGCTCGGCCACCATCGGCAATCCGAAGGAGCACGCCGAGGCGCTGCTGGAGGACGAGGTGCAGGCCATCACCGAGTCCGGCGCGCCCACCGGCGACCGCCACGTGCTGCTGTGGAACCCGCCGGTGGTCAATCCCGACCTTGGCCTGCGCGCCTCGGCGCGCTCGCAGTCCAACCGTATTGCCCGGGCCGCGCTCAAGGCCGGGCTGAAGACCCTGGTGTTCGCGCAGTCGCGGACCATGGTCGAAGTGCTGACCAAGTACCTGAAGGACGTGTTCGACAGCGACCCGCGCAAGCCGGCACGGGTGCGCGCCTACCGCGGCGGCTACCTGCCGACCGAGCGGCGCGAGGCCGAGCAGGCCATGCGCGCCGGCCGCATCGACTGCATCGTCTCGACCTCGGCGCTGGAGCTGGGCGTGGACATCGGCAGCCTGGACCTGGTGGTGCTCAACGGCTACCCCGGCTCGGTGGCCGCGACCTGGCAGCGCTTCGGTCGCGCCGGGCGCCGCCAGCAGGCCTCGCTGGGGGTAATGGTGGCCAGCTCCGATCCGCTGGACCAGTACATGGTGCGCCACCCGGAGTTCTTCTCCGCCGCACCGCCGGAGCATGCGCGCATCGCCCCGGACCAGCCGGTGATCCTGCTGGACCACATCCGCTGTGCCGCGTTCGAGCTGCCGTTCCTGCAGGGTGAACGCTTCGGCAGCGTGGAGCCGGAGGTGTACCTGCAGCTGCTGGCCGAGGACGGGGTGATCCACCCAGAAGGCGGACGCTGGGAATGGATCGCCGACAGCTACCCGGCCAACGCGGTGAGCCTGCGCTCGGTGGCCGATGGCAACTTCGTGGTCGTCGACCGCACCGACGGCCGCCAGGTGATCATCGCCGAGGTCGACTTCAGCTCCGCGCCGCTGATGCTCTACGAAGGCGCGATCCACATGGTGCAGTCGGTGCCCTACCAGGTCGAGCGGCTGGACTGGGAGGGCCGCAAGGCCTACGTCACCCGCACCCACGTCGACTACTACACCGACGCGATCGACTACACGAAGCTGAAGGTGCTCGAGCGCTTCGACGGGGTGATCGCCGGCAGCGGTACCTGCCACCACGGCGAGGTGCACGTGGTCCGGCGCGTGTCCGGCTACAAGAAGATCCGCTACTACACCCACGAGAACATCGGCTACGGGCCGGTGACCCTGCCCGACCAGGAGCTGCACACCTCGGCGCTGTGGTGGCAGCTGCCGCAGGCGGAGCTGGAATCGCGCTTCGCCTGCCGCCAGGACGCGCTGGACGGCTTCCTCGGCGCCGGCTATGCGCTGCACGTGGTGGCCAAGGTCGCGGTGATGGCCGAGTCGGCCGACCTGCAGAAGGCGGTGGGCAGCGGTGACGGCGCCTGGTTCGCCAGCGGCGACGGGCGCGGCCGCGGCCAGCTGCGCGCACTGGACGGCAGCATGGTCGACCCGGAGCGCCACGACAGCTTCGTGCCTACGGTGTACGTGTATGACAACTACCCCGGCGGCATGGGCCAGAGCGAGCCGCTGTGGAAGCGGCAGCGCGAGCTGGTCACCCGGGCACGCGAGCTGGTCTCCGGCTGCGACTGCAAGGCCGGCTGCCCCGCCTGCGTCGGGCCAGTGCTGGCGGCGCAGGAGGACGTGGAGGCCACGCCGAAGTCCCTGGCCCTGCGCGTGCTTGGCGCCCTGGAGGCCGCATGAGCCTGTCCCTGGCCAAGCTCCAGCAGCTCAAGCGCCAGGCCGGCGGCAGCACGCCGGCGCGTCCTGCACAGCCACCGGAACCTGCGCCCGCGTCGCCCGCGTCCCGCGCGCCGGACCTGGACCAGCTGCGCCGGCTCCTGCGGGTCCGGGCGCGCCCGTTCGCCGCGCCCGCCGGCGGCGATCGCAGCCTGCCCGGCACAGAGATCGCCAAGGGGCTGTTCCTGGTGGAGGAGTTCCTGCCGGCTGCCGATGTCCCACCGCTGCTGGACGGTGGATTCGACCGCGGCGAACCGATCCCCAGCGATGAGGTGCTGTTCTTCGACACCGAGACCACCGGCCTGGCCGGCGGCACCGGCACCCGCGCCTTCATGATCGGCGCTGCGGACTGGTGCGGCACCCAGCTGCGCATCCGCCAGCTGACCCTGGCCAGCATGGGCGCCGAGCCAGCCATGCTCGACGTGTTCGCCAGCTGGCTGCGCCCGCACAGCATCCTGTGCAGCTACAACGGCAAGTGCTACGACGCGCCGCTGCTGGCCACCCGTTACCGCCTGGCGCGCCGCGGCAGCCCGCTGGCGGGCCTGCGCCACGTGGACCTGCTGTTCCCGACCCGCCGCAGCTACCGCGGCGTATACGAGAACTGCCGCCTGGGCACCATCGAACGGCATGTGCTGAAGATCGTGCGCGAGGATGACCTGCCCGGGTCGGAGGCACCGGCGGCGTGGCTCGGCTACATCCGCGGCGGTGGCAGCGCGCTGCTGCGCCGGGTGCTGGCCCACAACCGCCAGGACGTGATCACGCTCTCGCGCCTGCTGGCCAGCCTCGCCGGCGCGCACACCGTCGCTCCCGCGTTATCGTCGTGTGAAAGCGACGCCCCGGGGTAAATGGAGCGTCCGCGCCCGGCGCGCGCCGGGTGATTGCCGGCGACTGCGGGCAGGCCCATAGTGCCGACCATTCCCCCGATCGCAGGAACCGCACGATGCACCCCCAAGGCCAGGATCCGTGCGGTGACACCGCGCATGCGCAGCACCGGGACGTTGTCATCCTCGGCGGCGGTCTCGCGGGCCTCACCCTGGCGCTGCAGCTGCGCCAGCGCAATCCGGACCTGGCGGTGACCGTGGTCGAGCGCCGCGCGCACCCGGTGCGCGAGGCCGCGCACAAGGTCGGCGAGTCGACGGTGGAGATCGGTGCGCACTACTTCGCCGACGTGCTCGGCCTGCGCGAACACCTGGAGACCGAACAGGTGCGCAAGTACGGGCTGCGCTATTTCTTCACCGACGGCCAGTACCGGGTGCAGGACTGCAGCGAGATGGGCGTCAGCCACCTGCTGCCCACGCCGTCCTGGCAGCTGGACCGTGGCCGCTTCGAGAACTTCCTCGGCGACAAGGTACGCGAGGCCGGTGTGGAGTTCCTCGACCAGGCGGTGGTGCGCACGCTGGACCTGTCCGAAACCGATGCCGCGCACCGGGTGGAGTTCGAGCACGAAGGCACGCGTCGCGCGCTCAGCGCACGCTTCGTGGTCGACGCCTCCGGCCGCGCCGGCCTGATCAAGCGCAAGCTCGACCTGGCCCAGCCCAACGACCACGACGCCAACGCCGTGTGGTGGCGGATCGACGCCCAGACCGAGCTGGACCAGTGGTCGGACGACCCGTGGTGGCGCCAGCGCTTCCAGCCGGCGCGCCGGGTCAACTCCACCAACCACATGTGCGGGCCGGGCTACTGGTTCTGGCTGATCCCGCTGGCCTCCGGCTCGCATTCGCTGGGCATCGTCTGCGACGCGAAGATGCATCCGCTGGAGACGATGAACACCCATGCCAGGGCGATGGAATGGCTGCGCCGGCACCAGCCGCGCGTGCATGAGGCTCTGGACCGTCCCGAGTACACGCTGCAGGACTTCCTGTTCCTGCGGCACTTCTCCTATGGCTGCAAGCAGGTCTACTCCGAGCACCGCTGGGCCCTGACCGGCGAGGCCGGCCTGTTCCTGGACCCGTTCTATTCGCCCGGCAGCGACTTCATCGCCATCAGCAACACCTACGTGTGCGAGCTGGTGGAACTGGACCGTGCCGGCAAGCGCATCGGCCCCTATGCCGAGTTCTACCAGCAGCTGTACTTCTCCTTCTACGAGAACACGCTGACCCTCTACCAGGACCAGTACCCGATCTTCGGCCACCCGCAGGTGATGCCGGTCAAGGTGCTGTGGGACTACGTCTTCTACTGGGCGCTGCTGGCGCCGCTGTTCTTCAGCCGTCGCCAGGCCGACCTGGCCATTCTCTCGCGGCTCAAGCCCCACTTCGCCGAAGGGCGTGCGCTGAACCTGGCCATGCAGCGGCTGATGCGCGAGTGGGGCACGCGCGACAGCACGCCGGACCTCACCCAGTCCCGCGCCTACGACCAGTACGAGCTGGACTGGTGCCGCGAGATGAACGGCGCGCTGGCCGACGTGCTGGACGACGACGCCTACGTGGCACGCACGCAGCGCTGGGTCGCGGACATGCGCCAGCTTGCGGCCGAGGTGCTGGCCCTGGCCCGTGGCATCGTGCCGGACATCGGCGACCACGGCCTGGATGCACTGCTCGCCGGCCATGACATCGAAGCGCACGCGAGCATGCTGCCGGCGCAGTGGTTCACCCCGGTGGAGCGAGAGCTGGAACTGGCCAGCGCCTGATCCGCCGTCCCGGGCCGGGAGGTGGCTGCAGCCCGGCCGCCCGCGAACCGGGCGCGCGTTGCGTTGAGACCCGCACGAAGCCTGTGGACCCGCATGCGAGGCCCTGGGGCGTATGCGGGATCGGGCCCACGCACGAACCGGAACGTCGCGGACACGGGCGCGCCGCCAGTCACGCGCAAGGCGTCCTGCACGCAAAGCCCGAATCTTCGCGCGAATGCTCCCGCCGCAGCCCGCAAAGCGGCATGACCCGGACGTGGGTTTGCGCAAGTCACGCGCAAGGCAACCGCGCCTTGCGCGCGAGGCGGACCGGCTGGACCGCGAGCCCATACCACCCCAGTCGCAAGCTTTTCCGTCGTGCTCCCGGGCGAGCTTGGCCTCCCGCGCAAAGCGCGATGGCTGGACCGCCAGTGCCTGCACGCCCAGGCGCCACCGTTGCGGCCCGCGCGCGAGGCATCCCGGCCTCGCGCGCGAAGCGGGATGGTCGAAGCGTCGGTCTCCGCGGTCCGCCAGCAACCCGGCGCGGCCTGCACACCTGGCACCGGATCCCAGATGCGGGCCAGGTCACCTCAAGGCGCCAGCTTCCGGCGCCCGCGCATCCGCCATTCCGGCTCGCAGGTCAGGCCCGGCAGTTCGCTCCGGCAGCGGAGCCACCCACGCGCCAGGCTCCGAAGCTCCGGCCCCGCCCGCACCGCGCTGCGCAAGGAGCGCCCCAGCCCACGCACCGGCGTTCTGGATCCACGCACAACGTCCCGGTGGATGCAGCGATCGCGGTCGCGATCACGTTTGCGATCGCTTGCCGCTGCGGATGCGGCTGCGGCTGCGGTTGCCGCTGTCGTCGCACTGGGGCTGGCGCTGGAGTCGCCGCCGCGGTGTCCACTCCGCTAAAGCCGGGCCAACGTGCCTCGCAGCGTCGATGCGGGCGAAACGCCCGGCACCGCCCGCATCCGGCGAATGCGGCCTCAGATCACCAGGTCCAGCAGCAGCACGCCGGCCAGGCCGACCACCGAGATGGTGGTCTCCATCACCGTCCACGAGGCGAAGGTCTGCTTCATGGACAGGTTGAAGAACTCCTTGAACATCCAGAACGCCGAGTCGTTGACGTGCGAGCCGAACACACTGCCGGCACCGACCGCCAGCACCATCAGCTCCGGCGAGGCGCCGGTGGTGGCGATCAGGGGGCCGACAATGCCGGCGGCGGTGATCACCGCCACGGTGGACGAGCCGATCATCACCCGCAGCAGCGCGGTGGCCAGCCACGCGAACAGCAGCGGTGGCATGTGCCAGGCGCTGGCAAGCGCGGCGATGGTCGCGCCCACGCCACTGTCCACCAGCACCTGCTTGAACACGCCGCCGGCGGTGATGATCAGCAGGATCACCGCGATGCCGCCGATGGCCGCGTTGAGCCAGCGGGTCTGGGTTTCCAGGCCGACGCCACGGCGGTAACCGAGGAACCAGAACGCGATCAGGGTCGACAGCAGCAGCGCCACGGTGGGATTTCCGAGGAACAGCAGCGCACTGCGCAGGGCTCCCTCCGGCAGCAGGCCGTCGGCCAGCACCGAGGCGCTGATCAGCAGCACCGGCGACAGCGCGATCAGGAACGAGCTCCATGCCCCGGGCGGTGCGAGCCTGGGCGCGTCGGGATCGGTCTTGAACAGGTCCGGCAGCGGCGGGTTGATCGACTTCATCCGCCGCGACAGCCACGGCCCGGCGATCACCACCGCCGGCACCGCCATGAGGACGCCGTACACCAGGGTGCGGCCCATGTCCGCGCCGAACGCGTTGACCAGCACCACCGGCCCGGGATGCGGCGGCAGGAAGCAGTGGGTGGTGCTGAGGGAGGCCACGGTGGGGATGGCCAGCTGCAGGATCGGCAGGCCGGTGCGCCGCGCCAGCGAGAAGATCAGCGGCACCAGGATGATGAAGCCGGCATTGAAGTACAGCGGGATGCCGACCAGGAAGCCGGTCAGCAGCAGCGCCCACTGGATGTTGCGCTCGCCGAACGCCCCGACCAGGGTGGTGGCGATCTTCTCCGCCGCGCCGCTTTCCTCGAGAACTTTGCCCAGGATGGCGCCGAGCACGATCACCAGGGCCAGACCGGCCAGGGTGCTGCCGACGCCGGCGTCGATGGTCTTCACCAGGGCCTGCGGTTCGATGCCCAGCAGCAGGCCCATCGGGATGGCCACCACCAGAAGCGACAGGAACGGACTGAGCTTGCGCGCGGTGAGGAAGATCTGCAGCGCGATCGCAGCGGCGATGATGAGGAAGGTGGCCATCGGAACTCCCCGGCAATGCAAAGAAGTCCCGCAGCCGGCCGTGGCCGGCGCGGGCATGGATCTACCGCGTCAGCTCCCCGTCGCGCCGCGGCGCTGCGCCAGGGCCTCGCGGCCGGCGCGCAGGGTCTCGACGATCGCGTCCACGTCGTAGACGCAGCCACCCCAGGTGCCGCCGCTGGCTTCCTGCAGTGCGGCCCACAGGCGGGTGTCGGCCGGCAGCTTCGGGTGCGGGGCGATGTCCGGGTGCACCGGGCGCGAGGCCAGCAGCGCCGCGCCGGCCTCCGGCGACAGCGGATCGGCCGCGTCGGTGCCGACGAAGTCGATGCTGCCCTGCAGGGTGGTACGGTCGATCACGATGCGCACGCGGTCGCCGTCGCGCAGGCGCCCGATCGGGCCGCCGGCCAGCGCCTCGGGGCCGACGTGGCCGATGCAGGCGCCGGTGGACACCCCGGAAAAACGCGCATCGGTCAGCACCGGCACATGCTTGCCCCACGGCAGGTACTTGAGCGCGGAGGTGAGCTGGTAGGTCTCCTCCATGCCGGTGCCGGCCGGGCCGCAGCCGGCCAGCACCACCACGTCTCCCGCCACCACCGCGCCTTCGCCCTTGGCCTTGATCGCGGCGATCGCCGCACGCTCGCTGGCGAACACCCGCGCCGGGCCGGTGTGGCGGTAGATGTTGTCCTCGTCGACCACCGTCGGGTCGATCGAGGTGGCCTTGATCACCGAGCCTTCCGGGGCGAGGTTGCCCACCGGGAACACCAGTGCGGAGGTCAGGCCCGCGGCGCGCGCCGCGTCCGGACCCATGATCACGTGGGCCGGGTCGACGCCGTCGAGCTCCAGCAGGCGCTGGCGGGCGACGCGGCGTGCATCGCTGTGCTCCCACCACGCCAGGTTCTCGCCGACGGTGCGCCCGCTGACGGTGGGTGCATCCAGGTGCAACAGGCCCATGTCGCGCAGGTGCAGCATCACCTCGGGCACGCCCCCTGCCATGAACACCTGCACGGTGGGATGGTGGCGCGGGCCGTTGGGCAACGCGTCGACCAGGCGCGGGGTGGCGCGGTTGGCCGCGGTCCAGTCGGCCACGGTGGGCGCGGCCAGGCCGGCGGCGCGCGCGATCGCCGGCACGTGCAGCAGCAGGTTGGTCGAACCGCCGAAGGCCGCGTGTACCAGCAGGGCGTTTTCCAGCGCCTTGCGGGTGAGGATCGCCGACAGCGGCGTGCCGGCATTGGCCAGCTGCATCAGCGCCAGCGCCGAGCGCCGCGCCATGTCCAGCCACACCGGCTCGCCGGACGGCGCCAGCGCGCTGTGCGGCAGGGCCATGCCCAGCGCCTCGGCGATCACCTGCGAGGTGGCCGCCGTGCCGAGGAACTGGCAGCCGCCGCCGGGCGAGCCGCAGGCGCGGCAGCCCATCGCCGCCGCATGCTCCAGGTCGATCAGCCCGTGCGCGTAGCGCGCGCCGATGGTCTGCACCTTGGCGGTGTCCTCGGCGCCGCGCGCCGGCAGGGTCACCCCGCCGGGCACGATCACCCCGGGAAGCTCGCCGCAGCCGGCCAGGGCCAGCATCATCGCCGGCAGGCCCTTGTCGCAGGTGGCGATGCCCAGCACGCCGCGGCGGGTGGGCAGCGAGCGCACCAGGCGGCGCATCGTCATGGCCGCGTCGTTGCGGTACGGAAGGCTGTCGAACATGCCGGTCGTGCCCTGGGTGCGGCCGTCGCACGGGTCCGAGCACATCACCGAGAACGGCAGGCCGCCATTGCCGGAGAACGCCTGGGCGGCCTCGCGCACCAGCTTGTCGATCTCCCAGTGGCCGGTGTGCAGGCCGAGGGCGACCGGCTGCCCGTCCTGCGCACGCAGGCCGCCCTGGGTGCTGAGGATCAGGTACGGGTCGCGTGCGATCTCGCTCGCGCGCCAGCCCATGCCGGCGTTCTGGGTCATTCCGAACAGGTGCCCGCTCGGCGCCTGGCGCAGGGTGGCGTCGTCGATCGGCAGCCGGCCGGCCGGGCCTTCGCCGGAGGTGCGGGTGACGGCCAGCGCGGCGCCGTCCCCGAGGATGCTGTCGAGGACAGCGGCGTGGGCGTCAGCATGCATGCCCGCTCCTTACGCGTCGGCCGTGGTCCACTGCCCGTCGACCAGGCGCAGCAGGCTGCCGGTGGGGTTGGCATCGCGCAGGGCCGGCGGCAGCCGGTGCTGGCGCACGTTGTCGTAGCTGTGCAGGGCCGAGAAGCGGATCAGCGAGGCCGGGATGCCGACCGCGGTGAACGCCGGATGGCCGGTGGCCGGGTACGGGCCGCCGTGGTTCTGCGCCGGCGACACCGCCACGCCGGTGGGCATGCGGTCGTTGATCAGGCGGCCGACGCGGGTGCGCAGCACCGGGGCCAGCGCGTCGTACTGCGCGTCGTCCGAACCGGCGGTGTCGGTGTAGAGCGTGCCGGTGAGGTTGCCCTCCAGCGCCGCGGCGATCTGCAGCATCTGTTCCGGCGACTCGGCCTGCACCAGCAGCGCGACCTGGCCGAAGGCCTCGTTCTGCAGCTGGTGCGGCGCCTGCAGGAAGCGGCTGCCGGAGACCTTCAGCAGGGTCGGCTGGAAGGCGTAGCCGGCCGCGTCGGCGGCGACCTGCCCACCGGCCAGCAGCTCGGCACCGGCCGCCCGCAGCGCGCCCACCGCCTCGCCCACCGACTCCGGCGCGCGCGCGGTCAACAGCACGCCCGCCCTGGTGGCCGCGGTCAGGCGCTGCATCTCCTGGACGAAGGCCTCGGCGTGTTCGCCCGGCGGCAGCACGGTCACGCCCGGGCGGGTGCAGAACTGGCCGGCGCCCATGGCGCACGAGGCCGCCAGCTCGGCGGCGATCGCCGGGCCGCGCTCGGCCAGCGCGCCGGGCAGCACGAACACCGGGTTGACGCTGGACATCTCCAGGTAGGCGGGGGTGCCGGCGGCATCGGCCGCGGCCTTGATCGCCATGCCGGCGGGGCGGCTGCCGGTGAAGGCCACCGCCGCGGTGCGCGGGTCGGCCACCATGCGCAGCCCCAGCTCGTTGCTGGTGTGGAAGAACATCTGCACCGCGCCGGACGGCAGGTCGCTGGCCTGCGCCGCCTCGGCCGCGGCCTGGGCCAGCAGCAGCGAGGTGTACGGATGGGCCGGGTGCGCCTTGGCGATCACCGGGTTGCCCGCGGCGATCGCGGCGGTGAAGTCGCCACCGGCGATGCCATTGAACGCGAACGGGAAGTTGTTGGGCCCCAGCACCAGCACCGGGCCGCCCAGCGGGCCATGCATCGAGCGCAGGTTGTTGGCGGTGTCGATGGTCGGGCGTGCCCAGCCACCGTCGCGCGCGGCCTTGGCGCCCTGGCGCAGCTGGCCGGTGGTGCGCGGAAGCTCGGCGTTGCGCAGGCGCGGTTCCACCGGCAGGCCGGTCTCGCGGTGCGCCGCCTCGATCAGCGCCTCGGCGCGGGCTTCGATGCCGGTCGCGTACGCCTCCAGGAACGCGGCGATGCGCTCGCCCGGCAGCTGCGCCATCTGCGCCGCGGCGCGGTGGCCGGCGGCCAGCATCGCGTCCAGGTCTTCCCAGCCGGAGACGGGGAAATCGTGCGTGTCGACCTCGCGCCGGTGCGACGGGTCGACCGCGCGGAAGCTGCCGGCCGGCGAGGTCGCGGCGACCCAGCGGCCGTCGAGGAGGATGGGTTGCAGGTTGGACGTATTCATTGGACAGGGTTCTCCAGGACCAGGCCGTCGATCTCGATGCGCACGATGTCGCCGGACTGCAGGGTGAAGGATTCGTCCGGCACGATGCCGGTGCCGGTGAACAGGAAGGCGCCCTGGGGGAACGCCAGCTCGCGGAACAGGTAGCCGGCCAGTTCGTCCAGGCCGCGCTTGATCTGCGAGGTGCGGGTCTGGCCGGCGAACACCGTCGCGCCGCCGCGGCGGATCTGCAGGTCGATCGGCAGGTCGGTCATGGCCGACGCCGGCAGCAGCCGGATCGCCGGGCCGATCGCGCAGGCGCCGTCATAGACCTTGGCCTGCGGCAGGTAGAGCGGGTTCTCGCCCTCGATGCTGCGCGAGGACACGTCGTTGCCGACAGCGTAGCCGCGGATCGCGCCGGCGGTGTCGAGCACCAGCACCAGCTCCGGCTCCGGCACGTTCCAGTGGCTGTCGGCGCGGAACCGCACTGGCTGGCCGTGGCCGCGGGTGCGCCAGCCGGCCGCCTTGAAGAACAGCTCCGGGCGCTGCGCGCCGTAGACCTTCTGGTAGACGTCGGCGCTCTGCGATTCGGCCTCGCGCGCCATCCGGCTGCTGAGGTAGGTGACGCCCGAGGCCCAGGCTTCCTGGTGGTCCTCGATCGGGGCCAGCAGCGGGGCCTCGGCGCGCTCGCCGGTGTCGGCCGCGGCCAGGGCGGCGTCCGCGGCATCCGCCGGCAGGGCCAGCCAGCCGGCGAGGCTGAAGCCGGCGGGCAGGTAGCGCCCGTCCAGCGCCCAGCGCGGGCCGTCGGAGGTGGCGTGGCGGGTCAGGCTGCGGGTCATGGCAACTCCACGGAAGCGGGGGAAGGGGTGGCCTGGGCCGCCGCCAGCGCGGCGCGCACCGCCGCGGGCGTGCCGGGCTGCAGCGCGGCGTAGGCCCGCTGCAGGGCGGCGCTGAAGCGCGCCTCGCCGGCCAGCGTACCGAACACGGACTGCAGCGCCAGGAACGCGGGCACATCCTGCGCCGCGTCGCCGCTGCAGGACGCGCCGGTGCGTGCCAGCGCGGCGGACAGCGGATCGACGATGTCCACGCCGGCATCGGCCTGGCGGCGCACGAACTGCAGCCAGCCGGCCACCGGCAGGCACAGGCGCTCCAGCGGGCGGCCGGCGGCCAGTGCCTCGGCAAGGGTGCCGAGCAGGCGCACGGGGATCTTCTGCGAGCCGTCCCAGGCGATCTGCGCCAGCAGGTGGCGGATGGCGGGATTGCGGAAGCGCTCGAGGATCGCGCCGGCGTAGGCCTGCGGATCGAAGCCTTCGGGTACCTGCAGCGAGGGCGCGATGTCCTGGCGCATCAGGGTTTCGACGAAGCCGGCCAGCACCGGGTCGCGCATCGCGTCGGCCACCGTCTCCAGCGCCATCAGCGAACCAAGGTAGGCCAGCGCCGAGTGCGGGGCGTTGAGCAGGCGCAACTTGGCCCGGTCGTATCCGGCGATGTCGCCGCTCATCACCACGCCGGCGCGCTCCAGCGGCGGGCGGCCGTTGCGGAAGTCGTCCTCGACCACCCACTGGGTGTAGGGCTCGCGCTGCACCGGCCAGGCATCGGCCACGCCCAGCGCGGATTGCACCTGCGCGCGCACGGCGTCGTCGGTGGCCGGGGTGATGCTGTCGACCATCGAACGCGGGAAGCCGGCGCCCTGGTCGATCCACGCCGCCAGGCCGGCGTCCAGGCGGCCGGCGTAGTCCAGCACGGCGCGGCGCAGGCGGCCGCCGTTGTCGGCCAGGTTGTCGCAGCTGAGCACGCTGTAGGCCGGCAGGCCGCGTTCGCGGCGCACGCGCAGCCCTTCGACCAGCCAGCCGATGGCGCTGACCGGTGCCTGCGGCTCGGCCAGGTCGTGGGCGATGTCCGGATGGCTGGCATCCACGCCATCGGCCGACAGGCAGTAACCCTTCTCGGTGATGGTCAGGGTCACCAGGCGCACGCCCGGGTCCGCCAGCCGCGACAGCACCGCTTCGCGCTGTCGCGGCGCGCACAGCACCTCGCGGATCGCGCCGATCACGCGCAGCTGTGGCTGCTCGCCGAGCAGCATCAGGGTGTACAGCCCGTCCTGGGGCGCCAGCGCATCGCGCACGCCGGCGCTGTGCAGCGACACCGCGCTGATCGCCCAGTCGGGGGCGTCGCCGAGCAGGTCGTCGAGGTACACGGCCTGGTGCGCGCGGTGGAAGGCGCCGGGGCCGAAGTGGACGATGCCAATGCGGGTCGCCGCCGGATCGTAGGCGGGCATTGCGACCGTGTCCGGCACGCGGGCCAGGGTCGCAAGGGAAAGACGGGGGGATTGGGTAACGCTCATCTGCTCGCCAGGGGAAGGAAAGACGCGCCGCCCGGGGGCCGCGCGGGAAACCAGAGGGGTGGGCGAAACCGGCGTCCTGGGAGGTTGCGCCGGTCCCGCCGCCCCGCCCCTGCCGCCAACGGAGAGGGAAGGCGACAGGGGACTACGGGTCAGCGCGCGCCCACCTCCAGCGGCGCGCGCACGCGGACATCGGCGCTGGACGCACCGACCTGCACCTCGTAACGGCCCGGGTCGACCGTGTAGCGGCCGGCGGCCTCGTCATACACGCGCAGGTCCTTTTCCGGCACCACGGTGAAGCTGACCGTACGCGACTGGCCCGGCTGCAGGTGCACGCGCTGGAAGCCGCGCAGTTCCTTCAGCGCGCGCTCGCGCCGCGGCTGCAGCGGACGCAGGTACAGCTGCACCACCTCGTCGCCCGCACGCTTGCCCTCGTTCTTCACCGTGACGCTGACGGTGACCTCGTCGGCGGCGGCCGCGCGCTTGCGGTCCAGCTTCAGGCCCGAATAGCCGAAGCGGGTGTAGGACAGGCCATGGCCGAACGGGAACAGCGGCTGCCCGGTGAAGTAGCGGTAGGTGCGCTCCTTCATCGCGTAGTCGTCGAACGGCGGCAGCTTCTCCTCGGCGCTGTAGAAAGTCACCGGCAGGCGGCCGGCCGGGTTGTAGTCGCCGAACAGCACGTCGGCCACCGCGTTGCCGCCGCGCTGGCCGGGGTACCAGGCCAGCACGATGCCGGGCAGCTTGTCCCGGGCCCAGTCCACGCCCAGCGCCGAGCCGGTGGTCAGCACCAGCACCACCGGCTTGCCGGTGGCGTGCAGGGCTTCCAGCAGTTTCTGCTGGGTGGCCGGCAGGCGGATGTCGGTGCGGTCGCCCCCGGCGAAGCCGGGGTAGTCGACCTTCATCTCCTCGCCTTCCACGTCGCCGGTCAGGCCGCCGACGAACACCACCGCATCGGCACCACGCGCGGCCTCGAGCGCTTCCTCGAACGGCGGCCTGGCGCCGGGCTGTGCCCAGGCCAGGCGCACACCCGCGTCGCGCTCGTTCTCGTAGTACTCCAGGCGGATGTCGTACGCGCGGCCGGCTTCCAGGTCCAGGGTGACGCTGTCGGCGCGCAGGCGCTCGGCGTTCTCCCAGTGGTCCAGCACCAGCTTGCCGTCCAGGTACAGGCGCATGCCGTCGTTGGCGGCCGCTTCCAGCCGGTACTGGCCGCTCACCGGCGGCAGCAGCTGGCCGCTCCAGCGGATGCTGAAGCCGTCGTTGGGCACGGCGTTGTCCGGGCCGGCCTCGCCACGGGCCATCAGGTTGTCCGTCGGCGAGCCGCGGTCCCAGGAGAAGGCGATGGTCGGGTCCACGCGCACCAGCACCGGCGTGCCGGACAGGTCCTTGTTGCGGAAGTACTCGCCACGCAGGCCGCGCTCGCTGGAGCCGGGCTGCGGCCGCAGGTACTGCGCCTCGATCAGCGGGGTGGCCGTCGGGTCGTCGCGGCCTTCGACCAGGTCCGCGCCACGGGCGTACACCACCTCGGCATTGGGCACCGCCTCGCGGATGCCGCGCAGGATGGTGACCGGGTCGGCCGGGGTGCCGTAGTAGTTGCCCAGCAGCGACATGGTGTCATCGGCGGTCGGGCCGACCACGGCCAGGCGGCGGATGTCCTTGGAAAGCGGCAGCACGCCGTCGTTCTTCAGCAGGACGATCGATTCCTGCGCCATCTTGCGCGCCAGCGCGTCATGCGCCGGGGCCTGGTTCACCGAATACGGGATCTGCGCCCAGCGCACCTGGTCGTCCGGATCGAACATGCCCAGGCGCATGCGCGCCACCATCAGCCGGGTCAGCGACTGGTCCAGCTCGGCCTCGCTGATCAGCCCCTTCTTCACCGCCACCGGCAGGTGCTCGGCATAGGTGCTGCCGCAGTTGAGCTCGGTGCCGTTCTTCACCGCCAGCGCCGCCGCCTCCTCGGGCGTGGCCACGATCTTGTGGTTCTTCCAGATGTCCACGATGGCCCAGCAGTCGGACATCACGTAGCCGGTGAAGCCCCAGTCGCGGCGCAGCGTGTCCAGCAGCAGGAACTTGCTGCCGCTGGCGGATTCGCCGTAGACCCGGTTGTAGGCGCCCATGACCGCGTACACGTCCGCGTCCCGGACCAGGCTCTCGAACGCCGGCAGGTAGGTGTCGTAGAGGTCGGCCCTGGACGGGTGCACGTCGAAGGTGTGGCGGTCCGCTTCCGGGCCGCTGTGCACGGCGAAGTGCTTGGCGGTGGCGTCGAGCTTGCGGTACTTCGGGTCCAGCGGCTGCCCGGTCTGCGGGTCCATGCCCTGCAGGCCGCGCACGAAGGACACGCCCATGCGCGTGGTCAGGTACGGGTCCTCGCCGTAGGTTTCCTGGCCTCGGCCCCAGCGCGGGTCGCGGAAGATGTTGATGTTCGGCGACCAGTAGGTCAGGCCCTGGTAGCGGCCGCGCTCGCCCTTGCGGGCGAACTCGTGGTGCTTGGCACGGGCCTCGTCGCTGATCACCTGCGATACCTGGTCCATCAGCGGGATGTCGAAGCTGGCGGCCATGCCGATGGCCTGCGGGAACACCGTGGCGCCGCCGGCACGGGCCACGCCGTGCAGGGCCTCGTTCCACCAGTCGTACTCGGGCAGGCCGAGGCGCTCGATCGCCGGGGAGTCGTTCTGCATCTGCGCAGCCTTCTCCTCCAGCGTCATCTGCGCCACCAGCGCCGCCGCGCGCTCCTCGAAACTGCGCGAGGTGTCCAGCCACGGCCGGCTGTCGTCGGGCTGGGCGTGCAGCCCGGGCACCGCCGCCAGCAACGCCAGCGCGCAGCCGCGCGCCAGCACGCGGCGGCGCAACGCGCCGCCGTTGCGGATGGCAGGCCCTGCCTGCCGCGAACCCATCCTGTCCATCGTCTGCTCCTGCTCGCTTACGTGGGAACGTCCGGCACCGGCACCGCGGGCACCGCTCAAGGCGTCTGCTCCAGGCGCGCGTGCGGTCCGAGGGTGGCGCCGACGAAGCCGCCGGCCACATCGGTGCTCAGCACCGTGCCGTCCGCGTCCTCGACCAGCCACTTGACGCCCTGGCCGGCGTCGAAGCCGAAGCCGTAGCTGCCCTCGTTGCCCTTGATGTGCAGGGTCAGCAGTTCGACCTCGCTTGCAGGCTGGCTGGCCACCACCTCGACCTCGCCACCGGCCTTCTTCTCCAGGAACACTTCCGCGCCGTTGTCGCCGGTGCGGCGCACGCCGAGGAAATACCAGTGGGTATCGCCCTGGAAGGCGGCCAGGCCCGCGGCCACGCCGGCGGCCGGCAGTTCCATCGCGCTGCTGGCCTCGAACACCAGGTGCTGCTGGCGGCGGGCGTAGAACGCCGGGTTGACCTTGGTGTCCAGGCGCTCGGCCAGCGGCTTGATCGCCAGCCAGCCCGGGCGCGAGGTGCCGTCGAACCACTGGGTCTTGGGCACGCGCGGGGTCATCCAGCCCTTGCCCAGCTCCACGGTGTCGAACTCGTCGCGCCAGGTGAAGTTGCCGGTCATCGGTGCCTGGTCGGCGGGCTTCTTCATGAACGAGGGGCCCGGCAGCACGTACGGGATCGCCTCGTTGCGTGGCAGGATCACCGGCCAGCCGTCCTTCCAGGTCACCGGCAACAGGAAGGTCTCGCGGCCGGTGTTGTAGTGCTCCACGCCGTAATTGCGGCTGGCCAGGAAGGTCGCCCACCAGGTGCCGTCCGGGCCCTGCACCATGTCGGCGTGGCCGGCGTTGGTGACCGGCAGCGGCCGGTTCGGGTCCAGGTCGCGCTGGGTCAGGATCGGGTTCTGGTCGTAGACCTTGTAGGGGCCCCAGATGTCGCGGCTGCGCAGGATCACCTGCGAGTGCTGCGGCCCGGTGCCGCCTTCGGCGTCGCTGAGGTAGTACCAGCCATCCACCTTGTAGATGTGCGGGCCCTCGATCCAGATCGGGTTCTCCTCCGGCTTGATGCCGCCGTCGATCAGCACCTTGCGCGGCCCGAACGGCTTGCCGTTGGCGATGTCGATTTCCTGCAGCCAGATGGCGCGGTGGCCGTCGTAGCGCACCGGCACTTCCGGCTCGTCGTTGTTGAGGATGTAGGTCTTGCCGTCGTCATCGAAGAACAGCGACGGATCGATGCCGCCGATGGTCGGCAGCCAGATCGGGTCGGACCACGGGCCGGCCGGGTCCTTGGCGGTGACGATGAAGTTGCCGCCGGCGTCGACCGAGGTGTTGACCACGTAGAAGGTGCCGTCGTGGAACTCGATGGCCGGGGCGAACACGCCGCGCGAGACGCCCAGGCCGTCGAAGTCCAGCTGCCCGGGCCGGTGGATCGCGTTGCCCACCTGCTTCCAGTGCACCAGGTCCTCGCTCTCCATCACCGGGATCCCGGGGAAGAAGGTGAAGGTGGAGGACACCAGGTAGAACTTGCCGTTGGCGGCGGTCACGCTGGGATCGGAGTAGAAGCCCGACAGCACCGGGTTGCGGAAGCTGCCCTCCGGCACCTCGGCCTCGAACGCGGCGTCGCGCCCGGTGTACTCGAACCAGTCGAAGTACACGGTGGGCGCGTCTGCGTCTGCGCCGGCCTGGCTGGCGGCGGCGGCGGACGCGTCGCCGGCCTTCTCGCCGCAGGCGGCAAGCAGCAGCGCGGCGATGCCGGCGGCCAGGACGCGGGTGGTGCCCAGGCGGGCGCGGGTGGTGCGGTTGCTCATCGGTACTCCCCTCTCCGGATTACGTTTGTTTACCAGTCCCACATCGCGCCGTCTTCCAGGCGCGCGATCGGCAGCTGCTTGGGCGAGTACGGGTACTTCGCCGCCAGCGCCTCGTCGATGTCCACGCCGATGCCCGGGGTGTCGCCCACGTGCAGGCGGCCGTTGCGCAGCACGTAGTCGTGCGGGAACACCGCATCGGTCTCGTCGGTGTGGAACATGTATTCCTGGATGCCGAAATTCGGGACCCAGGTGTCGAAGTGCAGCGCCGCGCCCATGGTCACCGGCGACAGGTCGGTGGCGCCGTGGAAGCCGGTGCGCACCTGGTGCAGGGCGGCGAAATCGGCGATGCGGCGCACGTGGGTGATGCCGCCGCCGTGCACGATGGTGGTGCGGATGTAGTCGATCAGCTGGTTCTCGATCAGGTGCTTGCAGTCCCAGATCGAGTTGAACACCTCGCCCACCGCCAGCGCGGTGACCGAGTGCTTGCGGATCAGCTCGAACGACTTCTGGTTCTCCGCCGGGGTGGCGTCCTCCAGCCAGAACAGGCGGTAGGGCTCGACCGACTTGGCCAGGCGCGCGGCCTCGATCGGGCTCAGGCGATGGTGCACGTCGTGCAGCAGTTCCACGTCCGGGCCGTGGTCTGCGCGCAGCTGCTCGAACAGCTTCGGCACCACGTCCAGGTAGCGCGGGGTGTTCCAGGTGGTTTCCAGCGGCAGTTCGCTCTCGGCCGGTTCATAGCCCTTGGCATTGGAGATGCCGTAGGCCTTCTTGATGCCCGGCACGCCGCACTGCGCGCGCACGGCCAGGAAGCCCTGCTCGATGAACCGCCCCACCGCGTCGGACGCCTCGGCGATGTCGCGGCCATTGGCATGTCCATAGACCAGCGCGCCTTCGCGCGAGCGCCCGCCCAGCAGCTGGTACACCGGCAGCCCGGCCATCTTGCCGAGGATGTCCCACAGGGCCACGTCGACCGCGGCGATCGCGCTCATCGTGACCGGACCGCGGCGCCAGTACGCACCGCGGTAGAAGAACTGCCAGATGTCCTCGATGCGACCGGCATCGCGGCCGATCAGGTTCGGCACCACGTGGTCCTTCAGGTACGAGGCCACGGCCAGCTCGCGGCCGTTGAGGGTGGCGTCACCCAGGCCGTAGACGCCGGAGGCGGTGGTGATCTTCAGGGTGACGAAGTTGCGGCCCGGGCAGGTAACGATGACCTTGGCATCGATGATGGTGCGGTCGTTCTTCGAGCCCTGTTCCGGATGGGTGTGGGTGCTGGTTTCGCTGGTCTGGCTGCTCATCGTGCGTGGTCGTCGTAGGGCATGGGGGAAATGGCGATCTCGAACGGTCCGGCCGGCTGGCCGGGGCCGCTGCCGTCGCGGTCGTACAGGGTGCAAACCGGGCTGTCGGCCCAGCAGTAGCGCACGCGGGTCGCCTCGTGGGCACCCGGCGCGCGCAGGGTGACGCGCTGGTTCCAGATCTCGGCCTGGGCGTAGCGGCAGGAATCCTCCGCGCTGCCGCACACCTCGAAACCGATCGGGCCAGGGGCACCATAGGCGATCAGGCGGCCGCCGACATCGCCGAAGGACACCACGATGGCGTCGCCGTTGCGGCTGGCGGCCTGCGGCACCGGTCCGGCCGGGGCGATCCTCTCGCCGTAGGCCAGGTGGCGCATCGCCCGCGCCAGCCGGCGCCCGAGCTCCTGCTTGTTGGTCGGATGGATGTCGTAGCGGTCGCCGATGTCGATGGTGACCACCAGTCCGGTGCCGGGATCCTCGTCGGCCACCTGCTGCTGCGCCTGGCGCATCCGCGCCCAGTCGCTGGGGCCCGGCGCGGTCGGCGGGGTGCCGTAGTTGGGCAGCTGCACCACCATCAGCGGCAGGTCACTGCGGAACTGGTTGCGCCAGTCGCCACGCAGCGCGCGCAGCAGGTCGGCGTAGCGGGCGTGCTCGAAGGTGTTGGACTCGCCCTGGTACCACAGCGCCCCGCGCAGCCCGTAAGGGCCCAGCGGCGCGATCATGCCGTTGTACAGGGTCGCCAGCCCGGCCGCGCTCTGCCACGGCGCGCGCGGCGGATCGCCCAGCTCCGGGGGCACCACGCGGTACTGCCAGCCGCCATCCAGCGGCACCCGGGTACCGTCGGCCAGGACCAGCGCGTGGGCCTCGGCCGGCCCGGCCAGCCCGCCCTCGCGGTAGGTGTCCAGCACGTTCACCACCACGGTGTTGGCGCCGGCCTTCAGCAGCCCCGGCGGCAGGCGGTATTCACGCCCGGCACCGGCGCCATAGGTGCTGCCCACGGCATGGCCGTTGACCCAGGTGGTGTCGATCTCGTCGGCCGGGCCCAGCACCAGCACCGCGTCCTGTGCGGCCTGGGCGGCGGTGAGCTCGACGCCCGCGCGATACCAGACCATGCCGTTGAAGTCGGCCAGTTCCGGAACACCCCAGCGCTCCCACGCGCCCAGCTGCGCCGGCGCGGGACTCCAGCGACCGGCGGCGTTGCCCGGCGCCCACGGCTGGTCGTCGCCCGCCATGCCGGGGCGCGCGCTCCACCAGCCCTGCCAGAGCCGGCCCCAGTCGCCGAGGGCCGCCATCTCGTCGCTGGCGTAGCGCTCCAGCACGTCCAGCTCGCCGCCATAGCCCCCCAGCGCGCGCAGGGCCGGGGCGCTGGTCCAGGCCTGGATGCGGGAGCCGCCCCAGGCGGCGTTGACCAGCCCCATGGGCACGTCCACGGTCTTCTGCAGCTCGCGGGCGAAGAAGTAGCACGCGGCGGAGAAATCGCGCACCGATGCGGAGTCCACCGGCTTCCACGCCACGGCCTGGCCGAACTCGCGCTGCGGCTGCACCTGCGCCACCTGCGGCACGGTGAGCAGGCGGATGCGGTCGTTGCCGGCCCCGGCGATCTCGGCGCGCGCGTCCAGCGAGCGCCACACCTGCAGCTCCATGTTGGACTGGCCCGAGCACAGCCAGACATCGCCCACCAGCACGTCGGAAACGGCCTGGCGGGCCTGGCCGGCCTGCACGTTGAGGGTGTACGGCCCGCCGGCCTTCATCGCCGGCAGGGTGGCCTGCCACTGGCCATCGGCCCCGGCACGCACGCTGGTGCGCTTGCCGGCGATTTCCACCTGGACCTTCTCTCCCGGTCCGACCTGGCCCCACACGCGCAGCGGCTGGTCGCGCTGGAGCACGGCGTGGTCCTGGAACAGGCTGTGCAGCAGCGGCGGCTGGCCGGCGTGCGCCGCGGCCAGCGGGGCAAGCGCCAGGCCGACCACGGCGCCGGCGCGGATGAGGCGTGGATGGGTCACTTGCCGTCTCCGGGTGCGAACGGGAATTCCAGCGACTTGTAGTACTCCACGTCGTGCGGCGGGGCGGCTTCGCCGACCGGCAGCGGACGCTTCGAGAAGGTCTGGAAGTAGGCGATGCTGGCATCGCGCCACCACTGGGCCTCCTTCTCCTGGATGCCCAGGAACACCGAGACCTGGTGGTGGCGCGCCGGGTCGACCTTGCCTTCCAGCCCGGCCCAGGTGCCGCGCATGCCGCGCACGTAGTCCACGCCGCGGCCGTAGCGGGTCACCAGTTCGTCCCACAGGCTGCGGCCGGAAGCCATGCGGTGGTCCCACGGCACGTGGTGGAACCACAGCAGGAAGTCCTCCGGCACGGTGTCGATGCTGCCGAACTGCGCGGCCACCGGCGGCGCGTACTGGGCCACGGCATTGCTGCCGGTCGCGCTGCGGTCGAAGCCGATGCCACGGGCGTCGGCGCGGTGGTAGTAGACCGAGGTCCAGTCCGCGCGCGGGCCGCCCTCGACCCACGGGGCCGGGCCGTAGTGGTGGCCGCGGCCCATCAGGTGGTGCAGGCCCAGCGGGGTCATGTAATCCACCACCGCCTGGTGCGAGCCCATCATCATGTCCAGCACCGGCTGCATCACCGCCGCATCGCTGGAGAAGGTCATGCCGATCCACTCGCGGGCGATCGCCTCGGAGCCGGCATACGGATCCCACGCCATGCGGCCGTAGGCGTACCAGTTGGCCTGGTCGAAGTGCGAACCGGACCAGTTGCGGTCCACGCCGATGTTGGCCACGCCAGCCATGCCGGTCAGCGCATGCCCCTCCAGCGAGCCGTCGATCACCTTGGCCACGGTGGAACCTGCACCCTTGGCGTGGGTATCGGCGCGCAGCACTTCCTCGTACATCGGCGCCAGGTACACCAGGTGGGTGGCGAAGCCCAGGTACTCCTTGGTGATCTGGAACTCCATCATCAACGGCGTCTTGGGCATCGCGCCGAACAGCGGGTGGAACGGCTCGCGCGGCTGGAAGTCGATCGCGCCGTTCTTGACCTGCACCAGCACGTTGTCGGCGAAGGCGCCGTCGTACGGCACGAACTCGGTGTACGCCTGCTTGGCGCGGTCGTCCGGCTCCTCGTGCGAGTACACGAAGGCGCGCCACATCACGATGCCACCGTGCGGGGCGAAGGCCTCGGCCATCATGTTGGCGCCGTCGGCGTGGCTGCGGCCGTAATCCTGCGGACCGGGCTGGCCCTCGGAGTTGGCCTTGATCAGGAAACCGCCGAAATCGGGGATGGTGCGGTAGATCTCGTCGATCTTGGCCTTCCACCACTGGCGCACGGCCGGATCCAGCGGATCGGCGGTCGGCAGGCCGCCGATCTCGATCGGGGCGCTGAAGCGCGCGCTCAGGTAGACCTTGATGCCGTAGGGGCGGAACACGTCGGCCAGCGCCGCGGTCTTCTCCAGGTACAGCGGTGTCAAAGCGAGCGCGCTCGTATTGACGTTGTTGAGCACGGTGCCGTTGATGCCGATCGAGGCATTGGCGCGCGCGTAGTCGGTGTAGCGCGGATCCAGCCACTCCGGCAGGCGGTGCCAGTCCCAGATCGACTCGCCGGCGTAGCCGCGCTCGACATACCGGTCCAGGTTGTCCCAGTGGTTGAGCACGCGCACCTTGACCTTGGGCACCTCGCGCACGTCCAGCCCGGCCAGCGGCTGCCCGGTCTGGAGCAGGCGCAGCAGGTGGTAGCTGCCGTACAGGGCGCCGATATCGGTATTGGCGGCGACCACCGTCGCCGCACGGCCGTCGATGCGGCTGCTGCGGATCAGGTAGCCCTCCCCGCCCAGGCCTTCCAGGTCGGCCTGCAGCGAGGCCAGCTGCGGCACCGAGGCGGGCGTACCGACCACCAGCGCGCCGTCGCGCTGCACGCGCGCGGAGGTCGCCGGCTCACGGCCGAGCAGGCCCTTGAGGCCGCGCACCAGCTCCTGGCGGGCCACCCGCTGGGTATCGGTCTGCTCCGGGGCGACCAGCTGGGCGCCCACGTCCCGGTACTGCTTGGCCAGCTGCGCCGGCAGCGGCTGGTAGCGCAGCCACAGGTCGTACCCGTCCTCGGCCAGCGCCGGGGCGGCGACCAGCCACGAAAGCAGCAGGAGCGCCAGGGCCGGCAGCCCGATGCGACGCGCGGGATGTTTTGCGGGAGCGGATCGTGTTATCGATATCACTTCATTGCACCTGTGTTTCGCGGGCCGGGGGCCCGTGGCTGCACCCGGGCGGGTGCAGTAGACAACCACAGAGCGCGGCAGGGCCGCAGTCCATGGGGAGGGAACGCCATTGGCCACCACCAGCAAGACCGCGCGCCGCAAGGGGCGTGCGGTCACCATCCATGAGGTTGCCGCGGCGGCCGAGGTCTCGCCGATGACCGTCTCGCGGGTGATCAACGGCAACGCCAACGTGCGCCCGGCCACCCGCGAACAGGTCATGCGCGCCGTGCGCGAGCTGGGCTACACGCCCAACCTGGCGGCCCGCTCGCTGGCCGCGGCCCAGGGCACGCGGATCGCACTGATCTACACCAACCCGTCCGGCGCGTACCTGAGCGAGCTGCTGGTGGGCGCCCTGCGCGGCGCCGCGCGTACCGCGGTGCAGCTGGTGGTCGACAGCTGGGACGGCTTCAATGCGGAGGCCGAGCGCACGGCCGCCCGCGCCCTGGCGCGCAGCGTCGCCGGCGTGCTGCTGCCGCCACCGCTGTGCGAATCCAAGGCGGTGGTCGCCGAGCTGGTCGCCGCCGAGGTGCCGGTGGTCGCGCTGGCGTCTGCACGCTTCGGCGACGACCTCTCGCACGTGCGCATCGACGATTTCCGCGCCAGCCGCGAGATCACCGCCCACCTGCTCGCCCTCGGGCACACCCGCATCGGCTACATCAAGGGACATCCGAACCAGACTGCCAGCGCGCGGCGCTACGAGGGCTTCCAGGCGGCGCTGGCCGAGGCCGGCATCAGCCAGGACGCCGGGCTGGTGCAGCAGGGCTACTTCACCTACCGCTCCGGGCTGGAGGCGGCCGAGAAACTGCTGGCGCGCAGGAAGCCGCCAACCGCGATCATCGCCAGCAACGACGACATGGCCGCGGCGGTGGTGTCGGTCGCGCACCGGCGTGGACTGGAGGTGCCACGCGACCTGTCGGTGGTCGGCTACGACGACACCTCCGCCGCCACCACCGTCTGGCCCGAGCTGACCACGGTGCGCCAGCCGATCGCCGCGATGGCCGACTCGGCCATCGACATCCTCGTGCGCAGCATCCACCGCAAGGAGAAGGACGTGCGGATGGTGGTCGACCACGTCGTCGCCCATGAGCTGGTCACGCGCGACTCGGTCGCCGCGCCCCCCGGCCGGGACTGAAACGGGGTTGTGCCCCGGTCCGGTCATCCCTCCATCTGCTCCAGTTCGCGGCCCTTGGTCTCGCGCACGAAGCGCAGCACGAAGAACACCGAGATGAACGCGGCCGCCGCGTACAGCCCGTAGGCCGCCGCCAGCCCGATGCCC
>PJTU01000022.1_pt1 | contig 73210 bp, 65 predicted proteins | sample 1512271 | NCBI WGS metagenome assembly PJTU01 (sample SAMN08177684, study PRJNA422409) | Soil metagenome, whole genome shotgun sequencing project.
CTTCGCGGTCGTGGCCGGTGAGGTCAAGGAGCTCGCGAACGAGACGGCCAAGGCGACCGAGGACATCGCGCGTCGGGTCGAGGCGATCCAGTCCGACACCACGGGTGCGGTCGGGGCGATCGGGGAGATCGAGACGATCATCGCCTCGATCAACGACTACCAGCTGACGATCGCCTCGGCGGTCGAGGAGCAGACCGCCACCACGAACGAGATGTCGCGCGGCGTGGCCGAGGCCGCGACCGGGTCCGGCGAGATCGCCACGAACATCACCGGGGTCGCGACCGCGACGTCGTCGAACACGGACGTCATCGGGCAGATGAGCGCGTCGGTCTCGGAGCTCGCCCGGCTGTCGGCCGACCTGCGCGCACGCGTCGCCGCGTTCACCTACTGAGCACGCACCACCCCACGAGCACGCAGCACCCCACCCGCACGCACCACCGCGCCGGCCCCCTCCGGGGCCGGCCGCCGACGGAGCCGGTCACCGGCGCGGAACGAGGATCCACCAGCATGTCGCCACGTACCACCCGCACCGCGGCGCTCCTCGTCGTCGGCGTCCTCACGCTGACGGCGGGGTGCGCAGGCGGCCCAGCGCTCGACGAGAAGCCGTCGGTCGGCATCGCGATGCCGACCACGAAGCAGCTGCGCTGGGTCGCCGACGGCGACAACCTCTCCGAGCAGTTCGGCTCGCTCGGCTTCGACGTGTCGATGCAGTACGCCGACGACGACGCCGACGCCCAGGTCCAGCAGATCGAGGAGATGGTGGACCAGGGCGTCGACGCCCTCGTCATCGGCGCCGTCGACGCGAGCGCCCTGACCGCCGTGCTCTCCTCCGCACGCGAGGCCGGCGTGTCGGTCGTGTCGTACGACCGGCTCATCGTCGGCGGGGCCGACGTCGACTACTACGCGTCGTTCGACAACCGCCGCGTCGGCACGATGCAGGCGAACTCGCTGCTCGAGGGGGTGGGCGTGCTCGACGCCACCGGCGAGCCGACGGGCGCGAAGGGTCCGTTCGCGATCGAGCTGTTCGCCGGTTCGCCCGACGACAACAACGCGCACGTCTTCTTCGAGGGCGCGATGGCCGTCCTGGCCCCCTACCTCGAGTCGGGCGTGCTCGTCGTGCCGTCCGGCCAGACGACGTTCGAGAAGGTCGCGACGCCCGGGTGGAGCCCGGAGACCGCTGCCGCGCGCATGGCCACCCTTCTCGGCCCGTACCGGGCCGGCACACGGCTGGCCGGTGTGCTCTCGCCGAACGACGGGATCGCCCAGGCCGTGCTGCCCGCCACTGCCGACCTCGGGTACCTGCCCGTGGTCACCGGGCAGGACGCGGAGATCCCCGCCGTGCAGTCGGTCGCCCGCGGCGAGCAGCACTCGACCGTCTACAAGGACACCCGCCAGCTCGCGGAGGTCACCGTGCAGATGGTCCGGTCCCTGCTCACCGGCGCCGAGCCGGAGGTCAACGACACCTCGTCGTACGACAACGGTGCGGGCGTGGTGCCGACGTTCCTGCTCTCGCCGCAGCTCGTCACCAAGGACAACTACCGCGCCGTCCTCGTCGACAGCGGCTACTACACCGCAGAGGAGATCGGCTGATGAGCGAGAAGACCGTGCGCCGGCGTGCGGCCTGGTTCTGGGACCGGTCGATCGCGGCGAAGTTCACCGTGGTGCTGCTCGTCATGGGCGGCACGTTCGCCCTCGTGGGCGGCGCGGGCGCGTTCGCGCTGCTGCGCAGCTCGCAGCAGCTCGACGAGATGGCCACCCTCAACACAGGCCTGCAGCGGGCGTTCACCCAGCTCCAGGTCGACCAGCAGCGCAGCCACCTCCTGGTCCGCCGGGCGGCGGAGGCCGACGTCGACACCCGACGCCAGCTCCTGACGTCCGCGGCGTGGGTCGACTCCGACGTCCAGGCCCAGCTCGCGGTGATCACCCAGTTCCCGCAGGCCTCCGGGCCGCAGTGGGAGGCGTTCCTCGCGCGCTGGGACGCGTGGCTCGCGCTGCGCTCCGGGACGCTCGAGCCGCTCATCGAGGCGGGCGACACGGTGGGCTTCCGTGCCGCGGTGGCGTCCGACGTGGCCGGCGACCCCGACTGGGCGGGACGTGCGCTCGCGCTCGCGTCCGCGCAGACCGACGCGGACGTCGTCGCGATCCAGGAGACCGCGCAGGCCGAGATCCGGCAGACGATCGTGTTCCTCGTCTCCGGCTTCGTGCTCGCGACGGCCGCCGCGGTGACGCTCGCCGCCGCGACGATCCGACGCATCTCGCGTTCCGTGCGCGACGTCGCGACGACGCTCGACGCGATGGCCGAGGGAGACCTCACGCACGAGGTCGCGGTCGCCGAGCGCGACGAGGTCGGACGCATGGCGTCGTCCCTCACGAGCGCGCAGTCCTCGCTGCGCTCGACGCTGCACGAGGTCGCCCGCACCGCCGCGGAGGTCGCCGACTCCTCGCAGCGGCTCGCCGGCTCGAACACCGAGGTCTCCGGGGCCGCGGGGGAGACGTCCGCGCAGGCGGGGGTCGTGGCCGCGGCAGCCGAACAGGTGTCGCGCAACGTGCAGGCGGTCGCGGCGGGTGCCGAGCAGATGGGTGCCTCGATCCGGGAGATCGCACAGAACGCCACCGAGGCCGCCAAGGTCGCGACGGCCGCGACGAGCATGGCGGCGCACGCCAACGACACGGTGTCCCGCCTCGGCAGCTCGTCGGCCGAGATCGGCAACGTCGTCAAGCTCATCACGACGATCGCGCAGCAGACCAACCTGCTCGCGCTCAACGCGACCATCGAGGCCGCACGTGCCGGTGAGGCCGGCAAGGGCTTCGCGGTCGTGGCCGGTGAGGTCAAGGAGCTCGCGAACGAGACGGCCAAGGCGACCGAGGACATCGCGCGTCGGGTCGAGGCGATCCAGCAGGACACCACCGGTGCGGTCGCGGCGATCGGCGAGATCGGCACGATCATCGCGAACATCAACGACTACCAGATGACCATCGCCTCGGCCGTGGAGGAGCAGACGGCCACGACCAACGAGATCTCCCGCGGCGTGGCCGAGGCCGCGACCGGCTCGGGCGAGATCGCCGCGAACATCGTCGGCGTCGCGACCTCGGCGGACCGCCAGTCGCACGTCCTGAACGGGGTCAGCGCACAGGTCGACGAGCTCGCCGCGGCGTCCGGCGTGCTGCGGGACCGCGTCTCGGGGTTCACGTTCTGATGGGGACCATCCGGGTGCTCGTCGTCGACGACTCGGTCGTCGTGCGGCGGCTCGTGTCCGACGCGCTCTCGCAGGCGCCGGGCGTCGAGGTCGTGGGCGTGGCCGCGAACGGCAGGCTCGCGCTGGCGAAGGTGGCGCAGCTCAAGCCCGACGCGGTCACGATGGACATCGAGATGCCGGAGATGAACGGCATCGAGGCCGTGCGTGCGCTGCGCGCCGCCGGGCACCGGATGCCCATCATCATGTTCTCGACGCTCACCGAGCGCGGCGCGGCGGCCACCCTCGACGCGCTCGCCGCGGGCGCCACCGACTACGTCGCGAAGCCGTCGAACGTCGGCAGCGTGCAGGAGTCGATCGCGCGCGTCAGCGACGAGCTCGTCCCGCGGCTGCGCTCGCTCGTGCCGGTCCCCGGCCTGGCCGGGGGAGCCCCGGCCACGCGCGGCACGCCGGCGCGGCCCGGTGCACCTGCCGCTCCCGCGGCGCCGCGTCGCGTCGCGACCCTGCGGCCCGCGCCGGCTCCGCACCTGAGCAGGCTCGTCGTCCTCGGCTCGTCCACCGGCGGGCCCGAGGCGCTGTCGCGCGTCCTGTCCTCGCTCGTCGCCCCGCCGTCGGCCCCCGTGCTCGTCGTGCAGCACATGCCGCCCGTGTTCACCCGTCAGCTCGCGGCACGGCTCGACCGGCTCGGACCCGCCACCGTCGTCGAGGCGGCCGGCGGCGAGCTGCTGCAGCCCGGGCACGTCTACATCGCCCCGGGCGACCGGCACCTCGAGGTGCGCCGCGCCGGCCCGCGCCTCGAGACCGTGCTCACCGACGCGCCCCCCGTGAACTACTGCCGACCCTCCGTGGACGTGCTCTTCCGCGCCGCGGTGCGCGCAGTCGGCGGCGACCTCGTCGCGGTCGTGCTCACCGGCATGGGCTCGGACGGTCGCGCGGGCTGCACCGATGTCGTCGAGGCCGGAGGCACCGTGATCGTCCAGGACGAGCCCACGAGCGTCGTGTGGGGGATGCCCGGCGCCGTCGCGCAGGCCGGCCTCGCGCACCAGGTGCTGCCCATCGCCGAGGTCGCGCCCGCCGTGGAGCGGGTCCTGCAGCCGGGGGGTCTCGTCGCATGAGCCTGACCCCCGAGTCCTTCGCGTTCGTCGCCGACCTCGTCGCGCGGCGCAGCGCCATCCAGCTCGCGCCCGGCAAGGAGTACCTCGTCGAGTCGCGGCTCCTGCCGCTCGCGCGCGACGCCGGCACGGACGTCAACACGTTCATCGCCGGGCTGCGCGCGCAGCCCACGTCCCCGCTCACCACGGCCGTCGTCGAGGCCATGACGACGAACGAGACGTCCTGGTTCCGCGACGGGGCGCCCTACCAGGCGCTGCGACGTGCCGAGCTGCCGCGTCTGGTGGCTGCGCGCGGCGGGGTCGGCCGGCTGCGCGTGTGGTCCGCCGCGTGCTCGACCGGCCAGGAGCCGTACTCGCTCGCGATGTGCCTGCGCGACGAGCTGCCCGCGGCCATGACCGCCGAGATCGTCGCGACCGACCTGTCCGAGCAGGTGCTCGCCCGCGCCCGCACGGGCCGCTACTCCCAGCTCGAGGTCAACCGCGGCATGCCGGCGCAGATGCTCGTGCAGCACCTGCGCCGCGTCGGCACCGAGTGGGAGGTCGCCGACGCTCTGCGCCGCATGATCACCTTCCGCGCGCACAACCTGCTCGACGTGCCCCCCGCGGGGCCGTTCGACGTCGTGTTCCTGCGCAACGTGCTCATCTACTTCGACGCGGCCACCAAGCGCGGCATCCTCGACCGGGTCCTGCGCGTGCTGCGACCCGACGGCGTCCTCGTGCTCGGAGCCGCCGAGACGACGCTCGGCGTCCACGACGGATGGGAGCGCGTGACGATCGACCGCACGTCGGTCTACCGCCCGCTCGGCGCGCCGAACCTGAGCTCCGTCCCCACGCCGCACCGCGCACCGCTCGCCCCCACGGGGACCGACGGTGCCCCGAGCCCGATCGGGCACACCCACCGCTCGGTGACATCGCTCGCCGCCACGACCCGCCCCACCGCCCCCGGAGGTCCCGTCCGATGAGAGCTCTCGTGATCGACGACTCGCGCACGATGCGCCGGATCGTCTCGGGCGCGCTGGAGAACCTCGGCTTCGAGACGATCCACGCCGAGCACGGGCGTGCCGCGCTCGACCACCTCGAGGCCGGTGAGCAGGTCGACCTCGCGTGCATCGACTGGAACATGCCGGTCATGGACGGCCTGACCTTCGTCACGGAGGTCCGCGCGAACCCCGCCTGGCGCGCCATCACGCTGATGATGGTCACCACCGAGAGCGAGCACGGCCAGATCGTGCGCGCGCTCGCGGCGGGTGCGCACGAGTACCTGATCAAGCCCTTCACCCCCGACGCGATCCGCGACAAGCTCGACCTGCTCGGCCTCGTCGCACTCGAGGAGCCCGCATGACCGCCACGACCGTCGACCACGACCAGGTCCACGCCATCGCGCAGGAGGTGTTCGCCGCGATGGTCGACGGTGACCTCGGCCTGCTCCTGCCGTGGGACGGCGAGCTGCCCGAGCTCAGCGACGCGGTCGTCGCCTGGGTGGACCTGCTCGGCGAGTGGTCCGGCCGTGCCGTCCTGGTGACCGGGCACGGCACCGCCGAGGACCTCGCGCGTGCCCTGCTCGGCCTCGCCGACGACGACGAGGTCTCCCGCGAGGACCTCGAGGACGCCTTCGGCGAGATCGCCAACGTCGTCGGTGGCAACCTGAAGTCACTGCTGCCGAACCACGGCACCCTCGGTCTGCCGCAGGTCGGGTCGGCCGTCCCGCCGCTGGCCGGGGCGGTCCGTGTCCAGCACCTGCCGCTGTCCTGGCGGGGCCGGCTGCTCGTCGTCGACGTGTGGTTCGCCGCCCCTGGAACCCTCACCACCCCTGGAGGAAACCGATGAGCATCAGCGTCCTGGTCGCTGACGACTCCCGCGTCATGCGGCAGATCGTCATCCGCACCCTGCGCCAGGCCGGCTACGACTGGGACGTCCGCGAGGCGTCCGACGGTGCCGAGGCGCTCGCCGCGGTCCGGGCCGAGGAGCCCGACGTGGTCCTGTCCGACTGGAACATGCCGAACATGACCGGCATCGAGCTGCTGCGCGAGCTGCGCCGGGCCGGGTTCCAGACGCCGTTCGGCTTCGTGACGTCCGAGGGCTCGCCCGAGATGCGCGCGACCGCCGAGGCCGCCGGTGCGCTGTTCCTGATCGCCAAGCCCTTCACCCCGGAGTCCTTCCGGGAGGTCATCGACCCGGTGCTCGCATGAGCGCGCAGACGCCCCTGCCGAACGCCAAGCAGGTCCGTGAGCTCTACGAGGGACTGATCGGGCGGGACATCACGGTCCTGACCGGCGGCCCGATGGTCGACCCCGCGGCGGGCGCGCTCGTCGGGGTGTACGTGGACCGGCTGTTCCAGCTCGTCGCGCTCACCCTGCTCGACGTCCCGCTCGCCGCGCGCCTCGGCGCCGCGCTCGGCCTCGTACCCTCGCGGCTGTCCGACGAGGCCGCCGAGCTCGGCGCGCTGTCGACAACGCTCGCCGAGAACGCCGGCGAGATCCTCAACGTCACGGCGGCGCTGCTGAACGACGAGAACGCGCCGCACGCACGACTCGACCGCGTCTACCAGCCGGGCGAGCCCCTGCCCAACGACATCGCCCCCTGGGTGCTCTCCTACGTGCGACGCACCGACCTGACGATGGACGTCGCCGGCTACGGCAAGGGCTCGTTCTCCCTGCTGGTCGTCTGACGCCGGCCCGTCGACCACCGACCCGTTCGACCGCGCTGCTCGCCGGACCAGGGCCCGCCCCACGCCGGCCCTGGTCCGGCCGCGGCTCGGCGGTGCCGGGCCCCGACCGCCTCTGGTCCGCCCGTGCGTGCGGTCAGGCCTGGCCGACAGCGGCGTACGCCGCCTCGACGCGCGCCTTGGCGGGCCGCCACCAGTCCTCGTTGCCGCGGTACCAGTCGACGGTCGCCTCGAGCCCGGAGCGGAAGTCGGTGAACCGCGGCGCCCAGCCGAGCTCGGCGCGCAGCAGCGTGGAGTCGATCGCGTAGCGCAGGTCGTGGCCGGCGCGGTCGGTGACGTGGTCGAAGTCGTCGGGCGCCCGGTCGAACAGCTCCAGCAGCGTGCGCACGACCTCGAGGTTGCTGCGCTCGCCGTCCGCGCCGATGAGGTACGTCTGCCCGACCCGGCCCGCCTCGAGGATCCGCCACACCGCGGTGTTGTGGTCCTCGACGTGGATCCAGTCCCGGACGTTGGCGCCCGCGCCGTAGAGCTTGGGCCGCACGCCGTCGATGAGGTTGGTGACCTGGCGCGGGATGAACTTCTCGACGTGCTGGTACGGCCCGTAGTTGTTGGAGCAGTTCGAGATCGTCGCCTGCACGCCGAACGACCGGACCCACGCGCGCACCAGCAGGTCGGAGCCGGCCTTGGTGGAGGAGTACGGCGACGACGGGTTGTACGGCGTCTGCTCGGTGAACCGCTCCGGGTCGTCGAGCTCGAGGTCCCCGTAGACCTCGTCGGTCGAGACGTGGTGGTAGCGCACGCCGTGCCGCCGCACGGCCTCGAGCAGCGTGTACGTGCCCACGAGGTTCGTCTGGACGAACGGCCACGGGTCGGCCAGGGAGTTGTCGTTGTGCGACTCGGCCGCGAAGTGCACGACCGCGTCGCTCCCACCCACGAGCCGGTCGACGAGCGCGGCGTCCGCGACGTCCCCCTGCACGACCTCGATCGCGTCGGCGACCGGCGCCAGAGACCGCACGTCACCCGCGTACGTGAGCTTGTCGAGCACCGTGACCTGCACGTCGGGTCGCTCGCGCACGGTCTGCAGGACGAAGTTCGATCCGATGAAACCGGCGCCACCGGTGACGAGAAGCCGCATCCGTCGAGCGTAGCGAGCCCTAGAGTGCTCCCGACCCGGGTCGCCGGGCGAAACGGGAGAAACGAGGCGTGATGCGCTGGGTGGTCGTCGGGGCGCGAGGGATGCTCGGCACGGACGTCGTCGCGCGGCTGGAACGGCTCGACGAGGACGTCCTCGCGCTGGGCCGCCAGGACGTGGACCTGTCGTCGCCGGACTCGTGCGCGGCCGCGCTCGCGGGCGCCGACGTGGTCGTCAACTGCGCCGCCTACACCGCGGTCGACGACGCCGAGACGCACGAGGACGAGGCCTACGCGGTCAACGCGGTCGGTGCCGGGAACCTCGCCCGCGCCGCGACCGCCGCGGGCGCCCGCCTGGTGCACCTCTCCACGGACTACGTGTTCGACGGGACCGAGACCGCCCCGTACGACGAGGACGCACCCACCGCTCCGCGCGGCGCGTACGGCCGCACGAAGGCCGCGGGGGAGCGTGCCGTCGCGGAGTCGGGCGGCGACCACCTCGTGGTGCGCACCGCGTGGCTCTACGGCGCGCACGGCGCGTGCTTCCCGAAGACGATCGCCCGTGCGGCCCACGCGCGCGGCGCGCTCGACGTGGTCGACGACCAGCACGGCCAGCCGACGTGGACGGTCGATGTCGCGGACGTCCTCGTGCGCCTCGTGGCCACGGGCGCGCCCGCCGGGACGTACCACGCGACCTCGTCGGGTGCCACGACGTGGCACGGGTTCGCCCAGCGGGTCGTCGAGTCGGCAGGCCTCGATCCCGCGATCGTCGCGCCCACCACGTCCGAGGCCTTCGTGCGTCCCGCGCCGCGGCCGGCGTACTCCGTGCTCGGGCACCGCAGACTGGTCGAGGTCGGCGTCGCGCCGATCGGGAGCTGGGACGAGCGCTGGGCGGCCGCGGCCGCGGCCGTGCTCGCCGAGAGCGAGGAGCGCGTATGAGCTGGGAGCCGCTGGCGATCGAGGGCGCGTACCGCGTGACGCAACGGGTCTTCGGGGACTCGCGCGGGTCCTTCCTCGAGTGGTTCCGTGCCGCCGACCTCGAGGCGGCCACCGGCCGCGCGCTCGACCTGCGTCAGGCGAACCTGTCGGTCTCCGCGGCGGGCGTGTTGCGGGGCGTCCACTTCGCCGACATCCCTCCGGGCCAGGCCAAGTACGTGACGTGCGTGAGCGGCGCGGTGCTCGACGTGGTCGTCGACCTGCGCGTCGGCTCCCCGACCTTCGGCGCCTGGGACTCGGTCCTGCTCGACGACGAGTCCCGCGAGGCCGTGTTCATCTCCGAGGGCCTGGGCCATGCGTTCCTCTCCCTGCAGGACGGTTCCGTCGTGACCTACCTCTGCTCGGCGCCCTACGCGCCCGCGGGCGAGCACGGCATCGACCCGCTCGACCCCACCCTCGCCATCGCCTGGCCCACGGTGGGACGCGACGGCTCACCGCTGTCCCTGCTCCTGTCGGACAAGGACCGTGACGCCCCCTCGCTCGCCGCTGCGCTCGACTCCGACCTGCTCCCGCACCACGACGCCGTCCAGTCCTTCATCGCCACCCTCTAGCCACCACCCCACGTCACCCTCTCGACCCCCACGCTCTCGACCCCCACGCTCTCGACCCCCACGCTCGCCCCCTGCGCGGGAGCCTCGAGGCCAAGCGGACCTGACCGTGCGGGAGCGTTGTGCGTGCGTCCGCGCCGGTCGCGGAACTCGTAGCGCGCACGCCCGGCCCGACCACCAGCCTCGCCACTGGCCCCGCCTCCGGCGACGGCCCCGACCCCGGTGGTCACGCGCGTGACGTCCAGGTCGAGCCGGTGCGCCTCGTGATGGTGGAAGTCGCACAGGAGCACGGCGTTGCGCAGATCGGATCGACCGCCGTCCCGGTGCCACCACGTCACGTGGTGCACCTGGCAGTAGCCCGGTGGGACGCCGCAGCCGTTCCAGGCGCAGACCCGGTCGCGCGCCACGACGGCCCGCCGCTGCGCCGGGGTGAACATGCGCCGCGTGCGGCCGACGTCGAGCGGGACACCCTGCGCGCTCATCACCACCCGCGTCATCGCGCAGTCGCACAGCGCCGCAGCGAGCTCGCTCGCCGACACCACGGCCCCGTCCTCGCTCGTCGCCGGCTCCCACGTGCTCGTCGGCGAAGCGACCCCGGCTTCCCCGTGTGGCGTCGAACCGTCTGGGGCGCGGGAGGTGCGGGTGGCGGCGGAGTGGGCCGCCATGCGGCGCACGGCGAACCACGTCTCCGCAGGGACGAGCAGGCTGACCTGCGGTACGACGCCGGGGGTGGTCACCGCGGCGCCGTCCTCCAGCTGGAGGTCCTCGGTGGCCGGTCGGTCGTCGGGGAGCGCGCGTGGTGCGGGAGCAGGACCGGTGGTGCCGAGCGCGTGGCGCGCTAGTGCGCCGAGCGCGTCCGCTCGTGCCTGCTCCGGAGCGCGCTCGTCGTCGGGCCGGTGACCCGTCGCGTCGAGTGCCGCCTGCAGCGCCTGGCCGGCCAGCGGGTCGAGCCGCCCGCGCAGGAACGTGCCGTCCGACGCGTGCGTCAGGTGGAGGTACCGCGCGCGACGCGCGGCCTCGCGCTCGTCCTCGAACGACGCCGGGTCGTGCGCCGCGGCCAGGAGCGCCAGGTCCCGCGAGAACTGCGGCGTGTCGGACCCGTGCGCGAGCGCGACGACCCGGGCCTGACCCTGCGGTGACGACAGGAACTCCGCCACGGGCGGCGCGGCGCCGCGCAGGACCGTGGCGAGCACCTCGACGTGCGGCTCGAGCACCTGCCGCTCGAGCACCGCGGCACGCACCCCGTCCAGCCGCGTGAGGGTGCGCGCGGTGTCCACCTGACGATCCGCCTGGCCGCGCGTGCCGCCGATCGCCCGCGCCCGCAGGTCGGCGAACTCGCGCTGCGCGCCGGCGTCCGACGCCGCCTGCTGCTGCGCGACGAGCACGGGCGCACGCACGCTCGTGGCGAGGGCCGGGAGGCGGTCGAGCATCGACAGGACGCGCGCCCGGTCGCGCCCCGACCACGAGGCGGCGCCGTGCGTGGCCGAGACCAGCTCCGTCAGCTCGCTCACGACCGCCGCGATCCGGGCCGCTACAGCCTCGGCGTCCCGCGCACCGTCAGACTCCGGGCGCGACGGCCCGGCGGCGCTGCCGGCAAAGCCGGAGGTCTCCGGCGAGGAACGAGACTCGAACACATGTTCGATTCTATGACGAAACGGACATCGCCACAACCCTCCAGGGGTGTGCGAACGACGCGATCCGGCCGGATGGTGACGGGCCGGACGGTCCGGGTCAGGTCAGCGGTGCGGGTCGTCCAGCAGCGAGAGCAGGTACGTGCCGTAGCCGGACTTGCCGAGCGCCGCCGCCCGCGCGCGCAGCCCGTCGTCGTCGAGGAACCCCCGACGCCAGGCGACCTCCTCGGGGGACCCGACCTTGAGGCCCTGCCGGTGCTCGATCGCGCGCACGTAGTCGCTCGCGTCGAGCAGCGACTCGAACGTGCCCGTGTCCAGCCACGCGGTGCCGCGCGGCAGCACCGACACCTGCAGCGCCCCCCGCTCGAGGTAGGCGCGGTTGACGTCGGTGATCTCGTACTCGCCGCGCGCGGACGGCGCGAGGTCACGCGCGACGGCCAGGACGTCGTTGTCGTAGAAGTAGAGGCCGGGGATCGCGTACGACGAGCGAGGCCGGGCCGGCTTCTCCTCGATGGACAACGCGCGGCCCTCGTCGTCGAACTCCACGACGCCGTACGCGGTGGGGTCCGCGACCCGGTAGGCGAACACCGCGGCGCCGTCGACGTCCGCGAACCGCAGGAGCTGGTCGCCCAGGCCCGTCCCGTAGAAGATGTTGTCGCCGAGCACCAGCGCGACCTTCTCGGTGCCGACGAAGTCCGCGCCGATCACGAAGGCCTGGGCGAGCCCGTTCGGCTCGGCCTGCACGGCGTAGCTGATCGAGATGCCGAACTGGCTGCCGTCGCCGAGGAGGCGCCGGAACTGCTCGGCGTCGTGCGGCGTGGTGATGACCAGGACGTCGCGGATGCCCGCGAGCAGGAGCGTGGACAGCGGGTAGTAGATCATCGGCTTGTCCCAGACGGGGACGAGCTGCTTGCTCACACCGAGCGTGATCGGGTGCAGACGCGTGCCGGAGCCACCGGCCAGGATGATCCCTCGCATGCTCGGCAGTATGTCGTGAGGGCCGCAGACCGGTCATCGGAACGCGCGTCCGATCTGTCACGCATCTCGGTCACCAGTGCAACACGGTTCTGCCACACTGCGCGCATGGCTTCGACTTCCGCTGCGCCAGAGCGCACCGAGACCCCCACCCCCCAGAACGCCATCGACCGCTACTTCCGCATCACCGAGCGTGGCTCGACGATCGGGACGGAGATCCGTGGCGGCCTCGTCACGTTCTTCACGATGGCCTACATCATCGTCCTGAACCCGATCATCCTGGGGCAGGTCGATGGCACCGGCGCCGCCCTGGCGCCGAAGGCCACCATCGCGGCGACGACGGCGCTCGTCGCCGGCGTCCTGACGATCCTCATGGGCGTCATCGCGAACTTCCCCCTCGCGCTCGCCGCCGGACTCGGCCTGAACGCGGTCGTCGCGTTCTCGATCGCGAACCTGCCGGGCATGACCTGGCAGGACGCGATGGGCATCGTCGTGCTCGAGGGTCTGCTGATCTTCGTCCTCGTGCTCACGGGCTTCCGCAAGGCGGTGTTCGAGGCCGTCCCGACGTGGCTCAAGACCGCGATCAGCGTCGGCATCGGCCTGTTCATCGCCTTCATCGGCTTCTTCGACGCCGGCTTCGTGTCGGCGCCGTGGAACCCCGACTTCCCGCCGTCGGTCCCCGTCGAGCTCGGCATCGGCGGCTCGATCTCGACCTGGCCCGTGGCCGTGTTCGTGTTCGGCCTGCTCCTGACCATCATCCTCATGGTCAAGAAGGTCCGCGGCGCCATCCTCATCTCGATCCTCGCGACCACGGTGCTCGCGATCGTCATCGAGGCCTTCACCGACCTGGACTGGAAGCTCACGACGCCCAAGGTGCCGTCGAGCGTCGTCTCGACGCCGGACTTCTCGCTGCTCGGCCACTTCTCGCTGTTCGGCGCGTTCGGCAAGATCGGCGTGATCTCGGTCCTGCTGCTCGTGTTCTCGCTGCTCCTCGCGGACTTCTTCGACACGATGGGCACGATGGTCGCCGTCGGCGGCGAGGCGGGCCTGCTCGACGAGAACGGCAACCCGCCCAAGACCCAGCAGATCCTCGTGGTCGACTCGATCGCCGCGGCGGCCGGTGGTGCCGCGGGCATCTCGAGCAACACGTCGTACATCGAGTCCGCGTCGGGCGTCGGTGACGGTGCGCGCACGGGCCTGGCGTCGGTCGTCACCGGTATCGCGTTCCTGCTCGCGACGTTCCTGGCGCCGCTCGTCGCGGTGATCCCGTCGGAGGCTGCCGCCCCGGCGCTCGTCGTCGTCGGCTTCCTCATGGTCACGCAGGTGCTGGACATCGACTGGCACGACTACACGATCGCCATCCCGGCGTTCCTGACGATGATCCTCATGCCGTTCGCCTACTCGATCACGGCGGGCATCGGCGCCGGCGTCATCCTGCACGTGGTCCTCCAGATCGTCGTGGGCAAGGCCCGCAAGATCCACCCGCTCATCTGGCTCATCGCCGCGATGTTCGTCCTGTACTTCGTGCGCGGGCCGATCGAGTCGCTCGTCGGCTGACTCCCGCACGTCCCGACGGGCCGGTCCCTCACGGGGCCGGCCCGTCGTGCGTCTGCCACGGCGCGACGTGCCGAGGGAGCGTCGGGTGGGACCACCGATGTGAGGGTGGGGCCCGGCGCGCCGGTACCCTCGTGCGGAGCCAACGTCGAGTAGGAGAGCTGTCGTGCGCATCAGCGTCATCGGTTGTGGGTATCTGGGCGCGGTGCACGCCGCCGCCATGGCATCCCTCGGCCACGAGGTCGTCGGCATCGACGTCGACGAGTCGAAGGTCGAGGCGCTGCGTGCCGGCCGGGCGCCGTTCTTCGAGCCCGGGCTGCCGGAGCTCCTGCTCGAGGCGGGCGCCGGGGGCGGCCTGACCTTCGGCACGGACATCGCGGCGGTCGCGGGTGCGCGCGTGCACTTCGTGTGCGTCGGGACGCCGCAGCTCAAGGGCGAGCTGGGTGCGGACCTGTCGTACGTCGACGCGTCGATCGCGGCGCTGATCCCGCACCTGCAGCCGGGCGACGTGGTCGTCGGCAAGTCCACGGTCCCGGTCGGTACCGCCGAGCGCCTCGCGCAGGAGCTGGCTCCCGCCGGTGCCACGCTGATCTGGAACCCGGAGTTCCTGCGCGAGGGCTTCGCGGTCGAGGACACGCTGCACCCGGACCGGTTCGTCTACGGCCTGCCGACGCAGGACGGCGTCGCGACGGAGGCGGGCGAGGCGGCCAAGCTGCTGCTCGACGAGGTGTACGCGACGCCGCTGGCGGACGACACCCCGCTCGTCGTGACGGACTACGCGACGGCCCAGCTGGTCAAGGTCGCGGCGAACTCGTTCCTCGCGACCAAGATCTCGTTCATCAACGCGATGGCCGAGCTGTGCGAGGCCACGGGCGGCGACGTCACGCAGCTCGCCGACGCGATCGGCTACGACGCGCGCATCGGGCGCCGCTTCCTCAACGCGGGCCTCGGGTTCGGCGGCGGCTGCCTCCCCAAGGACATCCGTGCGTTCATGGCGCGCGCCGGTGAGCTGGGCGTCGACCAGGCGCTCACGTTCCTGCGCGAGGTCGACTCGATCAACGGGCGTCGTCGCGAGCGCATGGTCGAGCTCGCGCGCGAGGTGTGCGGAGGCTCGCTCGTGGGCAAGCGCATCACGGTGCTCGGCGCGACCTTCAAGCCGAACTCCGACGACATCCGTGACTCGCCGGCGCTGTCCGTGGCGGACTCGCTCGAGAAGAACGGCGCGCACGTCGTCGTGACCGACCCGCAGGGCATCGAGAACGCCCGGCGCGCGCGTCCGAACCTGCACTACACCGCCGACGTGCTGGACGCGGTCCGCGACGCCGACGTGGTCCTGCTCGGCACGGAGTGGTCGGAGTACCGCGACCTGGACCCCCAGAAGCTGGGCGAGGTCGTCGCCGGCAAGCACATGCTCGACGGCCGCAACGTGCTCGACCCGACGCAGTGGCGCGCCGCGGGCTGGACGTACCGCGCGCTCGGTCGCCCCTGACCGGCACGCCCGCGCGACCACCGACGCCGCTCGCTCCCCGTCCGGGGGCGGGCGGCGTCGTCGTTCCGACGAGCTCCCGACGAGCCGCCCGGCGAGCTCCCGCGGGAGTTCCAGGCGGGGAGTCCTTCGCATAGGTCATTACCGCGAGTAATGAGTTATGCTCACGACATGACCGTCACCGCCCCCGCGCTCGCCTCCGAGCTGCGCCGTGCCGTGATCATGGCCGCCCGCCGGATCCGCGCCGAGCGCGGGTCCGCGGACCTGACCGACCCGCAGTACTCGGTGCTCGTCCACCTCGAGAAGCTCGGTCCGCTCACCCCCGGCCAGCTGGCCGACCTCGAGCGCGTCCAGCCGCCGTCGATGACGCGCACCGTGAGCTGCCTGGCCGAGGCCGGCCTGGTCGCCAAGTCGCCGCACGCGACGGACGGCCGCGTCGTCGTCGTCAGCCTCACCGAGACCGGCCGCACCGAGGTCAGCGAGACCAGGCAGCGCCGCTCGGCCTGGCTCGAGGGCCAGCTCGATGCGATGGCGCCCGACGAACGCGCGCGGCTGGCGGACTCGCTCGAGCTGCTGTGGAGGATCGCCCAGGCATGAGCACGTTCGACTCCCTGCGCTTCTTCAACTACCGCCTGTGGTTCGCAGGCGCTCTGGTGGCGAACGTCGGGACCTGGATGCAGCGCGTCGCCCAGGACTGGCTCGTCCTGACGCAGCTCTCCGACGACTCGGGCGTCGCGGTCGGCATCACCACCGCGCTGCAGTTCGCGCCCGTGCTCGCCCTGTCCGCGTACGCGGGCCTCCTCGCGGACCGCATGGACCGGCGCAAGCTCCTGATCGCCACGCAGGTCGGCCAGGGCGTGCTCGCACTCGGCCTCGGCCTGCTCGTGCTCATCGGCAACGCGCAGCTGTGGCACGTGTACCTGTTCGCGCTGCTGCTCGGCTGCGTCTCCGCGATCGACGGCCCCGTGCGCCAGACGTTCGTCGCCGAGCTCGTCCCGCCCGACAAGCTGTCGAACGCCGTGGGCCTCAACAGCGCCTCGTTCAACGCCGCGCGCCTCGTCGGACCCGGCGTGGCCGGGCTCCTGATCGCGTGGGTCGGGACCGGCTGGGTGTTCGTCATCAACGCCGTGACGTTCGGCGCGACGATCTTCGCGCTCACCACGATGCGCCGCTCCGAGCTCCGGCCCATGCCGACGGCGTCGCGCAGCAAGGGGCAGATCCGCGCGGGCATGCGCTACGTGCGCGGTCGCACGGACATCGTCGTGATCATGGTCGTCGTCGGGGTCGTCTCGACGTTCGGCCTCAACTTCCAGCTCACGAGCGCGCTCATGGCGCGCAGCGAGTTCGGCAAGGGTGCGGGGGAGTACGGCATCCTCGGGTCGATCCTGGCGATCGGCTCGCTCACCGGTGCACTGCTCGCGGCCCGGCGGGAGCGACCGCGGGTCCGGCTCGTGATCGGCGCCGCGTTCGGGTTCGGCATCGCGAGCGGCGTCATGGCGCTCATGCCGACGTACCCGGCCTTCGCGATCGCGTGCATCCCCGTCGGCCTCGCGTCGCTGACGATGATGACCGCCGCGAACGCGACGATCCAGATGACCACCGAGCCGGCGATGCGTGGGCGCGTGATGGCGCTCTACATGATCGTGTTCCTGGGCGCGACGCCCGTGGGGTCGCCCATCGTCGGCTGGATCGGTGAGACGTTCGGCGCCCGGTGGTCGATCGGGATCGGCTCGATCACCGCGCTGCTCGTCTCGACGGGTGCGGCGCTGTGGGCGCGCAAGGCGTGGGACGTCGAGGTCCGCTACCACTTGCGCCGACCGCACCTCGAGGTGCTCTACCCGACGACGCGCGCGACCGGCGTCCCCGAGGTCACCGCACGGCAGGACGCGGTCGCCGAGGCCGGCGCGCGCGACGCCGCGGACGAGGTCACCGCCGCCTGAGGCGCACCGCCGGGCTGCCGGGGGCAACCTGCGTCCCCTGTTCGGGCGCTCGCCGCACGTCGGCGGCGACGAGCCTGTCGCGAAATCACCCGATCTGCGGCTAGGACCTGCGCGCACGACGCGCGAGGATGGTCCCGAAATGTACGAATAGTCCGCTCTCACGACGGTGGGTCGTCCTCATGCGCAAGCTCCTGCGAACCTGTCTGGCACTGATGATCGCCGCACTGGTGGTGGGTGCGCCCTCGATGGCCACCGCCGCCGTCGACCCGTCCCCCTCGCCGACCGTGTACGGGTGCGAGCAGGAGACCCAGTCGGCCGTGGGCGCGGACGACGAGTACTCGCCGCCGCTGCCGTGCGAGCTGCGGGTCCTGGTCAAGGAGCCCATCTGCGACAACGACGTCCCGAAGCTGCGGTACGCGGTCGAGGCGATCGGCTCGCCGAACACGACCGTCACGATCACGTGGCGCAACCCGAGCGGCGCGGACTACGTCCAGGCCGGGCTCCCGCTGTCCGGCGTGGTGCTGTGGCCGGGTGCCGTCGAGCAGAACGGCGTCGGCGTCGACTGGCCGGGGTGGCGTCAGCTGCCGGACGGCACGTGGGTCGAGGGCGACGAGTGGGACTGGGTCCGTCCGTCCGTGCAGGTGAACTTCGCGGTGAACCCGGAGGCCTCGGTCACGGTCGCGTACCCGCCGTCGAGCCCGATGTGCCTCACGAACCCGCCGGGGACCTCGGTCCTCGTCGACGAGCCTGAGCCCCCGGTGCTCTCGGTGACCGGCTCGAACGCGCTGCCGGTCGCGCTGGCGGGTGGCGGGCTCGTGGCCGCGGGCGCGATCGCGCTGGCCATGACGATGCGCCACCGCCGCCGGACGCAGGCCTGACGCACGTGCCACGGGCTCGGCCGGGCGCCGGCCGAGCCCGTGGCGTGCGTCAGACGAGCTGGTCGACCACGTGGTCGATGCACGCGGTGAGCGCGAGGGCGTCCTGCGGGTCGACCGCCGGGTAGGTGGCGATGCGGAGCTGGTTGCGGCCGAGCTTGCGGTAGGGCTCGACGTCCACGACGCCGTGCGCCCGCAGCGCCCGCGCGATCGTCGCGGCCTCGACGACCTGCAAGTCGAAGTCGATCGTCGCGACCACCGGCGAGCGGTGCTCGGGCTCGGCGACGAACGGGGTCGCCCAGTCGCGGGCCTGCGCCCACGCGTAGACGTGGCCCGACGAGGCCGCGCTGCGACCCGCCGCGAACGGCAGGCCGCCGTTCTGCAGCATCCAGTCCACCTGCTCGGCGAGCAGCAGGAGCGTCGCGATCGCCGGGGTGTTGAGGGTCTGGTCGAGGCGCGAGTTCGTCACCGCGGTCGTCAGCGACAGGCTCTCGGGCACCCAGCGGCCCGCCTCGAGCCGGGCGGCGCGCTCGATCGCCGCGGGGGACATCGCGGCGAGCCACAGCCCGCCGTCGGAGGCGAACGACTTCTGCGGTGCGAAGTAGTAGACGTCGGTCTGCGCGACGTCCACGGCGACACCACCCGCGGCGGAGGTCGCGTCGACGACCACGAGCGCGCCCTGCTCGTGCGAGCCGGCCACGCGCCGCACGGGCGCGACCGCACCCGTCGACGTCTCGTTCTGCGGCCACGCGTACACGTCGACGTCGGCGTGCCCGGGCACGGCCACCGAGCCGGGCGCCGCGGTCGTCACGACCGGCTCCTCGAGGAACGGCGCTCGGGCGGCTGCGGCGGCGAACTTCGAGCCGAACTCACCGAACGCGCCGTGCGCCGAGCGGCGCTCGACCAGGCAGAACGTCGCGACGTCCCAGAACGCGGTCGAGCCGCCGTTACCGAGCACGACCTCGTAGCCGTCGGGCAGCCCCAGCAGCTCGGCGAGGCCCGTGCGCACGCGCCGCACGAGGTTGCGCACAGGCGCCTGCCGGTGCGACGTGCCGAGCAGCGTGGAGCCGGACGCGACGAGGGCCTCGACCTGCTCCGGTCGGATCTTGGACGGACCCGAGCCGAACCGGCCGTCACGCGGCAGGAGCTCGGCGGGGATCGACACGGGTGCGGCGGCGGGCGCGTTCTCGGGCACCTGGCGAGGATAGAGCCCCGCGACCTCGATCCACGTCGTGGACCAACTACCCTGTGACTGCGGCCGACCAGGCACCGGCCGTGGCGACCTGGGAGGCAACGCGGTGAGCGACCTGATCGACACGACGGAGATGTACCTCAAGACGGTCTACGAGCTCACCGAGGAAGGCATCACCCCGCTGCGCGCCCGCATCGCCGAGCGGCTCGGGCACTCGGGCCCCACGGTCTCGCAGACGGTCGCGCGCATGGAGCGCGACGGGCTCGTCGTCGTGACCGGTGACCGTCACCTCGAGCTGACGGACCTCGGTCTCGCCAAGGCCACGCGCGTGATGCGCAAGCACCGCCTCGCCGAGCGGCTGCTCACCGACGTCGTCGGGCTCGAGTGGCCGTACGTCCACGAGGAGGCGTGCCGCTGGGAGCACGTGATGAGCGAGCGCGTCGAGAAGCGCCTCGCCGCGCTGCTCGACCACCCGCACTTCGACCCGTACGGCAACCCGATCCCCGGGCTCTCGGAGATCGGCGAGGAGCAGACGCGCGTCGAGTTCCTCGACGGCGTGGCCTCGCTCATGGAGCCGACGTCGGGCGCCGACGGGACGGCGGTGCTCGCGCGGATCGCCGAGCCGCTGCAGGTCGACGTCGAGCTGCTCGCGCGCCTCGCGGACGCCGGGATCCTGCCGGGCGCGCGGATCACGGTCGAGAAGGCGCCGGGTGTGGTGACCGTGGGCGTGCCGGGCGCGCCGGTGGTCCTGGACCTGCCCGACGAGGTCGCGCGCCACATCTTCATCCGCACGCGCTGACGCGCGGCTGCGGGAGCGTCACGGGGGCGTCGCGAAGGGCGTCACGGGGGATGTCGCGACGACGGTCTGCCGCGCCCGCGATGCCCCGGTGTGCCCGCATCGCCCGAAACGTGAGACAGGTCGCCGAGGGGTGAAACCTCGACGCGTCGGTGACGCACGCTCCCACGGGGTGTGACCTGCGGTGGCGTCGATCGGGGTGCGCATGCTCCTGGTCGGTCGTCCGACAGATCTCGTTTCCTTCGTGATCGGAACGTGACAATCGGCGGCCCCCTCATGTACGTTCGACCTGCTTCACCGGAACCCCTCCTCCAACGAAGCCCTCGAGCGGAACGCCTAGCCCTGCCGCCGCACGAGGTCCGCACGAACCGCCGGCAGGGGCGGGGGACCCAATCTGGGCACTTCGGTGTCCTTGGGGTGAAGCCCCGTCGCAGACCTCGGTCTGGGACAGGGCCGGGTGTTCTCCCATCCGAACCCGACAGCTGACCTCGTAGGCGACTAGGAGAACGCGCATGACACATGCACGTCACCGGGCCGCTCGTCGGCCCTCGACGCCGCTGACGGAACTGGCAGCCGCTGCATCGGGGCAGATGGGCACGGTCGGTCGTCGGTCGGCCGTCGTCGCCGCTTCGGGTGGTCTGGTCGTCTCGCTCCTCGGCGCCACCCCCGCGATGGCTTCCCCCTCGGACGACGCCTCTGCCGGTGCCCTCGCTGCCGTGGACACCGAGGCGCTGACTGCCTCGGCTCGCGCGCTGCTCGAGACCGCGCCCGTCGTGAGCGCGCCGGTCAGCGCCGAGTGGAGCATCGACGCCCCCAAGCTCTCGGTCTCGATCCCCAAGAAGAAGACCGTCGCCCCCACCGCGACGCAGACGCGTGAGCGCCAGGTCACCTCGCGCACCGCGCCCCGCGTCTCGAACAACCCGATCCCGCAGGCGGTCTCGGGCAACGCGGTCCTCGAGATCGCCGCGCGCTACGTGGGCGTCCCGTACGTCTCCGGCGGCGCGTCGCCGAGCGGCTTCGACTGCTCGGGCTTCATCTCGTACGTCTACAAGCAGCTCGGTGTGAGCCTGCCGCGCACGTCGAGCGGCATGCGCTACGCGGGCACGGTCGTCTCCCGTGCCGACGCCAAGCCGGGCGACATCATCTGGAGCCCCGGCCACGTGGCGATCTACGCCGGTGGCAACCAGCAGATCGACGCGCCCCGCCCGGGCAAGACGATCCAGTTCCGCTCCATCTGGCAGAGCTCGCCGGTCTTCATCCGAGTCGGCTGACACTCACGCCGTGCCACGAGGCCCCGGACGACACACGATGTCGCCGGGGCCTCGTCGTCTCTGCCGCCGCGGCGGTGAGGCTAGTCTGATCGCGCACCGAAGCTTGTCCGGTCGGGCCAGCCAGGTCCGACCACCAGGTCGGGAGGTCGCCGTGCCGTCGCGAGCCATGACTGCGTCGAAGGACGCGCCAGGAGACGTACCGGGGGATGTGCCAGCCGGCGCGCTCGCCCGCGCCGGACGGGCTGCGCGCCCATGAGCGGCACCCTGGTCCTCAACGCGTCGTACGAGCCGCTGTGCGTGGTTCCGGTGCGCAGGGCCGTGGTGCTGCTGCTGCTCGAGAAGGCCGTCGTCGAGAGACCCGGCGACCGCGTGCTGCACTCCGAGCGGCTCGACGTCGTCGCACCGTCCGTGGTGCGGCTGCAGCGCTACGTGCGGGTCCCGCGCCGCTCGCACGCCCCGATCACGCGGCGTGCGGTGCTCGCGCGTGACCACGAGCGGTGCGCCTACTGCTCCGGTCGGGCGGACACGATCGACCATGTCGTCCCGCGCAGCAGGTCGGGCCCGAACGCCTGGGAGAACGTGGTCGCCGCGTGCGCGCGGTGCAACCACCGCAAGGCCGACCGGTTGCTCTCGGAGATCGGCTGGGAGCTGCGGTTCACGCCGCGGCCCCCGCACACGGCGATCGTCGGTCACGGCGTGCACGCGCGCCGGCCAGACTGGGAGCCCTACCTGCTCGGGTGGTCGGACGCCGTCGTCGCCTGACCGGCCACGGCACCGGCGCGCGCCGCGATCCGCGGCTCGTCCACGCCCGGGCCCGTCGCTCTTGAGGAAGTCTTGGTGTTGACTTGAGGGACACGGCAACCGGGACGGGCGAAGGAGCAGGGCCATGACGCGCGACGACGTGATCCTCGTGGGGGTCGACGGGTCGACCGCGAGCCTCTATGCGCTCGACTGGGCCGCGGCGGAGGCGGAGCGCCGCGGGTGGCGCCTGCACCTGGTCTGCGCGTACGCGCTGCCGTCGTTCGCGGCGGCGTCGCTCGACGGCGGGTACGCAGCGCTCGACGACTCCGCGATCCAGGAGGGTGCGGCCGCCGTGCTCGCCGAGGCGTCCGCCCGGGTCTCCGGCCGGGGCGTCGCGGTCACCGCGAAGGTGCACACGGGTGACGCCGCGGGCGTGCTCGTCGAGCTCTCGCGCGAGGCGAGGCTCGCGGTCGTCGGCACGCGCGGGCGCGGCGGGTTCGCCGACCGTCTGCTCGGCACGGTGTCCTCGGCCCTGCCCGCGCACGCGTACTGCCCGACCGTGGTGGTGCCGCTGCGCGACAACGACGGGCAGCAGCTGCCCGAGGGCGCAGAGATCCCGCCCGTGCCGGCCGTCCGCCGCATCGTCGTCGGCGTGGACGGCTCGCCGCAGGCCGAGCGTGCGCTGCGCTGCGCGATCGACGAGGCCCGCACCTGGGATGCACAGCTCACGGCCGTCTCGGGCGTGCCCGTGGGGTCGATGACGGGGGTCCTGGCGTGGCTGCCGGCGGCGGTCGACCACGAGCAGGTGCTGAGCGACATGGCCGAGGGGCTCGACGTCGTCGTCGACCGGGCGCTCGCCAGTCAGCCGCCGGCCGGTCGTGCGGTCACCGTGCGGCGGTTCGCGCTCGACGGCACGGGGGCCGAGCTGCTCACCGAGTTCTCGGCCGCGTCCGACCTCGTGGTGCTGGGGTCGCGGGGGCGCGGCGGGTTCCGTGGGCTGCTCCTGGGGTCGACGAGCCAGGCGGTGCTGCACCATGCGACGTGCCCGGTGATGGTCGTGAGCAGCCGCGCTGACGAGCTGCCCGGCGCAGCCGAGGGTCACGCGTCCGGCGAGCCCACGGCGGATCCTGGAGCCGCACCGGAGGCGTGAGCCGTGCCCGCCCGCGGCGCCACCCCCCGGCCGGCACCGGCCGGGGGGTGCCTCAGGGTGTGACGTCGGGACGCCGCACGAGCGCCGAGAGCACGACCGTCGAGCGCGTGCGCGAGACGAACGGCTCGGCCGCGAGGCGCTCGACCACCTGCTCGAGGTGGCGCATGTCGCGCGCCCGTACCTGCACGACGAGGTCGACGTCGCCCGTCACGGTGCTGGCCGTCACGACCTCGGGGTACTGCTCGACCGCGGCGCGCATGGTCGCCGGGCTCGTCGAGCCCTGGCAGTAGATCTCGACGAACGCCTCGGTCTGCCAGCCGAGGGCGGCGGGGTCGAGGCGGACCGTGAACCCGCGGATCACGCCGTCGTCGCGCATGCGGTCGACGCGGCGCTTCACGGCCGGCGCGGAGAGGGCGACCTGAGCGCCGATCTGGGCGTAGGTCGCGCGCGCGTCGGCGGCGAGCGCGCGCAGGATCGCCGAGTCGAGGGCGTCGGTCATGCGCCCATGATCCCGTCCCGGGGGTCAAGTCGTGTCCCCGGCGTGCCGATACCTCATCAGGACGATCCGCCCGAATGCGACGGGAGAACCGACGTGACGCACACCCAGCGCTCCACGGGAGCGCCCGACGAGACCCGCACCCCGTCCCCGTCGCGCGGCGCCCTGCCCACGCAGCGACCGGCGCGCGGCGCGCGCCCCGCCACGCCCGCGGTACCGACGCAGCGTCCGACGCCCACGCAGCCTCGCGCGCTGGTGCCGCACCCTCGCGGCACCCGCCCCCTTCCCGCCGAGCCTCAGCCTGCCGAGCCTCAGCCTGCCGAGCCTCAGCGCGTCGAGTCCCGGCACGCGGATCCCCAGCAGGCCGAACGGCTGCACCCCGAGGGCCGGCGCGCCGGTGGCCGAGCACCGCGCGCCGCGGCGTACCGGTTCGCACCTGCCCCGGCGCCCCTCACGCGCCGCGCGCGGGCCCAGCGCCGCGCGCTGCGGGTCGTGGCGGTCGCGGGGGTCGCGGCGCTCGCGGCGACGGCCACGGGCGGCTGGGTCGCCCAGGACCGCGCGCACCGGGAGGCGGTCGCGCTGCAGGAGGCGCGCGTCCGCGTCGACCAGGCGGTGGCCGGTGCGTCGGCGGACGTGTCGTCGGGCGCTCGCGTCGAGGTCGCCACGCTCGTCGGTGAGCGCGCGGCCCAGGTGACCGCGGTCGAGAAGGCGGCGGACGCGGCGACGACGACGCTGGGCGCGACGACGCACGCGGGCGACGAGCCGCGCGCCGCGCTGCAGGCGGCGATCGACGGCGCCCGCGCGACGGCCGCGGATGCGCACGCGTCCCTCGCCGAGCTGCGTGCGGCGGCCGCGGGTCTGGCCGGACCGCAGAAGGCGGCCACGGACGCCGAGGCGGCGTGGGTCACGGCCGAGAAGGCCCGCAAGGCGGCCGAGGAGCGCGCGCGGCAGACCGTGCGGGTGCCGCAGACGCCGACGCGTGGCGGGGGCGGCAGCGCCCCGGCGCCGCGCATCCCCGCGGGCGGGCTGCGGTGCGGTGACACGGGCGGCGCGGGCGCGGGTGAGGCCAGCGCGTCGTCGCTGGGCGCCGCGATCAACTCCTACCGCGCGTCGCTCGGGCTCCCGACGCTCACGGTCTCGCGCTCGGGGTCGCTGACCGCGCACGCGATCCGCATGGGCACCGCAGGCGGGATCTGGCACTCGGGTGGCGACAACATCGTCGGGTGCGCGGGCTCGTCCAGGCCGGTGCACCTGGTGCAGGCGTGGTCGCACTCGCCGGGCCACGACGCGCAGATGCGCCGCACCGACGTCACCACGATGTCCGTGGGCGCCGCGACGCAGAGCGGCTGGCTGTTCGGCGCGGTCCTCTTCCGCTGAGGCCGGCCTACACGCGCGTCAGCGCGGCCGTCGTGCGGGCCAGGGCTTCGGCGAGCTCGTCGGACGTGATCGTCAGCGGTGGCGCGAGGCGCAGCGTGCGGCCGTGCGTGTCCTTGGCGAGCACGCCGTGCGCGAGCAGCGCCTCGCACGCGGCCCGACCGCTGCCGTGGCGCACGTCGAGCCCGGCCCACAGCCCGGCCCGCCGCACGCCGGACAGCACGCCGTTCTCGACGAGCCCCGCGAGCCCCGCGCCGAGCTGCTCGCCGCGCACGCGCGCGGCCGCCTGCAGGTCGCCGGGCGTGAGCAGGTCGATCACGGCGAGCGCGACCGCGCACGCCAGCGGGTTGCCGCCGAACGTCGAGCCGTGCGTGCCGGGGGTGAGCACGCCCAGCACGTCGGACCGCCCGACGACGGCCGAGACGGGCAGGATCCCGCCGCCGAGCGCCTTGCCGAGCGTCACGAGGTCCGGGCGCACGTCCCACGCCTCGCACGCGAGCGTGTGGCCCGTGCGGCCGAGCCCCGACTGGATCTCGTCGGCGACGAGCAGCACGCCGGCCTCGTCGCACGCGGCGCGCACGGCGGGCAGGTAGTCGTCGGGCGGCACGACCACGCCGTGCTCACCCTGGATCGGTTCGAGCAGCACCGCGACCGTGGTCTCGTCGATCGCCGCGCGCAGCGCCGCGGCGTCGCCGAACGGGACGGCACGGAAGCCGGGCGTGAACGGCCCGAACCCGTCGCGCGCGTCGGGGTCGTCGGAGAACGACACGATCGTCGTGGTCCGCCCGTGGAAGTTGCCGTGCGCGACGACGATGGTCGCGCGGTCCGCGGGCACGCCGCGCTTCTCGTAGCCCCACTTGCGCGCGGCCTTGATCGCGGTCTCGACGGCCTCCGCGCCCGTGTTCATGGGCAGCACGAGCGGGTCGCCGACGAGCAGCGGGCCGACGAGCCCGGCCAGGGCCCGCGCGAACGGCTCGAGCAGCGCGTGGTCGAACGCGCGGCTCGTGAGCGTGAGCCGGTCGAGCTGGGCGTGCGCCGCGGCCACGAGCGCCGGGTGCCGGTGGCCGAAGTTGAGCGCGGAGTAGCCCGCGAGCAGGTCCAGGTACCGGCGACCCTCGTCGTCGGTGACCCACGAGCCCTCACCCGAGACGAGCGTGACGGGCAGCGGGGAGTAGTTCTGCGCGAGCCGCGTGCCCGCGATCGTCGGGGTCGTCATGGCGGGCCTCCAGCCGTGCGGGGGAGCGGGCGTGCGCGAGGCGTCAGGCGCGGATCTCGAGCGTGCAGCACTTGGCGCCGCCGCCGCCCTTGAGCAGCTCGCTCGTGTCCACGGGGATGGGCGTGTAGCCGCGCTCGCGCAGCGCCGCGGCCAGGTCGCGCGCGCCGGGGGCGACGACGACGTTCTCGCCGTCCGACACGGCGTTGAGCCCGAGCGCGACGGCGTCGGAGTCGGTCGCGAGGATCGCGTCGGGGAACAGGCGGTTCAGGACGGCCCGGCTGCCCGCGCTGAAGGCCGCCGGGTAGTAGGCGATCTGCGGCGAGGCGGGGTCGGACGAGATCACCGCGAGCGCGGTGTCCAGGTGGTAGTAGCTCGGGTTGACGAGCTCGAGGCTGACGACGGGCCGGCCGAACAGCTCCTGCGCCTCGGCGTGCGCCGCGCGCTCGGTGCGGAAGCCCGTGCCGGCGAGGATCAGGTCCCCGACGACGAGGATGTCGCCCTCGCCCTCGTTGATCATCGCAGCGGTGTGCGTGACGTAGCCGCGGTCGGCGAACCACTTCTGGTACGCGGGGCCCTCGGGCTGACGCTCGGGGTGGCGGAACTTCGCGGAGTAGACGACGCCGTCGACGACCGTCGCGCCGTTCGCGGCGTAGACCATGTCCGGCAGCCCGGCGATCGGCTCGATCGTCTCGACGCGGTGCCCGAGCTTGAGGTAGGTGTCCCGCAGCGTGCGCCACTGCCGCAGCGCGAGCTCCACGTCGGTGTACCGCGTCGCGTCCATCCAGGGGTTGATCTCGTACGACACCGTGTAGTGGACGGGCTCGCACATCAGGTAGTGGCGGTCGGTGCGGCCGGGCGCGGTGGCGGTCATGGGACTCCCTCGGGTGGTCTCGGGGTGGCGAGCTCGGTGGGCGGACGAGGCGGCTGGCTCGCGTGCAGGGTCGGGCGCGCCGGTGGGCGCGCGGCTGCTTCGAGGGTAAGCGCTGCACGTGTGCGCAACCGATGAAGCACGATTGCGCACCTGGGTGCGATCCGTTGCGTCACGACCCACCTGAACGACGATCTGTTGTCGTCGAGTCCCACGCGGGGGTCCGGCCCGTCCGGCCCGAAAGCCCGATAGCCTTTTCGCATGGAGACTCGCGTGCTGGGACGGACAGGTCGGGACGTCGGAGTGATCGGGCTCGGGTGCTGGCAGCTCGGGGCCGACTGGGGCGATGTCGAGGAGGACACCGCGCTGGAGGTGCTGGGAGCGGCCGTGGACGCCGGGGTCACGTTCCTCGACACCGCGGACGTGTACGGCGACGGGCGCTCCGAGCGCCTCGTCGGGAAGTTCGTCGCGTCGCGCGGGGGCGCGGCCTCCGGGATCACAGTCGCGACGAAGATGGGCCGCCGCGCCGACCCGCACGTCGCCGACGCCTACACGCTCGACGCGTTCCGCGCCTGGAACGACCGGTCGCGCGAGAACCTCGGCGTCGACACGCTCGACCTGGTCCAGCTGCACTGCCCGCCCACCGAGGTGTACTCGCGCCAGGCGACGTGGGACGCGCTCGACACCCTGGTCGACGAGGGGCGGATCGCCGCGTACGGCGTGTCCGTCGAGACCGTCGACGAGGCGCTGACCGCGATCGCGCGACCGAACGTCGCGAGCGTGCAGATCATCCTCAACGTGTTCCGGCGCAAGCCGCTCGAGCAGGTGCTTCCCGCGGCCGCCGCGGCGGGCGTCGGGATCATCGCCCGCGTCCCGCTGGCTTCGGGCCTGCTCTCGGGCAAGTACGACGAGGCGACGACGTTCGCCGCGTCCGACCACCGGACGTTCAACCGCAACGGCGAGGCGTTCGACGTGGGCGAGACGTTCTCGGGCGTCCCGTTCGAGGTGGGCGTCGCGGCGGCTCGTGAGGTCGCGGCGCACACGCCCGCGGGCGCGACGACCGCGCAGCTCGCGCTGCGGTGGATCGTCGACCAGCCTGGCGTCTCGGTGGTCATCCCCGGCGCGCGCAACGCCGAGCAGGCGCGCGGCAACGCCGCGGCGGCCGACCTCGCGCCGCTGTCCGACGAGACGCAGGCGGCGCTCGCGGCGATCTACGACGAGCGCGTCCGCACGCACGTCCACGCCCGCTGGTGACCGCCGCGTCGCCGACGCTGACCGCGTCAGACCCGATCGGCGACCAGGTCTGACCGGAGCACGGCGCTCATCGACCGGCCGTACCACCGTGGTGGTGCGGCCGGTCGGTCGTCGCAGGGACGCCTCAGCGGCGGCCGAGCCGCGGCAGCTGGCGGCGCCGCCCCTGCTTGCCCTCGAGCTCGGGTGCACCCTCGTCGGCGGACGCACCCGAGGGTGGGCCGGCCGGGAGCTCGTCGTGGACCTCGGCCGACGGCAGGACGATCGGCTCCCGGAACGTGGCCGGGGCCGGCCCGAACGCCTGACGCGTGCCGCTGATGACCTCGCGGCCGAGCGCGCGCCCCCCGCTCGCACCGACGACCACGCCGATGCCGTAGGGCAGCAGCCGCCCGAAGAACAGGCCGGTCTGCTTGGTGAGTTGCTTGCGCAGCATGCGCCGCGTGAGCGTGGTGTTGACCTTCTTGACCGTCGCCATCGGCATGCGCGTGAGCAGCAGCCGCGCGACGTTGGTCGCGCCGAGGCCCGTGACGTCCGTGAGCGCCTTGGCGCCCGACTCGCCGAGGATCGCGGTGAGCAGCAGCGCGCGGCGCCGCTCGACGTCCTCGACCTCGATCCCGTGCACGGACGCAACTGCGAGCACGTACGCCGCCGACGCGCTGAAGAACGTCGCGACGTCGCTCGCGGTGAGCACGACCGCCACGCCCGTGCCGACGGCCGGTGCCGCAGCCGCCGCGCCGACCGCGCCGCCCGCACTCGCGACGACGAGCAGGAACTCCTTCTCCAGGAGGCGCACCAGCTGCTCGGGTGACGCCTCCGGGTTGCGCCGACGCAGGCTCGCGACGTGCGCGTGCACCGCGGACGACGGCAGCGACACCGCCCGCGCCATGGCCTCCTCGACGAACCGCGGCACGGCTCAGCGCTCCCCGACGACCGTCAGGCTGACCTGCGCCCCCGCCTCGAGCGTGCGCCCGACGGTGCAGTGCTGGTCGATCGCGCGGTGCACCACGGTGAGCAGGCGCTCGCGGGCGTCCGGCGCGAGCGACGACAGGTCGACGACGAGCCGCTCGGCCAGCGCGGGGTAGCGGTCCTCGTCGTCGTCGGCCAGGCCCTCGACCTCGATCGTGACCGGCACGTCGTCGCCCAGGCGGCGCGCGAGCGCGGCGTCCGACGACAGGCCCGAGCAGCCGGCGAGCGCGACCTTCATGAGCTCGCCGGGCGTGAACGCCTCGTCGTAGGCGATGTCGCCGATCTCGACGGTCGCTCCGCGCGAGTTGTGGCCCACGTAGCGACGCTTGCCGGTCCGTTCGACCCACAGCCGCGTGCCGCCCGCGTTGGCGGGCGTGACGGCGGGCACGGGGGCGGGGGCGGCGGCGGCCGTCGAGGTCGGCTCGGCGTCGGCCGCGGAGGCGTCAGCGGTCGTCTGGCTCGTCATGCGCCGATCCTCGCACGGCCCGCCACCACGGGCGCGGGAGCGCGAACCCCGGACGTCCGGACGCGCGCGCGAGGGACGGATTGCGCAACGACTACGGATGGAGGCGCGCGGTCGCCGAACTAGGCTGACCGCGCGTCGGCGGTCGGCGCACGCTCGTCGTCGGGAGGTCGCTCGGTGCACGTCGGACGCTCGACGCCGCGCGCGCTGGTGCGCGCCACGGTGGGCGTGCTCGTCGTCGCCGTCTGCGCGGGGTGCTCGTTCTTCGACCGCGGCGACGACACCGAGGGTCGCTCGGTGTTCGACGTGAAGGTCGGCGAGTGCTTCCGGGCGCCCAAGGACATCACCGTCGAGCTCACCGAGCTCGCGCAGGTCCCGTGCACGGACCCCCACGAGCAGGAGGCGTACGCGCTCGTCGACTACGAGGACACGGCCGCGACGGCCAAGGCGTCCGGCGCCGCGTCGTTCCCCGGCGTCGAAGCCCTCACGGCGTTCGCGCAGGGCGCGTGCGCGCAGGAGTTCGAGGACTACGTAGGCGTCGACTACCGCGACTCGCGGCTGTGGTTCACCTACCTGCTGCCGTCGGCGCGCGGCTGGGAGCAGGACGCGGACCGCACGACGCTGTGCTTCGTCACGACGACGGGCGAGCAGCTCACCCGGTCCGTGGCGGGCACGGGGTGGTGAGCCTCGCGATGGGGCCGACGAGAGGGGCACGACGATGAGCAAGCCCGCAGCGACCTCCACGGCCCTGACGATGTGCTCGTTCGGCCTGGCGCCCGCGTCGCTGAACGTCCTGCCGACCAGCGGCGTCCTGATCGAGGGCAAGCCCGCGGCGACGATCACGGACAGCGCGCCCATGGTCAACGTCCCGCCGTTCGGCATGTGCACGTCCCTGGCCAACCCGACGGTCGCGGCCGCGACCGCTGCCGCACTCGGCGTCCTGACGCCCATGCCGTGCATCCCGGCGACGACGCCCTGGGTCAACGGCGCGACGCAGACCGTGATCGGCGGCCGCCCAGCGCTGACCCTCGGTGCGCAGTGCATGTGTGCGTACGGCGGCGTCATCCAGATCCTGAACCCGGGCTCGATGCGCACGCTCGAGGGCTGACCCCGCGCGCAGCAGTGCCGCGTGGGGCCCCTGGTCACCGAGGTGGCAGGCTGGGGCCCGTGACGTTCTGGCGACGACGAGAGCGCGTGCCGCTCATGCTCACCGGCGGCTTCCACGCGGCGGAGGCCCCCGCGCTGCAGCGCGCGATCATCCAGGCGCTGGGCACGGACCGCGCGCGCGGGGTGCCCGTGCAGGCCGAGCTGGAGATCGTGCGCGGCCGCGGCGAGAACCTCGCAGTCGTGTGGCGCAACGCCATCGTGGGCTTCGTCCCGGCCGACGAGGTCGACGCCCTGGCGGGGCGGCTGCCGCCCGCGGGCGCGCGTGAGGTCACGGTCGTGGACGGGTCCGTGTTCCCCGTGGTGCACGAGCCGCCGCGGGCCGGCGACGACAAGCACGGCGTGCTGTGGCGCATCTGGGTGGGCCGGGTGCCCGACGAGATCCCGCCCGTGCCGGACGGCCTGGACCACCTCGACGTCCCCGAGCCCAAGATCCTCGGCATCCCGGTCAACAGGCTGCGGGACGCCCCCTAGCCTGGGCGGGCTCAGGCCTGCGCGAGCTCGAAGAACGGCGGCGCCTGGGTGAGCTGCGCGGGCCGGACGAACGCGAGGCCGCCCCGGTCGAACGCGTCGAACCACTCCTGCCACGTGGCGGGCACGGCGCCGCTGCCGCTGGGCCCGCTCGGGAAGATCGCTGCGGGGACCGGCACCTCGTGCGGGCCGAGCGGCGGGATGAGCGCGGGGCGGCCACCCTGCGCCTCGATCCAGGTGCGGATCTCGCCGTGGTCCGTCGTGCTGCGCTTGGTCTCGTCCAGCGGCACGCCCTCGAAGGCGTCCGTGGCCGGTCCGCGGGTCGTCGTGCGCCGCACCCCGGTCGCGACCCGTTCGACGGTCGTCGTGGCGAGCGGGTCGTGGTGCGGCGCGTGCCGGACCAGCGCGAGGTGCCCGCCCAGGTACCCGCCCACGCCGAGGAACGTGCCGCCCGCCAGCCCGACGAGCACGCCCGCCGCGCGGTGACCGCGGCGGCGCAGCACCCACGACGTCGTGTAGAGCCCGAGCGCCGCCAGGTTGGCGACGCCGTGCACCACCCCGACCCGCCGCACGGCGGGGTCCCTGCGCTCGCTCGTCTCCCAGTCGGCCAAGCCGCTCAGCGCGGTCGGCGCGGCCGCCAGGACGCCGAGGCCGACGAGTCGGTCGGCCGCGCGGCGTCCCGCGACGGGCGCCAGCAGGTCGAGCGCGCTCGCCGAGAACCACAGCCCGATCGGGACGTCGGTGAGCGGCGGGTGGGCGGCATGCCCCGCCGGGACGCCCCGCAGCACGGCTGAGACGGTGCGGGGCCGCAGCACGGCCTGCGCGACGCGCCGCACCGCCCCTGCAGGTCCGTCCAGGGCAGTCGAGTCCTCGAGCCGACCCACCGCGGCCCGCGCGGTCCGCCCCGACCGGTGCAGCATCTCGTCCACGTCACCCATCGCGCTCTCCCCGTCGTCGGCCTCGACCCATCCTGGGACGTCGCGAGACCGGCCGCACCCGGGCGTCCTCGGCCACGATCGGGCCTGGCGTGCACCAGTGCCTCCCCGGCCCGGGCGGGCACGGCGCGCAGGGTCACGCGTGCGGCTGCTCCTCCACGTCGAGGGCGGAACGGTACGCCGCGGCGGCCGCGACGGCCGGGGGAGTCCCGGCCAGGACCGCCTCGAGCGCCGGGGCGTACGCCGTGAGCGCCTGCTCGGTCTCGGCGAGGGCGGTGACCAGCAGATGGCCCAGGGCGTCGTCGGGCGGGTCCAGCTCGCCGAGCGCGACGGCGGCCCGGGCCGCGACGGTGGCGCGGGGCAGGTCGAGCTCGAGAGTGGCGACGAACAGGTCGGCGTTGGCGCGCACGACGAGCTCGGTGACCGCAGGCACGGCGTCGGCGGGCACGATCGTCGGCCAGACGGCGTAGAGCGTGACGGAGCGCGCCGCGGGGCGCACGACCGCCAGCACGCGGCCCCCCGGCAGGTCCGAGGCGACGTCGAGGGTGCGCGACGCGGCGTCAGGCGTCGCGGTGCGGCCCGCGTCGACGAACGCGGCGACGACCCGCGCGTAGAACAGGTCGTCGTCGGTCAGGCTCACGGCTGGCCCGCCGGCGCCGTGACGGGGGCGGGCGTCGTCGGGGTCGCGCCCGCGGTCTTCTTCTCCTTGAGCGCGTCGCGCAGGAAGGCGATCCAACCCGGGGAGTTGCGACGCGGTGTGCGGCCGAGCTCGGCCTCGAGGTCCTGGACGGTGAGCTGGGCCAGGAACGCCTGCGACTGCGCGTCGGTCGCGTTCTCGGGGAGCTCGTGCGGTCCCACGGCGCACGCGACGCCCGCGGGCAGCGCCTCGACACCCGCGGTGTACGCCTCGGTACGGCCCTTGAGCATGCCCCGCTTCTCGGTGCTCAGCGTCATGCGCAGCTGCCAGAAGATCCCGCGGTCACCCTTGGTGTTGGCGCCGAGCTTGCCCTGACCCGCCAGCTCGTTGCGCTGCGTGCGCAGGTCGCCCGCCTCGCGCCACCCGTCGCGCAGCGACGCTCCCTTGCCGGTGACCTGGTCGAGCTGGGCCTTGAGGTCGTCGAACACGCCCTGCGGGTCCGCCTCGACGTCCATGCCGGCCAGCACGGTCTCGCGGACCTTGAGCAGGAGCGCGTCGTTCGACGTGGACGCGAGGTCGCTCACCTCGGGGGCCTTCGGGTTGACGGGCGTGCGCGGCTTGGGCTTGATCTGGGCGACGTAGTCGCGGGTGATCGGCTTGCCGTCGATCCGGTAGTTCGCGAGGAACGCGAGAGCGACCGTGTCGCCCTGCGCGGCGCGCATCACGATGCCGTCGACCGCCATCTTCGGGTGCTTCTTGAGCTCGTCCTCGGCGGCGCCCTCGAGGTGCAGCACCGCGGACTCCTTCTGCGCGCGCTTGGCCTGCGTCGCGAGCACCTTGTCGGCGATGTAGTGCGCGAGCGAGTGCAGCTTGTCGAGCACGGCCGCGGACGCCTTGATCGCGGCGGGGATGCCGAACCCGCCCGCGCTGGCCAGCTGCGCGACCGAGAGCGAGAAGTCCAGGATCGAGGCGCCCAGCGTCCAGCAGCTCTGCTCGAGCTGCTTGGTGTAGACCTGCGAGACCTTCATGAGCGGGTAGACCATGACGTTGACCTTGTCGGTCGAGCCCGCGCGCGCCTCGAACATCGCGTTGTCCGTCTCGCGCTGCCGCATCCCGGACGTCGCGACGTCGGTGACGCCGCTGACCATCGCGAGCGCGGACGTGGCGATGTCCAGCCCGGGGACCACCGACTTGACCCCGCTCGCGACACTCGAGTCGATGGTCTTGGCGAGGTTCGCGGCCTCCTTGGAGGCGTTGACCAGGCCGGTCAGCATCGCGCTGCCCGACTTGGCGGCCTTGAGGCCCTCGTACGGGTCCTTCGTGGACCAGGACGCCTCGATCTGCTGGGCCATGCCCAGCGCCGACTGCACGGCGCCGAACAGCGACGTCAGGATCGAGGTGATGTTGCCGATGCCCGCCGCCGCCTTGGTCGCCTCCGACGTCGGGAGGTTCTTGTCGACCTCGTCGCGCTCGCCGGCCTTCTTCATCTTGGCGGCCTTGGCGCCGCTCGTGTAGGCGTCGCCGACGCCCAGCGGGTCGAGGAACGACGGGACGGGCGACTCGGGGTCGTCGTCCTTCGGCAGGTGCTTGCGCAGCTCCTCGTCCTGCTTGCCGCCCACCTTGCCGGCGATCCCGCCGCCGACCTTGTCGAGCCCGGTCATGCCCAGGCCGCCGTACTTCCCGACGACCTCGAGCTTCTCGCCGACGGCCTGCCCGATCGGCGCGGACTCGGTCTGCGGGGTCAGGCGCTGCGCGGGGTCGAGCAGCATGAGGTTGGCCTTGACGTTCTCGGCGTTGCGCTCCGCCTGCCGCTTGCGGGCGGCGCCGCGCTTGCCGGCGGCCATCCACGCGGCCTGGTCGAGCGGGCCGTCCTTGGGCGGGAGCTCGGCGAGCGCCTTCGGGTCCAGACCCGCGAGCACCCGCTCGCGTGCCTCCTCCATGACGAGGAACTCGCTCGCGTCCGGGTCCGCCGCGAGCAGCTCGTCGCGCACGACGACCATGCGGTCGTACAGCGTCTCGACCTTCGCGGGGAGCAGGCGCTCCTGGGTGACCTGCGCGTCGCGCTCGGCCGCGGTCACCCCCGCCTGGGCCATGCCGCGCGACTGGCGGACCTGCGCGACCAGCACCTCGGCGGGCGTCTCCCGCGCCGGGCGGTACTTCGTGAGGTCGGGGTACTCGACGTACCAGACCTGCTGGTAGACGAGCGTGGCGCGCTGCTCGTCGGTCCCGCCGACGTTGTTCTGCTGCATCTCCTCGAACACCGCGAACTCGCGCTCGCGGGCCTCGGTCATGCGCTTGTACATGTCGGTGACCTTCGCCTGGGCGGCCTCGCGACCGCCCGCGTAGATCTCCTGCTCCTTGTCCGAGCGTGCCTGCACGCCCTCGGTGCGCGACTGCGCGAGCTGGGCCTTCTCGGTCTTCTCGGTGTTCTTGCTCTTCTTGACCGCCGCGGCCTTGGCCTTCTCCTCGGCCTTGAGGCGGTCCTTGTCGGCCTGCTCCTGCGGCGTGAGCTTCTTGCTCCACGGCCACCGGTGCACGGCCGGCCCGCCCTCGGTGACCACGTGGGCGATCTCGTGCGCGAGCATGCGCTCGCCCGCTGCGGAGTCCGGCGCGAAGCGCCCTGCGCCGAAGAAGATGTCCGAGCCGGTGGTGAACGCGTCCGCCGAGATGGACGACGAGAGCGCGGCCGCGTCCGGGCCGTCGTGCACGCGCACGTGCCCGAGCCCGGTGCCGAACGCCGTCTCCATGCGCCGCCGGACCCCGCCGGGCAGCGGGGCGCCGCCGCCGCGCTTCGACTCGATGCGCGAGGTCGCCGTGGGATCCAGGTCGCCGCCCTCGTAGCCGATGGTCGCGGACGCGGACGCGCCCGACGACGCCGGTGTCGCGGAGCGCCGCAGGTGGCCGCAGCCGGGGTCGTGGCGGTGGGCCTCGTCGGACGACGACGCGCGCAGCCGGGACAGCGCGGCGTCGGCGAGCGCGTCGGCCGCGTGCTCGGCGGGGTCGGCGGCGTGCCCGACCGTGAGCGCGCCGACCGGGCCCGGGGCAGCCTCCGGGGCCGACACGGCCGCGGGGACGAGGGCGTCGGCCGTGGCGGTGCGCCGCAGCGGGGCGTCGACGGGCGCGCTCGTCGGCTCCTGCGCCTCGGGGACGGGGACGCGGGCGTGGTGCGAGCTCATGCTGGCCTCCGGGGGGAACGTGGCCGTGGCGGGGGAGATCCGGTGGCGGCGCGCGGGGGGACGCGCGCCTGCCGGGGGCCAGCCTGGTGGGCAGGTCGAGCGCGGGCATCGGCAATCGCTACCGAGTTGCGTGGCCCGAACGGGGCCCGCGCGCGGTGGTTCACCCGGACGGGTGCGTCAGTCGGCGTCCGGCCAGTCCGGGTGGCTGATGCGGCGGCCCAGCTTGGCGACCTCGCGCGCGGAGGCCAGGCGCAGGTCCCGCATCCCCACGGGTCGGCGCTCGGCCACCGCGTCGTACGCGGCGGCCAGGACGATGTTGCGGATGTCGCCGCCCGCGAGCTCGAGCGAGCGCGCGAGCAGGCCGACGTCCACGGGGTCGTCGGGATCGGTCGTCGGGAGCTGGGCCAGGTGGTGGGCCCACAGGTGCTCGCGGGTCGTCTCGTCGGGGTCGGGGAAGTGGACCATGAAGTGCAGGCGCCGCGCGAAGGCCGGGTCGAGGTTGCCGCGCAGGTTCGTCGCGAGGATCGTCACGCCCTCGGACGACTCCATGCGCTGCAGCAGGTAGGACACCTCCTGGTTGGCGTAGCGGTCACGCGCGTCGTTCACGGCCGAGCGCGAGCCGAACAGCGAGTCCGCCTCGTCGAAGAACAGCACCGCACCGAGCGACTCCGCGTGCGCGAACACGCGCTCGAGGTTCTTCTCGGTCTCTCCGATATACTTGTCGACCACCGCGGACAGGTCCACCTGGTAGAGGTCAGCGCCGAGCGAGTCGGCGACGACGTGCGCCGCGAGCGTCTTGCCCGTGCCGGGACTGCCCGAGAACAGCGCCGAGATGCCCGTGCCCTTGCCGCCCTTGCCGTGCAGCGCGCCGAGCGCGAGCACGTCGTCGCGGTCGCGCACCCAGCCGACGAGCCGCTCGACCTCGCGCCGGGTCCGGGGCGGCAGGACCAGGTCGTCGAGCGTCGCGCCCGGGCCGTCCGACGACGCGCGCGACGACCCGCTCGTCGAGAGCCGCCGCGCCGCGGCGCGCACCGTGCTCGCGTCCGGCACGTGCTGCCCGACGAGCTGCGCGTCGGCGAGCGCGCGGCGCGCGACCGTGTCGATCTGCTCGGGCGCGAGGCGCAGCGAGAGCACGTCGCGCGTCGCGACGCCCTCGCCCAGCAGGCGGTCCCACTGCGCCGCGCGGCCCTGCGTGGTCAGGCGCCCCGCGCTCACGGTCGCGGGCAGCGGCAGCCCCCAGCGCGCGTCCCACGCCGCGCGCCCCACGGCGACGACCGGCACGACCGCCGCGTCGAGCTCCACCAGGTGCGCGCCGGCGAGCTGCGCGCCCGCGAGCACGAGCACCGCGCCGGCGAGCCCGGCCTCGAGCACGAGGTCGCGCACGGCCTGCCGCACCACAGGCGGGTCGAGCGGTGCCGCCGGGGACGCGGGCAGGAGCTCGAGGTCGCCGACGAGCACGTCGACGTCGGCGGCGCGGCACGCGGCGACCGCCGCCGACGTCCCGGCAGTGCCGAGCGGCGCGTGCACCCACATGAGCGCCTCGCCCGCGCGCAGCGCGTGGGCGATCGCCTCGGTCCCGGGCGCGTCGGCGGCCACGGGCCGGACCAGCAGGCGCGCGACGTGCGGGGGCGGCGCGGCGACGCCCAGGAGGCGAGCGGCGACGCGCTCGGGCAGGCGCAGGCGCCGCGCGGGCAGCGGGTCGTCGCCGTCGAGCGCGAGCAGGCCGCTGCGGCGCAGCACGCCCGCGGCGGACAGCCGCGTGTGGGCGCCGGGGTCGCTCGCCGACGTCCCGGTGAGCTCGAGCGCCAGGGCCACGGTGGGGCGCGCGGCGCCCGGGTCGCCCGACAGCACGCCCGTGAGCAGGTGCGCGCTGGGGTGCAGCTCGGCGAGCTGCGCGACCGCCAGGAGCGCGCGCGCCTGCTCGTCGAGCCCGAACAGGTCGGCGACGTCCTCGAGCGCCTCGTCGGCCGCGGCGAACCCCGGCGCGTCGGCCAGCAGCGCGCCGAGCGCGGCAGGGCCCGGGCCGCCGGACCCGCCCTCGGCGACGAGCGCGGCCCGCCGCTGCACGGCCACCTGGAGGGCGGCCCGCACGCGGGCTCCTGTCGTCGTCATCGCTCTCCTGCAGTGGTGGGCTGCGCGACGCGGTCACGGGTGCTGCCGTCGTCGGTCGTCGGGGCCGATCATGCCGCCGGACCAGGCCGGACGGAACACCGGACGGGCTGTGCGAGCGAACATCGGTAGCGATTACCGATGCCCGTGCCCGCCGGCGGCTCCTAGCGTCAGGTGTCCTGGTTCTGCCAGGCGCCGGTCGCGCGCGCGGGGGCCCGACGCCGCCGCGGGCCGGGCGTGCACCCGCACGGCGTGTGCACCGCAGGTCCCGACGTCGGCGCCGGCGCGCACACACGGAGGGGAGTCGCACATGCTGATCCCCACGATCGACGACGGGCTCGAACGCCTCCTGCGCGCCGTACTTCCCCTGCCCGTCGAGGCCGGGGACATCTCCTTCGACACGCCCTCGGGCACGTGGTCGGCGCAGGTCAACCGGCTCACGGTCAACCTGTTCCTCTACCAGGTCACCAAGAGCGGGCAGCCGCCGCGGCCGTCGGCGAACCGGCCCGGTGAGCGCGGCACCGAGCGCCGGTTCCCGCTGCCGATGGTCCAGCTCAGCTACCTCGTCAGCGCGTGGGCCGGCTCGCCGCGCGACGAGCACAGCCTGCTCGGCGACGTCCTGACGCGCCTGCTCGCGCACCAGGTGCTGCCCGCCGAGCACCTGCTGCGCCCGCCGTCGTCGCCCGTGCAGCTCGCGGTCGCGAGCGACGAGCTCAACCGGCCGCGCGAGCTGTGGTCGTCGCTCGGCGGGCAGATCAAGGCGTCGTTCACGCTCACCGCGCTCGTCGCCGCCGACGCCTACCAGTGGGAGCTCGCCCCGCCCGCGGTCACGTCCGTCGAACCCGTCACGACCCGGCTGGGCGCCCGTCCATGAGGGTCTCGAGCACCGTCGACCGGCTCGACGTCGTGCCGGGCGGCTCGGGTGTGGTGCCGCTCGAGGTGGTCAACACCTCGGAGGTCATCGAGTCGCTGTCGGTGCACGCGCTGGGCGTCCCGGAGGCCAGCCTCCTGGCCGAGCCCGAGGCGCTCGCGCTGTTCCCCGACGCGGTGGGGGCGCTCACGCTGACCGTCGGCCTGCCCGCGACGTTCCCCGCGGGCACCTACCCCGTGACGTTCGTCGTCGCCGGGCGGGCGCCGGGAGGACGCGAGGCGTACCACGACGTGGACCTCGTCGTGCCGGCGCGCCCGGCGCTGCGCCTGGACGCGACCCCGACGATCGTGCGCACGCGCGGGCGCGGGGCGTTCACCCTCGAGGTCCGCAACGACGGCAACGTGCCTCTCGACGTCGCGCTGCGCCCGCAGGACGGCGACCGCACGGTCCGCACGACGATCACGCCCTCGACCCTCGCGGTCCCGCCGGGCGGCGTCGGGACCGCGACCGTGCTGGTCAAGGGGCCGCGCCAGCTCCTGGGCAGCGATCGCGACCGGCAGGTCAAGGTGCACGCCGAGGCCACGGACGTCGAGTCCTCGATCTCGCTGCTGCTGCGGCAGCGCTCGACGATCAGCCGCGGGCTGATGACCGCGCTGATCCTGCTCGCGATCGTCGCGGCGTGGGCGCTGGCCTTCCTGCTCGGCACCAAGCAGGTGCTGGGCGCCGACCCGTACACGAAGGTCGCGCCCGCGTCGTTCTTCGCCGCGACCCAGGCCGAGGGCAGCGCGTCCGTCGACGCCGGCGGGGCGCCGTCCGGCTCGCTCGCGAAGGTCGGCCCCCTGCCCGCGGGTGTCGGTGCGACCGTCTCGGGCACGGTCGTCAGCGCGGCGGACGGTCAGGGCGTCGGCCGGGTCACGGTCGTCGCGCTGCGCGAGGGCCGCGACGGTCTCGTCGAGGTGTCGTCGGCGGCGACGCAGGCGGACGGCACCTACACCATGTCCGGCCTGTTCCCCGGGGCGTACCTGCTGCGCATCGTCGAGGACGGCTACGACGAGGTCTGGTACCCCCAGGCGGTCTCCGAGCTGTCCGCGCAGGAGGTCGACGCCGTCGCCCGCAAGATCCAGGAGGGCACGGACCTGACGGTCACCGGGCACCCCGCGACGCTCGCCGGGCAGGTGGTCGTCGGCGACGAGGAGGACGTCGAGGTCACCGTGACCGCGCGGCCCGCGTGGAGCGGCGCCGACCCGACGCAGCAGTGGCAGACCACGGCCGACGCCGACGGCGCGTACACGTTCGCCGACCTGCCCGCGCCCGGCACCTACGAGCTCACGTTCGCGGCCGAGGGGTACCAGCCGTCGTCGACCACCGAGCGCGTGCTCGGCGGCCAGGAGCGGTTCGCGCTCGACGTGCGTCTCGGCGCCGGCACGGGCTCGATCGCCGGGGTCGTCACGGACGGCACCACCCCGCTCGGCGGCGTCAAGGTGAGCACGACGATCGACGGCAAGGAGCTCGTGGTCGGCACGCCGACCGTCGGCTCCGTGGGCCGCTTCGTCCTGCCGAACCTGCCGACGCCCGGCACCTACGTGCTCACGTTCAGCAAGGACGGCTTCGGCACGACGACCGAGGTCGTCGCCCTCGGCCCGGGCGAGGTGCGCGCCGACCTGTCGGTCGCGCTGCGCGGCGGGACCGGGACGGTCACCGGGCGCGTGGTCGACGCGGCGGGGAACGGGCTCGGCGGCGTCACGGTCTCGGCAGGCGGTGCCGAGTCCGGCGCGAGCACCACGACGCTGACCGCGGGGACGGTCGGGGCGTTCACGCTCACGGGCCTGCGCACGGGTGGCTCGACCACCCTCACGTTCGTCAAGGACGGGTACCAGCCGGTGACCGTGCCCGTGACGATCCCGGCGAGCGGACCCGCGCAGCCCGTCGCGGTCACGCTGCCGTCGGCGCTCGGCACGCTCACGGGCCGGGTCACGCAGGGCGGCAAGGGCCTGGTCGACGCGACCGTGCGCGCGACGAACGGCACGGTCGTGCGCACCACGACGAGCACGCAGGACGGTGACCACGGCTCGGGCACCTACGTCCTGCCCGACCTGCCCGCCGGCACGTACACCGTGACGGTCGTGGTCGACGAGGCGGTGGTCGCGACGGCGGTCGTCGACGTCGTCGGCGGCAGCACGCCGACCGTGCGCGACCTGCCGGTGGGTGGGTGACGTGAGACTCGACATCGACCCCCGCCGGCTCGTCGTGCAGCCGGGCGCGCCCGCGACCTTCGTCGCGACCGTCACCAACACGTCCGCCCTGATCGCGGGCTACTCGGTGCGCGTGCTGGGCGCCGACCCGTCGTGGGTGCGGCTCGACGAGCCCGAGCTGCGCCTGTTCCCCGACGAGACGTCGGCCGTCGTCGTCACCCTGACGCTGCCCGAGGGCGTCCCCGCGGGCGAGCGGCGCGTGGCGCTGCAGGTGCGGGACCTGGCCGACGACGGCGCGATCGCCGTCCAGGACGTCGTGCTCGACGTGCCGCCCGCGCCGCGCACGAGCCTCAAGCTCGACCCGCCGACCGTCACGGCCGGCGCGGCCGCGGTGTTCTCCGTCCTGGTGCACAACGAGGGCAACACGCAGCAGGTGGGCCGCGTCGTCGCGCGCGACCCGGAGGCGGCGACGGCCTTCACGTTCCAGCCGCCGAGCTTCAGCATCCCGCCGGGCCAGAGCATGACCCTCGCGCTGCAGGCCCGCGCGCGCCGCCCGTTCGTCGGCGACCCGCGGATGCGGCCGTTCGAGCTGCGGTTCGACGGGCCGAGCGCGCCGCCCGCGGACGCGCCGCCCGCCGCGGCGGGGGTGTTCGTGCAGAAGCCGCGCTTCGCGCGCGGCATGCTCGCGCTGCTCGGCCTGCTGCTCGCGCTCACGACGTTCGCGGTGGTCGTGACGATCGCGCTCAGCTCGGTCGTCGGCCGCTCGGCAGCTGACCGCGACCTCGCGCTGCAGGTCGCGCAGGCCCGCAACCAGCAGGCGGCCACGGGCACGTCCGCGCTCTCGGGATCCGTCACGGACCTGTCGACGGGCGCGGGCGTGGGCGACGTGTCGGTGGAGGCGTTCGGCGACGACCCGGCCGAGCCGATCCTGACGACCGCGACCACCGACGACGGCACGTTCGTGCTCGCGCAGCTCCCCGCGGGCGAGTACACGCTGCGCGTGCGGGGCGCGGGCTTCGACGAGACCTGGTACCCGGCCGCGCCCACCCAGGGCGACGCGCAACCCGTGCCCGTGCAGACCGGGCAGTCCGTGACGGACCTGACCGTGCTGGTCGGGGGTGTCCCGGCGACGCTCGCGGGGACGGTGACCGGGACCGACGTCGCGGGGGCGATCCTCACGGTCGAGCTGCCGCTCGACACCGGGCCGCTCGCGGGCACGCCCCCCGAGCAGGGCGAGGCGCCGGCGGTCCCGACGTCGGGCGCCGTGGTGCGGACCGTCCCGGTCGGGGCGGAGGGCACGTTCGAGATCGCCGACCTGCCGTCGCCGGGCGTGTACGACCTGGTGGTCGCGAAGGACGGGTTCGCGTCGTCGGTGCAGCGCGTCGACGTCGCGGCCGGTGAGGACCGCACGGGCGTGCGGCTCGCGCTCGTGCAGGGCGACGGGTCGATCGCCGGTTCCGTCACGGGCTTCTCGGGCCCGGTCGCGGGAGCCACCGTGACCGCGACGAGCGGGCAGGTCGTCGTCGAGACGGTCTCGCTCACGCAGGACGAGGTCGGCTCGTTCGTCCTGCGCGGCCTGCCGACCCCCGCCGCGTACACGGTCGTCGTCTCGGCCGACGGCTACGCACCCGCGACCTTGAACCTGACCCTCACGCAGGCGCAGGCGCTCACGGGCGTCGCGGTCGTCCTGGGCCGCGACGAGGCGACGCTCGGCGGGCTCGTGTCGGTCGCGGGCGGCAAGGCCGACGGCGTCGACGTCACGGTCACCGACGGCGCGCTCACGCTGCAGACGGTCACGCAGTCGACCGACCCCGTGGGTCGGTGGAGCCTGAGCGGGCTGCGCGTCCCGAGCACGTACACCGTGACGTTCTCGCGCGGCGACCTGGAGTCGCAGGTGCTGTCGGTGAGCATCGACGCGTTCGGCAACGTGACCGCGGGCGCGTCGTCGGCGACGTCGGTGGACGTCACGATGCGGCCCGCGACGGCGAGCATCTACGGCGTCGTCCAGCAGCCGCCCGTGCAGGACGCGGACCCGGAGCCCGTGGGCAACGTCCGGGTGACGGTGAGCTCGGGCAGCGAGCAGCGCGTGGTCTACACCGCCTCGACGCCCGCGGGCGAGGTCGGCTCGTACGTCGTGGACGGGCTCGAGCCCGGGACGTACACGGTGACGTTCTCGCGCGCGGGCACGCGCGCCACGTCCGAGATCGTCGTGCTCGCCGCCGCGCAGCGCGAGCCGGTCTCGCCCACGCTCGTCGCGCCCGCACGCATCCAGGGCAAGGTCACGTACGCGGGCGGTGCCGTGGGCGACGGGCTCGCGGTGCTGCTGTACCGCGCGTCGGAGTACGGCACGGCCGCGGGTCCCGTGGCCACGACGACGACCGACGACAAGGGCCGCTACGACTTCGACGACGTCGACGCGCCCGAGAACTACCTCATCGAGGTGCGCGTGACCACGGACGGCAGCGTCCTGGCGACGTCGGCGCCGCTGACGCTCGGGCCCAGCGAGCAGCCCGTCGTGAACATCGTGATCCGCAGCACCTGACCCGCACGACCCGCACCCCACCCGGACATCCACGACGAGCACGAGGAGCAGCGCATGGCGAGGTCACCGCGTCCCGCACGCGTCGCGACGTCCGTGCTCGTCGAGCCCGGGGCGCACGCGACCCCCGGTGCAGCGGCGTTCCTGCGCGTCCACGCCCGCAACGTCACGACGAGCACGCGCGACCTGGTGGTCTCGGTCGTCGGGCTCGAGGGCGGCTGGCTGCCCGCACCCGTGAGCGTGCCCGGTGTCGTCCCGGACGCCACCGTCACGGTCGAGCTCGCGCTGCTGCCGCCCGTGGGCGCCGCGCCGGGCGACTACCCGTTCGTCGTCGCCGTCGAGTCCCACGCGACGCCGCCCGCGCCGCAGGAGCGGGCGACCACCCTGGCCGACGGGTCGCTGCGCGTGGACGGCGTCAGCGGGCTGCTGCTGTCCGTCGAGCCCGCGGACTCCACGGGCGTGCGCTCGAAGCGCGTCCAGGTGGTCCTGGCGAACACCGGCGACCGCTCGGCGCGCGTCGAGCTCGACGCGCGTGCGGACGCGGCCACCGGCGGGTTCGTGCACCTCGACGCGCGTGCGCTCGAGGTCGCGCCGCACTCCAGCGTGCGCATCGGCGCGCGCGCCGGCGTCAGGCGCGCGCAGGTGTTCGGCACCAAGCGCCGCGCGGCGTTCCACGTCACGGCCACGGGCGACCGCGCGCCGCAGCGGTTCGACGCCGCGTTCGCGGCCCGCCCGTTGCTGCCGGGATCGGCGCTGCGCGCCACCGCGGTGCTGGGCGTCGCCGTGCTGTGGGTCGGGATGGTGCTGGCCGCACTGCCGTGGTTGTCCGACCAGTTCTCCGGGTCCGGCCGCAGCGTCGACGAGCAGGCCGGGAACAGCGCGACGCCCCGGCCGGGCAGCACGACGGACGGCTCCGCCGGCGGCGGCGCGGCACCGGGCACGGGCGGCGGCGGTCCGGGCGACGGCTCCGGCGACGGTTCGGGTGGCGGGGCCGGCGGCGGTACGGGACCGGGTGAGGCCGACGAGGGTGTGCGGGTCTCGGGTGTCGTGACGTCGAGCGACCCGTCGGCGGTCACGGTCCAGGTGGTGCCGGCCGGGGCGCTGCCCGCAGCGTCGGAGCAGGCGGGCTCGTCGGACGGGACCACTTCGGACGGGACTGCCTCGGACGGGACTGCCTCGGACGGGACTGCCGCGGACGGGACGGCGACGGGCTCGTCGGCCGCGGGCGCGGGAGCCGCGATCCGGCAGGCCGGCTACGTCCAGGTGGAGGCGGCCGCCGCCCGTGCGGTCGTCGCCGCGCCCGCGGACGAGTCGCAGGCCCCGATCGGCAAGATCTCCGGCCTGGCGCTGCCCGTCGAGCGCGCGGACGTCGCGAGCCAGCGCCGGACGACGACGACGGGAGCCGACGGCGCGTGGGCGTTCGCCGGGCTGTCCGCCACGGGCCGCTACCTGCTCACGTTCGCCAAGGCGGGCTACGAGACGCAGCGCTTCTGGGTCACGGGCGCGGAGGCCGCCGCGGCCCCGCTCGAGCTCGCGCTCACGCCCGGCCGCGGTCGCCTCGCAGGCGTCGTCACGGGGCCGTCGGGCCCGGCGGGCGGGGTGGTGCTGACGATCTCGGACGGCACGACGACCGTGACGACACGCACCGCGACGTCGGGCAGCGTGGGTCGCTGGGAGGTCGACGGGCTGTCGACGCCCAGCACGTACCTGGTCACGGCGTCCTCGGACACGCTGGGCGCGCAGTCGGCGCTCGCGACGCTGCCGGCGGCGGGGTCGCGGACGGTGAACCTGACGCTGCGCGCGGGTGTGGCCACGCTCGCCGGGCTCGTCTCGGGGCGCGACGCCCGGGGCGGCCAGGGCGGGCTCGGCGGGGTGCGGGTCACGGCGCGCGCGGGTGACGTGGAGCGCTCGGCGACGACCGTGACGGGCGATCGCCGCGGCACGTTCGTCCTGCCGGGGCTGCCCGTCCCGGGCCGCTACACGCTGACGTTCGAGGCGGACGGCTACTCGACGCAGACCCGCCGCGTGGACCTCACCGCCGGTGGTCTCGACGAGCTCCCGGTGACGCTCGCGTCGATCGGCGGCACCGTCAACGGCACCGCGCGGGACGAGACGGGGGCGGGGGTCGCGGCGGCCGGGCTGACGCTGACTGGCACCGCGGGCACGTTCAAGACGATGTCGTCGTCGGACGCGACGGGCACGTACCGGTTCGACGGGATCCCCGCGGGCGAGTACACGCTCGTCGCGGAGGCGTTCGGTCACGAGCCCGCGTCCGCGCAGGTCACGGTCGTCGGGTCGCGGCCCGCGACGGCCGAGCTCGTGCTGCGCACGCTCGAGGGCGACGGGCTCGAGGCGACGTCCACCATCGTCGGACGCGCGACGGACGCGGGGACCGGGGCACGGATCACCTGCCCCCACCTGCTCCCGGGGGAGAAGTGCGAGCTCACGGTCTCGACGGTGGTCCGAGCGCCGGGCGAGCCCGCGCGGACCGTCACGGTGCGCTCCCAGCCGGACCGCCCGTACGAGCTGCCCGCCTCCGGTGAGCGCGGCCTGTACCCGGGGCTGTACCGCCTGACCCTCTCGGCGCCCGGCTACGAGCCCGCGACCGTGGACGTGACCGTGCCGATGGGCCAGGTGGTCGAGGCCGCGACGGTCGCGATGTACCCGTCTCCGTCGATCGTCGGGTCGGTCTCGGCCCGCATCGGCGTGGTGCCGACCACCACGTGCGTCGTCGCGGTGCCCGCGGGCGAGCCCGCGCCGGGCGCCGACCCGTGCCGCCAGGTGGACGACACGTGCGAGAGCACGGCGGGTGCGTGCGCGTTCATCGGCCTCAACGGGTCGTACCAGATCGACCGGCTGAGCAAGGGCGGCTACACGGTCCACGTGATCCCGCCCGCGAGCGCGGACTACGTCCGACCCGACCCCGTGTCGGTGACGCTGACGCCCGGCGACGTCAAGCGCGTGGACTGGTTGCTCGACCGGCTCGGCGTGCTCTTCGTGTCCGTCTACTCGACCGACGGCACGGGCTCGATCTCGCCCGCGAACGGCGCGACCGTGACGGCCGAGGACGGGACCACCACCCGCGGGGCGACCACGGTCGACGGCGTCGCCCGGATCTCCGGGCTGCCGCGCGGCACGTACACGGTCACCGCGACGGCCGTGAGCGGCCAGACGGGCGAGGCCACGGGCGTGCAGGTGGGCCTCAACCAGGAGGTCCAGACGCAGGTGGTGCTCACCCGGGCCACGGGCGACGTCACGATGCGGGTCGTGACGCTGCTGGGCGGGACCAGCGAGACGCCCGTCGGCGGCGCACGCGTCACGGTCTCCGGCGTGACCGGCTACCGCGGCGTGACGCCTGTGCAGTCGACCGGCACGCCCGTCGCAGTGACCACGTCGACCGGGCGCTTCACGGTCTGCACGGCGGCCAGCGGCTGCTCGACCGACCCGGAGGTCACCGCGCTCGCGCTCGTCGAGAACCGCATGGACGTGCGGGTCACGGCGGACGGCTACGAGCCGTACGCCCAGAACGGCGTCGACACCACGACGACCGCGCCCATCACCCTCACCCCGACCGGCCGGGCGTTCACCGGGAACGTGGTGCTCGAGGGCTCGACCAACCCCGCGCTGGAGTACGGCGACGTCGAGTTCTCGGTGACCGCGGCGCCGCCCGGGGTCGGCCAGATCTCGATCACCGCGGCGAGCGACGGCACGCTCACGTGGAACGACTCGCAGCAGCCCGTGGGCAGCGGCCTGATCCGCCCGGGTCTGTACAAGGTGGAGGCGTCCCTCGCCGGCTACCTGTCGCTGCCTCCCGTGACGCTCGACGTCCTGCCCAACCAGCCCGCGCCCGCGTTGACCGTCACGCTGCGCAAGTTCGGCCTGCTGCGCATCGCGGTCGAGTCGGCCGACACGCACGAGGACGTCTTCGGGACCGTGATCACGGTGACGCGCAACGGCACGTCGGAGCGGCGGACCGCCCTGCCGGGCGACGAGTTCGTCGACTTCGGTCAGTTCGCGCCGGGCTCCTACCCCGTCGAGGTCCGGGCCGCCGGCTTCGCGCGGTACACCGGGACGGTCGTGGTGACCGCCGGGCAAGGGATCGAGCCGCCGTGGCTCATCTCGCTCGTCCGGCTCGGCACGATCGAGGGCACGGTGAAGTCGCAGATCACGCCGATGCTCGTGCAGGACGTGAGCGGCGCGCTCGTCGAGGGCCGCGGGCCGTCCGACGTGCGGTTGTCGACGACGACCGCGACCAACGGCACCTACTCCTTGACGGGCTCGGTGGAGACCGCCGGCCTCGCCTTCGGCAGCTGGCAGCTCACCGCGAGCGCCGCGGGATACCGGTCGCCGGCCGACGACACCGACACGATCACGGTCGGCGTCCCGTCCTCCGTGCCGGTCACGGGTCAGAACCTCATGCTCGACCCCGAGCCCGCGTCGCTGACGTTGTTCGCGACCAACCAGGGTGCTCCCGCGGCGGGCCTGACGGTCCGGCTCACGTACAACGACGGCAGCGTCCCGCCGCCGGCGGCGATCCCGCCGACGTGCGCGGGACCGGTCACCGACCCCGGGCCGTGCGTGGACACCGCAGCGGGCACGTACGTGTTCCGTGACCTCAAGCCGCTCACGTACACGCTGACGATCTCCGGGGACGGCTTCTCGCCGCTGTCGATGCCGGTGACGATCGCCGCCGGGGAGATCCGCTCCATGACCGTGCCGGTCACGGCGCCGAACGGCTCGATCCAGGGCATCGTGCAGCTGCAGCAGGCGGACGGCAGCACGACGAACGTCTCCGGTGTCGACGTCACGCTGGACCCGGCCGACCCGGGGGCAGCCTCGCGCACCGCGACCACCGGGACGGACGGCCGGTACCGCTTCCCGACGGTCCCGGCCGGCTCGTACACGCTGAGCGTGTCCGACGACGGGTTGTCGGCCAGCCGGGTCGTCGTCCTGCAACCCGGCGACGGGCTCGTCGTCGACCTCATCCTCACGGTCCGCACGTTCTCGCTCGCGGTGACCGTCAACTCCTCGTCGGACCTGACGGGTGCGCTCGTCAACGTCACGAGCGGGACGACGACACGCGCGGCCCAGCCCGTCGTCAGGTCAGGCACCAACCGCTTCACGACGACGTTCTCGCAGCTCCCTGCGGGGACGTGGACCGTCGCGCTGTCCGGGCCGTCCGGGCACCTCGGCGTCTGGACGCAGGACGTGACGATCAGCAACGCGGACGCGACGGCCACGTTCACCGTCGCCGAGACGCAGGTCCGCCTGCGCGCGACGTCGGCGGTGACCGGCGCACCCGGGACCGTCGCGGCCACCGTGAGCCCCACGTCGGACGGGGACCCGCGCGACGTCACGCTGGCGGTCGGCGGCAGCGACACCGTCCTGTGGCTGCCGAACACGGGCGCGAGCGTGACCGCGAGCGTCACGGGCGGCTGGGGCCTGACCGTCAGCCCGACGACGATCGCCGCAGGCGCGACCTTCCAGCTCGTCACCATCACCGTCGAACCGGTCGCGACGACGATCGCGGTCACCAGCTCGCCCGCGACCGTCGACGTGGGCGACGACGTGGCGGTCGCCGTGCGCGTGACGGCAGGCGCCGCGGCGGTGACCGCCGGGCAGGCCGTGCTCGAACGCAACGTCGGCGGGACGTGGACGCAGATCGACACGGGCACGCTGGCGACGGGCGGTGCGAACGCCGGCACCGTGACGTTGTCCGCGAGCACCGCCGGCTGGCAGGGCGGCGCCGCGTCCCTGCGCGTGCGGTACGCCGGCTCGGGTCTCTACGCGGCGTCGAGCAACGTGACCGTGCCCGCCGTGACGATCGTGCTGCCGACCGCGGTCGAGCTCACCGCGACCGCCACGGTGCTGACCGCCACGGTCACGACGACCGCGTCGGGCAACCCCGCGGGCACCGTGTCGTTCCAGGTGCGCATCACCGGGACGTGGACGGACATCGCGGGCTGCACCGCCCGCCCGGTCTCGACGACGACGGGCATCGCGACGTGCACACCGTCCCCGGCGCTCGCCGCCAGCTCAGCGGTGCGCGCACGCTTCGTCGGCTCGTCGTCCACCTGGGCGACCTCCGCCTGGACCGAGGCCCAGACCCCCGCCGCTGGCCCCTGAGGCGCGGGCGTCGACGGCGAGTCGCGGAGCTGGAGGCTGAGCCGGAGGTGCACCGGCGACCCAGCGCGGGACCTCGGAGCCCGGGCTCACGCTTGGCGCAGCTGCCTTCTGGCGCTCGTGGCGGACCCGGACCGACGGACCGACTGCGACCCCACGAGCTGGCAGGATTGCGCGACCGGGTCGAGCATGCGCGAGCGCAGGTCGCCGACTTCGAGGTCGCCGTGCTCGGCCTCGGCAGCGAACGCGTCCGTCATGGCGTCCGGGATGCGCTCGGCGAGGCTGACCACCCTGGCGGTGACGGCGTCCGGCTCGAGGTCGGCCTCGCGTGCGAACTGACGCCACCGGTCGAGGTCGATCTGGTCGAAGCGACGCCGGCCGCCGATTGAACCGCCCCGGCTTCAGTGGAGGCTCGGGGGTGTGTGCCGCGTTCCGTGGAAGTGGTCTGCCCCTTGTTCGGGTCTGCCGCATCCCGTTCTTCTGCACGACGTCGCGCTCGGGGACATCGTCCAGACGTCACCCGGGGGCGAACCGGACTCCGGATCTTGTCGACGTGCCGATGGTGACCGGCGACGGCTACACGGTCGTGGGCGGGCTAGAAGAGCCAGACGAGTAGGAGGGTGAGGGCTGCGGTGACGGTGGCGGTCACGACGACGACCCACCAGGTGTCGGGGTGGTTGCAGGGGATGAGCTCTGGCGGCGCCTGCACGACGACCACGGGGGCGGGCGGTGGTGGTGTGGCCGGGGGAGCGGGCGGTGGCGGGGTCATGCTCGACCCGCAGCGCACGCACGTCACGGCGACGGGTGTGTTGAGCTCGGCGCACACGGGGCACGCGAGCGTCGCGGACAGCGCGGACCCGGAGGCGCCGGGGGCGCGCCAGCGCGCGTCGTCGGTGTCCTCGTCGGTCAGTGGCGCGGACGAGGGCCGCGCCCAGAACAGCGGGTAGTCGCACTGGGGGCAGAAGTCGCTCGCGAGGCGTGCGCCGGCCTGCACGTGCGCGGTGGCGCCGCACTCCGGGCACGTGACCTCGAGCGTGTCGCGCGATGCGTCGACGTCCGTCATGACGCCATCTCCCCTTCTTCCGCGAGTACGGGCCATACCGTCCGGCCTGCCACTCGCACCTCCACCTGCACGTGCGCGGGGACCTCGTCGAGCACCAGCGCGAGGAAGTCCGACTCGCTGAGCGGTCCCGTCGAGTCGACCTCGAGCACTGCCCAGGCCGGTCCGTCGGGTGCCGCGCCCTCGCCGTACACGCCGCCGCTCTCGGTGACCCGCACCGGTCCGCCGGAGTAGAGCTCGAGCAACCGGGACAGACCCCGGACCGTGCCGCGCCACTGCAGCGTCTGCGCCGCTGTTCGCAGGATACGTCGCTGCGTCGCCGCCGGGTACGACGTGTCGATGCCGGGCATGCCGAGCCAGTGGCCCATCTGCCGCACCATCGCGGTGGGCGTCACGTCGACGTCCGCGAGGTAGGGCAGGTTGTCGGCGTGCTGCAGGAGCGTGCCGCCCTGCTCCTGGAAGATCGAGACGAACCGCACGAAGAAGTCCTCCGACAGCATCCCGTAGGGGAGCTGTCGCAGGAGCCAGTCGGCGGGGCGGCCGGTCATCGCACCACCACGCGATGGTCGGCGGACAGGAACAGCGCGTGGTCGGCGAGCGTGATCGTCTCGCGGCCGCCGCCGATGCGCCGCCCGGTGCGCAGGTCGTACTCGAACAGCTGCAGCTCGTCGACGGCGAGGACACCGTCGACACCCTCGACCACCTGTGTCGCGGCCGACGCCGTGAGCGAGGCGTCGAAGGGCCAGCCGGTGCCGTCGGGGCCGCCCGTGAGCGGGTGGACGTACCGCGTCAGGGCGTCCGACACGCGCTGGCGGACCATCGCGGCGGGACGGCCGGGCAGGGTGCGCACGAGCGCGGCGACGCTGACGCCCTGGTAGAACGGCGTGCCGATCTCGACGGGCACGCCGACCATGCGGCGCTCGTCGATCGAGGTCGCGACCGCGTCGAACAGCGTGGGCGAGAGCGCGAAGTCGTCGATGCGGTGCGTGCGCGCGTCGGTGCGGACCTGCGGCACGATCAGCACGCGCACGACGGGCGAGCCGCTCGTCGCGGCGGGCAGGCAGCGCGCGCGGGCGACCTCGACGGACGCCTGCCGGGTGATCGCCTCGAAGTCCGCCGCGGTGACGGCGCGCTGGCCGGTGCGCAGCGTGAGCGGGCCGCGCACCTTGGCCTCGGCGACCGTCTCGGCGTCCACGCCGCCGGACGCTGGCCGCGCGTTCGAGACCGACGAGACGAACGGCAGCCCGCTGCGCAGCGACGTCAGCGTGCGCGCACCGACGTTCCCGCGCGCGCCGCCGCCCGTGCGGTACGGGGTCACGCGGATCTCCGCACCGTCGGGCGGGACCGCGCCGTGCTGGCGCACCGCACCGTCGGGGTGCCGGATCGCGGGCCCGAACCGGACCTCGCCCGTGGTCGAGTCCCACACGATGTGCCGGTCACCGGGGCCCGACGAGGCGAAGTCCGGCACCTCGTCCCAGCGCTGGGTGACACCGCGCGCGACGACGAGCACACCCTCCTCGTCGCGCCGGCTCGCGACCGGTGCCCCCGAGACCGTGAACGACTGGCCCGGCTGGCCCGTGGAGCGGCCCAGCAGCTCGGCGGGCAGGGTCGTCGAGTGCTCGGCGGGCACGGTCACGCCGAGCGCGAGAATCGAGGCGCTGGCCACTCGGGGTGAGGCGGCGAACGTCGGCTGGCCCGGCTGCGGGCGCTGCAGCCGCACGCGCACCCAGTGCGCGAGCTGGCCGCCGAGCAGCAGCGGCTCGTGGCGCTGCGGGAGCAGCAGGAGCACCGAGCCGGACTTGTTCAGCCCGCCGGTGGTGTCGGACTCGACCTGGCACGCGATCCACGCCTCGCCGTCCCACGCCTCCCACGCGAGCGGGGCGTTCGTCGGGTCCACGCCGATGCCCTCGGCACGTGCGGACAGGTCGAGGCGCACCGCGTACCCGGCGAGCGACGCGCGCGCGCCCAGGTAGAGCGCGTCACCGGGGGCGACGGGCTGCGAGGTGAAGCACGTCGCGGACGCGCCGGGGACGGTCAGGTCCTCCCACACGTCGGTCGCCTGACCCTCGGCGTTGATCGCCTGCGCGGCGACCAGCTCGGGCGGGGACACGACCGCCTCGGCGCTCGTCGAGAACACGACCGGCTCGTCGCCGACGGTCGCGACCTCGGTGCCCGCGGGCACGTGCACCGCGCGGTCCGCGGGCGCCGACAGCCAGAACGTCAGGTCCGCGTGCGCCACGGCGGGCGGGAACGGCTCGATCCCGACGAGGTTGAGGAAGTGCACGTACATGCGCTCGGGCACCTGGTTGACCCGGAAGAGCACCATCTCGCTCATCCACGCGAACAGCTCGATGAGCGCGACGCCCGGATCGGCGACGTTGTGGTTGGTCCACTCGGGAGTGAACCGGGGGATGAGCCGCTTGGTCTCGTCGACGATGTCCTGGAACGTGCGGTCGTCGAGGTGCGGAGGGTCGAGCGGGGCCATCAGGTGTCCTCACGGGGGATCACGTAGAACGGGTAGACCAGGTTGCGCCGGTCGTTGGTGGACTTCACGCGGTAGGTGATCTGGATGCGGACCAGGCCGGAGTCGTCGTCGTCCTGGACGGGCCGGACGTCGTCGACGTCGATCCGCGGCTCCCACTGGGCCAGGGCGTCGCGCACGGCCTGCGAGATCAGGCCGAGCAGGTTCGGTGTCACGGGCTCGAACATCAGGTCCCAGATCCTGCAGCCGAACTGCGGACGCATGAGGCGCTCACCGGGTGCGGTGAGCAGCACCACGCGGATCGCGTCCTCGATGTCGCCGCCGGGCGCGGTCAGGGCGATCGCGCCGGTGTGGTCGACGCCGAGCGGCCACGCGAACCCTCGTCCGACGAAGTCCGCCGCGCTGGTGATCTCGCTCATCAGTTGATCTTCACCATCGTTCCCTTGATCTCGAGGATGCCGCCGGCCTCGACCTTGGTGCTCGCCTTGCCCTTGATCGACGCCTCGAGGCCCTCGATCGCGACGCCGAGCTGGCCCTTCGCCTCGATCTTCTGCTTCGAGTCCAGCACGATGCCGTCGGTGGCCTCGATCGTGATCGTCGAGCCCTTGAGCGTGACGGCGCCCTTGCCGTCGAACGTGAGCGACGAGCGCCCGACCGTGACGGTCAGCGGCACGTCCCCGTTCGCGACGATGTCCACACCCTGCTTGCCGAGCTTGACCTTCTGGTTGCCGCCCGCGGCGAGCAGCTCGATGTACGACTCCTCGGGACCGCTGCCCTCGGACAGGTGCACGGCGTGGCCGGTCTCGGTACGGATGAGGTGCCCGATCACCTTGCCGTCCTGGATCAGCACCTGGTCGGGTGCCACGGACTTGGCGCTGAACAGGCCCCCGAGCACCACGGGACGCGCGACGTCGTCGTTCTCGAACCCCACGAGCACCTCGTCGCCGACGCTCGGCAGGAAGACCTGACCGCGCTTGGCGCCCGCACCCATGTGCACGACGCGTGCCCACGCGGACTTCGCCTGCGCCGCGGCGGTGGGCAACGAGACGCTGACCCGACCGAGGGCGGCGGGGTCCTTCAGACCGTCCACGACGCCGACGACGAGCCCGGCGTGGCGGAAGCTCGACGGGCCCCACCCCTGGTCCCACGGGTCGGCGAGCGTGACCGGGTCGCGGTCGCCCGCGACGAACAGCGTGCGCGCGCCGGACCGGTCGATGACGTGCGTGACCTCACGCACGTAGTACGTGCCGTTGCCCGGACCCGCACCGTCGATCGTCACCGTGCCCCCGGCGCGCAGCGCGGGCGTGAACAGCGCACGTCCGCGCGCGAGCATGCGGCCGGTGCGCGCGGCGATGCCGCGGGCCAGCAGGACCGCCTCCTGCGCGGAGGCCGGCGAGACGCGCGTGCCCGTGTAGCTGTTGCGCTTGTCGCCCGAGGCGGGCTGCTGCCCGGACCGCGACTGCGGGCTGCTCGCCTCGCCGGTCACGGCGGTCTGCTGCTCGGGGTTCCAGCCGCGCACGGTCACGTCGGTGGGCGCGTCACCGACCTGCCGGACCGCGAAGGTCTGCAGGTCGATCGCGAGCGTGAGCGAGACGGGCGTGGCCCCCGGAGCGCCGCCGGTCGCGGCGATCCACAGGTCGAACGTCTCCTGCGTGACCAGCCAGTCGAGCCCGTACCGCTGCGCGATCTCGTCGACGAGCGCGAGCGCGCTGCCGTTGCGCAGCACGAACGGCGTCGTCGTCGTGGGCACGCCCTCCTTGCTGCCGAGCCGCAGGGGCGTCGTCACGAGCTTGGTCACGACGTCCGCCAGGCTCATCTCGTGGTACGTCTCGGCGCCGCTCGCGCGCGTGAGCTCGATCGCGAGGTCGTCCGCGACGACGACGAGGCGGGGCCCGTCGTTGTCCATCTCGCTCGACACCGACGTGACGGTCCCGACGAACAGCGTCGTGGCCGACAGGTCGACGCTCGTGACGGACAGCTTCGAGCCGATCGTCACCGTGGACGCCTCGGCGAGCGCGAAGCCCTGGTCCGCGAACGTCAGCGTGGCGCGGCCGATCGCCCGCAGCCCCGCCCGCACGCGCACGTCGGTGAGCTGCTCGGCCCACACGCCGTCCAGATCGCGGCCGTCCACGCTCACCCGCGGCCAGGTGAGCAGGGTCTCCTCGCGCACGACCGTCACGAGTCGATCCTCGGCACGGTCAGCAGGGTCCCGGGACGCAGCGCGAGCGGGTCGGCGATCGCGTTCGCGGCGGCCAGCGTGCGCCAGCGCGTCGAGTCGCCGTAGTACCGCGCGGCGATGCGGTCGAGCGTCTCGCCCGACTGCACGCGGTGCACGCGGTGCGGCTTGGGCGTCCCCGACGTCGGGTTCTGCCGCCCGAACGCCTGCGACGGCTCGTACTGGCGCAGCGTCAAGCCCACGGTCGCCCGCAGCGGGGTGCCCGTCCCGGAGAAGTAGGTGAACGTCAGGTCGAGGTCCGCGACGACCGCCTTGAACGAGTGCAGGTCACCCCAGTGGAACGTCACGTACGGCGGGCGCACGTTGTGGCTCGACTCGTCCGACCCCGGCAGGCCCGGGTCGATGTCCATGAGCGCCACGATCTTGCCCGTGTGCGCCGCGACCGACGTCCCGTCGTTCGTCGTGTCGAAGAACAGGTCGACGCGCAGCACGCCCGACTCCGCTCCCGTGTACCGCAGCCGCGGCACGTCACGTCCGGGCACGGCCGCACCGGCCCACGAGTTGCTGCGGCTGATCTGCAGCTGCGAGGGGTTGAACAGGCACGGGATCCGGGCCCCGCCCTCGACCTCGAGGAACGCCTTCTCCACCGCCATCAGAACACCTCCGAACTGCGCCGCCAGGAGCGCCGCTCCGTCTCTTCCTCGAGCCGACGCTCCACGAGCCGCAGCACGTGGTCGTCGAGCTCCTCGCGCCGCCACGTCTCGAGCCGCGCTACGAGGCGCTCCTCGACAGTGCGGGCGATCTCGGCGATCGTCTCCTCCGAGCCGCTCGTCGTGGGCAGCGCCGCGGCCGGCGGTGCGGGCGCGAACAGGTCCATGGGCCCTCCTGTGCTGTCGGGGCGGGACCCGCCGATGGTCGTCGTGCCGCGCGCGCCGCTCGGGCTCGCGGGCGCCCAGGCGCGCGGGGTGGTCGTCGCCGCGGGAAGCACCGGCGGCGCGCCCCCGGTCCGGCCCGGGACGGAGCCCCGCTGCCACGCGCGGGGCGCGGCCGGTGCGGTGGTCGTGGGCGTGCGGCGCACCACGGTCCGCGGCGGCAGCACCGCCCACGCGGCGGGCAGCGCAGGTGCGCCCGCGGCGGTCGAGGGGGCCGCGGGCGCCGGCCCGCGTGCGGCGAGCGGACTGGAGGCGAGCGCCTCGGCCGCGAGCGCGCTCGCGGACAGCGACGGGCCGCCACTCCACGGTCCCGACGAGGGCGCGACCAACGAGGGTGCGGCAGAGAGGGGTGCGGCCGACGAGGCCGCGCGCGGTGGGCTCAGGGACGACGAGGTCGTCGGCGACCAGGCGGCGGGCGGCGCGGCGGAGGCGTGCCCGGTCGGACGCCAGGCACCGGGCTCGTCGGCGCGACGCACGGGCGAGCGCGGGCCCGGACGGTGCGACGTCCTGCCCGGACGCTGCTGCGTCCCGGTGGTCCCGGTGGTCCCGGTGGTCCCGTTGGTCGTGGTGGTCGAGCGCCGGACCGTCGTCGCGACGGGCCCGCTCGTCCGGGCGGCCAGCGCGCCGGACGCCGGGGCCGCGACGGGTGCGCCCGCGCTCATGCCGGTGGCCGGGTTGACGGGGACGGGTGCGAGCAGCGCGACCGTGTGACCAGGGCCGCGTCGAGGGGTCGCGGCCGGCTCCCATGCGGCGGGCGACGCGATCGCGGACCAGTCGACGTCCCGACCGCCCGCGTACGCCCGCCGGACCGGCACGCTGGCCGCCGGGGCCGCGGCACCCGCGGCAGGACGTGCGGCCGGCCGTGCAGCCGACGGCTGTCCGGCCGAGCGCTGTCCGGCCGAGCGCTGTCCGGTCGACGGCTGTGCGGGCGACGGCTGTGCGGTGGACGGTTGTGCGGGCGAGAGTCGTGCAGCCGACGGCTGTGCGGTCGACGACGACGTCGCCGAGGGCGTCGCACCGGCCGTGGCGCTGTCGGTCCGGGGGCTCGGGACGCCGCTCGTGGCGTGCTGGTCGGCGCTCGCGGAGGTGCTTGAGCCGACGCGTCCGCTGACGGGCGTCGCCGTGCTGGTGGACCCGACTGCAGGCTGCGGGGCGGTGGGTGCGGTCGCGCGTGGGGCGGAGGTGCTGACGGAGCGGCGCAGGGCTGCGGGTGCCGCGTCGCGCGGCAGGCCGTGCAGGGCGGTCGCCGCGGGAGGCGCCGGAGCCTGTGCGCGGCGCGCGACGGGTGCGTCTGTGCGCGCCGTACGGCCCGGCTGGGCACCGGACCAACGCGTGGCGCGTCGCAGCACGGCCGGCTCGAGCCCGAGGCCGCGGCGCGAGTCGTCGATCCAGCCCGGACGATGCCCAACCCGGCGGTGTCCGCCGCCCGGGAGCCCGCCCACGCCACGCGCGGCCGACGGCGTCGAAACGCCCGCCGACCCGTCCTGCACTGCCGACCCGTCCTGCACTGCCTGGCCGTGGTGCGCTGCCGATCCGTGGAGCGTTCCCGATCCGCCACGCGCCGTAGATCCGGGCTGCGCCACCGGTCCGGGCTGCGCCACGTCATGCGATGCGGCGGCGACGCCCGGAGCGGGGATCGCGCCGCTCGGCGCCGTCCAGCGGCGGACCGTGCTCGCGGCCGGCGACGCCTGGGTGGAGGAGGCCGCCGCCGTCGCGGCGGAGGCCGTGGACGGGCGGCTGGTCCCCGCTGCGGGGGTGGGGACCGCGGTGCTGGCCGAGGGTGCGGCCGGGGTCGCAGGAGAGGGGCGGTCCGACGAGACACGTGCTCCCGCGCCGATCGGCTGGTCCGCGGCCAGGCCGCGGCTCGCGTTCGGCGCCGGGGCGACCATGCGGCGCGCAGCCGCCGTCGGGTTCCCGGGGATCGGGGTGGCCGGACGCCGCAGCTGCGACCCGCGCCCGGCCAGCATCCGCCGGACGGGCCCGAGCAGGCCGCGCCGCGTGGCGCCCGGAAGCGCGTCGCCACCGAGCGCGCGGTCCGCGCCGAGCGCACGCGGCAGCGCGGACACGGGCGCGGAGCCACCGACCGCGACGTGGGCGCTGCTCGACGCGGCCGCGCCCGGGCTGGACGGCCCCGGGCTGGACGACACCGATGCCGAGGACGCCGACGCCGTCGATGGCGAGGCCACCGCGGGCGGAGACGGGGTCGGGGAAGCGGCAGCGGAGGAAGGAACGCGCGGGCGAGCCGGCGCCACAGCGCTCGTCGGCTGGCTCTTCGGCTGGCTCATCGTCCGGAGCACGGGTGCGCCGCCCGGACGCGCCGGCGCCGCGTCGGGCGCGCGCACGGCGGGCTGGGCGCGGGCGACGCGCGCGTCGGTCACCGCGGCCGCGCGCGCTCGTCGGCGCAGGAACCGTCCGGCGGGACGCAGCGCGGACGCGGGACCGGGAGCGCTCGTCGGGTCGCCGGCGCTCGCGGGAGCCGCCAAGGATCGTCGGACGGTCGGGCTCGTCGTCGCGACAGCGGGAGTCCGGTCCGCCGGGCCGGTGGCGACCGCGGGCGACGACGAGGGTCCGGACCCCGGGACGTTCCCCGGTTGCGACCGCGCGTCGCCGGGTGGCCGGGCGGGCATGCGTGCCGCGGAGCGTGGCCGTGCCGCGTCGGCGTTCGTGACCATCCGTCCGGCCGCTTGGACGTCGGGCGTGACGCGCACGCGCACGGTCTGCGGCGCGAGCCGGTCGCGGACGCTGCCGGGGCGGCGGGCGCCGTCGGCGGGGATCGCGTCGACCATGCGCGGCAGGCCGCGGGGGATCGACGCGGCCTCGGCCTGCGCGTCGTGCGCCGCGCGCACGGGCGCGACCTGCGACCACCAGCGCGGCGGTGAGACGTCCTCGGGCGTGCGGCGCGGGGTCACGGTCGTCGACGGGCCGGACAGCGCGCGCCGCACGTCGACCGGTCGGCCCCAGCCGTGTGCGAACCGCACGGACGACGAGGCCAGCGAGCCGATCGGCGACGGACGCGCCCGGCCCAGGCGCGGCCCAGGCCGGCGCATGCGCAGCGCGACGGCCCGGCCCAGGCGGGTCGGGTCGAGGCGCTGCTGCTCGGCGCTCGGCTGCGCGGACGCCGTCGCGCCGCTCGTCGGCTCGTGGATGTCGGTCACGGGCGGCTCACTGCAGCGTCTTCGCGCGGAAGCCGTTGTGCGCGACCTCGAGCGTCTCGACGAGCGCCTCGCTCGCGTCGACGGACAGCCGCGGCCCGGCCCACGACACGGCGAACACGCCCTCGAACTCCCACGAGCGCAGGCGCGCGCCCTGGTGGTCGACGACGGTCACGGCGCCCGTGGAACGGGTCAGGCTGTTCTGGTTGCCCGCGAATCCCTCGCCCGACGAGCTCGCGACCCACTGGAACAGCGCGTCGGAGTTCACCAGGCCCCGGCGGAACACCAGGTTCGGCCAGCGGATCACGCCGGGGAAGCGGTGCACGTACTGGTTCTGCCCGCCCTCGAGGTACTCCTGCGTGCTCACGGTCATCTCGAGGCCGGTGACCTCGACGAAGTACCCGATCTCGACACCGTCGACCTCGAACAGGAAGTTGGCGGAGACGGGTGCGTCTCCGCCCAGGGGTCCTTCAGGCACTGTCGCGCACCGCCTCCCACGCTCGGGCATTCATCGCTGAGACAGCCCGCACCATCCGGACGCGGTCCATGTGCTCGAGGTCGAGCAGGTCGGGCAGCGGCCAGTGCAGGTGGTACGCCAGGTAGGCGATCTCCTGCCAGAGGACGTCGACGGGGTAGCGCAGCATGGTCGGGACCTAGTGACGGGCCTCGGAGCGGATCTCCTCGATCGCCCCGCGGCCGGGCCGGGGCAGCGCGGCGGCTGCCTCGACGGAGGACGTCGGTGCGGCTTCCTGGCTCTCGGCGGCGGGCGCCGGGGCCTCGTCGGACGACGAGACCCCGGGCGCCTGACCGAGCGCGCGCTGCGCGGCGACGAACTCCTCGAACTCCTGCTGGCTCCCGAAGTTGATCACTCCGTAGAAGTCCTGCAGGTAGGCCAGGTCTGCCGCGAAGAGACCTTCGATCTCGTGCGGCGTGACCATGGGCAGCGTGCCGAGGGACTCCACGACACGGGCCAGGACCACGATCGTCAGACGAGGGTCGTCGGGGCCCGTGACCGTGGGGTCACGCAGCGGTTCGAGCTCGTCGCGAGCCGTGGCGAGCCGCATCACGCCGTCCCGGTGGACGTCGCCGTTGCGGTCGACGTACCCCCGGGGCAGCGTGAACTCGTAGCGGGTGCGCAGGCTCACTTGACTCGCGCGAGCGACTCGACGGTGAGGGTGATGGTCTCCTTCACCGGGTCGTTCGACTCGACGCTGAGCTGGTCGGTCGAGATCTTGCTCGGCCAGCCGTTGGTGAAGTTGAACCGCGCGATCTCGGCGTTCGTGGAGTCGTACATGACGATCGAGCCGCTCTTGCGGTTGTTCGACCGGTCCGACAGCAGGATGCCCTTGTCGCGGATGTCGTTGAACCAGCCCCAGAGCTTGTCCTGGGTCATGTCCGGCGGGGCCATTCGCACGAGCTGCAGGTCGGGGGCCTTGTTCGACTTGCCGAGCGTCTTGACGACCTGGATCTTGCCGTTCGCACCGGCCTGCTCCATGGTCACGACCTCCATCTCGATGTCCAGACCGGACACCGAGCTGAGGATGGAGACGACCGAGCCGTCGATCTCGAGGAAGAAGTTCTGCGAGACGATCGGGTCGTTGTTGATGAGTGCTTCGTTGGGCATCGACGTGCTCCTTCAGTCAGGGACGGGTGCGGTCAGTTCGCGATCTGCTTGTTCTGGCTGATCCGGAAGATCACGAACTCGGCGGGCTTGACGGGCGCGATGCCGACCTCGACGACGAGACGGCCGGCGTCGATCGACTCCGGGGGGTTGGTCGTCTCGTCGCACTTGACGAAGAACGCCTGGTCGGGCGACGCGCCGAACAGCGCCCCGGCCTGCCACAGCCCACGCAGGTACGCGTTGAGCGTGCGCTTGACGCCCTCCCACAGGGAGACGTCGTTCGGCTCGAAGACGGCCCACTGGGTGCCCTCGAGGATCGTCGACTCGATCATGTTGAACAGGCGACGCACGTTGATGTACTGCCAGTCGGTGTCCGAGGCGAGCGTGCGGGCGCCCCAGATGCGGATGCCGCGCGTGCCGAACGGGCGGATCGCGTTGATGCCGATCGGGTTGAGGATGCCCTGCTCGTTCTGCGTGATCGAGCGCTCGACGTCCAGGACGCCGCGGATCGTGTCGTTGGCCGGGGCCTTCCACACGCCGCGCGACTCGTCGGTCCGTGCCCACACGCCCGCGACGTGACCGGACGGGGGCAGCAGGATCTCGGAGCTGCCGTTGGAGCCGGTCGGGTTCTCGACCTTGATCCACGGGTAGTACAGCGTCGCGAACGCGGAGTCGTACTGCGCGACGTCGCTGCGCCACTCCTTGACCTGCTGCGGCGTGAACCCGGGAGGGGCGTCGAGGATCGCGACGCGGTTGGCGTGCTGCTCGCAGTGCGCGATCAGGCTCGTCTGGACGGCCTTCCACAGGCCCAGGTCGAGCGAGCCGTCGTCCTTGGTGGCCGCGGTGAGCAGGTCGGGGACGACGACGATCGTGACGTCCTCGGCGATCGCCAGGCCGTTGATGCCCGACCGGGCCGACTCCGAGCCGGCGAACTTGCGGCCCGAGACGGCGACGGGCTTCGGGGCAGCCTTCTCGAGCGAGTACTGGCCCGGCTTGAGCAGCTCGAGCTGGCTCGACAGGTCGGTGTCCTGCGCGAGCTTGATCTCCACCTTGACCTTGGTGGACGTCTTGTTGATGACGGTCGCGGCGTCGCGCGGGCCGCCGAGCGTCAGGTCGTCGTAGGTCTCGACGGCCTCGCCGGCCTCGACGATCGTGATGCTGAACGGCGCGGGGCCGTCCTCGTCGTCGGGCGCGTCGGCGGTGCTGACGAGGACCGTGAGGTCGGCGTCGGGCTCGACGGACTCGATCGCGAGCGGCAGGCCGAGCGAGCGGTCGTAGGCCGGGAGCTCGAGGCGGGCCGGCTCACCGGACGGCTCGGCGTTCGGGATCCGCACGACGTACGCCTGCGCGCCGCCGTTGAGGAAGAAGCCGTAGATCGACAGGGGCAGGAGCGCACCCTCGACGAAGCCGCCGTACAGCGACTCGAACTGGGTCCAGCTCGTCACGAGCCGCGGCGCGAGGCCGTTCGGGTCGTTCGGGTCGTCCGTCGGGAACGAGGCGGTGAACCCGACGAACGCGGCGACGGCCGTCGGGGCCGAGGTCAGGACCTTCTGAGTCGAGGGGATCTCCTCGACGTACACGCCAGGGGCTGTGTAGGTGGGCACGGGCCATCCTTCTTTCGGCTGTGGCCCCCGCGTTGGGGTCAGGACACCGGCGCGGGGTGATCGGCAGACGCAGGTGTGTCGTGCCTCGAGGCTAGGAAGCGGGCCCGTGCCGGGTCATCGGTAATCGCTACGCAACGTCGCGGAGTCGGGCCCAAGGTCCGTTGCGCGCGCGAGCGGGCGAAATTCTGTCCAGCCGACGAGAGCGATGGTCACTTGCCCCCGTCCACAGTCCATGATGAGGACCAAGGTCCTGCTCACCCCGTTGAAAGGCATCGACGTCGTGCCTGCCTCGCCGCGCTCGTCGCGGGCTGTGGCGCGCGACGAGCCCGAGGTCGAGCCGGTCGCACCGGTGGCGGTGGCCCAGCAGGGGTCGACGCCGTTCGCGTCGCGCCACCTCGTCATGCCGGCGTCCCGTCGTGAGGCCGTCGAGCAGCTGCGCGAGTGCCTGCGCGAGGGGCGCAGCGTGCTCGTCGTCGGCGAGGCGGGGGTCGGCAAGACGGCGCTCGCGGCCCGCGCGCTCGAGGGTCTGGTGATCGACGGCCGCGCCCCGTACGTCGTGGCGCTCACGGGCGCGTCCTCCCGGGCCGGGCTGCCGCTGTCGGGGCTCGAGCCGCTGCTCGCCGACGACCTGTTCTCGATCGGCTCGTTCGCGCGGACCGTGCGCGTGCTCGGCCAGTCGCTCGCCGAGCTCGCCGGCGACGCCCCGCTCGTCCTGCGCCTCGACGACGCCCACCTGCTCGACGACGCCTCCGCGCAGGCCCTCGGGTGGGTCGTGCGGCAGCGCACGGTGCTGCTCGTGGCGACCTCGCGCTCGTCGGGCGCCTCGGACTCGCCGTGGCTCGAGCTGTGGAAGGACGACGTGGTCGAGCGCATCGACGTCGCGCCGTTCACGCTCGCGGAGATGGAGCAGTGGCTCGCGGGCGAGCTGGGCGGGCTCCCGACGGCGGACACCGTGCGCCGGATCTGGGGAGAGACGCGCGGCAACGTGTTCCACGCGCGCGAGCTGGTGCGCACGGAGCGCTCCGCGGGCGGGCTGCGCGAGTACGACGGCGTGTGGATGTGGACCGGCCGCGCCACGCCCGGCTCGCGCCTGCTGGAGATCGTCGAGAACGACGTCGCGCGCCTGTCGCCGGACGCGCACCGCGCGCTCGAGGCCGTCGCGCTGCTGTGCCCCGTCCCGCTGCGCCTGCTGCTCGACGTGGTGCCGCGGACCGCGGTCGACGAGCTCACCCACACCGGGGTCGCGACGCTGCGCCCGCAGCCCTCGGCCGGCGGCAGCGAGATCGTCGTCGACCTGGCGCACGCCCTGTACGCCGAGGCCGTGCGCGCGCGGGTGCCCGGCGGTCGTCGGCGCGAGGTGCTCGACCTCGTCGCGGGCTCCACGCACGCGGCGTCGGGCGCCTCGCTCATGCGGTCGGTCATGCTCGCGATGGACTCGGGGATCGTCGTCGGACGCGCGCGGTTCGAAGCCGCGGTCGCGGAGGCGTTCACGCTGCAGCAGCCCGACGTGGTGATCCGGCTCGTGGACCTGGCGCTGCGCACGACGCCCGTGGGCGGCGAGTACTGGGCGTGCCTGATGAACTGGCGCGGCGAGGCCTGGTGGACGCAGAGCGAGCTGGTGCGCGCGGGGCGGGACGCGACCATCGTCATCGAGACGCTGCGCGCCCTGCCCACGCTGGATGCGGCGCTGGTGCGGCGGATGGTCGACGCGGTGCAGATCCTGTCCGCCGCGCTGCACGTCTCGGGGACGGACGTGGACGACGCGCTCGAGATCGCGCGGTCCACCGCGCGCTGGCTCGAGTCGATCGACGCGCCGGGGGACTGGGCCGACGAGCTCGCCGTCACGCGCCTGGTCCGGCTCGGTTGGGCGGGCCGCGCGACGCAGACGCGGGCCGAGGCCCTCGCGATGCTGTCCCGCCCGCGCGTCCCGGCGACCGCGGTGCGGCTCGTCGCCCCGACGGTCGTCGGCCTGGCCGACGCGGGACGGTTCGCCGAGGCGCGCGAGCTCGCCGAGCGCCACCTGCCGGTCGCCGAGGCGCTGGCCGACCGGTACCGGTGGGGCGTCGGCGAGATCTACGTGGTCGACATCCTCACGCGCCTGTGGTCCGGCGACCTGAGCGTGCTGGAGGAGGAGAACCTGCGGACGCTCGACGAGAACCCGGTCGCGATCGACTGGGTCGCGCTGCAGGCCGCCAAGGGCATCGCGGGGATCCTGTTCGGCGCGTGGTCGCAGGCGGCCACCGAGCTGCGCGCCGCGAACGCGCGGCTGCGCGTCAACGACCGCGGCGGGATGATCGCGTTCACCACGGCCGCTGAGGCGCTCGCGGTGGCGGCGAGCGGTGCGACGAACGCCGCGCGGCACCTGCTGGCGTCCGTCGAGGCGACGCCCCTGCGCGCCGCGGCCGCGCTCGAGCCCGAGGTGCGCATGCTCAAGCTCGACGCGCTGGCGTGGCTGCGGGACCCGGGAGTGAAGGTCGAGGCGTCGCTGCTCGCGCAGTGGGCCCGCGACCGGGGTGCCTCACGCGTCGAGCTCGAGGCGCTGCACCGGTTCGTCCGCGCCGGCGGACGCTCGCCCGACGTGCTGGAGCGCGTCGCGATCCTGGCGCGCACGGTCGAGGGCGCGCGGGCCGCGGCCGTCGCGGCGCACATCGACGCGATGGTGGGCGACGACGTCGACCTCGCCCGGATCGCGGAGCGGGACCTCAACCGCCGCGGGCTGTGGCTCCCGCCGCTCGAGCCGCCGGTCGCGCTGACGCCGCGCGAGCGCGAGATCGCGTCGCTCGCCGCGGGCGGCATGACGTCCCGCGCGATCGCCGCGCGCCTGACCCTGTCCGTGCGGACGGTGGACTCCCACCTCGCGCGCGTGTTCGCCAAGACCGGCGTCCACTCGCGCGAGGGGCTGGTCGCGGTCCTGCGCTGACCCCGCCTCCCTCGTCGGACCGGCTCGCCGAGCGTCCCGGGACGACGAAGAGGGCGCGGTCCCGACTCTCGTCGGCGCCGCGCCCCCTCGTCGGGCCGTGTCAGCAGAACGCGCTGGGCGTCCAGTTCACGTTGTTCGGACCCTTGTAGTAGGTGACGCCGAACGTGTTCCCGGCTCCGTTCGGGGTGAACGTGTTGCCGTTGCGGTTGGCGTTCCAGGAGTTCTGGATCGACTGGCCGTTCGACGGGTAGACCGTCACCGTCCAGCTGCTCGAGCCGGAGACCGTGTAGGTGACGTTGAACCGGTCACCCCACTCCTGGGTCTTGGTCGCGGAGACCGTGCAGGACCCGCCGCCCCCGCCGGGGTTGCCGCCGCCACCGTTGTTGCCGCCGTTGTTCCCGCCCGACGAGCCCTCGGACACGGTGATGTTCGACGAGCCGGAGGACTGGTAGCCCTCGGTCGCGAGGATCTGGTAGTTGTGCGAGCCGAGGTTCATGCCCTTGGACGCCCACGCGTCGAAGTGGTTGCCGGCCGTGATGGTGCCGCCGGTCCGCTTCTGCTGCCGCACCGACCAGTACTGGTAGAACGTCGCCGTGCCCTGGATGGAGGGCTGGTTGACGCGCTGGGTGCGGTAGATGTCGTACGTGCCGCCGTCCGAGTTGACGGTGCCCATGTACGAGCCGGTGGGGCGGTAGGTGCCCCAGTTGTCGACGATGTAGTACTCGATCAGCGGGCCGGTGGTCCACCCGTAGAGCGTCAGGTAGGCGTTGCCGGACGGGTTGAACTGGCCGGAGTAGGAGACGGCTCGGCGGGTGCCGGTCTGCCAGCCCTTGCCAGCGACGAAGTTGCCCGTGTTGCGCCACGACGTCGAGTAGTTGCCGCCCGAGCCGAGGTCCATCGAGACGGTGCCCTGCGAGTCGGTCCAGAACGAGTAGTAGTACCCGTTGTTGGTCCCGGTCGAGTTCGACGAGATGGCCGACGCGGGCGCCGCGATGGCCAGACCGCCGGCCGTGAGCGCAGCTGCGGCGACGAGGCCGACGACGGACTTGAAGGAGCGGCGACGGTGTCGCGGGGCTCCGATAGTTGCGGACATTCTGCACTCCCTCGTGCGGAATCGTTGACCTTGGTCTGCGACGACCCGCCGTCCTCGGCGGGTCCCCCTGAGCGCCGGCCGGTGGGGGCCGACGCGTGCGGCCTGCGACGAGAAGCTCGCCCGCCAGGCCGTGGCAGAGCGATTCTGTGCGCGGGGGTGGGAGTGGTCAAGATGTCTGAGCATGGGAGTTTCGTTCTCTGAATCGGTTATGTTTCGGAAAGTGCGTATCCGACGGTCGTGCGTCGGTACCCCGCGGTCGTCGGGCCGGCCGCGCCTGGTGGGCGGCCGCTGCTCGTCGCGCCTCACGGCCGGGGGCGGTCCGGCACGCGACCATGGGGGACCCACCCGCGGACGACGAACGGAACCACCCCGATGAACCTCGCAGAGCAGCGAGCGCACATCCTCACCGGCGCCATGTACGACGACCTGACCCCCGAGCTGGTGGCCGCCCGCGAGGCGACCGTGCTGCGCACCAACGAGTACAACGCGACGTTCGGCCGCCCGCCGGCTGAGCGCGAGGCGCTGCTCGCGACCCTGCTCGCTGCGGTGGGCACCGGCGTGCACTTCGAGCCCACGTTCCGGTGCGAGTTCGGCTACAACATCACGATCGGCTCGAACTTCTACGCCAACTTCGACTGCGTGATGCTCGACGGCGCGCCCATCACCATCGGCGACAACGTCCTGCTCGGCCCGCGCGTCGGCATCTTCACCTCCAACCACGCCCTCGACCCCGTCGAGCGCGTCAACGGCGCCTGCTACGCCAAGCCCGTGACGATCGGCGACAACGTGTGGATCGGCGGTCACGTCACCATCAACCAGGGCGTGACCATCGGCGCCAGCTCCGTCATCGGCTCCGGCAGCGTCGTCACCCGCGACATCCCCCCGGGCGTCATTGCCGCCGGCGTCCCCGCCCGAGTCCTGCGCCCCATCACGTCAGCCGACTCGACCGGCTGGAAGCCGTAACCGCTCCAGCGCGTTCCGCGGCGTTCGTGCTCCAAGGCCGCGCACCCCAGCCGACCATCGAGTCCGACGAGCGTGTCGTCGGCACCGTGGTCGGCGCCACCACCCTCGAGTGCGAGGCCGGCTCGCTGCACGAGCGCGTCGCTGTCTCAGTCGCCGAGGTCGCCGTCTCCGACGACGCGCTCGTCGTCGGCATCCTGCGGGTCCCCACCGACCACGGTCCGCTCCCGTTCTGACCGCACCACTCCGGTAGGCTTCCTGCGTCCTTGCGGTCGCCTACCGCTGCTGCGGGGACTCGCAAGGATCGCCACGGCAGTCACGCAGCCCGAACCGAACTCGGCTCCGCTCGCGCGCTCTGCCAGATCCCGCGCCTGTAGCTCAGGGGATAGAGCACCGCTCTCCTAAAGCGGGTGTCGGCAGTTCGAATCTGCCCAGGCGCACACTGTTTCGCCAGGTAGGAGCTGATTCTTGGCGGTTCCCCGCGCCTTGACTCCGTCGGGGACCACAGCGGGACCACCCAGGCAGGTGCTCGCAGCTGTTGGCACACCGAGGCATTGAGCCATCCCTGGGCTCTGGGCGTTCCGTTTGCCAGCCCAGAAGGGATCGCGCGTTCTGTGTGCTGGTGGGAGCCCCGCGCGCGAGTGAGCGGAGGTAACCGAAGGGCATGAACATGAACGTCGGCACGCTCGGCACCTACACGATGACCGCCGCAGACAGCTGGTCTACCGCAAGTGGCTCATCACCGGACCCGGCACCGGCACGAGCCCGAAGCCCGGCGACGTGCTGCCCGTCCTGGTCGTCTCGACCAACGGCACCACGGTCAACCTCAAGGTCTTCCTCAACGGCAGCGCCGACTTCTGGCTGCCGGGAGTGAACCTCGCGGACGTCACGGCCGGTTGAGCCGAGGTGCAAGCCCACCGGCGGGTTCGACGGGCCGGGCACGTGGCTGCGCCGAACGGGTGAACAACGAGCTAACCGACGAAATAAGTTCTTAAAATGTAGACGTGGCAGCTAACCCTCTGCTGTACTTCTTGCAGGCGCAGATAGTTGCCAGACCTACGAGATTGGGAGTGACCATGACACAGCTCGAAGACTTCGGCGTGACGGCCTACGACCCCTACGAGCGCTTCTTCGGTGCGCGCTACAAGCAGGGAGGGCGGACGGTCTACGCACTCGACTTCTCAGTGGCGGAGCTCGTTACGTTCCTGCCGAAGCCGGATGCGAACAAGCCGCTCGATGCATCGGACTCTCAGCGGCGCATCTACCCGGCGCACGCCAAACAGTTCGGCGAGTATGTCGAGGCCACCCCGGACTGGGTCTCGCCGGCTCTCCTCCTGCGTGGCCCGAGCATCTTCGAGTTCGACCGCAAGATCCCCCAGAACACCGGCACCACCCAGTTCGGCGTCGTCGCCGTTCCGAAGGATGCCCGCGCCGAGATCAAGATCGTCGACGGACAGCACCGCACGCTCGGCTTCCACATGGCCTGGGAGAGCCTGACGACGAAGATCTCCGCCTCGCGTGCCGACGTCGCCCGTGCAAAGGAGGACGGCATGGACGCGGCCGTCATCGCGCATCACCAGAAGAAGCTTGAGGACCTCATCGACCGGCGCAAGACTCTGGCTTCCGAGCGGGTGTCGGTGCAGATCGTCGTGACTGACGAGCCGAAGGTCGCGCGCCGGATCTTCGTGGATATCAACGACAACGCTAAGGGCATCACCGGCTCGGTCCGTAGTCGGTTCGACGACCGCAAGGTCATCTCCCGTGCCCTCGACATCGTCCTCAACTCGAACGACCTTCTGGACGGTCGCGTGGACCTGGAGCTCGACCGCGTCACAGGCAACTCTGCGTACTTGCTGGGCGCAAAGCACGTCGCCGACATGCTGCGCGCGGTCACGGTCGGCAACGGCCGGATCGGCAAGCGCCAGGAGACGGAGCTCGACGAGAAGGAGATCTCGGTCGAGTTCGAGGCCTTCACCCTGGCGATGGCGTCTGCGTTCCCGGACCTGCGTGCGGTGCAGGAGGGGAAGCTCACGCCCGCCGAGCTTCGGTCCAAGAGCCTCCTCGGATCGTCCGTCATCCTCCGGGGCTTCGCAGCTGCGTGGTTCGAGCTGCGGGAGGAGGAGTGGGACGTCGATGAGATCGAGGCAGCGTTCGCCGGCTTTGCCGACTGGATGACGGCTCCGGTCTTCCCGGAGAACGATGACACGTGGTTCTCGACGGGCCTGTTCTCGGCGTCCGAGAACGGGGTGAACAGCCCCAACTCCCGTGCGCAGGACTTCAAGCAGCTCACGAGCACGATCGTTGAATGGGCGCAGACGCAGCCCGACTGGTCCCGCACCGTCTACGACGACTGATCCCCGCGACCGGTCCGGCTCGCATGTGGCGAGCCGGACCCTTCGTCGTTGCGTGGGGGCCGGGCCCGACCCGAACAGCCGGGTTGACGAGCAAATCGGCCCGAAGGTCGCACCTGTGGCCTAGTCTCGCGCGTGAGTGGACGTCACGAGACACAAGGGGGCGGGCAAGTGCCAGAGGAGACGCAGCGGAAGTATCACTTCGGGTTCGCGCAAGCGACGTTCGAGTCCTTAGCAGACAACGTCGGCGACGCACTTCGGGAGTCATGGGACCCCGGCGCGACGATCATCCGCTACAACCGTCGGTGGCATCTGACTAAGATCATCGACGAGACGCGCGACTACATTTTTGCTCGAATCGGCTTCGTCAGCGAGGGGGAACTCTCCACGCTCGTCTTCGACCACGAGCGCCAGGACTTTATCTTGGGCGACGCGCCCTCTGGTGTCGTGGTTCCGTTCGCGGTCCGCAAGTCTGACGGGCTGATCGTGTTTCAGTTGTATCCCGGGATCGTCCGGGAAACGACGTTCACGGGCGCACTAGAGGGCCTGCTCAATGCCGACAATGAGATGTATGTCTGGCGGATCAACTCGCTCGCTGAGCCGGAGGAATTCGAGTCCTGGTTTAGGAGGACGAACGGCATACGTCGATTCGACTTCACTCTGGAACGCCCGAACCCAAACTACAAGGACCGACCGATAGTCGAGGAGTTGGTCGAGGAAGCGCGCCTAGAGATCCTGCGCCTAAGCGGACGAGCCCTCCCAGGTGAGACCGTCGACACGACGAGCGGGATCTTCCGGCAGGCGCTCGACCACGTGATGCGCAACTACGGTAAGGCGAAGCTGGTGGCTGAGGACGACGATGGCTCGGACACCACTTGGCTCAAGGGCAAAAACTCGCAAAGCCTGGTCGCCTCGAAGCGGTCTATTCCCGGCTTCGGTGCCGAGCAGGCACCGGAGGCTCTCTTGCTGGAAGCGGCAGGCGACGGACCAGCAGGTGCGCGAGTAGTAGAACCGATGCCGGAGTAGGCCCCGATAGTGAGGAAGCTGCTTCAAGCAATCTGGGCCATCGACCTTTGGTCGGCTGGTCTGGTGTCGCTTGCCACCGGTTTCGTCTTAGCCACGACCGACCGTGAACTGGAGTCGACTTCCTGGGTGGCCGGGTACGCGATCTCCGCTGGCTTCGTGCTCGCTGGCGTGAACATCGTTTCGATGCGTTGGGTGTCGGACCGCGCAAAGGGCAGCGCTTACGGGGAACTCATTCGCTACATCGACCCTGGCGAGTCGAACGTGAGCCAGCCGTACTGGATCATCACGGTCGCATCCTTCGGGTTCTCCGGCCTCGGCATCCTCGGGTTCTTCCTGGACGGGGAGGTCTCCCGCCCATGGACGATCGCCTACTTCACGGCCCTGGCCTTCTTTGCCGCGTACGCGTTCTTTGGCAGCCTCTCGCTGCTGCGGCTCACGCGATGGCACCAGCGCAAGTCCGCGATCCTCCAAGCTGCCGAGGAGGAAGGTGCAAGGCGCGACCGAGCCCAAGGTAGCTCTGGCGGCGACACCGCGAATGGCGGGACGGTCTGACGGCGCCGTAGCGACCCGAACCCGGCGGTTCGATGAACGCAGCCATTTCGAACGACGGCACCGAGCGCTTGTGGAGTCTAGCTCTTAGCCCCTTCGGAGGGGCTTCGCGTGTGCTTGGTCGGTCTCGTCGCGCACGACGACCACACCGTGGCCTACCCCGAGCACACTGTTCACGAGTCGGCCGATCACCCTGTCGCTTCGCTGAACCGCCCCGGCTTCCATGGAGGCTCTCAATCCACGGAGGACGAGAGTCATGGCAGCACCGAGGAAGTACCCGGACGAGCTCCGGGAGCGGGCGATCCGCATGGCGGTCGATCTGCGGCGTGACCCGGCCACGCGCAAGGGCGCGCTGGCCCGGGTCGGCCAGCAGTTGGGCATCAACGCGGAGACGCTGCGGAACTGGGTGACCCAGGCTGAGGTCGACGCCGGTGAGCGGCCGGGCACGACGACGTCGGACGCCCAGCGTCTTGCCGAGCTTGAGCGCGAGGTCCGTGAGCTGCGGCGCTCGAATGCGATCTTGCGCAGTGCGTCGGCTTTCTTCGCGGCGGAGCTCGACCGCCCGTCGACCAGGTAGTGGCGTTCATCGACGAGCACCGCACCGAGTTCGGGGTCGAGCCGATCTGCAGGGAACTGCAGGTCGCCCCCAGCACCTACTACGCCGCCAAGGTTCGTCCGCCCTCGGCGCGGTCGGTCGCTGACGCGGAGCTGACCGAGGTCATCGCCGTCGAGCACGCCGCGAACTACGGCGTCTACGGGGCTCGGAAGATGTGGAAGCACCTGCACCGGCTCGGTCATCCGGTCGGGCGGTGCACCGTCGAGCGACTCATGCGCGCCGCTGACCTGCACGGAGTTGTCCGCGGGCGGGCCAAGCGCACCACGATCCCGGGAAAGGACGGGACCCGCGCGGGCGATCTGGTCAACCGCGCCTTCACCGCGACGGCGCCGAACCAGCTGTGGGTCGCTGACTTCACCTACGTGCGCACGTGGGCCGGCTTCAGCTACGGCGCGTTCGTCATCGACGTGTTCTCGCGCATGATCGTGGGCTGGAAGGCCGACACCCGCATGCGCGCCGACCTGGTCACCGACACCCTCGAGATGGCTGTCTGGGCGCGCGGCCGCGCCGGGGTCAGCGACCTGTCCGGTCTGATCCATCACAGCGACGCGGGAGCCCAA
>PJTU01000041.1_pt1 | contig 17974 bp, 13 predicted proteins | sample 1512271 | NCBI WGS metagenome assembly PJTU01 (sample SAMN08177684, study PRJNA422409) | Soil metagenome, whole genome shotgun sequencing project.
ATTTTACCGAGGTACAACGCGCGACGCACTTTTTCGATAAATTCAGCTTTATCGCCGGCCGGCTGAGCCTGCGGACCACTCAGCACTTTAGACGCGGCTACACGCTGGTCTTTTAGCGAAGAGATATAACGAGCAAATACGGACTCGGTAATCAGAGACAGAGGTTCGCCGAGATCCAGTGAGCTCTGGCTGGTCCACTTGCCGGTACCTTTGTTTGCAGCTTCATCAAGAATGACATCAACGAGGTACTTACCTTCTTGATCCTTCTTGGTGAAGATATCTTTGGTAATGTCGATCAGGTAGCTGCTCAGTTCACCTTCGTTCCATTCAGTGAAGGTTTGCGCAAGCTCTTCGTTGGAAAGTGCCAGACCACCTTTCAACAGTGCATAAGCTTCGGCAATCAGCTGCATGTCTCCATACTCGATGCCGTTATGAACCATCTTCACATAGTGGCCAGCACCGTCAGCACCGATATAGGTCACACATGGCTCACCGTCTTCAGCAACCGCAGCAATCTGCTTCAGAATCGGAGCAACCAGCTCATAGGCTTCTTTCTGCCCACCAGGCATGATGGAAGGCCCTTTCAGAGCCCCTTCTTCACCACCGGAAACACCGGTACCGATAAAGTTAAAACCTTCGGCAGACAGCTCACGATTACGACGGATAGTGTCCTGGAAGAAGGTATTGCCGCCATCAATGATGATGTCGCCTTTGTCGAGGTAAGGCTTCAGGGAATCGATGGCGCTGTCGGTGCCAGCCCCTGCCTTCACCATCAACAGGATACGGCGTGGTGTTTCGAGGGATTCAACGAACTCTTGTACTGTATAGTAAGGGACCAACTTCTTGCCTGGATTTTCGGCAATCACTTCTTCGGTCTTTTCACGGGAGCGGTTGAAAACGGAGACGGTATAACCACGGCTTTCGATGTTCAGCGCAAGGTTACGCCCCATCACGGCCATACCGACAACCCCGATCTGTTGCTTGGACATTACATACTCCTGTCAGGTGTGGTCACTGCGACATGTTCGCAGTTTAAATGTGATGATAATATTAGCCCAAAATAGAAAGAGCTCATAGTGAAAAATTGTTAGTTGGCACAAGATAAAAAATTTGGAACATAAATGTGCAGTAACTTTCTTACAAAGCAGCTGAAACTAATAAGCGGATTTATTTATGAAGCCTTTGAAGACTGTAAGGAATATTATTTTTAGATCCAACCAGATACTCCATCCTCTGATGTATAATAAATCATATTCTATTCGTTTTTCCATTTTTTCTAGGGTATCTGTTTCCCCACGCCAACCATTTATTTGGGCTAAACCAGTGATTCCTGGTTTTACTTTGTGTCTTAACATATAACCATGAATCAATGAACGATACTGTTCATTATGTGAAACAGCATGAGGACGAGGCCCCACGACAGACATTTGCCCAAAGAGAACATTAAAGAACTGTGGCAATTCATCTAAGGAGGTGCTACGTAAAAACTTGCCGACTTTAGTTACACGAGTATCATTTTTTGTAGCTTGAATAACCTTATCATCATTTTCCATCACTGTCATCGAGCGAAACTTCCACACCTTGATAGGTTTACCATCCATCCCATAACGGATTTGTCTAAAAATAACTGGACCGGGGGAAGACAATTTCACGGCTAAAGAAATGGCAACTAGTATAGGGGAAATGAACAACAAAATAATAGAAGAAACTATAATATCTTCGAGTCGTTTAAAAACCATATTGATTCCACTTAAGGGCGTATCAAATAATGGTACAACCGGTACGCCGTTAATTTCCTCCGTCCTAGATTGCAAAATATTAAATGTAAAAATGTCAGGTATCAATAAGACAGAGCATGTAGTATCCGTTAGTTGGCTTACAATACTCTTTATAAGGTTCTCATCTTTCATTCCTAGCGCGATATAAATACGGTCAATTTTACCTTCACGAGCATCTTTAACTAATTGTGAAATTTTACCGGCATAGGGAACACCCTGATAATCATATGACTTTTCATCATCGTAAATACCTAAAACAATGAAACCAAGCCACGGTTCATCCAAGAAACCTTTTAATAGACTAATACCTGCAGGTGTAGAGCCGACAACAGCAACTCGTCGTGTGTTATATCCAAATTTTCTAAGCAGACCTGCACCCAAACGAATAGAAGAACGACAAGTAATAAAACCAACGAATACACTGCAATACCACAGAAGGAATATTGTCAAACTTATATCGAACGAAGAAAAAAGAGAGAAAATACCCAAGCTTAATAAAATGCTTAAAGTCCAATTTTTAAGAATCAATACTAATTCAGATGATAGTTTAACTCCACGCCATGAACGATAAAAGTCAGTAATACCGCCAATCATCTGAAATATAACAAGAACGGTCAAAACAAGCAAAACATGTTTATTTTGAAAATTAACACCATTTAATATACAAGCAACGAATAAGCCAATGAAAATTATAGATATATCTGAAAAACGTTGAACCATTGATATAATCGAAGCATTGGCATTAGCTCGAACTCGATGTGAGAAAGTAGTCATACATATTTCTCTCTAATTATGCATAATAAATAACTTTGAAGCAGTGCGCCTCTTTAATTAACTGAACATGCCAATTGATAATTAGTATGTGACGGTTTTGGATTTTTGAAAATGATCCCACTTCTGAAAAACATAATTACTCATTTCATTTTTAAAGCGTTCAACAGAAAACTTAAGAGCGTTATCTCTACAATTAACAGGTTCAAATGAATCCTGATTTTCTGTGAATAAATTAACTGCGGAGATTAAAGATGAGATATTTTGCTGTTCGAAAAACATACCTGTCGGCATATCAACACCAAGCGGCCTAACCGTCTCTAATGACCCACCCTTTCCAAAAGCAATTACTGGGGTACCACAAGCTTGAGCCTCAACTGGTGTGATTCCAAAATCCTCCTCAGCTGCAAAGATAAATGCTTTAGCATTTCTCATATGTTCCTCCATCACAGAGTTGGGTTGATAACCCAATATTTCTATATTACTAGTTGCTTTGGCTTTAATTTTTTTCATGTCAGAGCCATCGCCAATAACAACTAATTTTTTATCGGGCATATGACTAAAAGCCTCAACAATGAGATCTACTCTCTTGTATGGCACCAACCTAGACGCTGTAACAAAATAGTCTTTTTTATTTTGGTTTAAAGAAAACCTTTGCACATCAACAGGAGGGTAAATAACATCCGCACTTCTTCCATAAACTTTATTAATTCTTCTGGCAATAAATTTAGAATTTGCAACGAAATGATCTACTCCTGATGCTGTACGATAGTCCCATAATCTAATTTTATGGAGTAACCACTTAGCTATTATCCCTTTAACACCACGGTTAAGACCGGATTCTTTTAAATATTGATGTTGTAAATCCCATGCGTATCTAATTGGAGAATGCACATAACTTATATGTAATTGATCTGGTCCAGTCAACACGCCTTTTGATACAGCATGACTACTCGATAATATTACATCATGCCCAGACACATCTAATTGTTCGATAGCAAGTGGCATTAATGGTAAATAGTTTTGATATCTTTTTTTAGCAAATGGTAAGTTCTGAATGAATGTAGTCGAAGCCCTTTTATTATGAAAATACTCACGCGATTCATCAGATAAAAAATCAACAATAGAGTATAAGTCTGCATCAGGGAAAATATCAAACATCTCGCTCAATACGCGTTCAGCACCGGCATAAGTTACCAGCCAATCTGCTACAATACCGATATTAATATTATCTTTCATCATCTACCTTAATGTTAATTAATCTATAAACCAAATTTCTTTTTAAGTGAAAGCGCTTTATTCGAAATGAAAATATTAATCAAGTAAGCACAAATCAATATCAAAAAAGATGTTAAAGCCGCGTATGCGAATATATTAGAAACACCTAAGTGTTTCAATATCAAATAAGAGGAAGAAATTACCATGATATGGCATATATAAATCTCATAGGATATTTTACCCAGGAAGTTCAAAAATACAACTTTGCAATTCTTCATATTAATAAAAGACACAAAAATTAAAACGCTAGGGATTCCTAACTTGATAAATCTATAAAAATCAAATTGTTTAAGAGTAATGTATAAAATAACACTTAACAGAAGCGGCCCTAACCAATGAAAAGATAAGTATCCTTTTTTATAGAAAATATATAACAACATACCAAAACAAAACTCTAAAGAAATGCTGTCTGTGGCTGCACTAATATAAATATTATCTCCTTTATACAAGAAGCCACTAAATACTATTGCAGTTATTACTAAAGTTGTAGCAACGGCAGAGCTAGTTAGATTATTTAAATTAAGAGAAACAGAAAAGATAAAATAAAACATCATCTCGTAACATAGGGTCCATATAACAGGATTAAGGTACTCAGCATCGTTACGTAATGCAGGAACTAAAAGAAATGACTCCCATACATATGTTTTCGAAACACTACTATTTATCACATCTGGCTTAATAAGGTAAATAGAAATCAGAATAAAAAGAAAAAAATAATGCACAGGTAAAATTCTTATGAACCTATTAAATATAAACTTTATAGGGTATTGCTTTTTTATATCTGAAACATACATCATTATGAAACCAGAAATAATAAAGAAAATATCGACGCCAATAGCTCCGCTTGAAAACTCATACCCCAAAAGTTTAACTGAATATGCCTTTCCTGTAAAATGAGTAATAACAACTAGTATTGCTGCAATAGCACGTAACCATTGAATTTGATTCAGTTCTTTTTTCATTTATCATCCACCTCAGTATTATTATTCTGCAACAAAGATTTTTCTGCGGCGGAAAATCCACTCATATTTTCTCTTTCATTAAATGATGAATCTAAAAGTCCAAAATTATGCTCCTTAATGCTACTATCATTACCATCATTTATGAGATCATACCATACCAACCCTACAATATAACCACGCTCTCTAGCTTTTAGAATATATTGTTTAGTAAAGTCGAATCGTTGGCTTTTCGAAAGATTATTACTTGCCTGATAATCAGGAAAACCGAACTCAGTAACATAAAATTGAACATCTCTATTTATCATTCTTTTTATTTTACTATGTAGCTTATCAAGAACGGTTATCCCGTAATTTGGATCCGAAAACTTTAATTGTTGATATGAATAAGGATGTACAGAAAGTGCATTGATATAATTAAATATTCCTGCTTTAATTATTTCTTCAGACCAACCATCAAATCTGTCATTTAAAGGGTTATAACTTCCAGCAATAACATATGCGTTTGGTACAACATCACGTATAGCTTGTGAAGCTGTTTTTACTAACTCAACATATGCTATTGCAGATTCTTTACTAAATGGCGGGCCTAACCTTTCATCCTTTAAATAAGGCCATTCATTCCAAATCTCATAAATAACGTCTGAACCTTTAAATCTATTTGCAACCCAAGCAGCATACTTAGAAAAAGCAACCTGTTCTTGATGAGAAACAGGCTTACCATTTCCATACAATCTGTTCCTATAATTTAATATTAAAATGACTTTAATGCCATTATCATTGGCGACTTTTACCAGCTCATCTAACTTAAAATTTGGAGGTGTGTATTGGCCTTTCTTTAATTCTACTTGCGACCATGGATAATCATAACGTATCACCTTGATTTTATATTTTACTAATAAGCTCACTAATTGCTGTGGGGTGAGGGTGTATTTAGAAGGATGAACACCAGCCCCTAATAGAAATGTCTGTTCTGCAGCGCTTGTGATGGAGGAAAAAAGCATAAGGATGAAAAATATATAGCGCATAAGTTATCCTAGTTGTCTAAAGTACCTTAAGGATTAAGACGATTGATGCTGCTCTTTGATATCCTTTTTATGATTAATTTCCTGATATCAGATGAGGTAAAAAAACTAGCTAAGAAATACACAACCACACCAATACTAGTTGAAGTCAAAACTATAAACAAGTCACTTCGCGCACCTACATTTTGTAGATATATATAAATTGCTGAAACCATCAATAAAGTAGAAATTATAATTGGGAGAATTTTTTTAAGAAAAATAAAAATACTTGAATCAAGTATTTTAAAAACAAAATACATTGCCGGAAAAAAATTAAAAATATTAGCAATAAAATAGAGTTTAACGAAGCTAACAATATCCAACCTAGCTCCAACAATGAATGCCGTTAACTGTAGAAATGTCCCCAATATGCCTAAATATAAAAGAGTTTTGGTTTTATTTTTGGCCATAAAGACAGAGCCTGTGGTACTTAAAACAGATTGCATAATACCTATAGGGGCTAACCAAGTTAGTATATTAGCAGTAATATGCCATTGTGGACCAAAAACCCAATTTACGAATGGTACGCTTAGAACTGCTATTCCAGACATTAATGGTGCTGATAGAAAAAGCACAACAAAGGTACAATTCAAATAAATAGAGGCAATTTTATCATTATCGTCTTGGTGATGACTCAGTACGGGATATAAAGATCTTGTTGCAACAAAAGTTAAACTTTGCAATGGAAACAACATAATCCTATATGCTAAATTATAACTCCCCAGCACCACAATCGACATATACCTACCTATAATAAAACTATCAGCATTCCTAGCGAAATAGTTAATTATATTAAATAACGAAACATTTGCACTAAAGCCAAAAATCTTCTTCAACTCATGATATACAATTATTTTTGAGAAGGAAGGATGCCATTTTGAACAAACCCAAAACTGTATAGCTGAAATTAAATTTAATGAAACAGCTTGAATTACTAAACTATAGACACCAAACCCCATCTTCGCTGTAATTAAAGCCAAAATTACTGAAACTGTAGACGAAAATATCTCAATAAATGAAATTACCTTGAACTTTGATTCTCGTTGCAATAATGCCAAATGGGCGCTAGCGCTACTTGAGAGTGGAAAAACAATACTCATGCTAATCAGTACTTCTGTCAATCTTGGTTGTTTATATATCTCTGATATAACTGGAGATGCCAAGATCACTAGAATTGCGAATATACAGCCCATCAAAACGTTGACCCAAAAAACAGTGTTAATTAAGTCATTAGTAAGTTCTTTTTGTCTTATAATCGCTGAAGAAGTACCTAAATCTCTCAACAGCATACCTAAGTTAATAATAACCAAGGCCATCGCCATTAAACCATATTCCGAAGGAGGTATGATTTTTGCTAGATAAATAACATTAACTAGTTGTACACAAATTTTAAAAAATTGAGAGAAGGCATTCCATTTAGCGTTCGAAAGTAAATTCATTTTAAAAACCTAGTAAGTGATGTAAACCTACCGATAAGATGATAATATTTCGTTTTAATAAATCTGGCTTTCCTATATATAGAGCCAGAATTAAACCTCCATTTTTCAACCCAATTTGGATTCAATTGATTATATACTTTTTCAAACTCAGTTTTATGATATTCAGAATTAATCTCATTACTAATAACATAGCCACACTTTATCAGTTTTAATAAAAAGAATCGAAGTGCCTTAAGTTCACGTGAGGATCCATCATTATCATAATCATAGTATTTACCAAAAATATATTTTACAGAATAAAGATATCCAGCGGCGTTTTTTATTGAATGAGCAGATGTCATTATAGAATTACTTCGAATACGTCTTTGATATATTTTATCATTGATGCAAAATACATTTACATCGTTATTAAGCAGCAAGCCTACAGTGAAGGGATTATCCTCATGCAAAATATTAGGAATGAATTCATTTCCTTCAAACAATTGTTTTTTAAATACATACATGCATGGCTGAACAAAAAAAGACCTATATTTTATAGATTTAATGAAAAAATCACTGCTTGTCATGATAACATTACAGGTTTGCCTCGCTCTTCCATATATAGGCTTAAAAGAGTTTTTTGTATCAATATCATAAAACACAGCACCAGAGAAAAACAGTATATCGACATTACTGTTATTTAAAATATTGAAAATTTTAGCTAAAGCACCCGGTGCTATTTTATCATCACTATCTAAAAAGAAAATATAATTCCCTTTTGCTCTTTCTACCCCTAAGTTTCTCGTTAATGAAATACCACTATTGTTTTTTTTGATAACAGTGATATTTTTATTTTCGCTATATCTTTCTAACATAGCAAGACTGTTATCAGTTGAACCATCATCAACTACTATAATTTCAACTAATGATAAATCGATTTCTTTTTGTTCTAGAATTGAATCTATGCAATCTACAATATATTTCTCAGTATTATATAAAGGGATTACAAAACTGATAACTTTCAATTTTACCTCTCATTAAGCCATTATCGCTTCTATGCTCGTTTGGGTTTCTGAACATTTAGCTTGAGCAATATAATCATAAAAAATGAAATAATCTTCAAAAAATATCTTATAAGAAAGGCACTGGTTTTTTCAATTTTTGTTAATTCAGGTCTGGCGGATAAATACGCAATATCCTTTATCGGGGGAAGGAGAAATTTTAATGTACCAATTATAGAAATTTTTTTATACTGACCACCGATGACTCTAACCCTTTTGGATATAATCTCTTTAAAAGACGCCCTAATAGGATGCATTACAATAACATCATCCGCATAAACTATACCTATATTATCTTTAGTTGCCCGTAGATTCCACTCAATATCTCCTCCAGAAAAAAGATTGCTATCAAAATAACCAACCCGATCAATAAAACTCTTATGTATGATTAAATTCGCTGTTACACATTCCCCACGACTAGCATTTATTTTCTGATCAAAAGCATATGCTTTTTCATAACAACCTGAAAAGGTCATTTTATTTGTACCGGTTTCATCGAATAGTTTGATATTTCCAGCCACTCGATCAGTTCTATTATCTAAATATTTTTGAGCTGATTCTAACCATTCTGGAGAAACGATACAATCTGCATCTGTAAAAGCAATATATTTACCGTTTGCAAGTTTTAAAGCTGTATTTCGCGCGGCATATGAACCTGGGGTTGGTTCATGTATTATTTTGAAGTTCGACGGTACATCACAATAATCTAACAACTGTGGATTATTATCCACGATTATTACTTCGTATAAACATGATGAAATCGTCTGTTTAATTAAGGAATTAATACATTTATTTGTACGCGGAACATCATTAAAAGTAGGTACTATAACAGTGAATAATAACTTGTCCATGATATGCTTCCCGTTGGCATAGTATTATCAATAAACTACTAATTGCAAATTTCAGCTATGGCAGCATTAACTTTTGCTCTAACCATATCCCAATTATAATATTCGCTAATCGTATATCCTTTTACAATAAGTTCATTCCTTAGCGAGTTATCATTTATTATTGAACTCATTGCATTGCTGATTTCATTTATATTAAGAGGATCAACTAGTATGGCTGCATCGCCTGATATCTCTGGCAAAGAACTTACATTGGATGTTATTACTGGAGTACCACAAGACATAGCTTCTACAACGGGCAGTCCAAATCCTTCATATAGTGAAGGAAAAATTAACGCTGTTGCACCTTTATATAATGATGCTAATTCACTATCGGTTTGAGGTCCTATAAAATGGACATTGTCATTTAGAGACTCATTATTTATATATTCCATTAATTCAAGGCTAGCATTACCAGTTATCAATACATTATATTCATTATTTTTTAATAATTTAAATGCTTTCAGGCTAGAAATCTCATTTTTATGTTTTTTCCTATTTCCTACAATTAAAAAATATGGTTTACTATATATGTATGGTTTAACCTCTCTATGAAATTCTTTCGACACCCCGTTTCCCACTACATATACTTTTGTAGGATTTATATCTGCCCATTCTACAATTCTTTGTTTAGTAAACTCAGAAACGGTAAGAATAATAGGAACTTTTTTACAAGCTCTCTTTAGTATTAAATTATAGTATATTTTTTTTAAGAAGCTACTGTTATGCTTTACATCGATATGGTTTAGGTCATGAACAGTTATTATGGTATTTTCAAAGTTAAATAAAGGGGGATTGTAACCTGGCGTAAAAAAGATATCATTGTTATGATTAATTGCTAAATACAGTGATAGCTTCAAAGGATCTATTGGACTTGCGGGATTTGAGCTCAATTTGATTGGTTTTAAAGACTTATTGTTTTCATAAATTTCTTTTGCAAATCGACCAATACCATGTGGCCCGATCCAGCGAGCATCAAAAATTATTTCTCTACTGATAGTATCCATTTCATACCTACTATTTTAATTAAAATAATATAAGAAATCTGTTCCAGCCCATGAGTAGCTATACCATAAATTCATATACGCTTCAGGACCAGTCAATAAATCTTGGTTAGGACCCAAACTATAAATTTTATATAGGTTATAAGCTATTAACAAAAAACCAAGTATAGTTAGTTGTTTTGTAAATGCATAAAACATTGTTAAACCATTATAAAATACAACCAAAAGCATTAAGAACCGAAATGAAAGCGTTGGGATTGGCATGAAAATCAAATATAGAATTGTACCGCAAAATAATAAGTTCCTAAACCTATTTGCTTGAACATTATCATTTCTACATAAAAACAAAGCAGCAAAGAATGAAATTATCAAGAATTTTAAATAACCAATATCAACACTTCTTCCAGTTGAGTCAGCATAATACAATAATTTATATGTAGAAGCACCTAACAAATTATAAGAAATAATAATACCTATTGCTATATTAAATGCTAATAAAAAACCAAGACTTACTATAATAATTATTAATCTTGTTTTTTTTGACCCTTCCATAATAAAATAGAACAAAGGCAGAACAATCAAAGCAGTCATATGAGAAATAACCGCTAGAAAAGCGAAAACTAAACAATAAATGTATTTTTTATTTAAAAGAAGGCTTATTGCATACAATAAAAAAACACATGAAATAGCTTGTCGCATATTTTGTGTAATTATTATACAGGATAACAAAGAAAAACAAGCAGCTACACAAATCGATCTATACTTCTTCTCAATGTTAATTAATACAAATACCTCTAACCATATGTAGTACAACAACAGGACAAACAACAATACAGCAAACATTATCATAAAGGGCTCTTTAATACCAAAGACGCCCCCTATTACTTTAAAGTACAATGTAATAAAAAACTCAGCACCATTTGAAAATGACTCATAAAATATAGTCCCCCCTTTATTTACATCATAAAAAGCTGGGAGATATATATTGGCAAAATCATCTTTGATTGTCCCTGAAACATAGTTTCGTGATGCGAAAGTAAATGCAGCTCCTACAATTGAAACTAGAGTAAAACCTACCCTCGCCCCGAAATTACTCCCTAAACCCAATATCAAAAATAGGATAGGGATGCAAAAACCTAACAATGGAGAATAGCAAAGTATTAAGCCACATAGAGATATGAGCAATACAATATACAAATTTATCGCAGCACTTTTGAAGTCATTGGTCATTAATAAACTCGCTAATTATAGTTTCAATTTCACGAACTTTGTTGTGCCAAGAGTATTGCATAAGGGATTTTTTGATATCTTGGTTATAGGTCATTTCATACGCTAAAAGATATTTTTCTACTAAATTAGATTTATTATATTTGAAAAGAAAATCATAAGTACTATCATGCTCCACTTGCGAATATAAGACATTTAACCCTGACGCCGCATATTCCCATAATTTCATCGGACTTCGACCTTTATTGGATAAATGGTCATTTAATAGAAGAAGACCAACCTTGTATTTGCTTAGTATCACTGGAACGTCGTTATAGGAGACAGCACCATAAAAATTCAAATTTTTATATTTTTCTTTTAAAACAGACACCTTATTTTCACTATTTTTCTCTATCGGACCATAGATATCAAATGAATGACTTGAATAACTTTTGCATAATATTTCTAGAGCATCAAAATCAAAACGATAATCAAGGGAACCTATATACACACTGCCGGTTCTTACAGAGTTTTTATTTCTAGTATCGAAATGTAAATGATCAAAGCCATTGCTAATAACATAATTCTTTATTGCCTTGATTTCATCCGGATATTGTTTTTTTAAATTATCAATTACTTCTTGAGACGTACCAATTACGATATCACTTTTATTAATAATTTTTCTTTCAAAATATTTAACTTTAACTCCAGACATCTGCATGTAATTATCGGTAGGTCTATATACCAGCATTTTATAATTCAAAATATCTAAAAAAGGTTCAAAATAAGGATAGTCACAAATCACAACATCATATTTATTTTTTTTTAGAAATAGAAGTGAATATTTCCAAAATAATTTATTAACTGATGAACATAACTTATTATATTTTATCGTGATTGGGAAAATTGTAATAGGTTTAATTACACTCACGACATCATCAAGCTTCTTTTCCCCTTTTATTTTTTTCCCCATCAATTTATGTGCTAATGAACTAGGTGTCCCGATATATGTCACTATATTGTTTTTAGCTAAACCGTTAGCATAATGATGACTACCTATTTTGAAAAAAGATACATCACCCGTATGACTGATGATTAATATTTTTTTCATAAGAGTCCTTATAATGGGTGTTAATAACAAGATTATAATATGAGACTCAAACGAGTCTCATACATTCCTTAATGCTTATCTTTATAAGAATAGCCGTAATGTGTGTAGCCGTAGCTATAATAACTGCTGGCTTTTTTGACTACACCATTTAAAATACACCCTTTTACAATAACACCACTTTGCTCGAATCTTTTAAAACTAACTTCAATTTCCTTTGTAGTGTTTTGTTCGAATCTTGCAACTAATAGCGTCGTTCCTACGTAATTCCCAATAATAGCGGCATCAGTGACAGCTAATATAGGTGGAGTATCCATAATAACCAGATCATAATTCTGATTAGCCCAAGTCAATAATTCCTGTAAGCGTTTGTGCATAAGTAATTCGGCTGGGTTTGGGGGAACAATCCCTCTTGATATAAAATCGAAATTGATATTGTTGACCTTTTTAATTAGCGCTGCGAGCTCTATTTTCCCTGACAAGTAATCAGAAAGGCCGTTCGAGTTCTCTGTATTGAAAAGTTTATGGGTATACCCTTTACGCATATCTGCGTCGATGAAAAGTACTTTTTTACCGCTTTGTGATATTACGGCTGCAAGATTCGTACTTACAAATGTTTTACCTGCATTAGGGCTCGCACCGGAAATCATTAATATGTTATTCCTAGCCTCCATCATTGCAAAATGTAGACTAGTTCGCAATCCTCTGATCGATTCAATGGCTAGGTCAGCAGGATTTTGAATAGCAAGAAAATCAATATCTGTATGTTCTACTTTTGACCATTGTTTTTTCTTGGAGGATTTTGCAGCGAAATCTTCTGAAACAGGAATGCTTGCATAGACATTAATTCCCAGTTCTTCTAATTGCTCAGGTGACTCTATTCCACGTCTTAAAAAGACTTTTAATAAAACTAAGCCAATAGATAACATTGAACCAGCCACTATACCAAGAAGCACAATTAAAACTTTCTTAGGCTTCACTGGTTTTGTCTGAGTGACAGCATCATCAATAATCCTAACATTACCTATAGCACTTGATTTAGATATATTTAATTCTTGCTGTCGGTTCAATAATTGCATATAAACTGCGCGGCCAGATTCAACGTCACGACTAAGCCTTAAAACCTCTTGCTGAGTTTCTGGCATCGACGCAACTCGCTTATTTAGCTTATTTTTTTCATCTTGAAGCGTTTTCCTTTTTTCTAACAAAGCTTTATATGTTGGATGTTCTTTTGTATAAAGCTGAGAAATCTCGGACTCTCTAAAAGTTAGTTCATTTAATTGATTGTCAGCATTAACAATCTGATCAAGAACTGATTTAGCTTCCAATGAAAGATCTACAGAATCATTTTGTCTCCTGTATTGATTAAGTTTATCTTCAGCGACATCTAATTCAGATCTGACTTTTGGTAATTGTTGATTTAAAAAATCCAGACTTTTTGCATCCTGTGCAGCCTGCCTTGCGATATTTTGCGCCAAATAATTACCACTAACACTATCAATTATTTTTTTTATTAATACTGGATCTTCACCTGTAAGAGATATAGTTAACATACCAGTGTCCTTTCCTTGATCACTGATGGAAATGGCCTCCTGCAAGTCTGTAATCGCACGTAACTTTGTCACATAAGAGATAGTGAAAGTTGTGCCAGGAAGAGCATCAATTTTATTGATTTTTATTGAGAAACCATCTTTATTAATTAATTCCCCAACACTACCTTGTATTTTTTCACTTCCATTCTCAACAATAAAATGAGTATTATCTCTCACTGTTAATGAGATTTCAGGTGTTTCATCGTTATTGGAGTTAATATAGAGATGTGATATTTCTAATGAGCCATTTTTTTCACCAGATAACCTAGCCCAACCTTTACCTAATATAGGAAAGTGAGTTTCTTTAACTCTCGCTTGTAAGTTTAAGTCATCAACCGTTTTACCCAAAATCATTCTAGATTGCATTAACGCAATTTCTGGTGCTGACTGCGGCTGTGAGTCAGGTAACATCTGGCTAAGATTACTTAATATTGCGTTAGCTTGCTTCTGTTCCACCTGAATCAAGGCGTCAGCTTGATAGATTGGGGTGGCAAAAATAGCATAAACCAGAGCAATAAGAGTAAATAAAGACGTTAATGAAATTATCAATTTCCGATGATCGATCAACTCCCCAAGGAGTTTACCTAGATCGAAATTATCATTTTCCTTATCGGCAATCTTTTTAATATTTGGTGACATTCATTAATTCCTGATATGTTAGTTACTCAACTTTTCAGCCCAGAGGTTACCAGCTTGTACGATTAACTTATAAACCAAGTCGAATGCTTCTTGGCTTTTCTTGTATGGATCTGGAATTTCTCGTTGACCTAACCAATGACCGAAAAGCATAACTTTACCTCTTACTTCTGGAGCCATATGACCAATTTCTTCAATATGTTTTTTTTCCATTACAAGAATCAGGTCATACTGTCGTCCCATAGATGATGTAAATTGCTTACCTTTATGCCCCTCGAGGCTAACACCATTACTTGAAGCTACATATTGCGCAGTTTCATCGGCACTATGATCGATCAAAGCCCCTGTGCCCGCTGAGTCAATTGTTTTTCCAGGAAGTACATGCCGTAAATACCGCTCTCCCATAGGCGAACGGCATATATTCCCTGTGCAAACAATTAATATTGAATTAAACATACTATGGCCAATCCTTAATAAATTTCGCAGTTTCCGTCATGTCATGAACACCAGTAATTGTCGGGACAAGCTGAGAAATTACACGATTCCAACGTACTAAAGGTGCAGTCGTGACATATACAATATCGTATGGTTGTAATTGGAATTCTGTTCCCAGGACCATTGCCGATGCATCTTGCGCATTAAGCTGATAAATGTTAGCTATTTTACCTTGCTTATCACCCTTCAACTGGCGAATAACAAATACCCCAGTAGCATCACTGAACGCCTGTGACATTCCTTCTGCATTTCCTAACGCTTCAGCAACAGTCATACCGCTGCGATCCATTTTTAAAGTGCTTTGTTTGCCCACTTCACCCATGACAAATACTTTCAAATCATCATTGCGCGGTACAAAAAGTATATCACCTGGATAAAGTAGATGATTCTGCGTCAAGTCCCCTTTCTGCATTAATGCGTAAAGTGATATTTTTGTATCTTTGCCATTATGAGTCAGCACAACATTACGCCAGTCTGCGTCTGGTGCCAGTCCACCAGCGTTATTAATCGCGTCCATGACTGTAAGTGGGATATTCGTGATTGGCTGCTGTCCAGATTTTGCAACTTCACCTGTAACATAGGCTTTTTGCGAACGAAAGGCAGCAACGCTAACATCAACCTGAGGACTTTCAATATAGGTGGTTAAACGACTGGCAATATCCTGGCGTACCTGGCTCAAGGTTTTCCCCGCCACCTGCACCTTACCAATATATGGATAGAAAATGGTGCCATCGGAGTTGACCCAGTTACCAGTGTCGCTGGCGCTACGGTATTGCCCTGCAGGCGTTGTCAGCTCCGGGTGATCCCAAACAGTAACCATCAATACATCGCCCACACCAATGCGATATTCATAACTGCGAAGTAAATTATCCAACTGTGGATTTGGACGAGCAAGAACGTTCTCTGGACGAAGCTGATCGATAAGCCCCGGTGTCATAGGGTACACATTGACCAGTTTATCCAGATCGTAATCGCTGTCCGGAAGCTCAACTACGTTCTTCCGCAGACTGTTTAGTCCCTGACCAGGGATGATTGTACAACCCGATAAGAACCCAATTGCCAACGCTAATGCCGAAAATTTAACAATTTTTTTCTTCATAATGTCACATCATCAGTAAATCAAAATTTGCCAATTCCTGAGCAGCTGTATAGCCGTTGCTTCCCTGCCGGCTTATGGAGAGATAAAAGCTGACTGCATCCTGCAGCGCTACCACCCTCTCTCCCCTGTTTCAGCATTCAGCCTTATAAACTAAACGGTATCTCTATCCCTGCGCTGGCCCCAACGTCATCGCTGTCGCTGTTGTTAGCGTTGGTATACCACAGTGAAGTATTCAAACGGACCGATTGATAAACATCCCCGCTCCAGCCAAGCTGTACTCCTTTCAAAGTATCTGCATGAGGGAATGCTTTATTAATCGATTGATTTTCTGGGTTCACTTTGGCGTACACCAGGCGCGTACTCCAGCGCTGGTTATCCTCCGTAATAAGCTCAACTTTTCCTGCGATAAGCTGACCATCGCCACCCATTGCGTCACCTAGGGGATACCCCTGCTGATAGTAGCCATCCTTATAGATATGATGGGTATAACTGTAATTGGTCCGGCTCATATTGGTGCGCGTATCATGTGCTTCCAGGTACCAGTTTACGGCATCTTTTCCCCAGCCGTGGTGTCCTTCGACCCCGCCGAGGAACATATTTGCCGAAGGCAGATAACCTGACTCATCTTCGCCGATCATCTGTCCGTAGACACTGACCGGCCAGCCGAGAGTTGGCTCGAGTTTAAACTTAAAGTCAAAGCCGGCCAGCTGGTTACCTGGTTCGTTATCCGTCCCGGTATTGTCTTTGCCTGTAAAGCCATCCCAGAAACTGCTAAAGGATTGTGGTCGTCCTTCCCCGCCCCACTGCATAATTCGCGACGCGCCTAATTCCAGTGACTGGAAAGGTGAGAAAGTGAAACGACCGCCGATAATTTTGGCATGGGGCACTGCGGTATATTGATTCATCTGGCTGGCAGAGATCTGATACTGCCATGGCCCCACCCAGCGTAACCACCAGGTTTCCGGTGCCGCCTGCTCTGCCCGCTGCATCAGTAAGCCGGTCATCGGCCGCATCGCATCCCCGCGGATCAAACTACCTTCATACCCAGGACCCCACCACTGCGGTACCTGGCCAAAGGAGAGCCACTGATTCCAGAACTTCACCGCGCCGTAGGCACCGTTGGCGTTGAAGCGCGAGCCGTTGCTGATCCGCTCTCCCCCTTCGACGTTGCCCTGGAGGTGGACATCCCACCACTCGCCGCTGTTGTTGAACGCCAGGCCTAACGAATTATCTGCCGGCTGCGTCTGGCCAAACCCCTGCGGAGTGCCCGGCTGGTCGGTTGAGGTGTAGCCGGTAATCCGGAAATCGGCTTTTAAAGCAGACAGTCGCTGGTTAATACGGGCCAGCACCACTTGCTCAGAAGAATAGGAAGGTTTGGCCTTTTTTAGCGCCCGGGCGATCTCTTCCTGGCTCAGCGGCCAGGTCGACAGGCTCAGATGGATGACCCCGCGATCGGAAAGCCAGGCAAGGTCGTTTCGCAGATCGTTATCATTTACGACTAACCCGGCCGCGTAAGCCTGAGTTCCCAGTGAGGAAAGCAAGCCCAACGTCACGGCAATGCGCGCAATTTTTATCATTGTACAAGATCCATTTTCAGCCCCGCTGTCGTATCTCAATG
>PJTU01000063.1_pt1 | contig 10852 bp, 10 predicted proteins | sample 1512271 | NCBI WGS metagenome assembly PJTU01 (sample SAMN08177684, study PRJNA422409) | Soil metagenome, whole genome shotgun sequencing project.
AACTCATGATTGAACTGGATAACGATTTGCAGTCCCGGCAGAACGCGCGGGAACTGGTGCGCAACGCCAAAAAGGCGCAGGCGATGCTGGCCACCTTTTCGCAACAGCAAATCGACGCCATCGTGAAAAACGTGGCCCAGGAAGCAGCGCACCACGCCGAAGCGCTGGCGAAAATGGCCGCGGAAGAGACTGGTTTTGGCAACTGGCAGGACAAAGTGCTGAAAAACCGCTTCGCCTCGCTGCGCGTCTACGACGCCATCAAAGATATGAAGACCGTTGGCATCATTCATGACGACCCGGTAAAAAAAGTGATGGACGTGGGCGTGCCGCTGGGCGTGATTTGCGCGCTGGTCCCCTCAACGAACCCAACCTCCACGGTTATCTACAAAGCGCTGATCGCCCTCAAGGCCGGCAACGCCATTATCTTCTCCCCGCATCCGGGCGCGCGTCAGTGCAGCTGGAAGGCGATTGAAATCGTCAAACGCGCGGCGGAAGCGGCCGGTGCGCCGGAGGGCTGCGTCGACGGCATCACCCAGCTGACGCTCGAAGCCACCTCTGAGCTGATGCACAGCAAAGACGTGTCGCTGATCCTCGCCACCGGCGGCGAAGGCATGGTGCGTGCGGCCTATGCGTCCGGCACCCCAACCATCAGCGGCGGCCCGGGCAACGGCCCGGCGTTTATCGAACGCAGCGCCGATATCCACCACGCGGTGAAAGATATCATCACCAGCAAAACCTTCGATAATGGGGTGATCTGCGCCTCCGAGCAGTCGATCATCGTCGAAGGCTGCATTTACGACGAGGTTCACCGCGAGCTGGAAGCGCAGGGCGCTTACTTCATGAATGAAGATGAAGCGGCGAAAATGGCGGCGCTGCTGCTGCGCCCGAACGGCACCATCAACCCGAAAGTGGTCGGCAAAACCGCGCTGTACCTCAGCCAGATGGCGGGCTTCTGTGTTCCGGCCAGCACCAAAGTGCTGATCGCCGAACAGACCACCGTATCGCCGAAAAACCCCTACTCGCGGGAAAAACTGTGCCCGGTGCTCGGCCTGTACGTGGCAGAGGACTGGAAAGCCGCCTGCCACCGCGTGGTGGAGCTGCTGACCAACGAAGGACTCGGCCATACGCTGGTGATCCACACCCGTAATCAGGACGTCATCCGCCAGTTCAGCCTCGAAAAACCAGTTAACCGTATTCTGATTAATACCCCAGCGGCACTCGGCGGTATCGGCGCGACCACTAACATCTCCCCGGCGCTGACCCTCGGCTGCGGCGCAGTCGGCGGCGGCTCCAGCTCCGACAACGTCGGCCCGATGAACCTGCTCAATATCCGCAAAGTCGGCTACGGCGTGCGGTCGATTGACGAGCTTCGCGCCCCGGGCAGCCGCCCTGAACCACAGCCGACCATCGTCTCTCCGGCGAGCGATCCGCAGCGCAGCATTCTTGATGACCTGCGTTTCAACGCCCCGGCTAACGCCGCGCCAGCGCGATCCGCAGGCAGCGATGACCGTTTCGCCAGCGCAGGCGCCGCCAGCATGGAAGGCGAAATCAACGAGCAAAACGTGGAACGCGTTATCCGCCAGGTGCTGGAGCGCCTTGCTAAGTAACGCACTGATATAAGGCGATAAACGATGATTCTCGCAAAGGTAACCGGCCATGTCGTCGCCACGCAGAAATGCGATGAGCTACGCGGCAGCAACCTGCTGTTGCTCACCCGACTGGATGACAATCAGCAGCCGATGAAGGACCAGACCTGGGTCGCCGTCGATAACGTCGGCGCCGGCATGCACGACATCGTGCTGGCGGAAGAGTACTTCGCGCTCAATAAAGAGCGCTACAAAGCGATGTCGGTGGTCGCCATTGTCGAGAACGTGTTTCGGGACGCCTAACAGGAGTGAATAGCCCAATGAGTGAATTTTTACTGAAACCGCGGATTTGCTTCGGTCAGGACGCCCTCTCGGTGCTGAACGAACTCTCCGCCCGCAGCGTACTGCTGGTGACCGATCAAGCGATGATCAAGTTTGGCCTCGCCGAGCGCGTCACCGCCCTGCTGCGCCAGCGCGGGATCGCCTGGCAGATGTGGGACGACGTGGTGGCCGATCCGGATATCGCCACCGTGGTGCGCGGCATGAAGCTGATGGATAACCACTATCCGGATCTGGTTATCGCGCTCGGCGGCGGTTCGGTAATCGATGCCGCCAAAGCGGTTATTTTCTCCCTGGCGCAAACCCGTCCGCAGACTAACCGGCCGCGTCCATGCTTTGTCGCCATCCCCACCACCAGCGGCACTGGTTCGGAAGTCACCGCCTTTTCGGTGGTGAAAGCCAACGCGGAGAAGCTGGTGCTGGTGGATGCGTCGCTGCTGCCGGATATCGCCATTCTTGACCCGGCGCTGGTGACTTCGGTACCGCCGGCAATTACCGCCGACACCGGCATGGACGTGCTGTGTCACGCCCTTGAGGCCTACGTCTCCCGCGCCGCCAGCGACTTTTCCGACGCGCTGGCGGAGAAAGTGGTGCAGCAGGTATTTCGCTATCTGCCGACCTGCTGGCGCAGCGGCGACAACCTGCTGGCGCGCGAAAAGATGCACAACGCCTCCTGCATGGCGGGCATGGCCTTCACCAACGCCTCGCTGGGGATAACCCACAGCCTGGCACACGCTCTCGGCGGCGTCTTCCGCGTGCCCCATGGCCGCGCCAACGCCCTGCTGATGGCGCACGTCGTCGCCTGGAACGCCGATGTCGACGGCCAGTGCGACACCCTCGCGGCGCATAAATATGCCCGTCTGGCGCATCTGCTGGATCTGCCTGCCGCCTCGCCACGCCAGGGCGTCGCCAGCCTGCTGGTCGCCATTCAGGCGTTAAAAGAAGAGATGAGCATGCCCTCCGGCATTAGCGACACCGGCATTGACGCGCCTGAATTCGAGCGCCGCCTGCCGGAGATGGTCGGCCAGGCGCTGCGCGACAGCTGTACCCCGACCAACCCACGCGCGCCGGACGCTATCGCGTTAACCGAACTTTATCGCCAGGCGTGGTCCGGTTGCCCGGAATCGCCCGGCGGCGCTCCGCTTGCGCGGGCCTACGGGTAACAGATAACCGGGTGATCGCTGGGTTATTTGTAGGCCGGGTAAGGCGTCAGCCGCCACCCGGCAGAAACGGACACTGTATCCACAACCGGGTTGTCATCAGCCGCGGAAAAAGAACATCTGGAGAATACTTCATGGCACACTACAACTTAACGCCGCGCGTCAAAGTGCTGGCAGACCGTTTACTCGCCCAGAAAAGCACGCTGTGCACCGAACATGCCACCACGCTGAACGCTCTTGATGGCGACATCGCGGGCGTTCCCGCCGCCGTTAAACCGGCGCGCCGCTTCTATGAACTGATGCGCCAGCTGCCGCTGACCATCAGCGCCGACGAGCTGATCGTCGGTAACCAGACCCGTAAACCGCACGGGGCGATTTTCCATGATGAAAGCGCCGCGCATCGCCCATCCGCGTTCCAGTTCCTCAACCTCAACAGCGATCTGGATTCACCAGACTACAAACTGGTGGTCGAAAAAGGCGTGCTGGCGATTAAACACCAGTTAGAAGAGAAAACTCGCGCCCTCGGTAGCGCCGTTAGCCGCAGCGGTATGGATGAAGTCAATGGCTGCCGCGCCGCCATCTACGCCTGCGACGCCCTGCTGGCGCTGGCGCAAAATCTGGCCAACAGCGCCGAACAGCTGGCGGCCGCGGAAACCAATGCTTATCGCAAAGCCGAGCTGCTCGACAGCGCGGCCATTCTGCACCACGTTCCGGCCCATCCGGCGCGTAATTTCAAAGAAGCCTGCCAGGCATTCTATCTGTTCCAGCTGGCGCTACAGCTGGACAACGGCAGCTATGCGGTTAACCCGCAAGGGGCGGATATCGCGCTACTGCCTTACTTCCAACGCGATATCAACAGCGGCGCGCTGAATACCCAGCAGGCCTATGAAATCGTGGAGTGCCTGTGGTTCAAGCTGGCGGAACTAAGCGAAGTCCGCGCCGCCTGCGCCATTGACGGCTATCCGATGCTCGACGCCATGCTGCGCGGCGCCGCTTTTGACCATGCTGAAGTGAACGAACTCTCCGCCATGTTTATCAGCGCCCAGCGCAACCTCAGCGCGCTGAATCTGCCGGTGCGCCTGTTTAGCGGCGTACAGCCGGTCAGCCACGCGCCGTTCGCCGCCTGCGCCGACACGCCGGTGATGGAAGGCTTAACCCCGCGCATGCAGCGCCTGCGTAACCACTACCTGACGGTACGCCCGAGCGTCTCTATCTATCGCGCGCTGGCCTTTACCGAAGTGGTCAAAGCCAACCCGGGCATGCCGACCATTCTGCTGCGGGCGAAAGCTTTCCGCCACGCCTGCGAAACCGCGCCGATTCTGATTCAGGACGATGAGCTGATCGTCGGCCATCCGTGTGGCAAGCCGCGCGCGGGTGCCTTCTCGCCGGATATCGCCTGGCGCTGGGTGCGCGACGAGCTCGACACCATGAGCACCCGCCCGCAGGATCCGTTTGAGATCAGCGAAGCGGATAAAAAAACCATTCGCGAAGAGATCGTCCCGTTCTGGGAAGGCCGTTCGCTGGACGAGATTTGCGAAGCGCAATACCGTGAAGCCGGCGTCTGGGCCTTCAGCGGCGAGACCTTCGTCAGCGACCTCTCCTATCACCAGATTAACGGCGGCGGCGATACCTGTCCGGGCTACGACGTGCTGCTGTTCACCAAAGGGATGAACGGCATTAAAGCCGATGCCGAAGCGCATCTGACCAGCCTGAGCATGGAAAACCCGGAAGATATCGACCGTATCTACTACTACAAAGCGGCGATTGAAACCTGTGAAGGGGTGGTCAACTACGCCCGCCGCATCGCCGCCCACGCCCGCGAACTGGCGGCTAAAGAGCAAAACGCCCAGCGCCGCGCCGAGTTGCTGACCATCGCCGACGTCAACGAAAACGTGCCGGCCAATCCGCCGAAGACCCTGCAGGAAGCGCTGCAGAGTATCTGGACCGTCGAATCACTGTTTGAAATCGAAGAGAACCAGACCGGGCTGTCGCTGGGGCGCGTCGACCAGTACTGCTACCCTATGTTCGAAGCCGATATCCGCGAAGGCCGCCTGACCCACGACAGCGCGCTGGAACTGCTGCAAGCGTTCATCATCAAATGTGCCGAACTGATGTGGATGTCGAGCGAGCTGGGCGCGAAATATTTCGCGGGTTATCAGCCGTTTATCAACCTCACCGTTGGCGGCCAGAAACGTAGCGGCGGCGATGCCTGTAACGATCTGACCTATCTGATTATGGACGCCGTGCGCTTTGTGAAGGTTTACCAGCCGTCGCTGGCCTGCCGTATTCACAACCAGTCGCCGCAGAAATACATGGAAAAAATCGTCGACGTGGTGAAAGCGGGAATGGGCTTCCCGGCCTGCCACTTCGATGACTCCCACATCAAGATGATGCTGCGCAAAGGCTTCGATTTTGAAGACGCCCGCGATTACTGCCTGATGGGCTGCGTTGAGCCGCAGAAATCCGGGCGCATCTACCAGTGGACCTCCACCGGCTACACCCAGTGGCCTATCGCTATCGAGTTCGTGCTCAACCGCGGTCGGATGGTGCTGTTCGATAGCTATCAGGGGCTGGATACCGGCGACCTGCGCGATCTGCGCACCTTCGAAGATTTCGACGCGGCGGTGAAACAGCAGATCGCCCACATCGTGCGCCTGTCGGCCATCGGCACCGTCATCAGCCAGCGTGTCCACCGCGATGTGGCGCCGAAGCCGCTGATGTCGCTGCTGGTGGAAGGCTGTATGGAGAGCGGCAAAGATGTCGCCGCCGGCGGCGCGATGGTCAACCACGGTCCGGGGCTGATTTTCTCCGGTCTGGCGACCTACGTCGACTCGATGGCGGCGATCCGCAAGCTGGTGTTCGAAGAGAAGAAATACACCCTTGAGCAGATCCGCGATGCGCTGCTGGCAAACTTTGAAGGTTACGAAGCGCTGCGCCGCGACTGCCTGAACGCGCCAAAATACGGTAACGACGATAACTACGTCGACCAGTACGCGCTGGATATTACCGAATGGACCGAGAAAGAGTGCCGTAAGTACAAAATGCTCTACTCGACCCTCAGCCACGGCACCCTGTCTATCTCCAACAATACGCCAATCGGCGAGCTGACCAACGCCACGCCGAACGGCCGCCTGGCGTGGATGCCGCTCTCCGACGGCATCAGCCCGACTCAGGGCGCGGATAAACAAGGCCCGACGGCGATTATCAAGTCGGTCAGCAAGATGAACGTGGAAACCATGAACATCGGTATGGTGCACAACTTCAAATTCCTCAAAGGGCTGCTGGATACCCCGGAAGGTCGCCACGGCTTGATTACCCTGCTGCGTACCGCCTCGATTCTCGGCAATGGCCAGATGCAGTTCAGCTATGTCGATAACGAAGTGCTGAAGAAGGCGCAGCAGGAGCCGGAGAAATACCGCGACCTGATCGTCCGCGTCGCCGGCTACAGCGCTTACTTCGTCGAGCTGTGCAAAGAGGTCCAGGACGAGATCATCAGCCGTACGGTGATTGAGAAGTTCTAGATCTATTGTTGGGAATTATTTGAGCCGTATTTGAGAAATAACCGGAAGTTCTCCGTCCCGTAACGGGACGGAGCGGGAGGCAAGCGTGATCGCAAAACAAGAATTAACGGGCCGAATTTTCAATATCCAGAAATATTCGATCTATGACGGCGATGGCATTCGCACGCTGGTGTTTTTTAAGGGCTGCAACATTCGCTGCCCGTGGTGCGCCAACCCGGAAGGGCTGAGCAGCCAGTTCCAGGTGATGTTCTCGCACGACAAATGCATTAACTGCGGCGACTGCGTCAGCGTCTGTCCGGCGGGTATTCATTATCGGGCGGAAGAGAACGGCGAAATGAAGCACTTCGTCGACCGCAATAAAGACTGTATCGGCTGCCGCAAATGCGAAGAGATTTGCACCCAGAACGCGCTGGACATTATGGGCAAGGACGTCACCGTCAGCGAGCTGATGGAGATCATCATGCAGGACTACGACTTCTACATCTCCTCCGGCGGCGGCGTCACCATCGGCGGCGGCGAGATGAGCCTGCAGACCGATTTTGCTGTCGCCTTATTCAGCGAATGCAAAAAGATGATGATTAACACCGCCGTCGAAACCCAGGGCACCACCCCGCTTGCCAACTACCAGAAGCTGGCGCCGGTCACCGACACCTTCTTATTCGACATAAAGCAGATTAACAGCGATCACCACAGGGCGATGCTCGGCATCGGCAACGAAGGGATCCGCCGCAATCTCGAATGGCTGGTGGATTCCGGCGCCAACGTCATTGTGCGTATGCCGCTCATTCGCGGCTACAACGACTCATTCGACGCCATTACCGGCGCCATTGATTACGTACAGAAGCTGGCGAAGCGCGGGAATATCCGCCGCATCGACATGCTGCCGTACCACCAGTTGGGACGCAAAAAGTACGAACGCCTGGATATGCCCTACCCGATTACCCAGGACCCGTCTTATTCACCGGACGAACTGGACCGGCTGGAAACCTTCTTCCGGCAATTTGATTTTGATATTCGCTTAGTCCGCCATTAACAGGAGCCGACCATGAAAAGTTTAGGCGTAATTGAAACGCGAGGATGGGTCGCCGCCATTCAGGCCGTCGACGCAGCCTGTAAAGCCGCGGGAGTGACCTGCATTGGCTATCGCAAACCAGGCTCCGGGCTGGTGAGCGTCTGCTTTGAAGGGGAGATCAGCGCCATCCACACCGCCATTGAACGCGGCGTGGCGGTGGCCGGCGCCGAGCACACCGTGAAGTCGCTGGTGATTGCCCGCCCGGAGCGCTGCGTGGTTGAAGCGTTAAGCAACCTCAAAGGCAACCCGCCGCCTGCGAAAAAAGCGGCCGAACCGGTGGTTATCGCCGCCCCGGAACCCATCGTCCCCCCTGCCGCCCCGAACGAAACGGAAGATAAACATCCGGCGCTGAAGAAAGGGAAGAAGTCATGATCGACACCCTGGTTCGCGAAAAAATCGCCGCTCGCCTGAGCGCAACGGCGCCGGCGATCCCGGTGGGGATCTCCAACCGCCACGTCCATCTCGCGCAACAGGACGTCGAGGCGCTATTCGGCAAAGGCTACAGCCTGACGCCGTTCAAACCGCTGCGCCAGCCGGGGCAGTTCGCCGCCCAGGAGTGCGTGACCGTTGTCGGGCCGAAAGGCTCGCTGACCAACGTCCGCGTCCTCGGGCCGACCCGCCCGGTATCGCAGCTGGAAGTATCGCGCGCCGACTGTTTCACGCTCGGGATTAAGGCGCCGGTTCGTGAGTCCGGCCAGCTGGATAATGCCGGTAGCGCGCTGCTGATTGGGCCCGCAGGCCACGTTGAACTCCATTCGCAGGTGATCTGCGCCTGGCGGCATATTCATATGTCGCCGCAGGACGCGCGCCAGCTCAACGTTAGCAATGGCCAGAAGGTCAGCGTGCGCAGCAACGGCAAGCGTCAGCTGACTTTCGATGAAGTGGTGGTGCGGGTGCGCGATGACTTCGCGCTGGAGTTTCACATCGATACCGAAGAAGCCAATGCCGCCGGGTTGAAAAACGGCGCGCAGGTGACGCTCATCGGCTAACGGAGGCTCGCCATGACCGACGAACAGATTGAAGGTTTAGTCGCGCGAATTTTACAGCGCCTGCGCCCGCCGGTACTGGTGATGGTGACCGCCGCTGACGGCTACCGCACGGCAATCCGCCAGCGCCTGGCAAGCTGCGGCTACCCGCTGCGCCTCGCGCTAGAGGAGGGTCTCGCCGACGCCGCCGCGTGGCAGGAGGTGGGCGAGATTATCCCGTCATCGGCCTGGCAGGATGCCCTGCCGTCAGCGCCGTGGCGGGCGGTACTGCTGCCGTTTCTCGATTACCCGCTGGCTTCAGACCTGCTGAACGGCACGCTGCGCAGCCCGCTCGCCCGCTGCGCGCACGAGGCGCTGCTGGCGGGTATTCCCGTGCTGGCGCTGCGCTACCACTGCGATCCGCTCAGCGAACTCAACCAGTTGCGCGGGGCGCAGGCCGACAGCGCCTATACCGGGCATCTGCAGGCCACGCTGACTCGCCTGGAAGCCTGCGGCGTCTTCCTCGGCACCATGAATGAGCTGCTGGCGACGCTGGACGCGCCTGCCGAGCCTGCCGAGCCTGCCGAGCCTGCCGAGCCTGCCGCCAGCAGCGAACCGCGCCGTTATCTCACCGTCACAGACATAGTGAATAATCCGGCGCTGGCGGCGGCCCCGCACGCGCAACTGACCGATGCGGCCATTGATTATTTAAAAAACAGAAAGATATGACCTTACCCAACTATGAACCTGGAGCTTAACGATGTCTTCGAAAACAAAATGCTGGTTATGGATGCTGCTGGTTATCCTCTCCGAAACCTCGGCAACCTCGACGTTAAAAATGTTCGGTAGTAGCGAAGGTAGCACCAAAATGCTGCTGCTCGGGCTACTGATTGCGCTCTACTGCACCTGTTATTACTCGCTCTCAAGGGCGGTGAAAGATATCCCGGTCGGCCTGGCATACGCCACCTGGTCCGGCACCGGCATCCTGGTGGTCTCGACGCTGGGAATGGCATTCTACGGCCAGCACCCGGATACCGCCGCCATCATCGGCATGGCGGTGATCGCCAGCGGCATCATTATCATGAACCTGTTCTCGAAAATGGGTTCCGAAGCGAGCGAAGAGGACGCGCCCGCCGCGCCAGTCGCCTCCATGGATAAGAACATCGCTAACTAACAGGAAAGGAATACCCTATGTTTAATCTCGGATTTTTATGGCTGGCGCTGTCTATCGGCTCCGAAATCACCGGCACCTCGATGATCAAAAAAACCAACGGCTTCAGCAAACTGGCGCCTTCGGTGCTGGTGGTCTGCGCCTACGGCCTGTGTTACTTCGCCCTCACCCGCGCGATGAGCACCATTCCGGTGGGCGTAGCCTACTCGCTGTGGTGCGGCTTCGGTATCGTCGGCGTGACGATCTGCTCCATGATCCTCTATAAGCAGAAACCGGACCTGGCGGCCATTATCGCCATGGCGCTGATTATCTCCGGCGGCGTGATCATGAACGTCTTCTCGACCATGTAATACGAGGCGGGTTTACCCCGCCGTGATTTCGTGGCAGGATAAAAAGATGAACAGAAACGTTATCGTTACCTATCCCCGTCGTTGGTGGCTGCCTGCATAACCGGCGGCACGATACACGTTTCCATTTTCAAAGCCGCCGGAAGGCGGCTTTGGTGTTTTCAGGACGTCTTTCGGCTGAACAGTCTGATAAGGAGTCCCTGATGAACCATTCGCAAACCATCCTCACTGGCGACCGGCCGACCGGCCAGCTGCATCTTGGCCACTACGTCGGCTCGCTGCGCCAGCGCGTCGCGCTGCAGCACGACCACCAGCAGTTTATCCTGATCGCCGACCTGCAAGGGCTCACCGATAACGGCAGCAACCCACAAAAAATCAGCCACCATATACTCGAAGTCATGGCCGATTATCTGGCCGTCGGCATCGACCCCAGGCTTACCACTATTTGCCTGCAGTCCGCTCTGCCCGCGCTGGAGGAGCTCAGCGCGCTGTATATGAATATCGTCACCGTCGCCCGCGTGGAACGTAATCCGACGGTCAAAAATGAGATTGCCCAAAAGGGATTCGCCCGTTCGCTGCCGGTGGGCTTTCTTGCCTATCCGATTAGCCAGGCGGCCGATATCACCGCCTTCAAGGCCGAGCTGGTGCCGGTGGGTGACGATCAGCTACCGATGATTGAGCAGACCAACGA
>PJTU01000079.1_pt1 | contig 8910 bp, 9 predicted proteins | sample 1512271 | NCBI WGS metagenome assembly PJTU01 (sample SAMN08177684, study PRJNA422409) | Soil metagenome, whole genome shotgun sequencing project.
ATTAGCAAATAACTTGATAATGCGGGAATAGCTCAGTTGGTAGAGCACGACCTTGCCAAGGTCGGGGTCGCGAGTTCGAGTCTCGTTTCCCGCTCCAGATTAACAGCATCGGCAGTAGCGGGTGCTTCAGTATTAAAGGCGCGTTAGCAAAGCGGTTATGTAGCGGATTGCAAATCCGTCTAGTCCGGTTCGACTCCGGAACGCGCCTCCACTTTCTATCCCGAGCCCGGATGGTGGAATCGGTAGACACAAGGGATTTAAAATCCCTCGGCGTTCGCGCTGTGTGGGTTCAAGTCCCACTCCGGGTACCATTGGGATAAAAGCAGAATAATCAAAGCAATAAGCAGTGTCGTGAAACCACCTACGGGTGGTTTTTTTGTTTCAAAACCACCCATTTCATAATATCACTTCATACTAGTTTTCTTGTCCACCTTGCTCTTCCCCCAGGATAACCGCACCCGGCTAAACCGTCGCGCCTCGTGGAATAATGTCGTTGGGATGATTTCGCTCCCCCAAACCGGCAGGGGGAGGCAAATCGATACTCTGCGTGCCAGAGGCCGGAGGTGAAACCGTCTCTAGAGTTCGAGGTTGAACGAAAGGACTTTCGATATAATTACCATCTCATCCGTAAGCGAGGAGAATTTTCCGGTAAATCTTTCTTCAGACTCAGGTGTCAAACTATATAGTGAATAATTTTCACCCGAAGATATACGCTCCAGTTGAAGATAGGCGGGTTTCTGCAAGGCAAAAGCCAACAGATAGAAATTAGTCGTGTGGTGAGAAAGTTCAGTGACTAATTCAGGGAGTTGCTTTGCTATATCTATTTCCTCTCTACAGCAAATCACAAAAAGCTTCCCTTCTTTGCTTTTTAATATGTTTCTGAATCTTTTAACCGCGCGGACGTAATACTCATAATCAGCAGGAGTATTTGGGTCGCGATGCGTGAATATATCATTCAGACGATATTTTTCTTTGTATTTATTGTGGTGTGCTCCGGGTTCTCGCGACTGGCGACGTAATGAGCTGTACTCATTTTTATCTAAAAATGAGGTAAAATCATCCCTCAGGCAGTCGATAATCATCGCTGGACAGGAAAATAGCCAGTCAAAAGGCAGTGATATCTTTTTCAGGTTGAATTTTTTCAATGTCCATGAAGTTAAACAATGGCTGCCCAGGGAGACAATATGTTTGACGTGCATTGAATCATCAGGAGCACTCTCTGTTAACGCTTGTGGTGTGTAACTGAATTTATCAGATGACATTCTGGATTTCGTGAAAGCAATAAACTCGTCGCTATGCATCAGCGATGAGTTAAGAAATTCTGCTGATTCTGCAAGTGACTTATTAGCAATGGCGTTGAGGTAGTTTTTCAGACCATCCCTATCTGCCGGTCGACCGAGTAGCGTTTTATAGGTTGTTTTTATTAGATGTATTTTTAAGTAATTTTCTTTAATGTCATATCTCATTTTTTATCCAATTGAAGCTGTAGTCTTTCTTTATTTTATTGCTGCTAAAACAGGTAGGCATACAAATCGTGTGGGATTATGTCAAATAGACAGGATATTGGCAATCGAGGAAATACGGGCGGCTACAGAGGAAGCGGTTATTGAAGACGCTCGCCAGAATCTACGGATCCTGATGCCTGAACTGACAGGGAAAATATCCCGGAGGAGAGCATCGCACGCAGGCGAATGAATACATCACGCTCAGCGGCGATCGTTCATTTGTCCCAGGACAAAACGATCTCTCCTTGCTACTATCAACCGGACTTTTATCCCAGCCTGCCGGAGGCATCATGTTCACAGGGCTTTGCGCATTTCCGCTGACGCCGCTGCATCAGCAGCATCTTGATGAAAAGGCGTTTATCCGTATTCTCTCTCGTCTTACCGATACCGGAGTCGACTCTCTGGGCATCTTAGGCTCGACCGGCAGCTACGCGTATCTGAATCGTGAGCAGCGCAAGCGGGTGGTGCAGGTGGCGAAAGCGCATGTTGGGTCGATCCCGATGATGGTTGGCGTCGGCGCCATCGCTACCAACGAGGTGCTGCGCCTGGTGGAGGATGCCCAGCAGGCCGGGGCGGATGCGTTATTACTGCCGATGATGTCCTATCAGCCGCTTTCTGCGGAGGAGATCTTTGCCTTCTACGAAGAGGTCTGTCGGCACGTCTCGGTTCCGGTTTGCCTGTATGACAATCCCCGCACCACTCACGTCACGCTGGCGGATGAGCTGCAGGGGCGCATCGCCGCCTTGCCGGCCATCGCCTCGATTAAAATTCCCGGCTTGCCTGAGCCGCAGGCGAGTGAGCGGGTGGCAACGCTACGCCGTCATCTTCCTGCCCGCGTTACGCTTGGCGCCAGCGGCGATGCCCTGGCGACGGCGGGATTGCAGGCCGGTTGCCAAGTCTGGTACTCGGTTTGCGGCGGGCTCTTTCCCCAGCTTTCAGGGGCGCTGGTAAGGGCGATTCGTTCTGGTGACGCGGCACGGGTTGCGGCGCTGAATGCGCTGCTGGCCCCTCTCTGGCGATGCTTTGACCGCTATGGCGGCAGCCTGCGGGTAATCGCCAGCGCGGCGGCCATTCTGGGGCTGTGCGACCCAGACTGCCTTCCCCGCCCCTTGCTGCCGTTAGGGGAGGAGGCCATTCGCGACGTGGCGGCGGCGCTGCACGGCCTGGCCTGATGGGCATGGGCAGGCTTGCTTCGCCGGGTGGCTTTCTGTCGGCAATTCGGCTACTGTAGGCCCGATTTTTACCATGCGAGCCTGTGAATGAATACCGGACCTTTAAACGAAAACGAACTGGAATGGCTGGACGAGACGCTGGCGAAATACGCCACCGAAGGCGCTATTCTGGATGTGTCTGAACTGGATGGCCTGCTGACGGCTATTCTCTCTGCGCCGACCGATATCGAACCAGCTCAGTGGCTGGTGGCGATCTGGGGCGGGGCGGATAATGTGCCGCGCTGGGCCAACGACCGCGAGCGCGATCGCTTTGTCGATCTGACGCTGCAGCATATGAGCGACATCGCTGAACGCCTGGAGTCCTATCCCGATCAGTTCGAACCGCTGTTTGGCACCCGCGAAGCGGAAGGTCAGGAGCTGACGATCGTCGAAGAGTGGTGCTTTGGCTACCTGCGCGGCGTAGCGCTGAGCGACTGGTCGACGCTGCCCGCTGAACTTCAGCCGGCGCTGGACGCTATCGCGCTCCACGGCAGCGAAGCGCAGTTTACCGCGCTGGATAATTTGACGGCGGATGAGTTTATCGACAGCATCGAGCGTATCACGCCGGCGGCGCTGGCGCTTTACCAGTACTGGATGGCGAATCCCCTGCCGGTGGTGGTTCCGCAGCCGGTCAGAAATGAGGCGAAGGTCGGACGCAACGATCCCTGCCCGTGCGGGAGCGGAAAAAAGTATAAGCAGTGCTGCTTAGCAAAATAAAACCAGGGGGCCAGCCGGCCCCTTTTTTTATCCCACCGCAGGCAGCAGTCCGGCGACGATACTGAACTGAATCGCCACAATGCCGATCCCGCACAGCAGAACCAGCCACAGCGCCGGCGCGCCGCCGACCACCCGCCAGGCAGCCTGCGGATGTTGTCGGCGGCTCTTCATTGCCAGCAGGGCAGGCAACATCAGGGCCAGCACGGCGAGTGCCACCCCGGCGTAGCCCAGGGCCATAACAAAACCGCGGGGATAGAACAGGGCGAACGCCACCGGCGGCAGGAAGGTGATCGCGCCGCTCTGCAGACGTCCGCTGACGCTGTTTTTGCGTTGAAACACATCGGCCAGGTAATCAAACAAGCCGAGCGAGACGCCGAGGAATGAGGTCGCCAGCGCGAGGTCGGCAAACAGGTGTACGGCCAGCTCCACGTGCGGCGACGCCACCACTTCGCGGATCGCCTCCAGCAGGCCATTAAGACCAGCGTTTTTGGCCAGCAGCGCGGTAAAAGCGGGAGGGTTGATACTCCCCAGCGTCGCCAGCTGCCAGAAAATATAAGCCACCAGCGGAATAAAGCTGCCGATAATAAATACCCGGCGCAGTTTACGGATATCGCCGCCAAGATAGCTGACGATGCTCGGCACACTGCCGTGAAAACCAAAGGAGGTAAAGATCACCGGAATGGCGGACAGGGCCAGGCCTTGCTCAACCGGCAGCGTCAACAGATTGACCTGATGAATATGCGGCATCAGTAGCGCCAGCATAATCACCAGAAAGATGATTTTGGCGCTGAACAGGAAGCGATTGAATAAGTCGACCAGCGAGGTACCGATGCACACCACCGCCCCGCCCAGCGCCGTAAACAAAAGTACGCCGGCCGCCGGCGGCAGCTGCCAGTCCAGCCACTGGTTGAGGCTGGAGGCGAGCAATTCACCGGCGCCACTGATATAGGCCGCCGTGAGGGCATACAGCAGAAACAGCATGCAGAACCCGGTAACCCACTGCCCGTAACGGCCCAGATAGCGTGCGGCCAGGGAACCGAGCCCCATGTCGGCAGGCACGTGCTGGTAGACTTCCAGCAGCAACAGGGCGGTATAGCACATCAACGCCCACAAGGTGAAAAGTAAACCCAGCGTGACGGCAAACCCGACGCCGGCGGCGGCCAAGGGCATCGCCAACATTCCTGCACCGATAGTGGTGCCAGCTACGATTAAAATACTGCCCAGAGTGCGGTTTTTCACGCTTTTCGCTATCCCTACAGCTAATAACAATAAATTATGCCGCGCAGAGTAGGGGATATTACAGCGTTCGTCAAATGAGGGTTACAAGTGCTGTAATTTTATCTTTACGCATTTAAGGGTGCGAAAGCCTGCGCTGGCGCAAGGCGCCGATGGCATGGCTGGCCTAAGCTGGTGGTTTTCAGGAGGGGTTATGTCTTCTATTCATGGTCATGAAGTTTTACAGATGATGCTCGCCTCGGGTGAGTCCTGGACGGTCGCCTCGCTGGAGGCCGCCATTCGCCGCCGCTTTGGCGAAGAGGCGCGGTTTCACACATGTTCATCAGAGAATCTAAGCGCCGCAGAGCTGGTGTGGTTTTTAGAGAAAAAAGGCAAATTTATTGCCAGAGAGGAAGGTTTTACTACCGCAGAAAATAAGATTTGCCGGCATTAAAATGGCCGCGACACGGGGGTGTCGCGGCGCGGAAGATTAATTCTGTGTGTCGAGGGTCGCCAGTTCTTTATCGATAAAGTACAGGCCTTCGCCACTTTTTCCAACGAGGGTCAGTTTATCAATCACCGATTTAAATAATTTCTCTTCTTCGTGCTGTTCAGCGACATACCACTGCAGGAAATTAAAGGTCGGGTAATCCTGACTGGTCATGGCGGCGTGCGCCAGTTCATTAATTTTTTGCGTGATCAGCTGCTCGTGCTCATAGGTCTGGCGGAACAGCTCGTCCAGTGAGGCATATTCGGCAAACGGGGAGGCGATCGCGTTGATGCGCGGCAGGCTGCCGGTGTCGGTCAGGTAGTCGAACAGGCGCTGCATATGGGTCATCTCTTCCTGGGCATGGCGACGCAGGAAGGCCGCAGCCCCTTCAAAACTGTGGTAACTGCACCAGGCGCTCATCTGCTGATAGAGAAGAGAAGAATAAAGTTCAAGATTCATCTGTTCATTCAGTTTGTCGATCATTTCCGTTTTCAGCATTGTCGCGCTCCTGGAATTAAAAAATAGATGTTATCGGCTGCCACTATAATTTGTTATTTAATTATTTGCAAAAAGTAAATTTAAAAATGTTTTATTTAAAATGCTAATGGGAATAACACGCATTGGCAATTTAATAATAAATGAGAATGGTTTTAATTTATTATTAATTGTGGTGGAAAATGGTATGACCGGCCAACGGGCTGCGAGGTAGAGCGCGCGAGGTGAGGGGGGCATGCCTGGGGGCGGGGACCTGGCGACTGGACTGGCGGAGAGGGCGAAAGTGTGAAGCGCTGCGTAATTTTTAAAACAACTTTTCATAAAATTTGAAAGTTTGTTTTCCAGGTAGTAGAGTGCAGTCAACGCCAATGACATTCTGCGGGCAGGCCCGCACAGCATTCAGGAGAGTAAACCATGAAGATTGCACTGATGATGGAGAACAGCCAGGCGAACAAAAACGCCATCATCCTTAAGGAGCTTAACGCCGTTGCTGACGAAAAAGGATTCCCGGTGTTCAACGTCGGCATGAGCGATGAGCACGATCATCATCTGACCTACATTCATCTCGGGATCATGGCCAGCATCCTGCTGAATTCGAAAGCGGTCGACTTCGTGGTCACCGGCTGCGGTACCGGTCAGGGGGCGCTGATGTCGCTGAATATTCACCCGGGCGTGGTCTGCGGCTACTGTATCGATCCGGCGGACGCGTTCCTGTTTGCTCAGATCAACAATGGTAATGCGCTGTCCCTACCGTTTGCCAAAGGTTTCGGCTGGGGCGCGGAGCTGAATGTACGCTTTATCTTTGAAAAAGCGTTTACCGGCCGCAACGGCGAAGGCTATCCGCCGGAGCGCAAAGAGCCGCAGGTACGAAATGCCGGGATCCTCAACCAGGTTAAAGCGGCAGTGGTAAAAGAAAACTATCTCGACACCCTGCGCGCCATCGATCCGGAGCTGGTGAAAACCGCGGTATCCGGCCCACGCTTCCAGCAGTGCTTCTTCGAAAACTGTCAGGATAAAGCCATCGAAGCCTTCGTTCGCCAGATCGTCGGTTAACCGTCATCAGGGCCAGCGCCGCTGGCCCTTCCATCATTATTTCTTCTTCTCCGACACGCTGCTGCCGGCCGTTTTGGCCAGATGCAGGCTGTCGATCATCCCTACCAGACAGATCACCGCGATAAAGACAAACGACAGACGAAAGCTGATCCCCGGTAGCGTGGAAAGGTGCAGCCAGTCGCCGACCTGCTCGCCCAGGCGAATGCCAATCGCCCCGAGCGTGATCCCCAGCCCCACCGCCAGCTGCGACGCGGTACTGAACAGCGTATTGGCATCACTCATCTGCGCGGCGGGGACATCGGCAAAGGCCAGCGTGCTTACGCCCGTAAACTGGATCGAGCGAAATACCCCGCCGAGATAAAGGATTAACATGATGGCCCAGACCGGCGTCTGCGGCGTGAGCAGCGCACAGGCCAGCAGTGAACAGACGTTCAGTGCACCGTTGATCAACAGCAGTCGGCGAAAGCCCAGCCAGCGGATCAGCGGCGTGGTGGCGGGTTTGATGGTCAAATTGCCGACAAACACCGCCAGCACCAGCAGGCCGGAGTGGAAGGGATCCATGCCGAACCCTACCTGAAACAGCAGCGGCAGCAGAAAGGGGACCGCGCTGATGGAGGAGCGGAACAGCGAGCCGCCATACATCGTCACCCGGAACGTTGGCACCTGCAGGGCGTCGAGACGAACCATGGGCGCCGTCGCCCGGCGGAAGTGGCGTATAGCATATGTCAGACAGCCGAAGCCAAGCACGGCGAGAGCCAGCGTCGGCCAGATCTGCGGCTGGCGATCGCCGAGCCGTTCCATCGCGGTGACCAGACTGACCATCGCGACTGCGGTGGTGATAAAGCCGGTGAGATCGAAGGAGCGCCGTTCCGTTTCGCGAATATCAGGGATAATGCGCAGCGCAAGGATGATGGCTGCGAGGCCCAGCGGGACATTGATAAAGAAGATCCAGTGCCAGCTGGCGTAGCGGGTGATAAAGCCGCCCAAAGGCGGGCCGATAATGGGGGCCACCAGCGCCGGCCAGGTGAGGGTAGCGATGGCTTTGATCAGCAGGTGTTTCGGCGTGGTTCGCAGTACCGCCAGGCGACCGACAGGGACCATCAGCGCGCCTCCGATCCCCTGCAGGATACGCATGGCGACAAAAGTATGCACCTCGGTGGAGAGGCCGCAGAAGACCGAGGCAAGGGTAAAGATCGCCAGGGCGAGGGTAAAAATAGCGCGGGCGCCGAAGCGATCGGCGATCCAACCGCTGGCCGGGATCAGTACCGCGAGGGTGATCAGATAGGCGCTGATGCCGATATTCAGCTCGACCGCGGTGACGCCAAAATCTTTCGCCATATCGGGCAGCGCGGTGGCGATCACCGTCCCGTCGAGAAACTCCATAAAAAAAGCACCGGCCACCAGCAGCGCAGGCGCTGAAAAAGCACGTTCGTCTCTGGAAGAGATCGCGGTATTCATGTTGTCACTGCCATCAAGAATGTGAGCCTGAGCAAAGCGGCAGGAGAAGTTCCGCCGCCAGTAGGGTAGATAAAAAAACCTGCGACGGCAGGTTTTTTTATCTGTGAAAATTTAGGGTACTATTACGCTCCTGAAAAAAGGAGTAATTAATGTCTCAACATCTTACCGAACACGATGAGCTGGTTTCCGATGTGGTTGCTTGCCAGCTGGTTATCAAACAGATCCTCGATGTCATTGACGTTCGTGCGCCCGTGGAAGTGCGTGAAAAAATGACTACTCAGCTGAAAGCTATCGACTTCGCCAGCCATCCGGCCTCTGCCGATCCGGTGACCCTTCGCGCGGTGCAAAAAGCGATCGCATTGATTGAGCTGAAGTTTACCCCGCAGGAAGAGACGCATTAATAACAGGCCTCGCCGTTTACCGGCGGGGCCTTCTTCTTTAATGGGAAACGACGGTCTGCGCAGGCGCAGGGGCAGCATCTTTGAACAACTTGCTGTTGCCCCAACACTCTTCGTAGCGATGACCGACCAGATCCTCCACGATAACTCGTACATCCGGCGCGATATCGCTGATTTTTCCGCCCGCTTTGATCCGCGCGACTTCCTGCAGCACCACCAGATGAGCTTTACGATCCAGCTTCATCTGCTTGCTGAAGACGATGGCGGCCAACGCTAACGCGATCACCCCGACGCAGAATACCACCGCGATAGCGGTCACCGCGCTTTCCGGTTGGCTGTGCGCTTTTGACTGGAAACCGTAGAAGCTC
>PJTU01000117.1_pt1 | contig 6006 bp, 2 predicted proteins | sample 1512271 | NCBI WGS metagenome assembly PJTU01 (sample SAMN08177684, study PRJNA422409) | Soil metagenome, whole genome shotgun sequencing project.
AGGTAGCCGCTGCCGTAGTAGATTGGGCTTGGGCCAGTACCGTACGGGGTGATAATCCCCATCACGCCCAGCGAGGTGACCATCAGCAGGACGAACACTTCCATATTCATACCCGGAATGGTGGCCGCAATAGTCAGCATGGCCGGCAGCAGGGCAGTGGTGTGCGCGGTGGTGCTGGCAAACAGGTAGTGCAGCAGGTAGAACGCCAGCAGCAGGACGATGGTCGCCACGCCTGGGGAGATACCGCCCATCAGCGCGCCGCCCTCTTTACCCAGCCAGGCGATGAAACCGGTGGAGGAGAGGCCGTCGGCCAGCGCCACCAGGGTGGCAAACCAGACAAAGGTGTTCCACGCCGCTTTGTTGTTGGTGATGTCGCTCCAGGAGAGCACGCCGGTCCACAGCATCAGGACGATAACCAGCAGGGCGGCCAGCGCCGGTTCAATCCAGTCGGCGGCGAAGATCCACATCATCAGCGCGAAGCAGACGAACACCAGCAGCAGAATTTCATTGCGCGACAGTTTGCCCAGTTTTTCCAGCTCACGCGCGGCCCACAGCGGCACTTCGTTATTGATTTTCACTTCCGGCGGATAGAACCAGTAAGCCAGCAGCGGCATAGTCAGGATCAGCAGGACACCGAGCGGCAGGAAGGCGATGAACCAGGTCCCCCACGAGATGTTGATGCCGACGATGCTTTTTACCAGCGCCAGAGCCAGCAGGTTCGGTGCCAGCGCCGACAGGAACATCGAGCTGGTGATACAGGCGGCGGTGATCGCCACCCACATCAGGTAGGAACCGATTTTACGCGCGCTCGGGTCGTTTGGTTTTGAACCGTACAGCGGCGGCAGGTTGGCAATAATCGGGTAGATGGTACCGCCGCTGCGCGCGGTGTTAGACGGCGTAAACGGCGCCAGCAACAGGTCAGCGAAGGTGATGGCGTAGCCCAGCGTCAGGCTGCGACGGCCAAGATATTTCACCAGGATCAGCGCCAGGCGGCGGCCAAACTGGGTTTTATCGTAGCCGGCGGCGAACATGAACGCGCCGAAGATAAGCCAGACCGTGGAGTTGCCGAAGCCGCTCACCGCCCATTTAAAGGAGGCGCCGGCCAGCTTGAAGCTCGGGGCGGCCATCTGTTCCGGGCTGAACAACAGCCACTGGCTACAGAGGGCGATCACCACCACGCCGGTGATGCCGATAACGGCGCCAGGCAGCGGTTCAAAAATTAACCCGACGATCACCCCGACGAAGATGGCGAAGTAGTGCCAGGCGTACGGCGGCAGGCCGTCCGGGACCGGAACGAACAATAACAGTACGGCAACGATAATCGGCAGCGCCATCATCAGGAGACGTTTTTTAGTCGCAGTCGTTGGATTGACTGCACCGGCAGGCGGTATGGTTGTCTTTTTCTCTTTCATAATGAGTATCTGCAAGTTGTTGAAAATAGCGTTTACGCCAGCGACATGCTCAGTGATTTCTTTAATTACAAAAGTTACTTTAGTTTTTATTTTTCGTTTCTGAGTATCGTCAGGGCGTTTATTTAACGCGTTTGTCTGGGCGTTAAATTAAATTTGTTGGTTATTTATATATTGCGCTTTCAATGGCCGTTGCAATTGATCGAGATCAAGAAAAGCAGGTGATTTCACTATTTTTTTATTATCAGTATAACCCTATATGATGAGGTGTTAATTTGGCTAAAATATCGATAAATGTTAAAATAAAAATGAACATTTAATGCTGAATTTATCAATTATTTTCGTAAACGCATGAAAATAAATGTTTTTATTGAAATTCCAGATCGTTTTGAATGTTAACATAAGTATCTAAAATGTTATCGTGCATTTGTATTATGTAAATGCTATTTATTATTTTAATAATACAATAGAGGTAGCGATGTTATTGTTGGGGTTAAATAGTTTTATAACTAACGTAATTGATTTAGTAACTAAAAAACACGCTATATTATTGGCATGACAACAGGAATTAAAAAACCAAAACCATTAATGATTCCGTCACCCCATTCTGAGTTTTTAATATTTTAAAATCTGGAGCGTAACTTATGACCAGTAACGAACGAATTCTGCAGCCATTTACTTTACCAAATGGTACGGAGCTGAAAGACCGTTTGCTCATGGCGCCGATGACCACCTGCACCGGTTATTTCGATGGGACTGTCACCAGCGAGCTGGTGGAGTACTATCGCGCTCGCGCCGGCAGCATCGGCACCATTATTGTCGAGTGCTGCTTTATTGATGACTACGGCCTGGCCTTCCCGGGCGCGATCGGCATCGATAATGATGAAAAAATTGCCGGCCTGGCGAAAATCGCCGAGGCGATCAAAGCGCAAGGTTCAAAAGCGATTCTGCAGATCTATCACGGCGGACGCATGGTCGACCCGCAGCTGATCGGGGGGCGCCAGCCGGTGGCGCCAAGCGCTATTGCCGCGCCGCGTGAGGGCGCCGCGATGCCGCGGGCGCTGAGCGGAGAAGAAGTGGAAGGGATGATCGCCAAGTTTGGCGACGGCGTCCGTCGCGCCATTCTCGCCGGCTTCGACGGCGTCGAAATTCACGGCGCCAACACCTACCTTATCCAGCAGTTCTATTCGCCGAACTCCAACCAGCGCGACGACGAGTGGGGCGGTAGCCGCGACAATCGCGCCCGTTTCCCGCTGGCGGTCCTCGACATCACCCACAAAATGGCCCGCCAGTACGCTGACGATGCCTTTATCATCGGCTATCGCTTCTCGCCGGAAGAGATGGAGGTCCCGGGGATCCGCTTCGACGACACCATGTATCTGCTGGAAAAGCTGGCTGCCCGCGGTGTCGATTATCTGCACTTCTCGGTGGGCGCGACCCTGCGTCCCTCTATCGTCGATACCAGCGACCCGACGCCGCTGATCGAGAAATACTGCGCGATGCGCTCTGAAACCCTGGCTCAGGTGCCGGTGATGGGCGTCGGCGGGGTGGTTAACGTTGCTGATGCCGAGCTGGGCCTCGATCACGGTTATGACCTGATCGCCGTGGGCCGCGCCTGCATCGCCTATCCGGACTGGGCGGCACGCATCGCCGCCGGTGAAGAGCTGGAGCTGTTTATCGACAGCACCCAGCGCGAGGCGCTGCATATTCCGGAACCGCTGTGGCGCTTCTCGCTGGTGGAAGCGATGATCCGCGACATGAGCATGGGCGACGCTAAATTTAAGCCGGGGATGTTTGTTGAAACCGTTCAGGATGACGCCAATGAACTGGTGATCAACGTTAGCCTCGAAAATGATCATATTGCCGATATTGAACTGGCGGCGAGCCCGGTGCAGACCGTCGAGTTCACCACCAGCTTCGAAGAGATCCGCGAACGTATTCTGACCGCCAACACCCCGCACGTGGACGCCATTTCCGGTGCTACCAGCCAGAGCGAAGCGGTGAAAAAAGCGGTCGCTAAAGCGATGCTGAAATCCAGCAAAGCGCTGGCAGCGGAAGAGGGCGGCAATGACGCCGCGCCGAAAAGTTATGACGTGGTGGTGGTCGGCAGCGGCGGCGCCGGCCTGGCGGCAGCCATTCAGGCTCACGACGAAGGCGCCAGCGTCCTGATCGTCGAAAAAATGCCGACCATTGGCGGCAACACCATCAAGGCTTCCGCCGGGATGAACGCCGCGGAAACTCGCTTCCAGCGGGTCAAAGGTATTCAGGACAGTAAAGAGTTGTTCTATCAGGAAACCCTGAAGGGCGGCCACAACAAAAACAACCCGCAGCTGCTGCGTCGCTTCGTGGAGAATGCGCCGCAAGCCATTGAGTGGCTGGCGGACCGCGGCATTATGCTCAACGACATCACCACCACCGGCGGGATGAGCATTGACCGTACCCACCGTCCGCGCGACGGGTCAGCAGTCGGCGGCTATCTGATTAGCGGCCTGGTGCGCAACAGCACCAAACGCGGGATCGACGTCCTGCTGGATACCGCGGTGGAAGAGATCCTGATGAGCGGGGATGAGGTGAGCGGTGTACGTCTGGTCAACGACGAAAAAGAAGTCATTGAAGTACAGACCAAAAGCATCGTAGTGGCCACCGGCGGCTTCAGCGCCAACAGCGCGATGGTGGTGAAGTATCGTCCGGACCTCGAAGGCTTCGTCACCACCAACCACAAAGGGGCAACCGGGAGCGGTATCGCGCTGCTGGAACGCATCGGCGCTGGCACCGTGGATATGGGCGAAATTCAGATTCACCCCACCGTCGAACAGCAGACTTCGTACCTGATTTCCGAATCGATTCGCGGCGGCGGCGCTATTCTTGTTAACCAGCAGGGGAACCGCTTCTTTAACGAAATGGAGACCCGCGATAAAGTCTCGGCGGCGATTATCGCCCTGCCGGAACACTATGCGTACATTGTCTTTGACGAGCATGTGCGGGCGAAAAACAAAGCTGCCGATGAGTACATCGCCAAAGGCTTCGTCACCAGCGCCAGCTCCCCGCGTGAACTGGCGGAGAAACTGGGGATGGATTACCATGCCTTCCTCGCCACCCTCGAGTGTTACAACGGGGTAGTGGAAAAACAGCATGATGAACAGTTTGGCCGGACCACCGCGCTGCGCGCGCCGATTAACGAAGGCCCGTTCCATGCCATTCGCATCGCCCCCGGGGTGCACCACACCATGGGCGGCGTGACCATTAACACCGATGGCGAAGTGCTGAACGTTGACCAGCAGCCGATCCACGGCGCCTACGCCGCCGGTGAAGTGGTGGGCGGGATCCACGGCGGCAACCGCATCGGCGGTAACGCGGTCGCGGATATCATCATCTTCGGTACCCTCGCGGGCCACCAGGCGGCGAAACGTGCCAGAGGATAACAGGTAATTGCTGATGCCGGGCTGGTGCTTTTGCCGCCCGGCTTAGAGCCTATCTCATTAGGGCTATTTTGCTTGCCATGTTGAACCTGGGCAGTGCTCGAAATCCTCACGTACTACGTGTACGCTCCGGTTTCTGCGCGCTGTCCGTGTTCAAACTGGCTGCGCCAATTACGCCTACTGGGATAGGTTCTTATCCCTTCTGAAGGAGAGCCCGATGTCCGATAACCGTGTCTATAGCTACTCCGCCGTCCTGATGGGGTCCCCCATTCTGCTCAAACTTTATTCCCACGATGAGGCGCTGGCCTCCCGCGTATTTCAGTTAATTAAACGCTACGAAGATCTGCTTACCGTTAACCGTGCCGAGTCGCAGGTGATGGATATCAACCATGCCGCCGGACGCCATCCGGTCACGGTCAGTCGCCCGGTCTTTCAGCTGATTCAGTGCGCCAAAGCCGCCAGCATGGTGCGCGACAGCGCCTTTAATCTTGCCATCGGCCCGCTGGTGAAGCTGTGGCGAATTGGCTTTCACGGGCACAGCGTGCCTGACGCGGCTGATATCAGAGCCCGACTGGCGCTGACCCGCCCACAGGAGGTGATCCTCGATGAGACTACCTGTAGTGTGTTTCTCCAGCAGCCGGGGATGGAGCTGGATCTTGGGGCGATCGCCAAAGGCTATATCGCTGACCGCGTGCGCGATTATCTCCGTCAGCAGCAGGTGGCGAAGGCGCTGATCAATCTCGGCGGCAATGTGCATACCCTCGGTGAATGGACCATTGGCCTGAAAAAACCGTTTGCCGACGCGCAGGCGCTGATCGGCTCCCTGACGATCAACGGGCAGTCGGTGGTCACTTCCGGAACCTATGAACGTTACTTTGAGCAGGACGGCAAACGCTGGCACCATATTCTCGACCCGCGCAGCGGTTATCCGCTGGATAACGAACTCGACAGCGTGACAGTGATTTCCACGGATTCTTTAGACGGCGATATCTGGACTACGCTGCTGTTCGGCCTCGGCGTAGAGAAGGGCTGCGCAGCACTGCGTCAGCGTGAGGATATCGACGCGATTTTCGTCACCAAAAATCGCGACATCATTCTCTCATCGCCGCAGCGGCTGCGTTTTGCGCCGCTGGACAGCGGCTATCAGGTTATTGACTGTACTGCTTAAGCAAACTGTA
>PJTU01000153.1_pt1 | contig 4838 bp, 4 predicted proteins | sample 1512271 | NCBI WGS metagenome assembly PJTU01 (sample SAMN08177684, study PRJNA422409) | Soil metagenome, whole genome shotgun sequencing project.
ATGTCGCTATTGTTTAAGAAGTCGTTAGGATCGTTTTAACTGTCAAACTATGAGATATGCGCAGAAACAGGAGGTGTTGCGTCTCTGCCGCCAACGGCTGCTGCGCAAAATACGCGCGAACAAGCCGGAACCGGCGGAAGAACCGCAGCAACCCTCACTGTTTTAAACAAAAAAGTACGTATACTCAGTACACTTTTTTATTGAGGAAGCGGTTATGGTTCAGCGTATTGCTATGGCTCCCCAGGGGCCGGAATTTTCGCGTTTTGTGATGGGCTACTGTCGTCTGATGGACTGGAAAATGTCGCCAGGCGAGCTGGTCAGCTTTATTGAACAGCATCTCGATTTAGGCGTAACCACTGTCGATCACGCCGATATCTATGGCGATTATCAGTGTGAGGCTGCCTTTGGCGAAGCGCTGAAGCTGGCGCCGCATCTGCGTAATCGCATGGAAATTGTCAGTAAATGCGGCATCGCCACCCGGGCGCGGGCTGAAAACACCATCGGCCACTATATCACCGACCGCGACCACATCGTGCTGAGCGCTGAGCAATCGCTGCGTAATCTGGCGACGGACCATCTCGATCTGCTGCTGATCCATCGGCCGGATCCGCTAATGAATGCCGATGAAGTGGCTGAGGCGTTCCTCGCGCTGCATCACAGCGGAAAAGTGCGCCACTTTGGCGTATCGAACTTTACCCCAGCCCAGTTCACTCTTCTGCAGTCGCGCCTGCCGTTTACCCTGGCCACCAATCAGGTCGAAATCTCGCCGGTGCATCAGCCGCTGTTGCTCGACGGCACGCTCGATCAGCTGCAGCAGCTGCGTATTCGTCCGATGGCGTGGTCCTGCCTTGGCGGCGGACGCCTGTTCAATGAAGAGGGCTTCCAGCCGCTGCGCGATGAGCTGGCGCAGGTAGCGCATGAGCTCAATGCCGACAGCATCGAGCAGGTGGTCTACGCCTGGATATTGCGTCTGCCCTCGCAGCCGCTGCCGATTATCGGCTCGGGCAAAATCGAACGCGTGCGTTCCGCGATCGTGGCCGAAAAACTTAGCATGACCCGTCAGCAGTGGTTCCGTATCCGCAAAGCCGCGCTCGGTTACGACGTACCGTAACGGGCATTTCGCCTCCGGAAAGGCGTTCCTGGTTTACACTTAACAGGGAGACAGCCATCCGGAGGTGTTATGCAACGATGTATTCTCGCGATCTTATCCCTCGCATTTTGCGCTGGCGCACAGGCCGTCAGTGAAGATGTTCAACTTAATCTCGTGACCCCCCAGGGCGTCGGGCAGTCCATCGGCAGTGTAAAAATTACCGAAACCGACCGCGGCCTCGAGTTCGCCCCCGAACTGCGGGCATTGCCGCCGGGCAAGCACGGCTTTCATATTCATGCCGAAGGCAGCTGCCAGCCGGCGATGAAAGAGGGCAAAGCGGTGGCCGCCGGGGCGGCGGGCGGACATTATGACCCGCAACATACCGGGAAACACGAAGGGCCGCTGGGCACCGGGCATCTTGGCGATCTGCCTCTGCTGGTGGTCAACGACGCGGGCGTGGCCGACCAGCCAATTATTGCCCCACGTCTGAAAACGCTGAATGAGGTGAAGGGGAAAGCGCTGATGGTCCACGTGGGCGGCGATAATATGGCCGACAACCCGCAGCCGCTGGGCGGCGGCGGCGAGCGGTTTGCCTGCGGGGTGATTAAGTAGTCTTTTCGCCAATCGTGCCGGCGATCGGGGCCTGTTCCAGCTGTGACAGGGCGCAATACAGTCGCCAGATTGCGGCGGCCAGCTCCCGGGCCGCTGGCTGATGATGATGGTTCAGGACGTCGCAGATCCGCAGCAGCTCCTGCAGGGTGGAGGCCAGCGGGCGCTGCTGCACGCCGCGCTCGCTCATCACATCGCGCAGCAAATTGATGCACAGGTCGCGCACCTGGGCGAGGGGATCGGAGCGGGTTTCCCATTCCCGAAGCTGCCAGACGACGTGCGAGCAGTTGAGCAACACCACCCCCCAACGTAGTAGCCAGCGCCGTGCCAGGGCATCTTTACTCTGACTGAGCTGGCTGACATGGTGGTACACCAGCGATTCAAATTCATGTTCGCTGTGCTGGGGATGGCGGCTGAGCTGATCGACAAAGTGACGCCGTAACGCTCTGATATGGCGCCGTCCTTTACGGGCATCCGATCCCGGGCTGAGCACCGCAAAAGCCAGCCAGGCAAAGCCCACGCCGACAATCTTGCTTAAGTTATCATTGAAAAAAGCCGCATAGTCGTACACCGGCGGATTGGTGACGGAGATAAACGAGCCCATAAACACGATAAGCTGTCCCCACAGGCCGGCATATTTGGGCCACTGTAGCTTGAGCAACTGCATGGTGGTCAGCAGCGGGAACAGAAATAGCAGAAACTGCCACAGGTCGGTTATCTGCACCATCAGGCCGAACTTCACCACAAAACTGAACAGCGACAGCAGCACCAGGGTCTGCATCAGCAGCGTCAGCGATCGAAACGGCGAAGCCGAGACCGAATAGAGCACGCAGCAGATGGATGCCAGGGTCAGGGCAGCCGCGCAGCTGGTCCACTGGGTGCTGATCCCCCATGCGCCAATCGCCACCAGCGCGCAAAAAGTACGGATGCCATTGAGCAAGGCCTCTGCCTGGTCGGTGTGGCGGGCCAGGGCTGGCGCCGAAGGTACGTTGAACTCGGCGATCGCCGACGCATTCTCTACCCGGCGGATCCAGCGACTGCTTTCCAGATAAATGCGACAGAAATAGCGCAGTCGCGCCCAAAAGGCGATATGACGGTAATCGGCCTCCGGCGGCGGCGCCAGAGGCGCCAGAATGCGGGCGACATGATAGCTGTCAGCATGGGGAGCAGCGAGTTCAGCAAGCAGCGACTCCAGCACCTGACGAGTGTTCGCCGGCGCGTCCGGCCAGTTCAGCAACATACGTCGCAGACTGGAAATGACGCTGGTCATTCGGAGCTGCTGATGCAGCAGGTAGTTCAGCAGGGGATTCTGCCGACGGAAGCGGTAGTGACTCCAGAAGGCCTGGATGCGCAGCAGGTTCATGGTGAGGATCTGACCAATCACGCTTTCGTGAGCGGTGCGGATGGCATCCGTCGTCTCCGGCACCCACAGCAGGCTGGCGTGCTCCAGCAGCCGGGCGTGCATGGTTTTCAGGGCCGTCAGCAGGTTGCTGCCGTCGGAGGTGCTGGGCAGGATCATCATCATGAGTCCGCCGCAGAGGATCCCAACGATGACTTCGCAGACGCGCGACTGAGCGATCACCCAAAGTTCGTAGCTGTCGCTGATGTTAATCACCGGAAACGCGATGATGGCGCAGGTATAGCCGGCAAGCTGAAAGGCGTAGGCCACGTTGTTGGTGAACAGCGCGCAGGCCCAGGTGCACAGCGCCAGCCAGCCGGAAATACTGAACAGAAACAGCCAGGGATCGTTCAGCGTATGGCCCGCCAGCAGCAGGGCGGCGCAGGCGCCGAGCAGGCTGCCGGCGATGCGGCCAAAGCTTTTACTGATCACGCCGCCGACGGTGGGAAAGCTGACCACTGCCGCGGAGGTCATCGCCCAGTACGGCTCATCGAGATCCAGCGCGTAGGCGATGCTTAACGCGAGACACATAGCGATGCCATTACGCAACGCGTATCGCCACTGTGGACGGGTGGCTTTAACCCAGGGCAGTGTGCGCCACGACAGGGCCTGCAGATTCATTACTGCCCGCCGATCGAGACAGTGCAAGTGGTGCCGGAGACCAGAGTGACGTCCGCCGGTAGCTCATTAAAGGCAATCCGCACCGGAACGCGCTGCGCGAGGCGTACCCAGGGGATATTCGGTTTGATGTTGGCCACCAGCCCGGTTCCCTGTTCCACGCTCTGATCGACAATCGCCCGGCCGATGCTGGCGACATGCCCGTGCAGCGTCTGCTGATTACTGTAGAGAATAATCTGCGCCGGATCGCCGATGCGGATATGACGCAGTTTAGTCTCTTCAAAGTAGCCCAGCACGTAAAACGAGTGGCTGTCTACCAGAGCAAAGACCGGGTGGCCGGTAGTGGCGTAATCGCCGACGCGGGTGGAGAGGTTGGTCACCCAGCCGTCCACTGGCGCTTTGACCGTTGTTTGGCTTAGCTGCCATTGCGCATGTTTCAGCATCGCTTCGCTGACGCCCAGTCCCGCTCTGGCGGCCGCCAGGTTGGTGGTGGCCGTATTCAGCGCGGTGTTGACGTTCTCAAGATCTTCAGCCGAGATCGCATTCTGCGACAGGTTGCGACGACGACGTGCCTCGCTGGCGGCCTTCGTTTGCTCAGCCTGCGCTTTCGCCACCTCGGCTTGCGCTTTCGCCTGCTGCGCCTGGGCGTTCAGCACGGCGATACGGTAGGGGGTGTCGTCGATAGTGAACAGAACATCCCCGGCGTTGACCCGTTGGTTGTCCGTCACGTTCAACTGCAGAATGCTACCGGAGACCTGAGGGGTGATCCCGACCTGCTCTGCACGCACTTTGCCGTCGCGGGTCCAGGGGGACTGGGTGTAGAAATTCCATAACAGCCATGCGGCGATCAGGGCGATGGCCGCAACCAACAGCGTTGACAGATATTTTAGTTTTTTCATAGCAAGGAGATCACCAGGCAATCAGTAACACCAGGGCCAGACAGACCGAGAGCGCGAACAGCGAGAGATCCATCAGCAGGGGATGCCAGATGTCGCCGGCATACATCCAGTCACGCAGCTGACGATGTAAAAACAACCAGATAAAAAAACCTAATAAGACGGCTTTGAACAGCGGAGGGAAATAGACGGACGCGCCGAACACCAGGTCCTGCAGCGGCAATCC
>PJTU01000172.1_pt1 | contig 4360 bp, 6 predicted proteins | sample 1512271 | NCBI WGS metagenome assembly PJTU01 (sample SAMN08177684, study PRJNA422409) | Soil metagenome, whole genome shotgun sequencing project.
CCCCCGGCCACATTTCGCCGATGCGGTGGATAACCGTCACCCGGCCCAGCGGCCAGCGCTCGCGCGCCAGGTCGACGATCTCCGCCAGCGATTTTTCAGTCATCCCCGGATAGTGCTCCAGCGTTAACGCTTTCACGCTGTCGCCAAGATTGTGATTGCGCACTTTACCGGTGAAGGTGACCACCGCACCGTCTTCATCGCGCTCGGCCAGCCACGGATACTCATCGCCGACGCAAAAGCGCGCCGGGCTAACCACGATACGAGTTTGCGTCATCTTAGCCCCCGGTAACCGGTGGGAAGAACGCCACTTCGTCGCCGCTGGCGACAGGATGGTCAAACGCGGTCAGCGTCTGGTTGACTGCCGCCAGCAGCTTGCCCTCTTCCAGGGCCAGCGCCCAGCGGTCGCCGCGCGCGGCAAGCTGTTGGCGCACGGCCTCGACGGTTGCCAGGTCGCTGGCGTCGAGGGTCAGAGCATCGGTGCCGACCAGTTCGCGCACCTGGGCGAAAAACAGAACCTTAATCATGGCGTTCGTCCACCTTAAAATCGCCGGACTTGCCGCCGCTTTTCGCCAGCAGGCGCACCGGGCCAATGACCATATCTTTTTGCACCGCCTTGCACATGTCGTAGATGGTCAGCGCGGCAACGGAGGCGGCGGTCAATGCTTCCATCTCAACGCCGGTTTTACCGGTCAGACGGCAAAGTGACTCAATGCGCACCCGGTTATGCTCCGGCTGCGCCTGCAGATTGACTTCCACTTTGCTCAGCATCAGCGGATGACACAGCGGGATCAGCTCCCAGGTACGTTTTGCCGCCTGGATCCCGGCGATACGCGCGGTGGCGAACACATCGCCTTTGTGGTGGCTGCCGTCGATAATCATCGCCAGCGTCGCCGCCTGCATTTCGACGTAAGCCTCGGCGCGCGCTTCGCGCACCGTTTCCGCTTTGCCGGAGACATCCACCATATGGGCTTCGCCCGCGGCGTTAATATGGGTCAGTTGTGACATAGATTATTTCTTCAGGTGAGGAATGAAGTTACACGGACGGGTGCGAGCATCCAGCTGCGGGGCAATGATGTTGTCCCACGCCGTGCGGCAGGCTTTGGTCGAGCCCGGCATGGCAAAAATCAGCGTGCGGTTGGCAACGCCGGCCACGGCCCGGGACTGCAGCGTCGAGGTGCCGATCTCTTCGAACGACAGCATGCGGAACACTTCGCCAAAGCCTTCGACCTCACGGTCAAACAGCGGCAGCAGCGCTTCCGGCGCCTGGTCACCCTCGGTGAACCCGGTCCCGCCGGTGATCAGCACCACCTGCACGTCATCGCTGGCGATCCACGCCGACACCTGGGCGCGGATGGCGTAGCGGTTTTCTTTCACCATCGCCTTATCGACGACATGGTGTCCCGCCTCCTGCGCCGCCTCGCGCAGCCAGTGGCCGGAGGTATCGTCCTCTTCGCCACGGCGGCTGGAAACAGTAAGAATAGCAATACGGGTCGGAATAAACTCAGCGCTAGCCTGGCTCATCTGAATGCTCCTTTCGAAAACGATTAACCGCCAATATAGGACAGGTTCTGCGTAATACCGGTGTTGCCCTGATGCAGGAAATGGGTCTGCTTTTTATGGGTCAAGGCTTCGGCTATCCGCGCTTCCAGCTCGGCCTGTTGCTCGTCCTCAGCCATCAGGTCGCGCAGGTCGACGCCGCCTTCGCCAAACAGACACAGGTGCAGTTTGCCAACGGATGAGACGCGCAGACGGTTGCAGGTGGCGCAGAAATCTTTTTCATACGGCATGATGAGGCCGATTTCACCGGCGTAATCCGGGTGACAAAAGACCTGCGCCGGGCCATCGCTGCGCTGGCGGATCTGGTGGATCCAGCCGCGGCGCAGCAGCTCGTCGCGCAGCACCATGCCGGAAAGATGGTGACGGCGGAACAGATCGCTGCCCTCTCCGGTTTCCATCAGCTCAATAAAACGCAGCTGAATACGACGGGGTTGGATCCACGCGAGAAAGGTATCGAGCTGGTGATGATTAACATCACGCATCAGCACGGTATTGACCTTCACCTTGTCAAAGCCCGCGGCGAAAGCAGCATCAATGCCGTCCATCACCTGGTGGAACTTGTCCTGGCCGGTGATGGCATGAAATTGACGGGCGTCGAGGCTATCAACGCTGACGTTAATCGCCGTCAGCCCGGCATCGCGCCAGCGTTCGACATCGCGCGCCAGGCGGTAACCGTTGGTGGTAACCGCAATCTGACGGATCGCCGGGTTTTCACGCACCGCGGCAATGATTTCGGTGAAGTCGCGACGCAGAGAGGGTTCCCCACCGGTGAGGCGAACTTTTTCGGTGCCCAGCGCGGAGAAAGCGCGCGTGACGCGGCGCACTTCGTCTACGCTGAGAAAGCCGTTGTTATTGACGGCGCCGGGTTTGTAGCCGTCCGGCAGGCAGTAGGTGCAACGGAAGTTGCACACATCGGTAATCGACAGACGCAGGTAAAAAAACTTACGCGCGAATGCATCGGTAAGCTGTGAGGCCATATACACCTTTCCAAATACGGGAGGCGCGGTCATTTCTTCCCACGCCCTGGCGACACCCGGAGGGGTCGCGGCCAAACCGCCATATCTTTTGACACAGGCGAAGAGGCTAGAGTGTTAACAGGTTATGCCGATAGTAGCGCGTTACGGACGGTTTCGCCATTTGCGATTTCGTTATATAACATTGTATATATCGCTACCTTCGTGCATTTTCGCTACAGAATAGCCATAAATCATTTTTTTGCCTTGATGTCGGTCAGTTTGTCGGGCTCCTCCCATCGTCTTTTAGGGGTAGATCGGGTAGTGTGTGGCCGTTTATGTGAGAGAATGGATTACTATGAGCTGGCGGACGTTCGCTGACCTCGATCGGGTGTTCGCGCTCGGCGGCGGGCATGGTCTGGGCCGGGTGATGTCCTCCCTCTCCTCGCTCGGCTCGCGGCTGACCGGCATTGTCACCACCACCGACAACGGGGGCTCCACCGGGCGGATCCGCCGCTCGGAAGGCGGCATTGCCTGGGGCGATATGCGCAACTGCATCAATCAGTTAATTGCCGAGCCCAGCGTGGCGTCGGCGATGTTCGAGTATCGTTTTAGCGGTAATGGCGAACTTTCCGGGCATAACCTCGGAAATCTGATGTTAAAGGCGCTGGACCACCTGAGCGTGCGGCCTTTAGAAGCTATCAATTTAATCAGAAACCTGCTCAAAGTAGACGCGTTTCTTATCCCGATGTCGGAACAACCGGTGGATTTGATGGCGCTCGATCATGAAGGCCATGAAGTTTACGGCGAAGTGAATATCGATCAGCTCGACAACCTACCGCAGGAGCTGATGCTTACCCCACCGGTACCCGCCACCCGCGAGGCGGTGGAAGCGATCGCCGAAGCCGATCTGATCCTCATCGGCCCGGGCAGCTTTTACACCAGCCTGCTGCCGATCCTGCTGCTCGACGAGATGGCCCAGGCGCTGCGCCGCACCCCGGCGCCGATGGTGTTTATCGATAACCTCGGCAAAGAGCACAGCCCGGCGGCGAGGCTGTCGCTGGCGGAACGCATTGCGATTATGGAGCGCTATGTGGGTAAGCGGGTGGTGGATGCGGTGATCGCCGGGCCAAAAGCCGATATCCGCGGCATCACCGACCGGCTGGTGATCCAGACGCCGCTGGAGGCCAGTGACGTGCCCTATCGCCATGATCGGGCGCTGCTTCGCGGCGCGCTGGAAAAGGCAATTCAGCTTCCTGGCTGACGCTGCGCGCCGGAGGGCCAACCTTCGGTGCACCTTAAAATCTTAAGGTTGTCTTAAAATAGGGCTGGCACTATACGCTTATCTCTTTCTGTGGGTAGGTATTATGTCGTTATTGCCTCTGCGTCGGCCGCTCTTCAGCCGCACGACTTATTTGATTCTCTTTGCTTGCTATATCGGTATCTTTCTCAACCTGGCTTTTTATCGCCAGGTTTTCCCGTTACTGCCGGTAAACAGCCTGCATAACTGGCTGGTATTCCTCAGTATGCCGATCGTGGCCATTAGCGTGATGAATATCATTACCACCCTCGCCTCGTTCCTGAAGCTCGATCGGGTGGTCATCAGCCTGTTTATTCTGCTCAGCGCGTCGGCGCAGTACTTTATCTGGAACTTCGGGGTAGTGATCGACCGCAGCATGATCACCAATATCCTCGACACCACTCCGGCGGAGAGCTTTGCTCTGCTCTCCGGCGAAATGATCGCCGTCCTCGGCCTCTCGGGGGTTTTAGCCGTATTCGTCGCCTGGTGGGTGAAAATCCGTAAGCCCGCCACACGGTGGCGCGGCGGGGCGATGCGCCTGCTCAATATC
>PJTU01000221.1_pt1 | contig 3531 bp, 2 predicted proteins | sample 1512271 | NCBI WGS metagenome assembly PJTU01 (sample SAMN08177684, study PRJNA422409) | Soil metagenome, whole genome shotgun sequencing project.
CGGTTTACCATCGACCAGCACCAGCGTATTCTCGGGCCCCATGCCACGGATATCAATTTGCCGGTTGTTGCCGCGCTGACCACTGGTGGAGTTGCCGGTCAGGTTTACCCCAGGTTGCGTACGAATTAACTCCGATACATCGCGGGCGGGGGGATGTTTGCGAATCTCCTCTGCGGTAATGGTCGACACGCCCGGTGCCTGCAGGTTCTGCCTGGCAGCGGTCACCACCATCGTTTCCTCCTGGTTTTCGGCCGTTGGGGTGCTCTTATCGCGCGTCGATTGTTCTGTCATATTCTCTGCCGCCTGCAGCGGCACGCTACAGGCGAGCAAAGGAATGACGATCCCCAGCGGGAAGTGAGACGTGTATTTCATAGAATATGCCCTGTTTTCTGTTGCTGTCGGGCATAACGCCTTCCCCAATTGAAAAAACAATGGGATAAAATACTCGCCTCTGCGCCTCGCCAGATTTTGGCGTAGGTCAGCCCCTTCCCGATAGTCATGGGAATAAGAAAACAGCATGAGGCATAATAAAATTAAGTGCCCTGTTTCATCATTAGAGAAAAAGCGCTGCGCGCTATTCTTTGATAGCGTAATCCAGACAGCGAATAATAAGAGTAATGTGCTGTGCTACGGTAATAAAAATGAGATTCATTATCAAGATGATAATAATCAATATCGGGGAAAAATAAAATAAACACAAATAATCAAACAGTTACAACAAAACAAATGGAGAAGAATAAAATAAAAATATCATCATCATTTTCTATTTATCATTAAAAACACACATTTCCGCCATATTATCTCCATAGTTAAAGTAAAGATAAAAGCACATTAATAGCAAGCGATAAAATGGGAGAAGACTATTTGTCGGCATCGTTATGTTTTTTACGCCCTTGTCGTGCCCGGCTAACGGCAGCCGTTCTGCTAAAATAACCACATCCCCCTGCGGAGTGTTCCTCCATGAACGCCAACTTGCTATCACGCCTGTTTATCGCCTGGCTCACCTGCCTCGCGGCGCTGTTATTCGCCCCTATCCTGCTTGCGGCGGAGGCGGAAAAAGCGCCGCCAGTCGCAACCGAAGACAATACGCTGTCGATCCACATCGACGATATGCTGCAGCCATGGAAAGGCGATCTGCCCGGCATGACCGAGCGGCGCACCATTCGGGTATTAACCACCTACAGCAAAACCTTCTTTTTTATTGATAAAGGCACTCAGCGCGGAGCAACCCACGATATCTTTATGGCGCTGGAAAACGATCTGAATAAGCAGTTGGCGAAGGATAAAAAGCTCAAACAGCGCCACCTGAAGCTGCATATCGTTTTTGTGCCGGTCAGCCGGGATAATCTCTTTATCGCGCTTAATGAAGGTAAAGGCGATATTGCGGCTGCCAATCTGACCATCACGCCCTCGCGGGAAGCCCAGGTCGATTTCGCCCAGCCGCTCTACAGCAACGTGAAAGAATTACTGATCTCCGGGCCGGCATCGCCGAAGATCGACAGCCTGGAGCAGCTCTCCGGCCAAACCGTCTTTGTTCGCCGCTCCTCCAGCTATCACGAGAGTCTGCAGGCGCTGAATGCCCGATTTGCCAGTGAGTCGCGGCCGCCGGTTATCCTGGAGGCAGCGCCGGAAGCGCTGGAGGATGAAGATCTGCTGGAAATGCTCAACGCCGGGCTGATTCCGCTGATCGTCGTCGATCAACACAAAGCCGTTTTCTGGAAACAGGTGTTTCCGAAAATTCAGGTCCATGACAACGTGGTGCTGCGCGACGGCGGCAATATTGCCTGGGCGGTACGCAAAGACAGCCCGCAGCTGCTGGCGGTGCTAAACAACTTCGTCAAAAAGAATCGTCAGGGCACCACGCTGGGTAATACCCTCCTGCTGCGTTACCTGAAAAATGCCAAATATGTCAAAAATGCCGCCGCGAGTAAGGAACGGCGCAAGTTCCTCGCCATGGTGGAAGTCTTCCGCAAATATGGCGATCGCTACGATGTCGACTGGCTGCTGATGGCGGCCCAGGGGTACCAGGAATCGCGACTGAACCAGTCGGTGCGAAGCCACGTCGGCGCCGTCGGGGTAATGCAGGTGATGCCCAGCACCGGAAAAGAGCTGAAAGTGGGCGATATTAAACAGCTGGATCCCAACATCCATGCTGGCGTGAAATACATGCGCTGGATGATAGATCGCTACTATGCTGATGAGCCCATGACCCGGCTCGATAAGGCGCTGTTTGCCTTTGCCTCCTATAACGCGGGTCCGGCGCGTATCGCCCGCCTGCGCACCATGACCAAACAGCGCGGGTTTGACCCGAACGTCTGGTTCGGTAATGTCGAAAATCTGGCGGCAGAAAAAATTGGCGCCGAGACGGTCACCTACGTCAGTAATATCTATAAGTATTACATCGCCTATCGGCTGATCGTCGATGATATGGCCCGCAAACAGAAAGCGACGGCCGCGCCGCGACAGGAGCCAGCAGCAGAGCCAGTGAAACCGCAGCCCAGCGTGGCGACGCCGGAGACCGCTCAGGCGCCCTCTGCCTGAAACGCTCGTCGCCGCAGGTTAAAAACCGGTTCTGAGGCGATGGCGCAGAAATGATGCTGAAAGGATAAAGAAAAAGCCCCGGCGAAACCGGGGCTTTCTGTTTTTTTACTGCGCAGGCAACGCGTTTAAGGCAAGCCTTAGAACGGGATGTCGTCGTCGAAGTCCATCGGCGGTTCGTTAGAAGAAGGCGCTGCCGGGGCCTGCTGCTGCGGACGGGACTGTGCGCCGCCGCTGAACTGGTTGCCGCCCTGCGGCTGCTGAGGCTGACCCCAACCGCCCTGCTGCTGGCCGCCGCCTGCCGACGCGCCGCCACCCTGACGGCCGCCCAGCATCTGCATGGTGCCGCCAACGTTAACCACGACTTCGGTGGTGTATTTCTCCTGACCGGATTGATCGGTCCACTTGCGGGTACGCAGCTGGCCTTCGATATATACCTGAGAGCCTTTGCGCAGATACTCGCCAGCGACTTCCGCCAGTTTGCCGAACAGCACAACGCGGTGCCACTCGGTCTGCTCTTTCATTTCGCCGGTCTGCTTGTCACGCCAGGATTCGGAAGTTGCCAGCGTGAAGTTGGCGACAGCGCCGCCACTTGGCATGTAGCGTACTTCCGGGTCCTGCCCCAGATTACCGACGAGAATCACCTTGTTTACGCCTCTGCTGGCCATGTTCGTGTCTCCTGAATACGTTTCTTAATAGTGTAAACGCGCGAGTGTACCATTTCCACGTAGCATTTTGATAGCTGCGAGGCTGATTCCAGAGATAGCACTCGTACAAGACATTGTTGCACACTCCCCCTGAATTTGCATTCCGATACTGTATATTCATTCAGGTTAAATTGTGTCATAATTAGCCGTTTCTGCCGTTTGTCCTTCAAGCAAACCAGGCAATCCGTGTATCTACCTACCGGGAAAGGTGAATGGATAAGATCGAAGTTCGGGGCGCCCGCACCCATAATCTCAAAAACATCAGCTCGTTATCCCGCGCGACAAA
>PJTU01000242.1_pt1 | contig 3236 bp, 1 predicted proteins | sample 1512271 | NCBI WGS metagenome assembly PJTU01 (sample SAMN08177684, study PRJNA422409) | Soil metagenome, whole genome shotgun sequencing project.
CAGCAACAAAGTTCTGCCTATTACCATCCACGGCGACGCCGCCGTTACCGGCCAGGGCGTGGTTCAGGAAACCCTGAACATGTCGAAAGCCCGCGGTTACGAAGTCGGCGGTACCGTGCGTATCGTTATCAACAACCAGGTTGGCTTTACCACCTCCAACCCGCTGGATGCGCGTTCTACGCCATACTGTACCGATATCGGTAAGATGGTTCAGGCGCCGATTTTCCACGTTAACGCGGATGACCCGGAAGCCGTTGCTTTCGTTACCCGTCTGGCGCTGGATTTCCGTAATACCTTCAAACGCGATGTCTTTATCGACCTGGTGTGCTACCGCCGTCACGGCCATAACGAAGCCGACGAGCCGAGCGCAACCCAGCCGCTGATGTACCAGAAAATCAAAAAGCATCCGACCCCGCGCAAAATCTATGCTGACAAGCTGGAGCAGGAGAAAGTTGCGACGCTGGAAGACGCGACTGAGCAGGTTAACCTTTACCGCGATGCGCTGGATGCCGGCGAATGCGTGGTAGAGGAGTGGCGTCCGATGAATATGCACTCCTTTACCTGGTCTCCCTACCTCAACCACGAGTGGGACGAGAGCTATCCGGATAAAGTGGATCCGAAACGTCTGCAAGAGCTGGCTAAACGCATCAGTACGGTGCCGGAAGGTATCGAAATGCAGTCCCGTGTAGCGAAAATCTACGGCGATCGCCAACTGATGGCCGCCGGCGAGAAGCTGTTCGATTGGGGCGGCGCTGAAAACCTGGCTTATGCCACCCTGGTTGACGAAGGCATTCCGGTGCGCCTGTCCGGTGAAGACTCCGGTCGCGGCACCTTCTTCCACCGTCACGCGGTTATCCATAACCAGAGCAACGGTTCTACCTATACCCCGCTGCAGCATGTGCACAACGGCCAGGGCCAGTTCCGCGTCTGGGACTCGGTGCTGTCTGAAGAAGCCGTGCTGGCGTTCGAATACGGTTACGCCACCGCAGAGCCGCGTACGCTGACCATCTGGGAAGCGCAGTTCGGCGACTTCGCCAACGGCGCGCAGGTGGTGATTGATCAGTTCATCTCCTCTGGCGAACAGAAATGGGGCCGGATGTGCGGTCTGGTGATGTTGCTGCCGCACGGCTACGAAGGGCAGGGCCCGGAGCACTCCTCCGCGCGTCTGGAACGCTATCTGCAGCTGTGCGCTGAGCAGAACATGCAGGTTTGCGTACCGTCCACCCCGGCACAGGTTTACCATATGCTGCGTCGTCAGGCGCTGCGCGGTATGCGCCGTCCGCTGGTGGTGATGTCGCCGAAGTCTCTGCTGCGCCACCCGCTGGCGGTCTCCAGCATGGACGAACTGGCGAACGGCACCTTTATGCCGGCCATCGGCGAAATCGACGAACTCGATCCGCAAGCCGTGAAGCGCGTCGTACTGTGCTCTGGTAAGGTTTACTACGACCTGCTGGAACAGCGCCGCAAAAACGAGCAAAAAGATGTCGCCATTGTGCGTATCGAACAGCTCTACCCGTTCCCGCATCAGGCGGTGCAGGAAGCGCTGAAAGCTTACTCGCACGTACATGATTTTGTCTGGTGCCAGGAAGAGCCGCTCAACCAGGGCGCATGGTACTGCAGCCAGCACCACCTTCGTGAAGTAGTTCCATTTGGGGCCTCTCTGCGTTATGCAGGCCGCCCGGCCTCCGCCTCTCCGGCGGTAGGGTACATGTCCGTTCACCAGAAACAGCAACAAGATCTGGTCAATGACGCGCTGAACGTCGATTAATTAAAGGATACACAATGAGTAGCGTAGATATTCTGGTTCCCGACCTGCCTGAGTCCGTAGCTGACGCAACCGTCGCCACCTGGCATAAAAAACCGGGCGACGCGGTCGTCCGTGACGAAGTTCTGGTCGAAATCGAAACTGACAAAGTGGTACTGGAAGTACCGGCATCAGCGGACGGCATTCTGGATGCAGTGCTGGAAGACGAGGGCGCTACCGTCCTGTCTCGCCAGATCCTTGGCCGCCTGCGTGAGGGCAACAGCGCAGGTAAAGAAACCAGCGAAAAAGCGGATGCGAAAGCGTCCACCCCGGCGCAGCGCCAGCAGGCTTCTCTGGAAGAGCAGAACAACGATGCGCTCAGCCCGGCGATCCGTCGTCTGCTGGCGGAGCACAACCTCGACGCCGCTGCCATCAAAGGTACCGGCGTGGGTGGCCGTCTGACTCGTGAAGACGTCGAGAAACATCTGGCGAAAGCCCCGGCGGCGGCTGAAGCCAAAGCGCCAGCGGCTACCGCGGCAGCGACACCAGCGCCGCAGCTGGGTCACCGTTCAGAAAAACGCGTCCCGATGACCCGTCTGCGTAAACGCGTGGCCGAGCGTCTGCTGGAAGCGAAAAATTCCACCGCCATGCTGACGACCTTTAACGAAGTCAACATGAAGCCGATTATGGATCTGCGTAAGCAGTACGGCGATGCCTTCGAAAAACGTCACGGTATCCGTCTGGGCTTCATGTCCTTCTACGTGAAAGCGGTGGTTGAAGCGCTGAAACGCTACCCGGAAGTGAACGCTTCCATCGATGGCGACGACGTGGTTTACCACAACTACTTCGATGTCAGCATGGCAGTGTCCACTCCGCGCGGCCTGGTAACCCCGGTTCTGCGTGACGTTGACCTGCTGGGCATGGCGGACATCGAAAAGAATATCAAAGAGCTGGCGGTGAAAGGCCGTGACGGCAAGCTGACCGTAGATGACCTGACCGGCGGTAACTTCACCATTACCAACGGCGGCGTCTTCGGTTCCCTGATGTCCACGCCGATCATCAACCCACCGCAGAGCGCCATCCTGTGTATGCATGCCATTAAAGACCGTCCGATGGCGGTGAATGGCAAGGTAGAGATCCTGCCGATGATGTACCTGGCGCTCTCCTATGACCACCGTCTGATCGATGGGCGTGAATCGGTTGGCTTCCTGGTGGCGATTAAAGAGCTGCTGGAAGATCCGACTCGTCTGCTGCTGGACGTGTAGTCAGTAAGAGTATGACTTACCGTAGGTCGGATAAGGCATTTTTGCCGCCATCCGGCGTTGATGAGATGCCTGATGGCGACGCTAGCGCGTCTTATCAGGCCTACAGGTTTAAAGATAATTACACCCTGAAGGATGGACTGAACACATGAACTTACATGAATATCAGGCAAAACAACTTTTTGCCCGCTATGGCTTACCGGCGCCGGTGGGTTATGCCTGTACTACTC
>PJTU01000713.1_pt1 | contig 1329 bp, 2 predicted proteins | sample 1512271 | NCBI WGS metagenome assembly PJTU01 (sample SAMN08177684, study PRJNA422409) | Soil metagenome, whole genome shotgun sequencing project.
AGTTGCCAGAACCGCCACGATGGTTTGCCATTACTGACCTCCATTAGGTTAGACATCATAGTGCATTACGCGGGAGCGGCGACGCCGCTGTCTTACCGCGTATCTATAAGGTTAGTGAATGACTGCCGCTGACGGCGGCAAATGAAATATCCAGAAACAAACCCGGGCGAAAAAAGCCCCCTCGCGGCGCGTACGGGTTCTAACCTGCTCTGCTGGCGGAGAAAAAATAGTCGGCAAAAATGTATCCTGATGCTACACCCTTGCCACACCAGCCAAAATGGCAGGCGCAACGCTTCCTCCTTCTCTCCCTTTCAGGCCGCGCGGTGCAAGGAAAAGTAAATAACGCTTTGTCATTTTGTTATAAATCAAATAAATGCCCGTTGGATTTGCACTCTCCGGCGGAGGCTTTATCTTTAAAGGTAACCAGCCATTTGGCTGGCTTATAACGCAACCGAGGAGTGATGGAAATGGCTAAAATTCTGGTGCTTTATTATTCCATGTATGGACACATTGAAACCATGGCTCACGCCGTCGCCGATGGGGCAAACCGGGTGGATGGCGTTGAGGTGGTTGTAAAGCGCGTGCCGGAAACCATGCAGGCGGAAGCATTTGCGAAAGCAGGCGGGAAAACGCAAAACGCGCCCGTCGCCACGCCGCAGGAACTGGCAGAGTATGACGCCATCATCTTTGGTACCCCAACTCGTTTCGGCAACATGTCCGGTCAGATGCGCACCTTCCTCGATCAAACCGGCGGTCTGTGGGCGTCCGGCGCCCTGTACGGTAAGATCGCCAGCGTATTCAGCTCAACCGGCACCGGCGGCGGACAGGAACAAACCATTACCTCCACCTGGACGACGTTGGCCCACCACGGCATGATCATCGTCCCGATCGGCTACGGCGCCCAGGAGCTGTTTGATATCTCCCAGGTCCGCGGCGGTACCCCTTATGGCGCGACCACCATCGCCGGCGGAGACGGCTCGCGTCAGCCGAGCGAGGAAGAGTTAGCCATCGCCCGCTATCAGGGCGAACATGTCGCCAAACTGGCCGTTAAAGTCCACGGCTAATCTTCTGCAGGAGGAGTAACATGCCAACTCAAGAAGCAAAAGCACATCGCGGCGGCGGATGGGCAAGTTTACGTAACACCTCGCCGGAGATCGCCGAGGCGATTTTCGAAGTCGCCCACGACGAGGAAAAACTGGCGGAGCACATCCGGGAGGCCGGCAGCGACGAAGTGCTGGCGGTGGCCTTTGCAAAAACCGCTAAAGATGCGCTGTTCTGGGGTGAACAGCCGATTGAGCCTAAAAACGTCTAGGACGTTTATTTCCGCCA
>PJTU01000852.1_pt1 | contig 1150 bp, 1 predicted proteins | sample 1512271 | NCBI WGS metagenome assembly PJTU01 (sample SAMN08177684, study PRJNA422409) | Soil metagenome, whole genome shotgun sequencing project.
ATATCTTTCTGATGTGGGGGGCCTTTTTCTTTCAGACCGGAGCGCTGGTGTACTTCTTCCACTATTACGTCGGGAATACCGAGCTGACGGCGGTTATCGCCGGGGTCTCCACCTTGTTCCCCTGCTCGGCACCCTCACCGTCCCGCTGCTGGCCCGACGCATGAAAAAACGTCATGTCTATCTGGTGGCCAGCGCGGTCAATCTGCTCGGGATGGGGATGATGATGCTGTCTGGCACCTACGCGCTGGGGCTGATCGTCGGGGCGGTGATCCTCTCCCTTGGCGCCGGTCAGCGCACGGCTATCTATTTCTCGATGCAGGCCGACCCGGTGGATTACGGCGTGTGGAAAACCGGCATTAATACCGCTGGGATCCTGACCTCGATAAACGGCTTTCTCGGCAAGGTGGCGATGGCCGGCGCCGGGGCTATCACCGGAGCACTGCTCTCCTCCGGCGGCTATATTGCCAACCAGGCGCAAAGCGACAGCGCCCTGTTGGCCATCAAGGCCTGCTATCTGTACATTCCGGCGCTGTTGATCCTCGCCTCGATGCTGTGGATAGGCCGCTTCTACCGCCTCGACGATCACTATGAGCAGATCCGTGCCGACCTCGATGCCGGACGCGGCGCCTCGCCAGCCCCGGCCACCGGAGAATCCCCCGCCATGTAAGGCGCCCCGCTGATTTAACCTCTGGATAAATTAAGGACTTTTATGCGTATCTCTGTGATTAGCGCAGTGGTTTGCTGCGCCCTTTTTCCACTCACCAGCGCCGCCGGGTTGAGCGTCGAACAACGGCTGGCGCAACTTGAAGCGCGCCTCAATCTCGCCGAACAACAGGCCAGCGAAGCCAGCCGCCGCGCGCAGCGGGCAGAACAGCAAACCGCCGCCGCCGAACAGCGCGCGGCGGCGGCGGAGCAGCAGGTGCAGGCGCTCAGCCAACAGACCTCGGCTCGCGAACAAAAACAGCAGGCCACCAATCAGCAACTGAGCGAGCAGCTGGCGAAACGCGCCCCGGACGATGGCTTTACCTTTAACGCCTATGCCCGTTCCGGAATGTTAGTCAACAGCCACGGCAAAGGCGCCCGCGGCGGGCCAGGCATCTCCCCGGCCAGTTCGCTCAACGGCGATGCCCACGTCGGTCGTCTCGGCAAC